>Ga0097691_1000870_pt1 | contig 24106 bp, 20 predicted proteins | sample NGESurdeep072012_8_FD_72858 | JGI IMG/M metagenome (GOLD analysis project Ga0097691, IMG submission 72858) | Arctic peat soil microbial communities from Barrow, Alaska - NGEE Surface sample 210-1 deep-072012 | ecosystem: Environmental > Terrestrial > Soil > Wetlands > Peat ... | reverse complement strand
CGGCTTCTTCTTCTTCTTGGCTTCCCGTCCCTGCTTGTCGCGTCCTTTACCCATGGGCATCAGTTTCTATGACTTGGGCCAGTTCGCGCAAGAACGATTCCACGTCGGTGACCAGGCCGATCGACTGCCAGCTGCCGCGGTCCGCCAGTTTCGTGACCACGGCGGGGTTGATGTCCACGCACACAGTCCGCACCCCCGCGGGCAGCATGTTGCCGGTCGCGATCGAGTGCAGCATGGTGGAGAGCATCAGCGCCAGGCGCACGCCAGGCAGGGCCGCCCGCATCCGCCGCTGAGCCTCGACCATCTCCGTGACGACATCAGGCAGGGGCCCGTCGTCGCGCACCGAACCCGCAAGCACGATCTCGACCCCATGCTCGATCGCCGACTTCATGACGCCAGACTTCAGCTGGCCGCTCTCGACCATCTGCCTGAGACCTCCGGCGGCTCGCACGCGGTTGATCGCCCGCATGTGGTGCTCGTGGCCGTGCTCGATCGGCATCCCGCTCTCGACGTTGACGCCGAGCGCCGTTCCGAACAGGGCCGCCTCGACGTCGTGCACCGCGAGCGCGTTGCCCGCGAACAGCACCTGCACGTAGCCCTGCTCGATGAGGCGCGAGAGGTAGACGCCCGCGCCTGTGTGAACGACGGCCGGCCCGGCCACGACCAGCACCCGCCCGCCGGAGGCGCGAATCTGACGCATCTCCGCCGCGATGCCCGAGATGAGGACCTTCTTCGGTTTCTCGGCGGAAACCTCGCTGCCCATGAAGCTGAAGATCTCGGTCTGGCGCGACCGTTCCTGAGGTGTCACGCGCACGCCCTGGTGTCCGACCACGACCTCCATGTTGGGCTTGGCGCCCTGGAAGACGATGCACCAGGCGCGGCCGGCGGTGCGATCCACGGCGATCGCGCAGTCCATCTCGATGTTCTCGACGCGCACCCACTGGCCGTTGATGAGAAGGTCGGTCGGAAGGTTGCTCGTGGAATAAAAGCCCTCGGGAAAGACGCCTTCTTTCGTCACCGGCTCCGTGCGTACCGGCTGTTCCGACTCGGCGGTCGCGCCGAAGGCGCGAGCCTGGCGCACGATCCGGTCGAGATCTTCCGCCGAGCCGGCGACCACCTCCATGCGGCACACCGACGGGTCAGTTTTGTGCTGGCCGACCTTGAGCTCCTCGATGGTGAAGTTGCCGCCAAGGTCCATGACCATGTCCATCACCTGCGGCAGGATCATCGAGTCGATGATGTGGCCGGTCAGGACGAGCCGCGCCGTGTACTTCCGTTCTTCATGGGGTCCCCGCGAACTCACGGCGCAGCCTCTGACTCGAGGGGTCCCCGCGAAGGCGCGGCGCAGCCTCCGACTTCGTGGGGCTTTTTCGTGGGGTAATCGCTCACGCGCGAGCGCCTGCCGCTGCGTTGAGCTGCTGTCTCAAGCTCTCGGCCTCGCGGCCTGGGCTCTTGGCATACAGGATGCTGCGGCTCGCCGACACAAGGCACGAGGCGGGATCACCATTCCAGGCCTTGTGCACCGAGCCTTCGACGTCGCCGCCCTGTGCGCCAACGCCTGGGATCAAGAACGGCAGGTCCGTGGCGCCGCGCACCTCACCGATCTGTTCGGGCGCCGTGGCCCCGACCACGAGTCCAACGTTCCCATGGTCGTTCAAGCGTTCGGCCAGCTCCGCGACGTGCAGATACAGCGGCTTCCCCTCCGCCTCCCGGTGCTGCAGGTCCGCCGCCCCGGGATTCGACGAGCGGCACACGACATAGACTCCCCGGTCGCGATAGTGAGTGAACTCCTCGATCGAATCCGCGCCGAGGTACGGATTGACCGTCGCCGCATCCATGGCGAGGGTCACGAAGACCGTCCGGGCATATGCCTTCATCGTGTTGCCCATGTCGCCTCGCTTGCCGTCGAACAGGAACGGCGTATGCGGCGCGGCGTCCCGCAGCTCCATCAATGCCTTCCAACCGTCGGGCCCGTACTGCTCCCAAAAAGCGCTGTTGGGTTTGAAGCAGCACGCATGCTCCTCCGTCTGGCGCATCACCTCCTGGCAGTGCCGGAGCGCGCCTGCCGCACCGCCCTCGATTCGCTCAGGGTCGGGATCGAGGCCCACGCACAGGAGCGTGTTGCGTTCGGACGAGAGCGCGCGGAGGCGATCGAAGTAGCTCAAGCAGCCCCAATGCTAACGATGGCGGGAGATCAAAATTGATGGGATGGGGCAATCGCTGCGGGTCGCGCTCGCGCAGGTCAACCCGGTGGTCGGTGACCTCGAGGGCAACGCGCGCCTGGTGATCGACTGGATCGCCAGGGCCCGGGAGCAGCATGCCGACCTCGTCTGCTTCCCCGAGCTGGTCATCACCGGATACCCGCCGGAAGACCTCGTCTTGAAGCGCTCCTTCGTACGCGACAACCTCAAGCAGCTTGACCGCGTGACGAAGGCGACGAAGGGGATCACTGCGGTTGTCGGTTTCGTGGACGACGATGGCGCGACCTTCAACGCCGCCGCGATCATGCACGACGGCGAGCTCAAAGCCGTCTATCACAAGGTCTTCCTTCCGAACTACGGCGTGTTCGACGAGCAGCGTTACTTCGAACCGGGGCATCGCTGCCCGATCCTCGAGCTGGACGGCGTGCGGATCGGTGTGTCCGTGTGCGAGGACTGCTGGTACCCATCGGGGCCCATGGCATGGGAGGCGCACAACGGCGCTGAGCTGCTGGTAAACATCAACGGATCGCCTTACCACGCGGGCAAGCGGGCCGAGCGCGAAGCGATGGTCGCCGAGCGCGCCGCGACCTACGGCGCCTACGTCGCATACGTGAACACTGTCGGCGGGCAGGACGAGCTCGTATTCGACGGCAACAGCGTCGTGTACGGCCCGCGCGGAGAGGTGCTCGCTCACGCCGCCTCGTTCGTCGAAGAGCTGCTGGTGTGCGATGTGGATATCGAGGGCGCGCGCCGCGTCCGTCCGATCGAGAAGATCCGCTACGAGGCGAAGGGGGCGGAACGCCTCGAGCTTATCGTGAGCGAGGTTCCTCTGAGCCGGCCCGTCGGGATGCTCGCCGACAAGCCGCCGATCGCCACTCGCATGGCGACGCCTCTGGAGGGTGCAGAGGAGATTTACACCGCAGTCGTGCTCGGTACGCATGACTACATTCGCAAGCAGGACTTCGAGAAGGTCGTCATCGGTCTGTCAGGCGGGGTGGATTCCGCGCTGACCGCGGCCATCGCCTGCGATGCGCTCGGCCCGGAGAACGTGATCGGCGTCAGGCTGCCTTCGCGACACACGTCGGCGGAGAGCCTGGAGGACGCGGGCCTCGTCGCCGAGCTGCTCGGAATGCAGCTTCAGGATTACTCCATCGAACCGCCGCATCGCGGGTTCGAAGAGGTCCTGGCTCCCATCTTCAAGAACACGAAGCCGGGTACCGCCGAAGAGAACATCCAGCCGCGCATCCGCGCCACCATCCTCTACGCGCTGTCGAACAAGTTCGGCTACATCGTGCTCAGCACGGGCAACAAGTCAGAGCTCGCGACCGGGTACGGCACTCTCTATGGAGACATGGCGGGCGGCTACGCGGTGCTCAAGGACATCACCAAGACGACGGTTTACGAGCTGTGCCGTTACCGCAACTCGGTGAGTCCCGCCATCCCCGCGCGCGTGCTGACCAAAGCGCCGTCGGCCGAGCTCAAGCCCGACCAGAGAGACACCGACAGCCTCCCTCCCTACGAAGAGCTCGACCCGATCCTGCTCGGGTACATCGAGCAGGATCTGAGCCCGGAGGAGCTGGTGGCGGCCGGCAACAACGCGGAGACGGTGGCCAGGGTGATCAAGCTCGTCGATCGCAGCGAGTACAAACGCCGCCAGGCGCCGCCAGGAGTGAAGATCACCCCGCGGGCGTTCGGGCGGGACCGCCGCCTACCGATCGTCAACCGCTACAGCCCCAACGGCGCGCCACCCCGAGCGGCCAAACCGGCCCCATTGCCATAATTTCCATCGATACCTCGTATAGATAGGAGTTATATGACTCAGTCTTTCGACATCGTTGTGATCGGTGGAGGGCCCGGCGGCTACGTGGCCGCCCTACGTGCCGCCCAGCTGGGGGCCAAGGCGGCAGTGATCGAGCGCGACCGCGTGGGCGGCACCTGCCTTGTCCGCGGCTGCATCCCGACGAAGGCGCTCCTGCAGTCGGCCGAGCTTTACACCCTGGCCAAGGCTGGGGCCCAGTTCGGGGTCGTCTCGCCCCAGGTGGGCCTGGACTGGTCGGCCGCCCTCGATCGAAAGGCGGGCGTCGTCGACAAGCTGGTCAAGGGCGTCGAGGGCCTCCTCAAAGCCGGCGGCGTGAGCCTCATCCGCGGCACGGCGCGCCTGGCGGGGAGTGGTACGGTCGAGGTCTCCGGCGAGAGCATCCAGGCCAAGGACATCGTGATCGCCACCGGCTCGGCGGTGGCCCGGATTCCGCTCAAAGGCGCGGAGCTCACGATCGACTCCGACCAGATCCTCGAGCTGAAGGAGATCCCGGGCCGGCTCGCCGTGATCGGCGGCGGCGTGGTGGGCATGGAGTTCGCCGCGATGTTCGCGGCCCTTGGTACGAAGGTGACCGTGATCGAGATGCTGCCCCAGGTCCTTCCGATGGTGGACGCCGACCTGGTCGCCGTCTACACGAAGCACCTCGCGAGCCTCGGGGGCGCGGTCCACACCAACGCCAAGGTCGAAGAGGTCGTCAAACGCGGCGGTGGTCTGCAGGTGCGCTTCTCGTCGGGCGGTGAGGGCGGCTCGATCGAAGCCGAACAGGTGCTGCTCGCAGTGGGCAGAGTGCCGTACACGCAAGGTCTCGACGCCGAGGCGGCAGGGGTCAAGCTCGAGCGCGGGCGTGTCGTGGTCGACGAGCACCTGCATACGACCGCTGAAGGAATCTGGGCGATCGGGGACGTGATCGGCGGGATCATGCTCGCCCACGTCGCCTCCTATGAGGGCGTTTGCGCGGTCGAGAACATCACCGGCCACTCGGACCGGATCCCCGACTACCACGCCGCGCCGAACTGCATCTACACAGACCCGGAGATCGCCCACGTGGGCTTGGGCGAGAAGGAGGCGAAGGAGAAAGGGCTCGAAGTCAAGGTCGGCCGCTTCCCTTTCGCGGCGTCGGCGCGTGCTCTGACCCTCGGCCAGTCCGAGGGCTTCGTGAAGGTCGTCGCGGACGCGAGCTCCGGGCGGCTGCTCGGCGCGCACATCATCGGCCCGAGAGCGACGGACCTCATCGCCGAGGCGACGCTCGCCGTCCAGAACGGTCTCACGCTCGAGCAGATCGACCTCACGATCCACGCCCATCCGACGCTGCCCGAATCGCTGATGGAGGCGGCGCTCGCGGCGCAGGGCAGAGCCATTCACATCACCAACCGTCGCGTTGCGACAGCCACCCCCGTACCCGTGGCCGCGGTGCCGGCAGCGGCCCCCGCGGCGAGCGGGGAGGTGAATGGCCAGACCGCGAAGGCTCAGAATCGAGAGCAGCAGATGACCGCGCCAGTCAAGTCCAAGGCTCCCCCACTCCCCGCCGCGATCACGCCCAAGGCGCTCGAGCTGACCAAGCAGAACCGCGATTTCCTGCTGCGCCTGCACCGCCAGATGCAGCTCATCCGCCGGTTCGAGGAACGCGCGCAGGAGCAGTACACCAAGGCGAAGATCGGCGGCTACTGCCACCTGAACATCGGCGAGGAGGCGACCGTCGTCGGCGGAATCGTGCCTCTCAAGCCGAACGACTACATCTTCACGAGCTATCGCGAGCACGGTCACGCCATCGCGCGAGGCATCGATCCGAAGGCGGTCATGGCGGAGCTCTTCGGCAAGGAGACCGGCACCTCGCACGGTCGCGGCGGCTCGATGCACATGTTCGACGCCGACCTTCGCTTCATGGGCGGTTACGGGATCGTCGGCGGCCACCTGCCCCTGGCGGTCGGTGGAGGCTGGGCGATCAAATACAAGAAGCAGAAGGACGTCGTCTTCTGCATGTTCGGCGATGGCGCCACGAACATCGGCGCCTTCCACGAGTCGTTGAACATGTCGAAGATCTTCAAGCTCCCGGTGGTCTGGTTCTGCGTGAACAATCGCTACGGCATGGGCACTCCAGTCGAGGATGCCTCCGCGGTCGCGGACATCTACAAGAAGGCCTGCGCCTACGACATGGAGTCGATCCAGGTCGATGGGATGAACTTGCGCGAAGTGATGTTGAAGACGACCGAGATCGTCGAGAAAACGAGATCCGACTCAGAGCCACGCTTCATCGAGGCCCTGTGCTACCGGTTCAAGGGCCACTCGGTGGTCGACCCCGACAAGTACCGCTCCGCCGAGGACAAGGAGAAGTTCCGCAAGGCCGACCCGATCGTCGCGTTCGAGCACGAGCTGGAGAAGAGCGGCCTGGCGGACGAGGAGTATTTCAAGAAGGTCCGGCAGGAGATCGACGCGGAGGTACAGGAGATCATCCGGTTCGCCGACGAGAGCCCCGACCCCAAGCCGGAGGACCTGTACAAGTACGTCTACGCCGGCGAATGGGAAAACCGGCCCGAGCTGCGCGGGGACCCACTCTGATGGCGACGCGCGTGGCCGCTCCGATGGCCGAAACGCTCTATCGCGTCGCGCTGCGCGAGGCGCTTACCGAGGAGATGGAGCGGGATGAGAACGTCTATCTCATCGGCGAGGACATCGGTACGTTCGGCGGTGCGTACCGCGTCACCGACGGCCTGCTCGACAAGTTCGGGCCGCAGCGGGTCGTTGACACGCCCATCGCGGAGGAGGGCTTCGTGGGGGCGGCGATCGGCTCCGCGATGCTCGGGCTGCGCCCCGTCGTCGAGCTGATGACCATCAACTTCTCGCTTGTCGCCTACGACCAGATCGTCAACAACGCGGCCAAGATCCGCTACATGTTCGGAGGCGAGGCGAAGGTGCCCCTGGTCATCCGCATGCCGGGCGGCGCGGGCCACCAGCTCTCGGCTCAGCACTCCCACAGCCTCGAGGTGATCTACGGATTGATCCCGGGACTCCTGGTCGTCGCTCCGACGACGCCGGAAGATGCCAAGGGCATGCTCAAATCCGCGATCCGCACGGACAACCCGGTGATGTTCCTCGAGTCGATGAGCCTGTACAACGTGCGAGGCGTCGTTCCCCCGGGCGACTACACCACGCCCCTCGGCAAAGCCGCGATCCGCCGCACCGGATCTGACGTGACCGTGGTCGGGGTGTCGAGGATGGCGGTGCTGGCGCATGAGGCGGCCAAGCAGCTCGAGGAAGAGGACGTGGATGTCGAGGTCATCGACCTCCGATCGATCCGCCCCATCGATTGGGATCCGATCGTCGAGTCGGTGCGCAAGACCGGCCGATGCGTCGCGGTCGAGGAAGGTTGGGCGACCTACGGCGTCACCGCCGAGCTCGCGGCCGGCGTGCAGGAGCGGTGCTTCGACTACCTGGATGCGCCGGTGCGGCGCCTGGGCGGCGCGCAGGTGCCGATGCCGTACAGCCTGCCGCTCGAGAAGGCGTCCATCCCCACCAGCGAAGACATCAAGACCCTCATTCGCACCGTCGTAGGAAAGTAGACCGATGCCTGACGTCAACATGCCAAAGCTCTCAGACACGATGGAAGAAGGCACGATCGTCGAGTGGAAGAAGAAGACCGGTGACGAGGTGAAGGCGGGCGACGTGCTCGCAGAGGTGGAGTCGGACAAGGCCACCTTCGACCTCGAGGCCGAAACGGGTGGCGTGCTGTCGATCCTGGTCGAGCAGGGCGTGCCGGCCAAGATCGGCGCGCCGATCGCCACGATTGGCGAAGCGTCCGCAGCCCCGGCGAAAGAGAAGGCGAAGACTCCTCCAGCCGCGACGAAAACGAAGCAAGTCGAGGCTCCCGCACAGGTGATCGAGGAAGAGACCCCCGCGGTCGCCGCCCCACCTCAGGACCAGCCCGCGCAGAGCGAGAAAGAAGAAATCGACGAGCGAGCCCCCGAGCCGGCCGGCCCGAGCACCGACGACGGCCAGCACGTCAAAGCTTCGCCCCTGGCCAAGCGGATCGCCGCCGAGATGGGCGTCGACATCGCATCCCTGAAGGGCAGTGGGCCTGAGGGCAGGATCGTCAAAGAAGACGTGCTCGCCGCAGCGGGCAACAAGACCGCGGGCGCGCGACGCCCCCCCATGCCCGCCACTCCGCGACCCTCCGGTCCGGACGTCGAGGTCATCGAACCCACTCGCATGCAGGCCACCATCGCCAGGCGGATGGCGGAGGCCAAGTCGACGGTGCCCGAGTTCACGGTCACAGTCGAAGCCCGGGTGGACGAGGCGGTCAGCATGCGTCAGCAGCTGAAGGAATCCGTCCCCGGCGCCGACAAGGTGACCATGACCGACATGCTGGTCCGCGCCTGCGCGCTCGCGCTGCGTAAGTTTCCCGAGGTCAACACCTCATGGGCCGACGGGCGCTTCCAGCGCAAGCGGGCCGTCAACATCGGCCTCGCCGTCGCTCCGAGCCAGGGCATGGGCCTCCTCGTCCCCGTGGTTCACGACGCCGACATGAAGGACCTGATCCAGATCTCCATCGAGTCGCGCCAGGTGATCGAGCGCGCCCGCTCAGGCCGGCCCAGCGAGGGAGACCTCAGCGGCGCGACGTTCTCGATCTCGAACCTCGGCATGTTCGGGGTCGATGAGTTCGTCGCGATCATCAACCCGCCCGAGGCCGCGATCCTCGCCGTGGGCGCGATCAAGGACGTTCCTGTGGTCGAGGACGGGCGGATCGTGCCCGGCAAGGTCATGCGGATGACCCTTTCCGTCGATCACCGCGTGTTCTACGGCGCGACGGCCGCGCAGTTCATGGCCGAGGTGAAGCGCCTGATCGAAAACCCCGTCACGTTGGTGGTTCCACCGGCTCGATAGCGCACGCATAATTGGCGCTATGGCGTCGATGTCACGGCGCAATGCGGCACTGGTGGGGGCTGTGGTCGCAGTCTGGGCCAGCCTCCTTTCGGTTTACGTCGGCCCGACCTACATTCGACCCCTTCCGATGTGGGCGAAAGTCGTGATGGCCGCCGGCTGTTGCTTGTTCATCGCCACGATGACCGTATATGGCCGGCGCCGGGCGCGGGGGCGCCAGAAGCAGGTGGGCGCCTAGCTGCCCTGAAAGCACAGGTCGTCCTCAGCGCGAAGGGACGACCGCGGACGCCGGCGACGGTTGAGCTGTCGTGGTGGGCTTTGCCGCCGCCGGCAGCAGCAGGTGCAGCCGCAGGTCGCCCGATCCATCGAAGTCCGCCCAGAGCCTGCCCTTCATCGCCACGGTGAGCTCCCTGGAGATGGAAAGACCAAGACCGACGCCTGCGGCGGCCGCCGAACGGGAAGGGTCGGCTCGGTAGAACCGCTCGAACATCCTCTCGGCGTCCGGCTTGTGCGCGCCCGTGGCGTTCGCCACGATCACCTCCACGCCTGAGATGTTGGAGAGCGCCGAGATCTTGATGGCGGTCTCTTCGGGTGCGTACTTGACCGCGTTGTCGAGCAGGTTGTCGATGACCTGGTGGAGACGCTCTGGGTCGGCCGCCACCGGCGGGATGTTCAGGGGCTCGGCGAGGCTCAGCTCGAGCCGGCGCTTCTCAGCACGAGGCCGGATCACCTCGAGCTCCTGGTCGAGCTGGCCCGCAAGGTCCACCGCCGTGATGTGCAGAGAGATCGAGCCGCCCTCGACCCGCGCAAGGTCGAGCAGCTCCTGCGCCATCCGAAGGACGCGCTCGGATTCCTCGTGGATGATCGTTGCCGCCCGGCTGCGTTCGCTCTCGCTCCAGAGGCTGCCGTCGACCAGGGCCTGGCTGAACCCGATCAGGCTTGTCAGCGGCGTCTTGAGCTCGTGAGAGACGTTGGCGAGAAAGTCGCGCTGCGTCTTGCGCGCGCGCTCGACGGCCTCCGCCATGCGGTCGAAGGCGGCACCCAGCATCCCAATCTCGTCACTCCCTCGGATCCCGACCCGGCGAGAGTAGTTGCCGGCCGCGATGTCCTCCGCCGCGCCCGCGAGCTGCGTGAGCGGGTCTGTCAGCGACCGGCTGACGAGCAGGACGAGGAGCATCGCCGCCACGAGCGCGGCCCCACCCGCTTCGAGCAGCCGGCCCGCGAGGTCTCCGGCGGCCGCCGTGGCCGAGAGAGCTTGCGGCTGAGCCAGCACGACGTAGGTGGCGGCGAGCGGGTCGCGCGCCGGCGGGATCTTGACCGCGGCCGCGATGTAAGGCTGGCCACCCAGCGTCGTCCGCGCCTCCCCGACGTTGGCCACTCGCTTGGAAGGCGTGATCGGGACCACCGTGACGAACATGTCGGTGCCGCCGCTGTCGTAGACGATCCGCCCCTGCGCATCCAGTAGGAGCAGACGGTTGCCGCTCAAGGTGGGCACCACGAACGAGTTCAACCTGTCCTCGAAATCGACCGGCTGGTCGAGGCGGCACCCGGCTGCCCCTGGGTTCACGTTGACCGGTCGGATGAAGCATTCCAGGTTGTGGACCTGGGCGGTCGTCGTGACAACTCCCCTGTCCAGCTGGTCCTGGACCGCCTGGAGCTCGAGGTCGCGGACCAGAACCCAGGTGAGCAGCCCGCCGAGGAGCAGGCTGACGGCGACGATGCCGGCGGCGGCCGCCAGGAGGCGCAGCCGGAGAGTCAGCTGGCGCTCAGCTCCAGCCGGTAGCCGACGCCCCAGACGGTCTGGATGCTCGGGTCGGTGATGCTCGCCGCGGCGAGCTTCTCGCGCACCTGCTGGACGTGCACGTCCACGGTGCGAGTGTAGCCGGGAAAGTCGTAGCCCCAGACCAGGTCCAGGAGCTCGCTGCGCTGGAAGACGCGGCCGGGATGCCTTGCAAGTAGGGAGAGCAGGTCGAACTCCTTCGGGCGCAGCTGGACCTTCGCCTTGCCGTGCCGGACCTCGTGGCGCTCCAGGTCCACCTCGAGCTTGCCTGCGCGGATCAGCTTGGGCTGGTCCGGTTCGACTCGAGCACGTCTGAGGAGGGCCTTGGCGCGGGCGACCAGCTCCTGCGGGTGGAATGGTTTGGTCAGGTAGTCGTCCGCCCCGACTTCCAGGCCGACCACCTTGTCGGTGACCTCGTCGCGGGCGGTGAGCATGATGATCGGCACCTGGCTCAGCTTGCGGATCTCCTTGCAGATCGTGAGACCGTCGACACCGGGCAGCATGATGTCCAGGATCACGAGGTCCGGCTTGATCTGGCCAAACCTCGCCATCGCCTGCGCGCCGTCGCCGACGCCCTCGACCTCGTATCCCTCGCGCGTGAGGTAGAGCCGCGCCAGCTCGACGATGTGAACCTCATCGTCGACGACCAGGACCTTGGAGCTCACCTGCGCGGCCATACCGTCAATAGATCACGTGCCCGTCAGACGGTTGTCGTCGGGACATGATGGAAATGTAAACGCCAGAGGGCTCGGCCCTGTCTCCCAGTTTCGATCCGCCGAATTGCGACGGTAAACGGAATTGCATCTCTTATGGCAATATGGAAATATGGCCAAGGTGAAGACGACGCTGTCTATCGACGAGGGGCTCATGCGCCAAGTGCGTGTCCGGGCTGCTCGGATTGGTCGGCCCGACTCCGAAGTGCTGGAAGCAGCCCTACGCGAAGGCCTCGGGATCATCGAGCGCATCAGAGCAAAGTCCGGACTTGGCGAGAAGGAAGCTGATGATTTGGCGCATCGGGTCGTACACGCGGGCAGACTGAGTGGCCGATCCAGGAGATCGCCGGCCCGATCGTTAAGGTCCTGATCGCAGGTTGCAGGCCGTCGTCGATGCAGATTGTCTGATCGCTGGAACCCTGGCCGCATCGGGGGCGGCATCGCGACTCCTCGACCTGTGGCGCGAGGGCGAATTCGAAATGATCGCGTGCCCGCAGCTCTTGGGCGAAGTGCGCAAGGCGCTCCTGGACACGCGCATCGCAAGCGTGTACAGCATCACTCCGGATGAAGTTGATGAATTCTGCCGTCGCATTGAAGAGGAATCGATCTGGCTCCCCGATCCAATCGACCCGCCGCGGATCGTGCCGGCTGATCGCGGTGACGACTACCTGATCCAGCTCGCCAAGGACGGTGGCGCTGACATACTGGTCACACGCGACCGCCATTTCAATGGCATCGCAGTTCCGGGTCTTGAAATCGTCCCTCCACGCGTAATCGTTCCTCGGTTGGGAGCCTGATCTGGCACGTTCTCGACCGCTTTCATCGCCTCCGGCCGGAGTTAGGTTAGAAGTCGTTAAGGGCTATCGTCCGTCGAGATTTAGCGTCTTCGGTCGTTTCGTGCGTGGATGCATTCGCGCGCCGAACGAGCATCACTTTCCGCGTTTCGCGTCGGTTCGCACCGCCTGGCGCGCTGCACCGGCACGTTTCTCGGTATCCGACCGAAGCACCAGCTTCAACGGGTTGCCGATCAGGCCGAACCGATCTCGGATCTTCTTTTCGAGATAACGCCTGTAGGAAAAATGGAGCAGCCCCGTGTCATTGACGAACATCACGACCGTCGGAGCCTCTCCGGAGGCTTGCGTCGCGTACCCCAGCTTGAGCCTGCGGCCCTTGAAGCTGGGCGGCGGGTGTGACAGGAACGCCTCGCGAAGGACGCGGTTCAGCTCGTTGGGCGGCATCTTGATCCGGCGCTGGCCCACCACCTCCAGCGCGGCCGGAATGATCCCGCCGATGCCTTCCCTCGTCTTGGCGGAGACTGCGACCACCGGCGCGAAGGGGGCGAACTTGAAGTCCTTGCCGAGCACCGTCCGCCAGTGGGCGGGCTTGCGCTCGGCCACATCGACAAGATCGATCTTGTTGACGACGATGACCAGGCCCTTCCCGGCTTCGAGCGCGTACCCGGCGACGTGCTGATCCTGGGCCAGGACTCCGGCCGAGGCGTCGATCACCAGCAGCACGGTGTCAGCCCGTTCCATGGCATGGATGCCGCGCATCAGGCTGTAGCGCTCGATCTGGTCGCGGTTGGAGGACTTGCGCCGGATGCCGGCCGTGTCGATCAGGACCACGGGGATTCCGTCGTAGACGAGCTCGGTGTCGATCGGGTCGCGTGTGGTGCCCGGCACCGGGCTGACCAGGGCTCGCTCGTCTCCGAGCAGGGCGTTGAGCAGCGACGACTTGCCGACGTTGGGACGCCCCATGATGGCCAGCCGGTCGGCCTTCTCGTCGACCGAAGGCTCGAGCTCCGGTGGCGGCAGCGCCTCCAGCACCCGATCGAGGAAATCCCCCACTCCGATTCCGTGCTGGGCCGAGACCAGCGACGGCTCTTCAAAGCCGAGCTCGAGGATCTCGTGGGCGAAGTGCTTCTCGCTCGGGGAGTCGGCCTTGTTCGCGGCCACCACCACGCGCCGCCCGGAGCGGCGCAGCAGCTGCGCGATGTCGCGGTCGACGCCGGTCAGGCCCTGGCGGACGTCGAGGAGAAGGACGATCACCTGCGCCTGGTCGATCGCGACCTTGCTCTGGGCCTCGATCGCCTCCTGAGAGGTGTCTTTCGCGCTGTCCAGGTCCAGTCCGGCGGTGTCGACCACGGTGAACTCGCGGCCGCGCCAGTCGGCCACGCCGTACAGGCGGTCACGCGTCAGGCCGGATTGAGGATCGACGATCGCCTTTCGCCAGCCCAGGATGCGGTTGAACAGCGTCGATTTGCCGACGTTTGGGCGGCCGACGATGGCGACGATGGGGCGGGGCACGCGGTCAATTAGACCGGTTTTGCCCGGGCGACCTCCAGGGGCTCCTCAGTCATCTGCCTCGTCTCCCAATCCGACCGAGAGAATACCTTCCCCTCTTTGACCTCACCGCCGATGCAGGAGACGATCAGGTAGTAGTAGTCGGGCCAGGCCTGCTCGGTGTCCCGGATCGATGCATAGGAGGCGTGGTCGGGATGGCTGTGGTAGTAGCCGACGATGTCGAGGCCGGCCCGATCGCAGTCCTTCTCGATCGCGCGGTGCTCGCGGGGATCGATCTGGTAGGTGTCGCGCGGGCGCTCGGTGTTCGCGTTCTTCGCTCGCCTGATCTCGGTCACGGCGCGGGTGCCTTTCGGGGCCGCCAGCATCCCGCAGATCTCATTGGGATAACCCTCGGCCACGTGTGCGTTCACCGCCTTAAGAGCCTCCGGGCTGATCTTCACTTCCGTCCGTAGAGGCCGGTGGAGAGGTAGCGGTCGCCGGAGTCGGGGAAGACGGTCACCACCACGCCCTCGCCGATGGCTCCCGCCAGGCGCCTCACGGCCCACAATGCCGCGCCGCTCGAGTGGCCGACCAGCACGCCCTCGGTGCGGGCGATGGCGCGAGCCAGATCGTATGCGGGCTCCGTCGGACAATCCCAGATCTCGTCCGCCAGGGTCGGATTCCAGATCTTCGGCACGATCGCGGTCGGGATGTGCTTCAACCCCTCCAGCCCATGGAACGAATCCTCCGGTTGGACCGCGATGGTCTGGATCGATGGATCGTGCTCTTTGAGGCGGCTGGAGGTGCCGACGAACGTGCCCGTTGTGCCGAGGCCCGCGATGAAGTGCGTCACCCGCCCGGCCGTTTGGTGAAGGATCTCCACCGCGGTGCCGTCGTAGTGAGCCCGCGCGTTGGCCGGATTCGAGTACTGGTCTGGATAGAAGTAGAGCTCGGGGTCGGCGGCGACAAGCTCACGCACGAGGCGGATCGCGCCGTCGGATCCCTCGCCGGCATCGCTGTAGACCACCTCAGCCCCATAGGCGCTGATCAACGCTTTGCGCTCGGCGCTCACATTCGCGGGCATGACCAGCTTCACGCGATAGCCTTTGGCGGCCGCGATCATCGCGTAAGCGATGCCGGTGTTGCCCGAGGTCGAGTCGATGATCGCCTTGTCGTGCGTCAGGGCGCCGCGCCGCTCCCCGTCTTCGATCATGGACAGGGCCGCGCGATCCTTCACCGACCCGCCGGGATTGAACCATTCGGCCTTCGCGTACACCTCGACGCGCGGAAATTCGCGCTCGAACATGCGAACGCGCAGCAGCGGCGTGTTGCCGATCAACTGGGTGATTCCGGTGGTCACGATGCTCGGCGGCATTAGAGAAAGGATAGAAAGCTCGGTCAGCCCAGGGCTTGGTCAGCCGTTGAAGTGCACGAGGATGAAGGCGCCCACGACGTACACGAGGGCGAAGCCGTAGCCAACCAGGGAGCGCCGGTAAACGGTGCCGCCCTCCGGAGCGAGGATGTTGAGGATCGCCTTCCCGATCAGATAGCCGGCGCCGAGCAACGTGATCGTCGGCGAATGTCGGAGGACGCCGAAGAGCAGGATGGCGCTCGCGACCAGCACCTCGAACAGCTGTAGCGCGGTGTAGACAGCCAAGGACCTAGGAGGCGGCCAGCGCCTGGGCGAAGTCGTCGATGATGTCGTCCGCATCCTCGATGCCGACCGAGACCCTCACGGTCCCCGCCGTCACGCCCAGGTCCGCGCGCTCCTGTGGGGTGAGCGATCGGTGCGAGGTGATCTCGGGATAGGAGATCGTGGTCTCGACGCCCCCAAGGCTCGCCGCGAAGGCCGCAAGTTGAAAGCGCGACATCATGCTCTGCACCGCCGGCCGCCCTCCCTCGAGGTCGAAAGCCATCATCCCCCCCACTCCCTGCGGCATCAGGCGCCGGGCGACCGCGAACGAGGGCGATCCCTCGAGCAATGGATGGTGCACGCGGGCAACGCCTGCCATCGAATGCATCGCGCGAGCGAGTGCGATTGAGTTCTCGCTGTGCCTGCGCATCCTGACGTCGAGCGTCCTCAACCCGCGAAGCGCGAGCCATGCATCGAACGGGCTGAGGGTCGTACCCGTGCGGACGGAACGGGCGCGCGCCGCGCCGATTACCTTTGCATCGCCGGCCGCCACGCCCGCGACGAGGTCGGAGTGACCACCGATGTATTTCGTCACGCTGTGCATCACCGCCGTCGCGCCGAGCTCTAGCGGGCGGCACAGGATGGGTGACGCAAAGGTGTTGTCGACGAGAAATGGCACGCCGCGCTCGCGTGCCATCGCCGCAATCGCTTCGATGTCGGGCACGGCGCAAAGCGGATTGGTGATCGTCTCCGCGAGGATGAGGCCTGCGCCGTCGAGGGCGCGGCGCACGGCGTCGCGGCGCTGCCGATCGACGAGGCGCTCGTCCACTGGAATCCCGGGTTCGGCCACCTCGGCCACGGCGTCCAGCGCCACGCTCGGCCGGCGCACGGAGCGGCGCAGGCGGTCGCGGCAGGCATTCGCGGCGATTGCGAACAGCCACGAGCCCACGGGCGCGCGCCCGTCGTACTGGTCGGCCCGCGACATGAGCTTCAGAAAGACGTCCTGGGTGACCTCCTCGGCCTCGGCGGAGTTTCCGAGCAGGCGCCCCGTGAACCTCAGGAGAGGTCCCGAATAGCGCTGGAAAAGCCGGGTCGCTCCCGCGGTCTCTCCGCGGCGAACCTGCTCCATCGACTCGAGATCCGCTTCCTGATCCGGGCTCGTCGCGGGTGCTTCCACGCACTCCTCCACGGCTGAAATGGCAGCGCCCACGCCAGTATGACGGCCGGACGGACGGAAGGTTACGGCGGGGGTCGCTCTCAGCGGGCGCGGCGCTCTTCACCTCGACGAGGACAGCCGGGGCCGCCCGGCAAGCTGACTCAGCGCCGGACGCCCAGCAGCATTCCGTCGAGCGTCGGGAGGCAGACCGTGTCGAAGTGCGTGCGCGCCTCTTCGTGGAACCGGCGCATCGCGGCGGCCTCCTCGGAGTCCTCGAGGAGCCGCCCGAACAGGAACGCGTTGTCGCCGATGAGAAGGCCACCCTTGCGGACGTTCCGCGCGGCCCAACGGCCGTAGCCGTCGTAGTTGCGCTTGTCGGCGTCGATGAAGACGGCGTCAAACGGACCCTTTGCCTCGAGAGTCGGCAGGACGTCGAGACCGGACCCCTCGAGGACTGTGACGTTTTCCGCGAGGCCCGCCGCCGCGATGCTCTCGCGAGCAACCCGTGCGTGCTTCGGGTCGAACTCGATCGTCCAGAGGTACCCGTCTGCGGGCAGCGCCCGCGCCATGACGAGTGCCGAGTAGCCCGCGAGCGTCCCGACCTCGACGACCTTCCGCGCTCCCGCGAGCTTCAGGAGGAGCGCTACGGCCTTCGCTTCCGACGGCCCGAGCTGGATCGCGGGCATGCCATGCGCCGCCGGCGCGTCGAACGCGCGCGCGAGGCCGGCGTCGTGAGGCGCGTGGATGCGCGCGAGCCAGTCGAGAATCTCGCGCGTCGCGTAGCTCAGGCCGGCGCGGGAGTCGGCGTCGGCCACCGGCATCACCTGACGGCGGGCTCGAGGAGCGTGAGCGTACCCGCGTCGCCGTCCAGCTCGGCCATGACGCCAAGCGGAAGCGTCGCCTTGTCGGGGACGTGGCCGAAGACGAGGTTCGCGACGACGGGAATCCCGAGCTTGCCGAGTCGGTCCTTACAGACCTCCTGCCACGTCCACGTGCCCATTCCGGCGAAGCTGGGCTTGTAGTCGCCCGGCGCGCAGTGCGCGAACTTCCCGAGCGCGACGCCCGCGAGGCCCGAGAGCTTGCCCGTCAGGAGGAACTGCGTGAGCCATCGGTCGATGCGGTACGGATCCTCGCCGACCTCCTCGAGGAAGAGGATGCGGCCCTTCAGCTCCGGCTCGAACGGCGTCCCGACGAGCGTCGAGAAGACGCTGATGTTCCCCCCCACGAGGCGACCCTTTCCCTTCCCGGGAGCCAGCTTGTAGATCCAGTTCTCGCGATCGACAAAGACCTCGCGCGGCGGACCCTTCGGGGCGGGTGGCTCGGCGATGCGGCCCGCGGGCTGCGCATGCATGAGGACTTTCTTGAACGAGGCGAGCGTGTATTCCGTCTGCTGCTCGCCACCGAGCGGGCCGTGGAACGTCACGAGGCCCGTGAGCCGGTGGATCGCGTTCAGGAGCGCCGTGGTGTCGCTGTACCCGCAAATGATCTTCGGGTTCTTCTTGATCGCCTCGTAATCGAGGAGCGGGAGGATGCGCGAGGCGCCGTAGCCGCCGCGCAGGCAGAAAATCGCGTTCACGGACGGGTCGAGGAACGCCGCGTTCAGGTCGGCCGCGCGATGCTCGTCGGGCCCCGCGAGGTAGTAGGTCGTCTCCCCCGCGTGCGGGAAGAGCTTCGGCTTGAAGCCGAGCGCCTTCACGATCTCGGTGGCGACCTCGTTGTCGATGAGTCCCTGGCCCGGGGACGACGGCGCGACGAGCGCGACCGTCATCCCGGGCTGGAGCGCCTTCGGGAAGACCGGCTCGGGCGGCTTTTCCGCGTACTTCTGGAGCGCGGCCTGCGCGGAGAGCGGGAAACCGGCGATGAGAGAGGCGAACGAGACTTCCTCGAGGAACGTGCGTCGGCTGGTCGGCATGGGCCGGATTCTAGGCCGGTGCTGTTCCCAGACGGCCCCGGATCAGCACGCGAATCGCCGAAAGGACGAGCAGCGCGGCCCCGAAGGTCCCGACGATGGCCGCTCCGGTCGGCAGGTCGAACTGGAACGAGAACCACACTCCGAGCGCCGACACGACAGCTCCCATCGTCCATCCGATCGCGAGTCTCGGCCCGAGCCGCTCGGCAAAGAGCATCGCGGTCACCGAGGGCACGATGAGGAAGCAGAAGACGAGGAGCACGCCGGCGATCGCGACCGACGACGTCACGACGAATCCGAAGGACATGTAGAAGAGGAAGTCCCACCACCGAATGTTCAGACCCTGCCGTTCCGCTTCCGGTTCGTTCATCGAGATCAGGAGAAATTGCCTCCGGAAAATGTAGTGAAACAACCCCACTAGTGAATAGAGAAGCGCGGTCTTCGCCAGCTCCCTCCATGTCACCGAGAGGATGTTGCCGACGAGCATTTCCTTCAGGTGCTCCGTCTCCTGCGTCGCTTTCGACATCACGAGGATGGCGACCGCCGCCGATACCGCGTAGACGATGCCGATGATCGCCTCCTGCGGGATGCGAGTCTTACGGTGGACGCGCGACATCGCGAAGATCGCGGCCCCCAGAAACGTGAAGCCGAGGGAGAAGACGTAGGCAGCGGTGGAGTGCAGATCGTATCCGGCGAGATACGCGACCGTAGTGCCTAGCGCCGCGATTTGCGCGAGCGATAGGTCCACGAAGATGACGCCCCGCTCGACCACGTGAACGCCGAGATAGGCGTGGATTCCCGTGAGGATGAGGCTCGCGACGAAAGCGGGAAGCAGGATCTGAAGGATCGTCATCCGTCTATCTCTTTGCCTTATTGGCAGCGACGAAGGCGTCGATGTTGTGATCGAAGAGCGAGAAGTAATCTTTGATCTCCGAAATCCCGCCGACCGACGGATAGAACGTGACCACCTGGGCGCCCGTCTTCTCTCCGATGTACTTCGGCGTCTTGCTGTCGAAGTAGGGTTCGATGAGGATCACCGGGATCTTCTGCGCCTGGATCAGGTTGATGATCTCGAGGGTGTGAGAGGGCGAGGGCGGAATGCCGGGCTTCGGCTCGATGTGCCCGGCGATTGCGAGCTTGAAGTACTTGGCGAAGTTCGGCCAGGAGTCATGGAAGGTCACGACCTTCGTCCCCGAGTAGGGACCCATCTTCGTGTTCCATTCCTTCTCTTTCTGAGTCAGACGCGCTTCGAAAGCGGCGAGGTTCGTCTCGAAGGCGGCCTTCCCGGAGGGATCGAGCTCCGACAGCTTCTGGGCGATGGCCCGGGCCATCACGCGGCCGTTTTCCGGATCGGTCCAGTAGTGCGGGTTCCCGTACGGATGCACGTCGCCCATCGCGCGGGTGACCTGCTGCGTCGGCCGCTGGAGGATGTCGCAGCCGATCGAAGCATCCAGATATCCGGCGTTTCCCGGATGAATCTTGTCGTTGCGGCTCTGGTCGATCAGCGGCGGCAAGTATCCGATCTCGAGCTCGAGGCCGGCGACGATCAGGACGTCGGCGCGGGAAAGCTTCAGGATGAAGGAAGGCTTGGCGTCCACGAAATGCGGGTCCTGATATCCCTTCGCCAGCGCGTATGTTTCTATCCGGTCGCCGCCGATCGCGTCCGCGATCGAGGCGAAGTCCTGGAGGGACGTCACCACGTGCACTTTCGCCAGGAGAGGCGAGGCGAAGGAAAGGATCAGGGCAGCAAGGAGGGTCTGGGTTTTCGTCATCGACATTTCCTCAGAACGGATGCGCGCCGTGCGCACCGATCGCAAATTGCAGCTGGAGAAGGAGCTCGTTGGCTGTGTAGATTTCCGGCGCGCCCGGATGGCCTTCGTAGCGTCGGCGCCGGAGCTCTCCGCGAACCTGCGAGAACTCGCTCGGCCAGAAGGTCAGGGTGGCGGCGACGCCGGTGTCGCGCTTGGCGGAGTCATCCGCATGGTCGGATGACTCGACGCGCGCTCCGGTGAACCAGCGCTTGGAGAGCTGGTACTCGCCCGAGACGAACCACCCTCGCGCGGTTTGGAGGCCGTCGGGCTGGTCGCGCCGGCTGCGAAAGAGCTCCCCCCTCAGAGAGGCGGATCGGTAGTTGCCGTGCGCGAGCGGCTTCCAGCGAAACGTCGCGTCGATCGCCTCGAGGCGCGTCACCGCGTCCGGGGCCGTTCCGTTCGGGCCCTGCCCGTAGGAGAAACCGAGGTCGAGGTTCGTGGAGTCGCTCAGGTCGCGGAAGATCCGATAATGCCCGTTATAGGCGAGGTCACTCCGCTTCTGCGCGACGAACAATCCCGCCGAATCCCCACGGAAGACCTGTGCGGTGATCTCCGAGAAGGTATCTCCGGGCAAGGCCACGAGCTCGGCGAGAGACACACCGGTTCCGATCCACCCTTCCTCGCCTCCCAGGAGGTTGACGATCGGGAGGGGCGCATCCGGCCACGGGAGCACGTGCAGGTGAAGGGTGTTGATCTTGCCGAACGACACGCGCATCCGGCCGACCTTCGCGAGGAGGCCCGCGGGCAGAGAGGTGAAGGTCAGGAAGCCCTCTTCCACCTCGACGCCCTGCTCGCCGAAGGAAAGGAAGAAATCGGCTCGCCCGTATGGGTCGACGATCGCCTGGATGCCGACCTCCGATTCCCGCAGGTTCGCGTTGGGGAGGTTCTCCACCTGGTTCTGGCCGGCGACGGCAAGGAAGTTCCCAATCACCGAGATGCTGGGGTTGAAGTAGTTCGTCGCCTGGCTGCCGACGCTTCCCGCCTGTGGTGGTGGACTGTCGGGCGGAGGCGTCGCGGGGGGAGCATCGGTCTGCGCGGCGGCCGGATGCGCCGCGAGCAGGGAAAGAATAAGAAGAAACAGCGTTTTCCGCGGCGATGAGCGAATGGTCATGTTTTCGAGCCTCCCTGAGCGTTGAATCTGGGGAGGCCGAAGCCTCCCGACCGTGGACGAAGCGAAAACTCGTCTACGCGGTCAGGGAAGGAGGAGAACGGCCGGAAAGGTCCGGAAGCACGGACGCGGGGGCCCGCCGCTCGACGCGCGTCTCGTGGACGGCGCACAGGACGCGGGGCACGAGAAAGACGGGTGCGGAAGCGGGCGGCGTCACGTTCGCGACGGCGCAGGAAGCGCATGCATGCTCGCGCTGCGGGACGAAAGGCGCGTGCGCGGGATGGTCGGGCGCGAAGAGCTGCGTCCCCTGCGAGAGGATCTCCAGGCCGTCGACGTGGCCGAAGGCCCCGCCCAGCGCTAGCTGCGCGAGCAGGGCGACGACGGCGGCGCGGCTGAGAAGGCCTCTCACGACGGGGAAGTCTACGCTGCTGGCCTCTGACGGCTATTTCACGGTGCTCATCCCGATGTAGCTGCCGTCGCCCGTGCCCTGCCCCGGAACGGCGCCGTCGTTGACGATGCCGTAGGCGAAGAAGGGTCCGAGGCTCGGCTGGCGAACGGAAACGTGGGCATAACCGTTGCGCACGCCGAGGGTCGAGAGAGGAGCGTCGAGTTGAACCCAGTCGGGGACGGTTACGTTCAGGGTCACTTCACGCGTCCCCGCCAGGAGACCCGTGTCGCCGTCGAAGAAGTCCACAGAGAGAATCAAGGGCCGGATTTCCCCGGAAGGTCCTGAGGTAGGCGGGTCCGCCATCCCCACGGCGAGATTCGATCTAGAAAGCCCGTCTTGCTTCAGCCCGAACACCCACGCCTCCGAGAAGGCAGCCTCCGCAGGAACGAGCGCCGGATAGGCGACGCCGAACGTGCCGCCAGAGGCGGGCGAAGTCGCCGTGCGCGCGCTTGCGTAGAACGACACCGGCCCCGATTTCGAGAAAATCTGGAGAGCCCCTGCGCCGCCCCCCAGGCCGAGGTACGAAAGCACGTCGGGAATGAAACGTTGCTCCCCCGGCAGCAGGACGACGTCCTTGTCCGCCGGGAGCGACCGAAATGAGAGCGTGATCGGGCTTGTGCCCGCGTTCGTCAGAGTGAGCTCGGTCACGAATGCGCCCGTGTGCACGGCCGCCGGCAAAAGCCGTTCATCCGTCTTCAGCCCCCTGGCCTCCGGCGAGACGAAGGAACCGTCTCCCGTGACGTTGTCGTTCACGACGCCGTACGCGTAAAAGGAGTCCGTCCCGGCAACCCGCTCGACCGTCGTCCAGCCATTCGCGTACCCGGCCGACGCGAGGACGCGGTTCAACTGCGTCCACTGGCCGGGCGCGAGAGTGACGTCCGGAAGCGTCGTGCTTCTTCCGTCCCCGGCGGCGCCGTTGAAGACCTTCACGCGAAGCGTCACCGCTCCGCCCGTCACGGCGTCGCCCGCGTTGAGGAGCGCAAGGTTGCCCCGGAACGACGAATCCTCGCGCAAGGCGTAGAGCGCCACCGGTGCGTCGAGAGTCTTCTCCGTCGAGAGCGCCGGATACGCGAGCCCCGCGCGGCCGCCCGGCAGCGTCGCCAGTGTTCGGACGGAGGCGAACCCCGCGTCGCTCGACGCCAGCCCTGAGTACGCGAGCCGCAGGGTCCCGCCCTGATTGCCGGGCGGGATGACGAGCCCGTTGTCCCGCAGCCACTGAAGCCCGTCCGTAAAGACGAGCTGCCGTCCCGCGGGGACCGCCGTCGTGAACGTGCCGCTGCCCGTCGAGCCGAGCGCGGAGGAAGCCGTGAACGTGACGGCGACCGACGCGTCCGTCGTCCCCCGGTTTCCCAGCGTGAGCTCCGAGACGAAGCGCTCGCCGTTCGCTCCGACCACGTCGACGACGATCGGCACGGTCAGGACCGAGAGCGGCCCGTCCGCGTCCACGAGCCGGTAGAGTGTGCCCGAGTTGCCGTCCACGGCGTAGACCTCGCCGGTGTCGCCCTCTCCGAAGCTCGTGATGCCGTAGCCGGGCTTCAGGAGCTCCTGCGTTTCCCAGCCGGATGCGCCGTTGCGAAGACCCCAGACGCGCCCGCTGCAGTAGTCCGCGTAGAAGTAAATCCCTGAAAGCCGCGCGAAGTCGCGCCCGCGATAGACGAAGCCTCCCGTGATGGAGCAGTTGCCGCCGACGTGGCCGTATTCCGCCACGGGCGGCGTGATTCCGGCGAAGCTGCAGCCCGTGGCCGGGTTGAAGCAGTGGTTTCCTTCCGTGAGCCGCCACCCGTAGTTCGCGCCGCCGGCGCTACCCACGGGCTGGAAGTCGACCTCCTCCCAGGCGTCCTGCCCCACGTCGCCGATGAAGAGATCGCCCGTCTTGCGGTCGAACGAGAACCGCCATGGGTTGCGCAAACCGTACGCCCAGATCTCGTTTCGCGCGGACGAAAGCCCGAAAAAGGGGTTCGAGGCCGGGATCGCATACGTCGACCGCCCGACGACGTCGATTCTCAGAATCTTGCCGAGGAGACTCGTGAGGTTCTGGCCGTTGTTGTTCGGGTCGCCAGCCGAGCCGCCGTCGCCCATTCCAACGTAGAGGTAGCCGTCGGGCCCGAACGCGAGCTGGCCGCCGTTGTGGTTCGCAAACGGCTGGGCGATCTTCAGGAGAACCTGCTCGGTGTACGGGTTCGCGACGTCGGGATCCGAAACGAAGAAACTCGAGAGCGTCGTGTCGCCGTTCGGGTCCGTGTAGTCCACGTAGAAGACCGGGCCCTCCTGCGGAAATGCAATCGCCAGAAGGCCGCGCTCGCCGCAGCAGCTCACGCGGTCCGAGATGTCGAGGAACGGAGTCGAGAGACTCGTGCCGTCTCTCACGACC
>Ga0097691_1000869_pt1 | contig 24122 bp, 14 predicted proteins | sample NGESurdeep072012_8_FD_72858 | JGI IMG/M metagenome (GOLD analysis project Ga0097691, IMG submission 72858) | Arctic peat soil microbial communities from Barrow, Alaska - NGEE Surface sample 210-1 deep-072012 | ecosystem: Environmental > Terrestrial > Soil > Wetlands > Peat ... | reverse complement strand
AGAAGCGGATTCCCTTCGTGGACGGCGTCGCGAAGATCGTCGATACGCCGCCCCTTCAGGCGCTCGATGCCGAGATCGCGCGGCGCTCACTCACGCTCGTGCGCGAGCAGCCCGACGCGCTACCGCTCAAAAAGGACGCAAGATTGCTTTCGCTCGTCGTCGCCGACGAGGTGTCGCGGAACGGCCCGGCGGGCCCGCTCGGGGCGGAGGTCAAGGCGCGCGCCCCGTCCGTGAAGACGGTGACGCTCGACCCGCGCTCGACGCCGGAGGAGACGAGAGCCGCCGTCGAAGCCGCGAAGGATGCGGACGTGGTCCTCGTCTCGCTCTTCGTGAGGACGCGTTCGGGGCTGGGAAAGATCACCGTACCGGAGGCGGGGAGAACCGCGATCCTGCAGCTCCTCGCGCTCGGCAAGCCCGTCGTCGTCGTCTCGTTCGGAAGCCCCTATCTGCTGCGGGATTTCCCCGACCTCAAGACGTACCTCTGCGCGTGGGGCGGACAGGACATCGCGCAAGTTGCCGCCGTTCAGGCGCTGTTCGGCGAATCGGCGATCGGCGGCAAGCTCCCCATCACGATCCCCGGCCTCGCGAAGAGGGGGGACGGCATCGTAAAGGCCGCGTCCGCAGAACCCCCTTCCAACACGAAGTCCCGCTGAGGTGAAGATGAGAGGAACGACGAGAGAATTGCTCAGAAAAGGAATCGGGAGGCCTGCGGCGTGCCTCGCGCTGGCGTCGCTGATCGCCGCTGGCGCTCCGGCCCAACCGATGCCCTCTTCACCTTCTAAGAAATCCTCGTCCGATGTCGACGAGGCGCGGGCGCTCTTCGAGAAGAACATCGCCGCGATCCGGAATCGCGACAAGGCCGCCTATCTCTCCGTGTACCTCGACTCCGATCGCCTCGTGCGGACGTCGCCGGACGGACCCGTGCCGGGCTTCGCGGAGTTCGCGAAGCAGGCGGGGACGAAATGGCCGGACACGCTCGAGGCCGACGACCTCCGCCTCATGCCCGTTCAGCCGGGGCTCGTCTACGGGACCTACCGCTACCGCGTCCGCTACGGCTCCGACGAGCACTTCGGCCTCTCCGAGCGGCTTTTCGTGAAGACGCCGAAAGGATGGAAGGTGACCGTCACGTCCGCGTTCGACGCGCCGCCCGGCACGCCTCCCCCGCCGCGGGCGTTCGTCGGGGCGACTCTCGTGGACGGCACGGGAGCACCGCCGGTTTCCGACGCCGTGGTCCTCGTCCGCGCCGGGAAGATCGACTGTGCCGGGCCCCGCGCGTCCTGCCGGGTTCCCGAAGGAGTGGACGTCGAGGACGTGAAGGGCACGTGGATCACGCCGGGGCTGATCGATGCGCACGTCCACTTCTCGCAGACGGGCTGGGCCGACGGGCGGCCCGACGCGCTCGACGTGAGGAAGACGCACCCGTACGAGAAGACCGAGGCCGACCTCAAGGCCCATCCCGAGCGCTTCTTCCGCTCATACGTCTGCTCCGGCGTGACGAGCGTCTTCGACGTGGGCGGATATGAGTGGACGCTCGCGCTCCCCCGGCGGGCCGAGAACGACACGTTCGCGCCGCGGGTGGCCGCGGCCGGGCCCCTCCTCTCGACGCTCGACCACTGGCTGAACCTGCCCGCGGAAAGGCAGTTCATCCACCTGAAGGACGCGGAGTCCGCGCGGACGGGCGTCGCCTATCTGAAGACGCAGGGTTCGGCCGCGGTCAAGCTCTGGTACATCGTTCGGCCCGATCTCCCCATCGAGACCACGACGCCGGCGGTCCTCGCGGCGGGCGAGGAGGCCGGAAAGAACGGCCTGCGCCTCATCGTCCACGCCACGGGCCTCGCGGAGGCGAAGGTCGCTCTCCGGGCGGGGGCCTCGCTCCTCGTCCACGGCGTCTCGGACAAGCCGGTCGACGACGAATTCCTCGATCTCCTGAAGAAGAGCGGCGCGATCTACAACCCGACGCTCGTCGTGATCGACGGCTACGTCGCGCTCGCGAAGGCCGCCGCGGCGGGCGCCGCCCTGGCGTTCGACGACCCGAACGGGTGCGTCGACCCGGCAACGCGCGCGCGGCTCGCCGCGACGCCGGAGATCGACGCGGCGAGCGTCGCGTCGAAGGTCCACGACCGCGAGGTCCGAACGGCCGAACGGAACGCCGTCGGCCGCGCGAACCTCAAGCGAGTCTCTGGCGCCGGCATCCCGATCGCCATGGGCACCGACGCCGGCAACCCGGGAACGCTGCACGGCCCGTCCGTGTACGCCGAGATGGAAGCCATGCAGGCCGCGGGAATGACGCCGATGGAAGTCCTCGTCGCCGCGACGAAGGGCGGCAGCCGCGCGCTCTCTCGCGAGAAGGAGATCGGCACGGTCGAGAAAGGCAAGCGCGCCGACCTCGTCGTCTTCGCGAAGGATCCCGCCGCCGACATCGCGAACGCCCGCTCCGTGAAGGGCGTCGTGCGCGGCGGCGTCTATCGCACGAGCGAGGAACTGCGCGCGATCGTGGCCGCGGAAGGGGCGGACAGGCCGTGACCGCGGGGCTTTCCGCTATTGTCCTCGCGGCCGTTCAAGCGGCTGTCCTCGCGGTCACGCCTCCCGCGGCCGTGAAGATGTCGGCCGAGCGCCTCGCCCGCATCGACGCGGTGGTCGCCGAGTCGATCGCGAAGAAGGAATGCCCCGGCGCCGTCCTGGTCGTCGGCCGGCACGGAAAGGTCGTGTTCCGGAAGGCCTACGGCCATCGCGCCGTCGTCCCCTCCGTCGAGCCGATGACCCTCGACACCGTTTTCGACCTCGCCTCGCTCACAAAGGTCGTCGCGACGACGACGAGCGTCATGACACTCGTCGAGGACGGCAAGGTCCGCCTCCAGGACCGCGTCGCGAAGCACATCCCCGAGTTCGCATCGGGTGGGGGCGCGCGGGACCAGGTGACGGTGGAAGAACTGCTGACGCACCGCGCGGGCCTCGCGGCAGACGATCCGATGGCTCTCTATGTCGGATCGGCGAAAGAGATCTTTGAAAGGAAATACCGGCAGCCTCTCGCGAGCGCGCCCGGCGCGCGCTTCGTGTATTCGGACGTGGGGTTCGAAGTGTTGGGCGAGCTGGTGCGCCAGGTTTCCTCTCTTCCACTCGAAGAATTCGCGCGTCAGCGCGTCTTCGTTCCCCTCGGGATGAAGGACACGGAATTCCGGCCCGGCGGGCACGGCCGGGTGCCCCTCTCGCGCATCGCTCCCACGGAGCGCATCAACGGCGAGATCCGCCGGGGGGCCGTCCACGACCCGCGCGCGTATGCCCTCGGCGGCGTCGCGGGGCACGCGGGCCTCTTCTCGACCGCGGACGACCTCGCGACGTTCTGCGCGGCAATGCTCGCGGGCGGCGGCGGCGTTCTTTCGCCCGCTACCGTCGCCGCGATGACGCGCCCGCGCTTTTTCGGCGACGAGAACCTTCGGGGCCTCGGCTGGGACGTGGCGACGAGCTTCTCGTCGGTCCGGGGCGACCTCTTCCCGCTCGGATCGTACGGGCACTCGGGCTGGACGGGCACGTCGCTGTGGCTCGACCCCGTGACGGACACGTTCGTGATCCTCCTGACGAACCGCAACCACCCGGACGAATCCGGCAACGTCATCCCGCTCCGCGGCAAGATCGCGACGCTCGTCGCGGCCGCGATCACGGACGGGAAGCCGGAAGAGCTTCGAATGGCTTCGGAATCGACCGCGCTCCTCGCGGCGGTGGGTGCCACGCGGTCGAGCCCGAGGAGCACGAGTGCGGCTGCGGCGGCGCGCGTCGTGGGTGAGGTCCGGCCCGGCATCGACCTACTCGAAGAATCCTCTTTCAAGGCGCTCGCAGGAAAGCGCGTTGCCCTCCTGACCAACCACACCGGTCTCACGCGCGATGGCCGCTCCACCATCGACGTGCTCAATTCTCCGAAGGCGCGTTCGGCGGGTGTGACCCTTTCGAAGCTCTTCTCCCCAGAGCATGGGATCCGCGGCGCGCTGGACGAGAAGGTGTCCGACTCCGTCGACGAGAAGACGGGCCTTCCCGTGCGGTCGCTCTATGGCGACACGCCCGAGTCGCGGCGGCCTCGTCCCGAGGATCTCGCGGGCCTCGACGCCGTCGTCGTCGACCTGCAGGACGCGGGCTGCCGCTTCTACACGTACCTCACGACGCTCGGCTACGTCCTCGAGGAGGCCGCGAAGGCGAAGGTGAAGGTCGTCGTCCTCGACCGGCCGAACCCGATCCGGTCGGACGTCGTGGAAGGACCGCCCGCCGACGCGGACGCGCTCACGTTCGTCGCGTACCACCCGATTCCGATCCGCACGGGGATGACGATTGGCGAGCTCGCCGGCCTCTTCAACGCCGAGAAGCAGCTCGGTGCGGACGTCACGGTCGTGAAGATGGCGGGCTACTCCCGCGATCTCTGGTACGACGAGACGGGCCTTCCGTGGGTGAACCCGTCGCCGAACCTGCGCTCCGTCACGGAGGCGGCGCTCTATCCCGGGATCGGCCTCCTCGAGACGACGAACGTCTCCGTCGGGCGCGGCACGGACGCGCCGTTCGAGCAGTTCGGCGCACCGTGGATGGACGGCGCGCGCGTCGCCGCGACGCTGAACGCGCGCGGGATCGCCGGCGTGCGGTTCACGCCCGTCACGTTCACGCCGGCGTCGTCCGTCTTCAAGGGCGAGAGGTGCTCGGGCGTGCGGATCACCGTCGTCGACCGCAACGCATTGAACGCCGTCGCGCTCGGCTTTCACGTCGCCACAGCGCTCCGCGACCTGCACCCGAAGGACTGGAAGAGCGAGCGGCTCTCCCGCCTCCTCGTGAACGCCGCCGCCCTCGCCCGCTTCCAGCGCGGCGAGACCGCCGGCGAGATCACGGCCGCGTGGGCGGCGGGCGCGATGGAGTTCGAGAAACGCCGGGCGGCGTTCCTGCTCTACTGACGCCGAGCCGGAGGCGGACGTGGCGCCGCCGAAGGTGCAGCGCGGCGAAAATCATGGCCCGAACTCTATGCCGGGCGGGCCATCCTCGCCTTTTCCGGAATCGGGAGCTCCGCCGCGGGAGGGGGAGCCAAAGACAGGGCCACCGCCGGCACCGCGCGCGGCGCCACGCGGCGCACGAGGGGTCGCACGGACTTCCACTGGGTCAGGATGCGGGCCGCGACGGCGCTCCCGGTCCTCTCGAGGTGGGCTCCGACGAGCGGCAGGAGGATCTCCTCGTCCGCCGCAGTGAGGGCCTCGACCGCGACGAGCTCCGTGTTGCAGCGCGAGGCGAAGCGGCCATCCTCATCGAGGACGAACGCGACGCCGTTCGTCATGCCCGCGCCGAAATTCGCCCCCGTCGCCCCAAGAACCACGACGACACCGCCCGTCATGTACTCGCAGCCGTGGGCGCCGAGCCCCTCGACGACCGCCACCGCGCCCGAGTTGCGCACGGCGAAGCGGTCGCCGGCGCGACCCGCCGCGAACAGACGCCCGGAGGTCGCCCCGTAGAGCGCGGCGTTCCCGAGGATCGTCTGCGCGCCCGACCGCGCGGCATAGCCCGCCTGCGGAAACGGCTTGACGATGATCTCGGCGCCGGAGAGGCCCTTCCCCACTCCGTCGTTCGCCTCGCCTTCGAGCTCCAGGACGAGGCCACGGATCGCGAACGCGCCGAAGCTCTGGCCCGCCGGGCCGCGGAACTTCAACCGGACCGCGCCGGGAGGCAGCTCGCCGTAGCGGCGCATGAACTCGCCCGACAGATGGGCGCCGACGGAAAGATTGTGGTTGCGCACCGCAAAGGAGCCGGAATACGCGCGCCCCGTCCCGAGGCTGAGCGCGGCCTGCGGCAGGATCTCGCTGTCGAGCGACGGAAACTGGGGGCCGATGCGCGGCTTGTCGTTGCGAAGTTGCATCCTCCGGCGCGGACTCGATTCGTCTCCCGCCCGCACGAGAAGCAGGGAGATGTCGAGGAGCGCCGCCCGCGGCGCCTCGGGCCTCTCGACGCGGGTGAGAAGGTCCGCGCGCCCGACGATCTCGTCGAGCGAACGCGCGCCGAGCGACGCGAGGATCTCGCGCACGTCCTCGGCGAGAAACGTGAAATACGCGACGATCTGGTCGGGGGTCCCGCGGAACTTCTTCCGGAGGTCCTCGCGCTGCGTCGCGATCCCCGTCGGGCAGGTGTTGAGGTGGCACTGCCGCGCCATGACGCAGCCCGCGGCGATGAGCGGCGCCGTCCCGAATCCGAACGCCTCGGCCCCGAGGCACGCGGCGACCACGACGTCCTTCGCCGTGCGGAGGCCGCCGTCCACGCGCACCTCGATCCGCCTGCGCAGGTTGTTCTCCACGAGCGCGTGCTGCGTTTCGGCGAGCCCGAGCTCCCACGGTGAGCCGGCGTGCTTGATCGACGACAGCGGCGATGCCCCGGTGCCTCCCGAGTGCCCGGCGATGAGCACGTAGTCGGCGTAGGCCTTGGCGACGCCCGCGGCGACGCGGCCGACGCCGGCTTCGGCGACGAGCTTCACGCCGACGCGCGCCCGCGGGTTCACCTCCTTGAGGTCGTGGATGAGCTGCGCGAGATCCTCGATCGAGTAGATGTCGTGGTGGGGCGGCGGCGAAATGAGCGCGATGCCCGGAACCGCGTGCCGGAGCCGCGCAATGAACGGCGAGTTCTTGTGCGCGGGCAGCTGGCCGCCCTCCCCGGGCTTGGCCCCCTGCGCCATCTTGATCTCGAGCTCGTCGGCCCGGACGAGATACTCGGCCGTGACGCCGAAGCGCGCGGAGGCCACCTGCTTGATCTTGTTGTCACGGCGCTCGCCCCCGGCCGTCTTCCACGTCGCGGGATCCTCGCCGCCCTCGCCCGAGTTCGAGCGCGCTCCCATGCGGTTCATGGCGATGGCGAGCGTCTCGTGCATCTCCGGAGAGAGAGCGCCCAGAGACATCGCGGAAACGATGAAACGCTTGCGGATCTCGAAGGCGCTTTCGACCTCCTCGACTTGCACGGCCTGGCGGGGACTGAAACCCAGCAGGTCGCGTGGCACGGCGGCTCCCCGCGCGTCCGCCTTCTCGCGGAATTCCGCCCAGGCCTCGTCCGATCCCCGCGCGGCCTTCTGGAGCGCGACGACGACGGGCGGCGCCCAGGCGTGCTCCTCGGCGTCCTTGCGATAGCGCACGCGCCCGTGATCCGAAAGCGGCGCGCCCGACGCGCCTTCCCAGGCGGCGTTGTGCGAGGCGAGGACGTCCGAGGCGATCTCGGCGAAGCCGAGCCCGCCGAGCGGAGAGGACGTCCCCCGGAAGCAGCGCTCCATCACCTCGGGCGCGAGCCCGATCGCGTCGAACACCTGGCCTCCGCAGTAGGACGAGAGGGCCGAGATGCCCATCTTCGCGAGCACCTTGCGGAGCCCCTTCTCGGCGGACGACTGGAACGCGGCCGCGGCGTCACCGGGCAGGCCCTCCTTCAAAGCCAGCGCCCGCACGGAGGCGATCGCGAGCCACGGATGGACCGCTTCGGCTCCGAACCCGTGGAGGACCGCGAGGTGGTGCACGTCGCGCGCGTCCCCGGATTCCACGACGAGGCCGACGCGATAGCGGAGGCCCGCGCGGAGGAGGTGTTCGCGGACGGCGCCGAGCGCGAGCAGCGAGGGGATCGCGGCCCGCTCGAGCGACGTGGCGCGATCCGTGATCACGAGGATCTCCGAGCCCGCGCGCACGGCTTCTTCGGCGCGCCGCGACAGATCCTCGAGCGCGGCCAGCAGGGATCGCTCCCCGCCTGCCGCCTCGAACGTGGCGTCGAGCGAAAGCGGACGGAATTCCGAGGCGGCGAGAACGCCGGCCATCTCGTCCTCGAGGAGGACCGGATGCTCGAGCGTGAGGAAATGGGCGTCGCCGGGCTCCTCGAGGAGGAGCGAGCCGCCTTTGCCGAGATCCATGCGAAGCGACATGACGAGCGTCTCGCGCAGCGAGTCGATGGGTGGGTTCGTGACCTGCGAGAAGCGCTGCCGGAAAAACGCGTAGAGAGGCTGGGGCGTCTTCGAGAGGGGCGGAATCGGCGCGTCGTCTCCCATGCTGAAGAGCGGCTCCAGACCCCTTGCCATCGGCGCGAGGACGTAGCGCGCGTCCTCGACGCCCCAGCCATGCGCCGCCTGCCAGAGGAGCAGTCTCGAAGCGTCGGTAATCCCGGCCGCCTCTGGCACGGGGGCGATGGGGCGCAGGTGGCGCAGGTGGCGCCGCACCCATTCGCCCCAGGGCCGCCGGGCGGCGAGGCGCGCCTTCACGTCGCGGTCACGGAGGATCTCGCCCGTCGCCGTGTCCACGGCGATCGTTTCGCCGGGACCGAGGCGCCCGCTCTCCACGACGTCTTCGGGCTCGAGGTCCACGATTCCCGCTTCCGAGGCGGCGACGACGAGCCCGTCCTTCGCGATCTTGTAGCGCAGGGGCCGGAGGCCGTTCCGGTCGAGATGGGCGCCCGCGACGATGCCGTCCGAGAACGCGACGGCGGCAGGCCCGTCCCACGGCTCCACGAGCCCCGAATGGAAGTCGTAGAAGGCGCGAAGCGCTTCGTCCGTCGACTCCTGCGGCGCGTCGGGGATCAGCATCGTGAGCGCATGCAGGGGATCGCGCCCCGAGCGCACGAGGAGCTCGAGCGCCTCATCGAGGCTCGTCGAATCACTTCCCTCGTCGGTCAGAACGGGGACGAGGCGTTGGAGACGCTCGCCCCAGAGGGGCGAGGACAGCTCCGGCTCGCGCGCGCGCATCGCGTTGCGGTTACCCCAGAGCGTGTTGATCTCCCCGTTGTGCGCGAGGAGGTGGAACGGCTGGGCGAGACCCCAGCTCGGGACCGTGTTCGTCGAGTAACGCTGGTGAAAGAGCGCGATCGGCGTCGTGTAGTCGGGCTCCTCGAGATCCGGATAGAAGGATTTCAGCTCGGTCCCGGTCAGGAGCGCTTTGTAGACGAGCGTCCGCGCGGACACCGAGACGGCGCAGAAGCCGTCGAGGCCCTCGGCGCGCGCGCGGCGCGACGCCACGCGGCCCGCGAGATACAGCCGGCGCTCCCATTCGTCCGCGTCCACGCCGGCCGGCATGCCGAGGAACGCGTGCCGGATCGCCGGGCGGGTGGCTTCCGCGGCGTCCCCGAGCCGATCGGTCCGGACCGGGACGTCACGCCAGGCGAGGAACGCCAGGCCTTCGTCCGTGAACGCCTTCTCGATCAGGGCTTTCGCCTTCGCCTCGCCGCTGCTCTTGCCTCCACTCTCGCCTCCACTTCCGTCTCCACTCTCGCGCGGAAGGAAGAACGCGCCGACGCCGAATGGCGCGCCCGGGGGCAACGGCAGCCCGCGCCGGGCCGCGTCGCGGCGGAAGAACGCCTCCGGAATGCGCGTCAGGAGGCCGGCTCCGTCGCCGGTTCGATCCGCGCCGGTCGCTCCACGGTGTGCCACGCGAGCCAGGCCGCCGAGAGCGAGCCTCAGGATCCGGTGCGACGAGTCGCGGGGATGCGCGACGAAGCCGACGCCGCAGGCGTCGTGCTCGCGAAACGGATTTCGCGCGGGGCTGACCCCGTCGGTCCACCGGCGCTCTCTCCGCTCTCCCGCCATGCCCTTCTTCTCCTCCAGATCGAAACAGTCCGCAGAACGAAAAAGCCCGCTCCCTCGTGGGAGCGGGCTTTGGGGTTTCCGTGTGGCCTTCCGCCTAGTCCCCTCGCCCGCTCTCCACCGTGGAACGCTTGGTAAGGACGAGGCGCACGACGCCCCGGCCCGTCGGGGTCGAAATCTTGATGGTCCGGGTGGCCGTCGCCGGGGAATTCAACATCGCGCCGGAAGTATGGGGAGCGCGGCCCTCCGAAGCAAGATAGATTGAGCCCCCGAAGATCTTTGACGGAGGCGACAAATGTCCGATTCGAACCGGCTGCCCTCGGCCTCGCGCCGCGGATTCGCGAAAAGTCTCGCGCTCGCGGCGGCCGCGCCCGCTCTCGCCGGGGCCGCCATCGCCCTCGGCCAGACGGCGCCGGCGCCGACGCCGTCTCCCGCTCTTACCCCCGTTCCCACCCCCGAGGCACCGTCCTCGGTCGCCGAGGCCCTCACGGACGTCGCGCGCATCCGCTGGGGCAAGCACCTCTCCGGCGAACAGCTCGGCGAGATCGCCAAGGCGCTGGACGGCCGCCTCAAGGGCGCCGAGGCCATGAAGAAAGTGAAGCTCACGAACGCGGACGAGCCCGACGTCGTCTTCTTCGCGGAACTCCCGGGAGACCGCTGATGGCTCCCTTCGCCGAAGACACTTTCTTTCTCTCCGTCGCCGAGCTGTCGAAGAAGCTCAAGGCCAAGCAGATCTCTCCCGTCGCCCTCGCGGAGGGCTACCTCGAGAGGCTCGAGCGCATCGGGCCGACGCTCGGCGCGGTCGTGACGGTGACGCGCGAACGGGCGCTTCAAGAAGCCAAGGCGGCGGAAGCCGAGATCCTGGCCGGCAAGTGGCGCGGCCCGCTCCACGGGATCCCTTACGGCGTGAAGGATCTCCTCGCGACGAAGGGCATCCCGACGACGTGGGGCGCCGAGCCCTACCGCAACCAGGTCTTCGACGAAGACGCAACGGTCGTGACGAAATTGCGCGAGGCCGGCGCCGTTCTCCTCGGGAAGCTCGCGATGGTCGAGCTCGCGGGCGGCTTCGGCTACAACAACGCGGACGCATCCTTCACGGGGCCCGGGCGAACGCCCTGGAACACGGACTTCTGGTCGGGCGGGTCCTCGTCGGGCCCGGGTGCCGCCACCGCCGCCGGGCTCGTCGGTTTTTCGATCGGCTCGGAGACCTCGGGCTCCATCGTCACGCCCGCCGCGTTTTCCGGCGTGTCCGGCCTCCGGCCCACGTACGGCCGCGTGAGCCGGCACGGCGCGATGGCGCTCTGCTGGACGCTCGACAAGCTCGGCCCCATGTGCCGGACGGCAGAGGACTGCGGCCTCGTCATGGCTGCGATCGCGGGAAAAGACCCCCTCGACGCCTCGTCTCTCGCCCGCCCGTTCCGCCCGGAGGCCGCGGGCGCGAAACCGCGCCGCTTTCGGATCGGCGTCATCAAGGGCACGACCGAGAAGGTCCAGCCCGAGGTGCGGAAGAACTTCGAGAACGCGCTGAAGGTCCTCGAGGGCTTCTCGGAGATCGTTCCCGACGTCGCGTTCCCCGAATTCCCATACGGGCCGGCCGTCGGGACGATCGTCTCGGCCGAAGGCGCGAGTGCGTTCCGCGACCTCGTCGAGAGCGGCCGGTCGAAGGAGCTCCGCGTACCGAACGACCGCTGGGGCGGCTATGCCGCGTCCATGACGCTCGCCGTGGACTACATCCAGGCGATGCGCCTCCGCGCGCCGATCCGGAAAGGGCTCGACGCGCTCTACGCGAAGTTCGACGCCCTCGTCTCGCCCACGCGGGCGTCCGTCTCGTATCCGATCGGTCCGGATTTCGACAAGGTCTACCCCGGGATCAGCGGGGGGCCCTCGGTCATCGGGGCGGGCAACCTCGCGGGCCAGCCCGCGCTCTCCGTGCTGAACGGCTTCGGCGAGCACGGCCTGCCCACGGCGTTTCAGTTCACCGGCCGCGCGTTCCTCGACGAGACCCTCGTCTCGCTCGGCATGGCCTATCAGGCGCGGACGGAGTGGCACCGCAAGAGGCCGTCACTGTAACGGGGACCGAATGAGTCTCAGCCCCTAGAATCGCCGCATGACGCGACGCTCCCTTCCCCGCCGCACGCCGGCCCTCCTCCTCGTCCTCGCGGCCCTCGCCGCTCCCGCTCTCCGCGCCGCCGCCCCCGCCGAGACCCCGAACGCCGCCGAAATTCGCCTCGCCCTCGCGAAGCTGAACGTCGTCGGCGGCGTCCTCTACGTCGCGGCCCACCCCGACGACGAGAACACGGCATTCCTCGCGTGGGCCTCGCGCGAGAAGCTCGTGGACGCGGGCTATCTGTCGATGACGCGCGGCGACGGCGGGCAGAACCTGATCGGCACCGAGGCCGGCGAGCTGATGGGCGTCCTGCGCACGCAGGAGCTCCTCGCCGCGCGCCGCCTCGACGGCGCCAAGCAGTTCTTCTCGCGCGCGATCGACTTCGGCTATTCGAAGAATCCCGAGGAGACACTCGGGATCTGGGGCCGGGAGCAGGTTCTCGCCGACACCGTTCGGGTCATTCGCACGTTCCGTCCGGACGTGATCGTGACGCGCTTCCCGACGACGGGCGAGGGCGGGCACGGCCACCACACCGCGTCGGCCCTCCTCGCCGAAGAGGCGTTCAGGGCCGCGGGCGATCCGTCGCGCTTTCCCGAACAGCTCAGGGCGCTGACTCCCTGGCAGCCGAAACGGCTCCTGTGGAACGTGTTCCGCTTCGGCGGCGACGCCCCGCGCAAGCAAGTGCCGGGGCAAGTCACGGCCGATCTCGGGGCGTTCAACGCGCTCCTCGGGCGCTCGTACACGGAGATCGCCGCGCTCAGCCGCTCCATGCACAAGAGCCAGGGCTTCGGCTCGGCGGAGCGCCGCGGCACGTGGCTGAACGACTTCAAGCCCATCCTCGGCGACGCGCCGAAGGCGGACCTCTTCGAGGGAGTCGATATCACGTGGGCAAGGTATGGAGCGCGGGGAGAGGAGATCGGAAAACTTCTTAGAAAGGCGGAAGAGACATTTCGCCCCATGGACCCGGCGGCCTCCGTCCCAGCGCTCGCGGAAGCGTGGACGGCAATCGGGCGGATCGCCGGGTCGGATCCTCTTCTTGCCCGCAAGCGAGGCGACGTCACGGAAGTCATTCGCGCGTGCCTCGGCCTCTGGGTCGAGGCGATCGCCAGCGAACCCTCCGCCGCGCCAGGCGCGAGCCTGAAAGTCGCGACGATGATCCTGAATCGCTCGTCCCGCCCCGCGACGCTCGAGTCCGTGTCCGTGACGTACGCCGAGGCGGCCGGCGCAGGAGGCGCCCTCGCCGCGAACGAGCCCCTGCGCCGCGAGATCGCGCTGACGCTCCCCGGGAACGTCCCCACGACGCAGCCCTACTGGCTGCGCGAGCGTCCGGGCAAGGGCCTCTTCACGGTGACCGACCCGTCCCTCATCGGCTTGCCGGAGAACCCGCCGCCGCTCGTCGCGCGCTTCACGGTGTCCGTCGCAGGCGCCTCGATCCCTTTCGAGGCGCCCGTCGTCTTCCGCCGCACGGATCCCGTCAAGGGTGAGATCTACCGGCCCTTCGTGATCACGCCGCCCGTGATGGCGACGTTCGACGAGAAGGTCTACGCGTTCGGGTCGGCCCAGCCGAAAAAGGTGCGCGTCACGCTGACGAGCGGCGGCGCCACGGTGGGCGTCCTCCGCCTCCGAACGGAAGCGGGCTTCTCGGCTTCGCCCGCCGAAGTGCCGTTCGCCTTCACGGCGCGCGGCGAGGAGCGGACCCTCGTCTTCACGGTGACGCCGCCTTCCGGCGTCGCCGTGACGGCGGCGGCCACGATCGCGGCCGAAGCCGTCGTGAACGGGAAGGTATTCTCGAAGGGAGTCGTGCGCGTCGACTATCCGCACATCCCCCTGCAGACGCTCTTCCCGCCTGCCGAAGCCCGCGTCCTGAGGCTCGACGTGAAGGCCCCCCAGGCCCCAGTCGGCTACGTCATGGGCTCCGGCGACGAAGTGCCCGACGCGCTCCGGCAGATGGGGTACACGGTGACGCTCCTCTCGGACGACGAGCTCGAGAACGGCGACCTTTCGCGCTACGCCGCCATCGTGACGGGGATCCGCGCATACAACACGCGCCCCCGCCTGAAGCTCGCCGAGGCGCGCCTCATGGACTACGTCGAAAGGGGCGGCACGGTCGTCGCGCAATACAACACGACGGGCGACCTCGTCACGGAACAGCTCGGGCCCTATCCCTTCAAGCTCTCGCGCGACCGGGTGACGGTCGAAGAGGCGCCCGTCAGGTTCCTGAGCCCTTCGAGCTCGCTCCTCACCTTTCCGAACCGGCTCACACCCGCCGACTTCGACGGGTGGGTCCAGGAGCGCGGCCTCTACTTCCCCGGGACCTGGGACCCTCGTTACGAAACCGTGATCGAGAGCCACGATCCGGGCGAGAGCGAGAAGCCGGGCGGCCTCCTCTTCGCGAAGCACGGCAGGGGCGCCTTCGTCTACACGGGCTACGCCTTCTTCCGGCAACTGCCGGCCGGCGTCCCCGGGGCGTATCGTCTTTTCGTGAACCTCGTCTCGGCCGGCGCGGGCGCCGACCTCGCGACGCGGGCGCCCGTCGCACCCGCGTCGCGCTAGACCGCTACTTCTTCCACTCCGCGATCTTTTTCTCCAGGGCCTGGACCGCCTCGGGCGAGGGCTTCTGCTCGGCGGCCTTGCCGGCGGCCAAGGCCTTCTCGGCCGCCGCGACGGCGTCCTTCGTCTTCCCTTCGGCGGCGAGCGCGTTCGCCTTCACGGACAGGTTGCCGAACGTGGCCTTCGTGGCGATGGACTTGTCGAGCCACTTGCCGGCGTCGTCGAGCGCGTACTTCTTGTCGTAGAGATAGCGCGCCGCGACGAGCGGCGTCTGCCAGTCGTCCGCCTTCGCCTTCGCGACGGCGTCCTTAGCGTTCGCGAGGAACCGGGCCTTCGTGTCGACGGCGATCGTGACGGGGACCCTGAGCTTCTCCCAGGTCAGCGCGAGCGTGGCCCCCTCCGAGGTCACCGCCGGAAAGCCGATCGTGAAGAGCTCTTTCATCTCCGCGGGCACGGGCTTCACCTTGACGCGCAGCGCGTCCTTCTCGACCACGTAATCGGGGTTGCCCGTCGACACGTTGTTGAAGATGACGGTCCACTCGGTCTTGCCGGGGATCGTGTACAGGCCGTATGCGCCCGCCGCGAGCTTCTGCCCCTCGACCATGACGTCGCCGTCGAACGTGATCTTCGTGACCGCGTTCGCGCCGGTCCGCCAGACCTTGTCGTATGGCACGAGCCCTCCCCAGATTACGCGCTCTTCCTTGCGCGTAGGGCCTTTCACATGCGGCCGGCTGTAGACGACCTCGACCTTCGTGACGCCGATCGTCTGGGAGACCGTGGCGTTGGGGCTCGGAAGCGGCGTCGCGAGCTGCCCCAGGGCGGGCGCGGCGGCGACCGCGAGAGCGGCGAGGACGATGGAAAATCGGGCTATTTGCATTTTTTTCTCCTTGAGATTTGGGACACGATTCTACGGGACGCTGGATAAGATCCGCTCACCAATAAGTCGCGAAAAAAAGGAGAGATGATGAAGGACATGGAGAAGAAGCCGGCCCCCGCACCCACCGCGAAGTGAACTTCCTGGCCCTCGGTTCGCCGGTTCCGGGGGCGATGGGGTTCTGGCTCGACGCGCTTCTCTCGTCGGGTCTCTACTTCGCGCTCCCGCTCGGCTTCGCCGGCCTCGCGCTGCTCCGCTTCGGCCTCCTGCCGCGCCTCGGGAATTCCATTCCGCCGGGGCGCGAGCGTGCGGGATGGGCCTCGTTCGCGGGCCCCTCGGCCGCCTTCGCGCTTCTTCTCGCAACCCTCGTTCCGCCCGCTCTCCTGGGCGCTTTCCGGCCCGGGGCATCCGGCTACGCGCCCTTCGTCCCGGTGCCGGGCCCCACGACCCCGTCGTCGGCCCCCTCCACATTCGGGTTCTTCGCGCTGCAGAGCCTCGCGGAGGAGCTTCTCTTCCGGGCTTTCTTCCTCACGCTCCTCGCGGCCCTCGTTCTGCTTCTTGCCCGGCTCCTCTTCGGACGGCTCCCGCGCCCGGAAGAGCCGCTTCGGGCGCGGCGGGCCGGGCGGCGCTGGCTCGTCGCCGGGCTCTTCGCGAATACAGGCCAGTCGCTCGCGTTTGCCCTCCTGCATGCGAGGAACCCCAACGTGACGCCGCTGGCGCTCCTGAACATCGCTCTCGCGGGCGCGGTCCTCGGCTGGCTCTACTGGGGCGAGGGCGGCCTCTTCGGCTGCTGGACCTTCCACGCGCTCTGGAATTTCACGCTCGCCGCCCTCGCGCTCCCCGTGAGTGGCATGACGTTCGGACCTCCGCTCCTCTCGACCGGCATCGCCGGCGCCGGTCTTCCTTTCCTGAGCGGCGGCGCCTTCGGTCCGGAGGGGTCGATTCTCAGCACGGCGGGCCTGGCCGCCGTTCTCGCTTTCCTGATCCGCCGGAGCACACGAAGGCTCCCGAGCGGGTATGCTGAGCCGCGATGAATGGCGGCCGACAACTCTTCACGTGCCCAGCCTGCGGCAAGTGTTTCTTCTACTGGGTCCCCGAGACCACGCTTCAGCCCAAGGTGAAGTGTTACTTCTGCAACGCGGAGGCCTTCCCGAATGGCGAGCCGCCTCCGGCGCCGGCGCCGGCGCCGTCCCCGGCGGCTCCCGCGCCTCCCGCGCCTCCCACGGCCGCTCCACCCGCCGAATCGCTCCGGAGCTAAGGCCGCTCGCCCGAGCGGTACACGATCTCCCCGCCCACGACCGTCATCCGCACCGTCGCCTTCGGAATCTCCGAGGCGGGGGTCGCCGCGGAGAAGACGTCGCGGTCGAGAACCGTGAAGTCCGCGTCGAAGCCGGGCTCGATGCGCCCGCGGCGCTTCTCCGCGAACTCGGCGTAGGCGTTGTCGGCCGTGAAGAGCCGGAGCGCCTCGGCCCGCGTGAGCGCCTCTTCCATCCGCCAGCCTCCCGGCGGCTTGCCCGTCGTCTCCTGCCGCGTGACGGCCGCATAGATCCCAAGGAGCGGCTCCTCGGACTCGACCGGGAAGTCGCTGCCGCCCGCGAGGCGAGCCCCGGCCTTCAGGAGCGTGCGCCACGCGTACGAGCCCTTCACACGCTCCTTCCCGAGGCGCGCCTCGGCCCACGGCCAGTCGGACGTCGCGTGCGTGGGCTGCATGGACGCGATGACGCCAATCTTCGCGAAGCGGGCGGCGTCTCCGGGCGCGAGGACCTGCGCGTGCTCGATGCGAGGCCGCGGGTCGACGGGATGCACGCTCGAGAGCGATTTCTCGTAGGCATCCAGCGTGATGCGGTTCGCGCGGTCGCCGATCGCGTGCGTCCAGACCTGAAAGCCGCCGCGGAAAGCCTTCGCCGCGAGACGCTCGACCTCCTCGGGCGCCGTCACGTCGAGGCCGCGGTTGCCCGGCGCGTCGGAGTAGTCGGCGAGAAGCGCCGCGCCGCGCGACCCCAGCGCGCCGTCCGCGACGATCTTGAGCGCGCGGACCGTGAGCCGGCCTTCGGACACCGGGCCGCGCGCGAGCGCGGCGTCGAGGTCCTTCGGACCGACGGTCGCGTAGACGCGGACCGGGAGCTTTCCCTCTTTCGCGAGCTTCTCGAGGATTGCGACGTCCGCGAGCGACGAGCCCGACGCTTCGCCCACGCCCGTCAGCCCGGCCTTCGCGCAGGCCTCCAGCCCGGCAACGAAGTCCTTCCGGGCCTCGTCGGGGCCGGGCGCCGGGATCGCGTTGAGGATGAGCGCCATCGCGTTGTCGACGAAGACGCCCGCGGGCGACCCGTCCTCGAGGCGCTCGATGCGGCCGCCGGGCGGGTCCGGCGTGGCCTTCGTCACGCCCGCGGCCTTCAGCGCGGCGGCGTTCACCCAGATCGCGTGGCCGTCCACGCGCGCGAGGACGACGGGTGTCTTCGGCGCGGCGGCCTCGAGGTCGGCCGCCGTCGGGAACGACGTGTCGGACCAGCGGTTCTGGTCCCAGGCGCGCCCGCGGATCCACGTGCCTCTCGCCGCGGTTGGCGACAGGGCCCTCACGCGCAGGACGATCTCGTCCTTCGAAATTCCGCGGCAGTCGATCATGCGGCGAAGCGTGCCGAGGGAGCGCAGATGGCCGTGCGCGTCCGTCAGGCCGGGCACGAGGACGGCGCCCGCGAGGTCCACGATCTTCGCGGCGGGCGCCGCGGCGCGCGCCTCGGCCTCGTTGCCGACGAACGCGACGGTCCCGCCCTTCACGAGGATCGCGGCCTTGCGCGGCGTCTCGTCCCATGCCGTGTAGACCAACGCGCCGCGGAAGACGGTCCCGGGGTCGGGGGCGGGCGCCGGGTCGGCGGCGAATGCGCCCGCGGGAAGCGCGAGGAGGAGCGCGAGCAGGGTCTTCCGGCTCATCGCGCCACCACGACCTCTCCGCCCTTCATGACGAAGGACACCTTCTCGAGAAGCGTCACGTCCTTCAGCGGATCGCCGTCCACCGCGACGAGGTCCGCGAAGCGGCCCGGCGCGATCGCGCCGACCTTGTCCCAGCCGAGGAGCTCGGCCGCGTTCACGGTGGCGGACTGGATCGCCTGCATCGGCGTGAGGCCGCCCGCGACCATGTACCGGAACTGCCGCGCGTTGAGGCCGTGTGGGTAGACGCCCGCGTCCGTTCCGTAGGCCTGCTTGACGCCCGCCTTCACCGCCTTCGCGAAGTTCTCGCGCTGGAGGCGGCCCACCTTCCGTTCCTTCTCGATGATTTTCTCCGGGTAGCCCATCTTCGCGAATTCCGCGAGGATCCAGTCGTCGTTGTACACGTCCGCTACGAGGACCGTGCCTCGTTCCTTCATCATGCGGATGCCTTCGTCGTCGATGAGGCTCCCGTGCTCGATCGAAGCGACGCCCGCGAGGACGGCGCGTTTGATCGCCTCGGTCCCGTGCGCGTGCGCGGCCACCTTGCGGCCCCACATCGCGGCCTCGTCGCAGATCGCCTTCATCTCCTCGAAGGAGTACTGCGGCGCGCCGACGGACTCTTCTTCCGAAAGGACGCCCGCCGAGGCGATCATCTTGATGATGTCGGCTCCGTACTTCACGTTCTGGCGGACGAGCTTGCGCACGGCGTCGACGCCGTCGGCGACGCCCGAAAAGCGCTCGAATTTCAAATACGGCGAGAAGCCCGTGAGGTCCTCGTGGCTACCCGTCGACCCGATCGAAAGGCCGGCCACCTTCAGGCGCGGCCCGGCGACCTTGCCGGCGTCGATCGCGTTGCGGAGCGCGACGTCGACGTACTCCGGGGAGCCCACGACGCGCAGTGTCGTAAACCCGGCCTCGAGCGTGCGCTTCGCATAGACGTGCGCCGTGACGGCGACGTCGATCGGCGACCGGCGGAATCGGTCCGCGTAGTAGTCCTCGGGCTGGGACGTGATGTGCGTGTGCACGTCGATCAGGCCCGGGAGGACGGTCTTCGCGGAAAGATCGACGATTCGCGCGCCCGCGGGCGCCACGAGATTCGGCCCGACCTCCTTGATCACGCCGTTCTCGATGAGGATTTCCTGACCCTTGAGGACGGTTCCTCTCGTCACGTCCACGAGCGCGCCGGCCCGGACGAGGACCATGATCGGCTTCTCGGGAGCGGGGATCTTCCCGTCGGCGCCGAGCAACGGCGGTGCGGACGAGATCAAGGCGAGGGCGAGCAGGACGGCGAGGGCGCGCGTGACCGGGGAAGCTATGGGCGGCATGTTCATGCGCGAAAGGCTAGCAGAGGGCAGCCCCTAGAATGACGAAATGGCCCCGCCGGCGAGTCTCGTCCTTCTCGGGCGCATCCAGGCGCAGATGCGGGCGGTGGCGCACCGGCAATACGAAGCGTTCTGCGCGCCTCCGTTCACGCTGTTTTTTCACGCGACGGACCCGCTTCCCTTCTTCAACTATGCGATCCCCGACGCCTCCTTCGCCCAAGCCGCGCCGTTCGAAAACCTCGCGGCGTCTCTCGCGCGCCTGCGAGCGGAATTTGCGGCCCGCCGCCGCGTGCCCCGCTTCGAGTTCGTCGAAGCCTGCGCGCCCGATCTCTCCGCGGCCCTCGAAACCCATGGCTTCATTCTGGAGAACCGGGCGCAGCTCATGGTGTGCCCGCGCGGAAGCGAGCGGGTCGCGCCGGCCGTGGCGGGCCTCGACGTCGAAGCGCTCGACGCCCGGACTTCGCTCGAGAAACTCGCCTTGTTTCTGGACGTGCAGCGCCGCGCTTTCAGGCTCCCGTCCCCCAGGCCGGCCACCCGCGAGGAAGCGCGCTCCCTGTGCGACTCGCTCGGCAACGGCTTCGCCCTCATGGGCCGGATCGGCGGCCGGCCCGTCGCGACGGCGATGATCCAGCCGGGGGAGGACGGACTCGCGGAACTCGTGGGCGTCGCGACGCTCGAGGAATTCCGGCGACGGGGCATCGGCGGCGCCCTCTCGTTCGAGGCCGTTCGCAGGGCCCTCGGAAACGGCATCTCGCTCGTCTTCCTCTCCGCGGCCGACGCGCGCGCGGGCCGCGTGTACGAGGCGGCGGGATTCGCCGCCACCGGACACTCCCTTTTCTATCGGACCCGCGAGGATCCGGAGCCGGCTCTCGAGGTCCGGGAAGCCACCGAGCCCCACCTCGTCGAGGCAGCGCGGGCGCTGATTCTCGGGCACGCCGCGGGCCTCGGCGACGGACCGGGAGTGGCGCGCGTGCGCGCCGACGCGGCGAGCCTGCCGGGGCCCTACGCCCCGCCCGAGGGCACGCTCCTCGTCGCGACGCTCGCGGGGAATCCCGCGGGCTGCGTCGCGTTCAAGCGGCTCGACGGCGAAACCTGCGAGGTGAAGCGCATGTTCGTGGACCCCGCGTTTCGCAAACGGGGGATCGCGCGGGCGCTCATGCTGAAGCTCCTCGAGCGGGCGAAAGAGCGCGGATACCGCCGGGTTCGGCTCGGAACGCTTCATACGATGACGGCAGCGCAGGCCCTCTACCGCGATCTCGGCTTCGTCGAGATCCCGCGCTACCGTCCCGATGAGCACACGGACACGATGTTCTTCGAGAAGAACCTGCCGTGTCCGCCAGAGCCCGGCTACTTCTTGGCTTCGACCGGGATGACGTCGAAGGCGGCGTTCTGGTGGACGAGGAAAACGCACTCCGCTCCGGCCTTGCAGCCGCTGCGATGCTTCGTCTTTCCCGGGTCGTACGTGTACGAGCCCGGTCCTAGCTCCTTCGCCGGCTGCCCCTCGGTCTCCAGCGTGAACGTGCCGGAGATCGTAGAGACGTAGACAGGATTCGAGTGCGTGTGCCACCCGGCGTCGAAGCCGCCCACCCACTTGAAGTACGCGCCATACGCGCCCTTCTTCATGTCGCCCCACAGCGGCGCGACCTGCGCGCCCTTCATGCCTTCGACATCCGTGAACTTGATGTCGGCGGCGGGCCAGATCTTGAAGGCGCGCTTGGCGGCCGGCTTCTTCGCCGGGGTCTTGGCGTCCTCCGCCGCGACCGAACCCGCAAGGCCCACGAACGCCGCCACGAGAGCTCCCATCAGGACTCGCTTCATCGAATCTTCCTCCTTCTTGCGATTGCGTCGCAGATTCTATCTCCAGTGAGCCGACGCGTAAACACAAGCGCTGCCCGGCTCGAGCCATGGCCGGCCGCCGGCTGATCGGGCAGGACGTGTGGGAGGCGTTCCGGGCGCAGCCGGAGCTTGCCTAGGGTATCGGCGTCCGGTCGGCCGGCATCTTCGACGGGTCGCCGAGATAGGCCGTCTGCATGTTCACGAGGTATTTCTTCGCGAACGCCTGCACGTCGGCGGCCGTGACGGTGCGAATCCTGTCGGGGAGCCGCCGCGCCTCGCGGAAGTCGCCCGCGTACAGGCGCCATGCCGTGAGGAATTGCACCTGCGCGTCCGTGGTCTGGGTGGCGGCGACGAGGGCGCTCAGGTACTGCTCCTTCGTGTCGGTCAGCTCCTTCTCCGAGATCCGGTTCGTCTTGAGCCGCTCGACCTCCGCGGCCATGACCGGGAGGGTCGTCTTCGGGTCCACGGCCGTGACGTAGAGCTGCCCGTACGAGACGGCGCCGTTGTTCAGCGCGGCATAAGGCGCGTAGGAGAGGTTGCGCTTCGTGCGCACCTCCTCGAAGACGCGATAGCTGAGGAGGTCCATGGCGACGCGCGCCGCCGGCCAGTCGCGCTCGCCGGCGTGCGGGACCGGGAAGAGGCTCACGATGTAGTTCGTCTCAAGCGCGCGCGTCTCGGCTGCGAGCCCGGGCTTCGCGAAGGACGGCGGCGCGAGCGGCTCCTCGCGGGCGCTTCCGCGCGGGAGCGCCCCGAACGCGGCGCGCGCCTTCCGGGCCACGGCGGCCGGGTCCACGTCTCCCGCGACGACGAGGAGGAGGCGCCCCGTCTCGCGCAGCTTCGCGAGGTGCCGCACGACGCCGTCGCGCGTCAGGCCGGCGACCGACTCGAGCGTCCCGCCGGACCGCCTCTCGTAGGGGTGGCCCGAGAAGAGCGCCTTCTCGCCGAGGAGCGCGAGCGCCCCGTCCGGGTTCTCGAGCTGCCGCTTGAGGCCCGCGAGCATGCGCTGCCTGACGAGGTCGACCTCGGACGCGGGGATGGCTGGCCTCAGGTACGCGTCCGCGAGGAGGTCGAAGGTGGGCGCAAAGCTGTCCTTGAGGCTCTTGACGGACAGCATGCCGAAGTCGTTCGTCGAGAGCGCCGAGATCGTGCTCCCCATCGTCTCGAGACGCCGGGCGAAGGCGTCCTTGTCCAGCCGCTCCGTCCCGCCGGAGGCCGCGACCTCGAGCGCGAGTCCTTCGACACCCGACTCCTCCTTCGTCCAGTTCCGGACGCCGCCGCGCACGACGAGCGAGGTCGCGACGAACTCGGCCCCCGGAATCCGCTTGACGAGGACCTCGAGCCCGTTCAGGTCATACGCCGTGACGTCGCCGTCGACGGCCGCCGGCGCCGGGACGCTCGCCGCCGCCGCGGCGGGGGCGGCCGCCGCCTTAGCGACGAGCGACTCCACCTGCGCGCGGCCGAGGACCGCCTTCGCGGTTTCGGGCGAGACCATGACGGCGAGGACGTACGGCTTCCCGAGGACGTACGTGTCGAGGAAGCGCGCGACGTCGGCCCGCGTCGCCTTCCCGACGTTGTCCTCGTAGCCCCGGTAGTAGTCGAGCCCTGCCGACGCCCACCAGAACGTGAGCGTGTGGGCGTACTCGCTCGGCTTCTCGCGCTGGTTCGCGAAGTCGACTCGCAGCGCGAGGACCGCGTTCTTCATTTCCTCGTCGGAGAGGTAGTCCGGCTCGCGCATTTTCGGCAGCTCGGCGAGAGCGGCCATGAGGCAAGCCTCCCCCTTTTCGGGCGCGGACATGACGTTCAGAGCGACGGGCCCCACGTTGCGCTGGGTCGACCAGCTGAACCGGGCGCCCACGCAGGCGCCGGAGTCGACGAGGGCCTTCTGGAACTTCGACGAGGGCTGGGCGACCGCGTAGCCGAGGAGATCGGCCGCGTACGTGGACGCGAGGTCCGGCCCCTCCGTCGAGGGACCGTGCCAGTTGAAGGAGGCCGTGAGCGTGCGCACCGGTTGCTCGACGAGGACGATCTCGGTCTTCGGGAGCGGCGGGTGGACGACAAGCGGGAACTTCACGAACGGGTCTTCGACCCGGGTCCAGCCTTTGTAGAGCGCTTCGGCCGACGCAAAGACCACGTCCGGCTTCACGTCGCCCGTCACGACGAGGATCGAGTTGTTCGGCACGTAGTACCGCTTCTGGATCGTCCGCATCATGTCCGTCGTCGCCGCGAGGACGGAGCTGCGGGTCCCGAGAGGGTCCTTCCGCGTCGGGTACTTCCACCAGAGTTTCTGGTTCGTCTCATGGTAGAGATGGAAGTACGGATTCGAGAGGTTGCGGTCGATCTCGCCCGTGACGACGACGCGCTCCTTCTCGAATTCCTTTCCGTCGAAGGCGGGCGAGACGGTTGCGTCGCGCATGAAGACCATCGCGTCGGCAAAGTGCTTCGACGTCGTCGTGAAGAAGTAGTTCACGCGCTCCGTGTTCGTCGTGCCGTTCCACACGAGCCCGAGCTCCCGGGCCCGAGCCATGTAGGCCTCCTGGCTCGCGAGGGCCGCGTTCGCCTTGAAGAACATGTGCTCGTACAGGTGCGAGAGGCCGTTGTACTCGGGGCTCTCGGTCATCGAGCCGTTCTTCACACCGAGCTCGACCGTCACGAGGGGCTGCGCGTGACTCTCGACGACGACCACCGTCAGCCCGCTCGGAAGGGTCCTCTCGGCAAAGGGCACGGCGGAAAGCGCGAGACCGGGGAGGAGCAGGAAAGGGATGAACCGGGCAATTCGCATGAAGCCTCCGATCCGACGGCGATCTTATTCCCGGACCCGAGGGGCAGGCTCCCGTAAAGTACGGACCATGCCGAAAACCCGCCGGGACTTCCTGACCGCCGCCGCAGCGAGCGTCGCGGGCCTCGCCGTGGGGTCGCATGCCGAGAGCCAGACGCCTCCGCCCCCGTCCACGCCTGCCGCCG
>Ga0097691_1000868_pt1 | contig 24126 bp, 22 predicted proteins | sample NGESurdeep072012_8_FD_72858 | JGI IMG/M metagenome (GOLD analysis project Ga0097691, IMG submission 72858) | Arctic peat soil microbial communities from Barrow, Alaska - NGEE Surface sample 210-1 deep-072012 | ecosystem: Environmental > Terrestrial > Soil > Wetlands > Peat ... | reverse complement strand
GGTGGTGGTGAGCAGCACCAGCTTAAGCCGCTCGGAGCGTCGCCAGTCCTCGAAGGCTTGGAACGAGCCATGGCGGGTGAGGGCGACCTGGTCGAGGTAGTCCATGCCGGCCCGCCGAAAGGCGCGGTCGGTGACCGGGAAGCCGGCCGGCTCGATGATATGCGCCTCTAGCCGCAAGCAGGCGCAGAGCCGCAGAATCGTCCCGGTGTTCTGGGGGATATCGGGCTCGTAAAGGGCGATCTGCATCGGCCGGCCTGCCAGTTTTTCACCCGGTTCCAAGGCTAAATCGCTCTAGACGAACGGCTTATGCGCCTAATAGGGACTGCGGCGATAGCGGGCTTGCACTCCCACCACAAGGGTGCCAATAAAACGCCACCGTAGCGCCGTCCTGCCTTACCCAGGGCTGCCGCAACCGGTCCGCCCCGCCGCCGCGGGACTTGTCCTGCCGGCTTAAAGCCGCGGGCGGATGACTAAGCAGCCGGGGGAGAGGGCTCAAGACGTGACGACCGTGTCTTCAGCGGAGCATTCGCGACGCGACTTTCTTTATATCGCCACCGGCGCCGTCGGCGTGGTGGGCGCAGCCGCGGCCCTGGTGCCGCTGATCGCGCAAATGAATCCCGACGCCTCGACCATTGCCGCGGGCGCGCCGGTCGAAATCGATCTGGCGCCGATCGCCGACGGGCAGATCGTCAAGGTGTTCTGGCGCTCGAAGCCGATCTTCATCTCCCACCGCACCAAGAAGGACATCGAGGAGGCGCAGAAGGTCGACGTGGCCAACCTGCCCGATCCCGAGCCGGACTCAGAGCGCGTCAAGCAGGGCCATGACCAATGGCTGGTCGTCATCGGCATCTGCACCCATCTCGGCTGCATCCCGCTCGCCCACCAGGGCGAATATGACGGCTGGTTCTGCCCCTGCCACGGCTCGCAATACGACACCGCCGGCCGCATCCGCAAAGGCCCGGCGCCGAAGAATCTCCCGCTGCCGCCCTACGCATTCATCTCCGACACCAAGATCCGGATCGGCTGATCCGCGACGGATTGTTCTTGAAGGTTCGATTATGAGCGGACACGCGACCTACCAGCCGACCAATCGCGTTTTGCAATGGCTCGAGAAGCGGCTGCCGATCGGCGGCCTGGTTCATTCCTCGTTCATCGCCTATCCGACGCCGCGCAACCTGAACTATTGGTGGGCCTTCGGCGGCATCCTGTCGTTCATGCTGGGTGTGCAGATCATCACCGGCATCGTGCTGGCGATGCACTACACGCCGCATGTCGACATGGCCTTCAAGTCGATCGAGATCGTCATGCGTGACGTCAACTTCGGTTGGCTGCTGCGCTACCTGCACGCCAACGGCGCCGCGATGTTCTTCCTCGCCGTCTACATCCACATGTTCCGCGGCCTGTATTACGGGTCGTACAAGGAGCCGCGCGAGGTGCTCTGGATCCTCGGCGTCATTCTCTACCTTTTGATGATGGCCACCGGCTTCATGGGCTACGTGCTGGTCTGGGGGCAGATGAGCTTCTGGGCGGCGACCGTGATCACCAATTTGTTCTCCGCCATACCCGGCGTCGGCGACGCCATCGTCACCTGGCTGTGGGGCGGCTACGCGGTCGGCAATCCGACGCTCAATCGCTTCTACTCGCTGCACTACCTGCTGCCGTTCGTGATCGCCGGTGTGGTGGTGCTGCACGTCTGGGCGCTGCACGTGACGGGTCAGAACAATCCAACCGGCATCGAGCCGAAGTCGGACCAGGACACGGTGTCGTTCACGCCCTATGCGACCATCAAGGACGGCTTCCTGATGGTGTGCTTTTGCATCCTATTTGCCTGGTTCGTGTTCTACATCCCGAACTTCCTCGGCCATTCCGACAACTACATCCCGGCCAATCCGGCGGTGACGCCGTCGGAAATCGTGCCCGAATGGTATTACTTGCCGTTCTACGCCATCCTGCGCTCGATCCCGAACAAGCTGCTCGGCGTGATCGCGCTGTTCGGTTCGATCGGCATTCTGGCATTCCTGCCCTGGCTCGACACCTCGAAGGTGCGCTCGGCGCGCTATCGGCCGCTGTTCCGGCAGTTTTTCTGGCTGTTCGTGATCGCGGCCGTCGGGCTCGGCTGGCTCGGCACCAAGCCGCCGGAGGGCATCTATGTCATCCTCGCGCGCATCTTAACGTTCTACTACTTCGCCTTTTTCCTGATCGTCCTGCCGCTGCTCGGCATCTTCGAGAAGACCAAGCCGCTGCCGAATTCGATTTCGGAATCGGTTCTGGGCGCCAAGGCGTGAGGATGGTCATGAACATACAGCGCCCCATCTTCGCCCTTGTCCTCGCCGGTTCGCTGGCCGCCATGGCGCTGCCCGCGTCCGCACAGTTGACCGAGCAGGTGCCGCCACCGCGGCTGAAATGGTCGTTCGCCGGCCCGTTCGGAAAATACGACCAGGCGCAGCTGCAGCGCGGTTTCAAGATCTACCGCGAGGTCTGCGCGAACTGCCATTCGATGGACATGCTCTCGTTCCGCAATCTGGCGGACGCGGGCGGTCCCGGTTTCAGCGAGGCGCAGGCCGAGGCGGTGGCGGCCGAATACAAGGTCAAGGACCTCGACGATCTCGGCAATCCGATCGAGCGGGCCGGCCGGCTGGCGGACCATTTCCCGGCGCCGTTCGCGAATGAACTTGCGGCGAAGGCGACCCACGGCGTCGCCCCGCCCGACATGTCGACGCTGGCCAAGGCGCGCAGCTACAGCCGAGGCTTTCCCTGGTTCGTGTTCGACATGGTCACGCAATACCAGGAGCACGGCCCGGATTACATCGCCGCCTATCTCAATGGCTACAAGGACGCGCCGAAGGGCTTCGTTCTGCCGGAGGGCGGCCACTACAATGAATATTTCCCCGGCCATACCACCGCCATGCCGCCGCCGCTGCAAGCGGGGCAGGTGACCTATGACGACGCTTCGCCGCAGACCGCGGAACAGTATTCCAAGGACGCGGCGGCGTTCCTGATGTGGGCGGCCGAGCCGCACCTCGACGCGCGCAAGCGCATCGGCTTCCAGGTGATGATCTTCCTGATCGTGCTGGCCGGGCTCATGTACTTCACCAAGAAGAAGGTGTGGTCGGCGGTGCACTAGCGCATGATCCCGAAAAGTGGGAACCGGTTTTCGGAAACGATCATGCGCCGGCAAAAACAGCGCGCCACGAAACCTCTTGACGCTGGGGCCCCGTTTCGGGCCCCTTCGTTTTTCTGGGAACATGAACTGAGGCGGACATGACCAAATCAGTCCTCGGCATCATCGGCGGGTCCGGCATCTACGATCTGCCGGGGCTGCAAAACGTGCGCGAGCAGCGCATCCCCAGCCCGTGGGGCGAGTCGTCGGGCGCCCTGCGCATCGGCGACATCGATGGCTTGCCGGTGGTGTTTCTGTCGCGCCACGACAAGGGCCACCGGCTGTCGCCCTCCGACATCAACTACCGGGCTAATATCGACGTGCTCAAGCGCGCCGGCGTCACCGACCTGGTGTCGCTGTCGGCCTGCGGCTCGTTCAAGGAGGAACTGCCGCCCGGTACGTTTGTCTTGGTCGACCAGTTCGTCGACCGCACCTACAAGCGCGAGAGCTCGTTTTTCGGCAAGGGGCTGGTGGCGCATGTGTCGATGGCGCATCCGGTGTCGCCGCGGCTGCGCGCGCGGCTCGGCGAGGCCGCTTTGTTGGAAGGCATCGAGCCGCACTTCGGCGGCACCTATGTGTGCATGGAAGGCCCGCAGTTCTCCACGCTGGCGGAGAGCCTGACTTACAAGCAACTCGGCTATTCGGTGATCGGCATGACCAACATGCCGGAGGCCAAGCTCGCGCGCGAGGCGGAGATTTGTTACGCCACGGTCGCCATGGTGACCGACTTCGACTGCTGGCATCCCGACCACGATGCCGTCACCATGCCAGACATCATCAAGGTGCTGATGGAGAATGCCGATCGCGCGCAGCGTCTGGTGGCGCGGCTGGCGCGCGATTTTTCCCGTGAGCACGAGCCGTGTCCCATTGGCTCGGACCGCGCGCTCGACACCGCGCTGATCACCGCCCCCGAGGCGCGCGATCCCGTGCTGATCAAAAAGCTCGACGCGGTCGCTGGTCGGGTGCTGGGAAAAATATGACACCAGAAGAATATAAGGACGAAATCATACTGCCGACGCTTCGTGATTATTTTGGAGAACCACGCAGCCGACGAAAAGCGATGCTCGCGAGCATGACGCTAATTCATCTGCATGACGCACTCAAAATGAACGGCAAAAGACCATCATCCGAAACGACAACAGAATTCTTTGAAAGCCTTCAGTCAGCATGTCCCGAATGTTGGGCTATTTATCTCGTCGCAATTTCGGCTAAACATATGGAACATGGCAAATCTGGTTTCACAATCGACAAAATTGTTGAAAGGCCACCGGCATTTTATGGGGTAGCTGTTTGGGGCTTAAGCAGATGGGATGATACAACTGGCGGCGTTGAAGCAATGGATTTGAATATGAGCATAGATGCTTCACTGCGAGTGGCGTTTGAATTCTTGGCGGGGAAATTCTTAGCCGGTACTTTTGCGATTTGATCTCAAAGGTGAGCGAACGCCATGACCTCTCCCGACTTCGACCTGCGCGCTTCGATCCGCTCGATCCCGGACTATCCCAAGCCGGGCATCATGTTCCGCGACATCACCACGCTGCTCGGCGACGCGCGTGCGTTCCGCCGCGCGGTGGACGAATTGGTGCAGCCCTGGGCCGGCATGAAGATCGACAAGGTCGCCGGCATCGAGGCGCGCGGCTTTATTCTGGGCGGCGCGGTGGCGCACCAGGTGTCGGCCGGTTTCGTGCCGATCCGCAAGAAGGGCAAGCTGCCGCATAAAAGGGTGAGCGTCGCCTATGCGTTGGAATACGGCGAGGACATGATTGAGATGCACGCCGACGCGCTGGTCGCGGGCGAGCGCGTGGTGCTGGTGGACGATCTGATCGCCACCGGCGGCACGGCGGAAGCGGCGGTCAAGCTGCTGCGCCAGCTCGGCGCCAACGTGCTGGCCGCCTGCTTCGTCATCGATTTGCCGGAACTCGGCGGTGCCGACAAGCTGCGCAAGATGGACGTGCCGGTCAGGACGCTGATCTCGTTCGAGGGGCATTAGCGCGTGATCCCGAAAAGTGGGAACCGGTTTTCGGACAAGATCACGCGCAGCTAAAATTTACCGCGGCGGATCCCACGGACCGCTTGGGCCGGGCGCCTTGGGGCCCGCTTCCGGCGCCCACGGGCCAGACGGCGCGGCGCCTTGCTGCGGGGTGTCGCCAGCCCATGGGCCGCCCGGAGGCGGCTCCGATGCGGCGGAGGCCTCCTCGGGCGCCGCAATCGCCAGCGGGCCGGGATCATGGCCGCCGGCGAATTTCACCAGTGCCTCGACCCGCTTATCGACCGCCGGATGGGTGTCGAAAATATTGGAAAATCCCTCGCGCGGATTGTCGATGCACATTTCCATCACGGCGGAATTGGCGCCGGGGATTTCGCCGCGCCCCTCGATCTTGCGCAGCGCCGAGATCATGGCGTCGGGGTTTTTGGTCAACTCGACCGAGCCGGAATCGGCGAGATATTCGCGCTGGCGCGACAGCGCGAAGCGGATGATGATCGACAGAATCCAGACCAGCGCGATGATCGCCAACGCGATCACGATCGCGATGCCGGCGCCACCCTTTTTGTCGCCGCCACTCGAGCGCCGGCCACCGCCCCAGAACACGTTCTGGAAGAAGACGCGGAACACCAGTTCGCCGAAGAACGAAATCACGCCGGCGATCACTACCGCGATCACCAGCATGCGCACGTCGCCATTGCGGATGTGGGTGAGTTCGTGGCCGAGCACGGATTCGATTTCTCGATCGTTGAGCGCGTTGATCAGCCCGCGCGTCACCGTGATGGAATATTGCTTGTCATTGAGGCCGGTGGCGAAGGCATTGAGCGCGTCGTCGTCGGCGACGCGCAGCTTCGGCATGGTGATGCCGCGCGAGATGCAGAGGTTCTCCAGCAGATTGTAGAGCCGCGGCTCTTCCGTCCGGCTGACTTCATGCGCGCCGGTGACCGCGTCGATCATCCGCTGGTGGAATTTGTAGGCGATCGCGATCCAAATCACGGTGCCGACGGTGGCAAACGGCAGCGCCTTGATGAAATCGAATTCGGCCGCGCGGATCAGGTAATCGAGCGGCTGGTTGTCGTATGCGGTGAGCGACTCGGCCAAGAGCGCGCCGGCGAACACCATCACATAGACCAGGAAGAACAGGCCGATCAGCAGCGCGACCGAGCGGCGCTTGTTCGACTGGATATGCGTGTAGAGACCGTAGGCGGCCATGCTCCGTCCTTCGGCAAGGGACGCGGCGACCCGCGTCCTAGAACTTCACGCTCGGCGCCTGCTCGAGTTGCGCGCGGTCCTCGCCGACGTCGAAGAACTGGCGTTGGCCGAAACCGAACATGCCGGCGAACAGCGCGGCCGGGAACTGCTGGATGCCGGTGTTATATTCCTGCACCGCGTTGTTGTAGAAACGGCGCGAGGCGGCGAGCTTGTTCTCGATGTCGGAGAGGTCCGACTGCAGCTGCTGGAAATTCGCGTTGGCCTTCAGGTTCGGATAGTTCTCCGACAGCGCGAACAATTGCCGCAATGCGCCGGAGAGCATGTTTTCCGCCGCCACCTTCTGCTCCACGCCGGGCGCGGCGATGGCGGTGTTGCGGGCCGCAATCACGGCCTCCAAGGTTCCGCGCTCGTGGGCGGCATAGCCCTTCACCGTCTCCACCAGATTGGGGATCAGGTCGTGGCGCTGCTTGAGTTGCACGTCGATGTCGGCGAAGGCCTGGTTGGTCCTCTGCCGCATGGCGACCAGGCCGTTGTAGATGCTGATCGCCCAGATCACGATCACGACAATGACGCCGAGAACGACCCAGCCGGTGGTGGACATGGAACGGCTCCTGAAAGGGAAACGTTGGAACGGAACTAGCCTAGCCTAGATGGGATGCAGCAAGCCAACGGCAACCAGGTAGGGGGCGGCCGGTGCGGCGTCCCGCCCGCGAGATGCCCCATAACCTATTGATATTGAAAAAAAAGGCCCCGAGCCGAAGCTCGAGGCCTTATCGCCAGACGGCTATTCGGGGGGTAAGGGGGGAGCCGCCCGACTGAAACACACCCCAATAACGCGGCCACCCGGGATTGGTTCCGGGGTTCGCAGCGATCACCAAGACTTTATCCACAGGGGGCAGACGGTCTTAAGGCGGTCACGATCCCAAGGTTCCATGCGCCCAAGAGTTCCATGATCCCAAGAGTTCCATTGAGTATCGCGTTGGGATGCAAATCCATTCGGAGGGCCCGGCCATGAGCTCCATGATGATTAGGTGCCCCATTACCGGCGAGCCGGTGTCGACCGCGATTGAGGTCGAGCCGACTGTGTTCCGCAAATTGCCCAAGGTCAGCGCCCGCATACTCTGCCCGGCCTGCGGGCAGGAGCACGTCTGGGCCACAAGTTCCGCTTGGCTTGCCGACGAGCCGAACAACGGGCGGCGCCGGACCGGGACTGCGGGTTAGCCGGCTTCCCGGAACCGCACCGCGACTTCCAGATCGACCGACACGAGTTGCGATACCCCGCGCTCGGCCATGGTGACGCCGAACAGGCGGTTCATCCGCGCCATGGTGATCGGGTTGTGGGTGATGATCACGAAGCGCGTATCCGTGGACTTCGTCATCTCGTCGAGCAGGTCGCAGAAGCGCTCCACGTTGTGATCGTCGAGCGGCGCGTCCACTTCGTCCAGCACGCAGATCGGCGCCGGATTGGTCAGGAACACCGCGAAGATCAGCGCTAGCGCGGTGAGCGCCTGTTCGCCGCCCGAAAGCAGCGAGAGCGTCGCCGGCTTCTTGCCCGGCGGCTTGGCCATGATCTCGAGGCCGGCCTCGAGCGGATCGTCGCTTTCGATCAGTTGCAATTCGGCGGTGCCGCCGCCGAACAGCCGGGTGAACAGATGCTGAAAGTGCTTGTTGACCTGTTCGAACGACAACAGCAGCCGCTCGCGCGCCTCGCGGTTGAGGCTCTGGATGCCCAGCCGCAGTTTCTTGATCGCTTCCACCAGGTCGTCGCGCTCGGTGCTGAGCGTGATGTGCTGGGTCTCGACCTCGCGCAGCTCTTCCTCGGCGCGCAGGTTGACCGCGCCCAGTCGCTCGCGCTCGCGGCGCAGCCGTTCCAGCGTCGCCTCGATCTCGGCCAGGTCCGGCAGTTCAGCGCCGGGCTTGATGCCGGCGAGTTCCGCCACCGCCGACGGCTCGATCTCCAGCATGTCGTGGATTTCGCGGCCAATGTCGGCCAGCCGCCGCTTGGCGCCCTCGAAGCGCTCCTCGGCGCGGGCGAGTTCCTCGCGCGCGGCGCTGGCGGCTTCCAAAGCGGCGCGGGCGTCGCGGTCGGCTTCCGCCAGCGCGTTCTCGGCCTCTTGCAGGCGGTCCGCGCAGGCGCGCCGCGCGGTTTCCGCGTTCGAAACTTCGCCGATCATGATCTTGCGTTTGCCGGCGAAAATCTGCGGCGCGTTTTCCAGTTCGGCGCGGTCGCGCTTGGCCTCGGCGATGCGCTGGTCGAGGGTGGCGATCTGATTGCGCGCGCTGTCGCGGCGCTCGATCCAGCCGGCTCTGTCGGTGGCAAGCGCCGCCAGGCGCCGGTCGGCCAGTTCCGCCTCGCGCACGATCGCCTGCTGCTCGGCGTGCACCTCGGCCAGCTTGGCGCGCTTGCCGGCGATGTCGTCGCGCACGGCGGCGAGCTTGCTTTCAATTTTGGCGGCGGGCGCCAGCGCAGACAGCGCGCGCTCGGCCTCGGCCTTGGCGGCAATCGCCTCGTCGCGGCTCGCGGTCAGGCGCGTGCGCGCCTCGGCCAGCGCGGACAGCCGTGCCGCCTGGCGGTTGAGGTCGCGTTCGCGCGCGCGCGTCTCGGTCTCAGTGTGGCTCGCGGCATCGAAGGCCGCTTGCGCGCTATCAAGCGCGCGGCGCTTGTCGTCGACCTCGGCGCGTGCCGTCACCAGTTCGCCGTCGATCTCGGCAAAGCGGCTGCGCTGCGCCAGCCGGCGCGCCGCCCCGGTCGGGGCATGCGCGGCCGCGACGTAGCCGTCCCAGCGCCAGAGATCGCCTTCGCGCGAGACCAGCCGCTGGCCGGACTTGAGGGTTACGGCGAGTTTGCTGCCGGTTTCGCGGTCGACCACGCCGATCTGCGCCAGCCGGCGGGCCAGCTGCGCCGGCGCTTTGACAAAGCGCGAGAGCGGCTCGGCGCCTTTCGGCAAAACCGGGTCGCTGGCGTCGCTTGCAACTTTCGACCAGTGCATAGGCGCGGAGGCATCGACCGGAGCGTCGAGATCGTCGCCGAGCGCGGCGCCCAGCGCCTTCTCGTAACCTTTGTCGACCGAGACATGGTCGATCACCGGCGGCCACAGATTGCGCGTCTCCAGCGAGAGCATCTGGCCGAGCGTCTTGGCCTCGGTCTCCAGCCGCTGCACGCGCTTTTCGGATTCACTCAAGCCAGCGCGCGCGGCTTCCATATCCACGCGCGCATTGTTGTGCGCGGCCTCGGCGGCGACGGCGGCGGCTTCCGCCTCGGTCAGCGCTGCCTGTGCGCCTTCGACCGCGGCGGTGAGCGGGGCGTGGTTGGCGCTCTTGAGCGTGGCCAATTCGCGTTCGATCGCCGCGATCTCGCCGGCGATGCGCGCGATGCGCTCGCCTTGTTCGCGCGCGGCGTTCTCGAACTGGTGGCGCTGGGCGGTGAGATCGGCGAGCGCGGTGGTCAGATCGGAGAAAATCTTCTCGGCGGCGCTGAGTTCACCATCGGCCAGCGCCACTTTGGCATCGACGCCGCTACGGCGGCCAGCGCTTTCGCGCGCTTCCTTGCGGATGTTGTCTTCCTCGGCGGCCAGACGCGCCAGCGCCGCTTCGGCGTCGGCGGCGAGCTTGCGCTCGCGCTCGCCGTCAGCGGCGAATTGCACCAGCCGCAGATCGAGTTCGGCGATGCGGTCCTTGGCGCGCGCTTCCTCGCGGTCGAGGTCGGCCAGCGCGATATTGAGCCGGTGCAAAGCGGCGCCGGCGCGCGCCTCGGCCTCGCGCAATTCGGGCAGCGTGGCGGAAGCCAGCGCCTGGCGCTTGGAGGCCTCCGCTTGCGCGCCGGTGCGGGTCGCGACCTCGCGCACGCAAACATCCTTGGCGTGCTCGGCCTCGGTCACCTCGCCGCTCGCGGCGGCCCAGCGCAGATGGTAGAGCGTCGCCTCCGACTTGCGCACTTGCGCGGACACGGTGCGATAGCGGATCGCCTGGCGCGCCTGTTTCTTCAGCCCGTCGACCTGGGCGGCGAGCTGGCCGATCACATCCTCGATCCGCAGCAAATTGGTTTCCGCCGCCTTCAACCGCAGTTCCGCCTCGTGCCGGCGTGCATGCAGGCCGGCGACCCCGGCGGCTTCCTCCAGCACGCGGCGGCGCTGTTCGGGCTTGGCCTGGATGATCTCGCCGATGCGGCCCTGATGCACCAGCGCCGGCGAGCGCGCGCCGGTGGAGGCGTCGGCGAACAGGATCTGCACGTCGCGGGCGCGCACTTCGCGCCCGTTGATGCGATAGGTGGAACCGGCCTCGCGCTCGATGCGGCGGGCGATGTCGATGGCGTCGGAATCGTTGAACGCGGACGGCGCCGAGCGTTCGGCATTGTCGATCGATATCCCGACCTCGGCATTGTTGCGCGCCGGGCGATTATTGGTGCCGGAGAAAATCACCTCGTCCATCGAGGAAGCGCGCATGGACTTGTACGAGGACTCGCCCATCACCCAGCGCAGCGCTTCGACCAGGTTGGATTTGCCGCAACCGTTCGGCCCGACCACGCCGGTGAGCCCCGGCTCGATCAGGAAATCGGTCGGCTCGACGAACGACTTGAACCCGATCAGGCGCAGCCGCGTAAGTTTCATAATTCAGGCCTCGAAGTTTTTTGTCTGCGCATGATCTTGTCCGAAAACCGGTTCCCACTTTTCGGGATCATGCGCCGCGCGGGAGCCCGCGGTCGCGCTTGGTGTTGCATTTGGCAGAATCGTAATCCTGTCCGGGGCATAGCCCCGAAGGCTGGCTGGCTTGTGCTGCATCGGCCGGAGAATGAATCGCCGCGCCCGCTTGAGCAACAGGGCAGCGGTGGAGAAGCGTGGTTTTCCAGACCTTTCGGCTTGGCCCGGCTCAGGAATGGCGCTGCCGCGGGCAGCGCGCCGCGCCGAAAAACCCTTATCCGCCCTTGAGATAGGGGTCGATCACCTTGGCAAAGTCCTCGATCGAGACGGCGCCGTTGACCAGCGTCCCATTGATGAAAAATGTCGGGGTCGACTGCACTTTGAACTGGTTCATGGCGCGCTGACGCACGCTTTCCATGGCATCCCAGGCCTTCTGATTCGTCAGGCAGGCGTTGAAACTCTGCTCGGTGAGGCCGGCCTGCTTGGCAATCGCCATCAGCGGCGGGATCGGTTTTTCGACCGCCCACTGCCGCTGCTGGCTGAACAACGTGTCGATCATGGAATAATATTTGTTCTTGTCGTCCTTGGCGGCGCAATGCGCGAGCACGAACGCCGCGCCCGCCAGATTGTCGAGCGGGAAATCGCGCAGGATGTAGCGGACCTTGCCGGTGTCGATGTAGCGCTTCTTAAGTTCCGGGAATGTCGCCTCCTGGAAATGCGCGCAGTGCGGGCAGGTCATTGAGGCATATTCGACGATGGTGACCGGCGCCTTGTCGTCGCCCAAGGCCAGATCGGGCAGCGCATCCGGCTTCATCAGGTCGGCGGTGGACACCGCTTCCGCCAGCGCATCGCTCGGGAACGGCGGCAGCACAGATGCGCCGAGCACGGCGGCGGCGAGCGCTATGGTGACGGTGCTCTTACAGAATTCACGTCGGGTGATATGCAACTGATGCTCCGTGGGCTTTTAGCTAGGGCCGAATGGGAGTTGGCTAGCTCGATACTACAATTGTGGCAATGGCGGGCCGCCCTGCCAAGGTCCAGAAAAGGCTCACTTTCGCTTGATGGCCGCACCCAGGCGGGCGAGCGCCTGGCGCAGGTCCTCGTCCTCGATCGCCGGCAGGCTGGCGGCGATACGGGCGGCGACCTCCGGATCGAGCGGCGGTGGCGGGGTCGGCGGCTCGCGGCGGCGCAGCGGCGCCTGCCGCAAGGCGATACGGCCGATCGCCTGCCAGCCGAAGAAGCGGTTGACCCGCTCCAGGATCACCGCCGACAGATGCTGAATTTCGAGCGCCGCCGGGCCTTCCACCCGCAGCACCAGGGTGGCCGGTTCCGGAACGCCGTCGTCCATGTCGCCGGTCGTATTTGCGCGTGGCCAGGTGATCTTCATCGGCTCGCTATGGGCGGCGATTTCCGTGCCGACGATATCGGCCCAGCGGGCGATGATTTCGGTCGAAGCGAAGCCCTGCGTCTTGAGGCTGTCGCTCAAGGTCGCGCCCAGGAACTCCGAAAGCGGCCGGGGAAAACTGCGCGAGGGCTTGTTCATGAACTGGGGTTCTCATGCCATCGTCGGCGCCATGAACCTAGCAGTCCGATTGCCGCGGCGGAAGAAAGCAGCAAGCGTCCCGGACCCGGCCGACCTAATGGCCTGGTACGACCGCCACCGCCGCGTGCTCCCCTGGCGCGCGCGACGCGGCGAGAAGCCTGACCCATACCGGGTCTGGCTGTCGGAGATCATGCTGCAGCAGACCACGGTGAAGACGGTCGCGCCCTATTACGCGCGGTTCGTGGCGCGCTGGCCGACGGTGGCCGCGCTCGCCGCAGCCAGTCTCGACGACGTGCTGCGCGCCTGGGCCGGGCTCGGCTATTACGCGCGCGCGCGCAATCTGCATGCCTGCGCGCGCGCGGTGGTCGAGCGCCACGGCGGGATTTTTCCGAATAACCTCGAAGCGCTGCGGGCATTGCCCGGCATCGGCGACTACACCGCGGCGGCGGTGGCGGCGATCGCGTTCGATGCGCCGGCGGTGCCGGTGGACGGCAATGTCGAGCGCGTGGTGGCGCGGCTTTTTGCCATAGAAGAAAAGCTGCCCGCGGCCAAGGCGACCGTTAAGCGGCTGGCGGCGTCATTACTGCCGGCGCGCCGCGCCGGCGATTTCGCGCAAGCGCTGATGGATCTCGGCGCCACCATATGTTCGCCGAAGCGGCCGGCCTGTGCGCTGTGCCCGTGGAACGAGTCGTGTGTCGCGCTGGCACTTGGGCTTCAGGAGACATTTCCGCGCAAGCCGCGAAAGCGCGAAGGCAAACTGCGCCGCGGCGCGGCCTATGTCGCGCTGCGCACCGACGGTCGTGTGCTGCTGCGCACGCGCCCGGAAAAAGGACTGCTCGGCGCCATGACCGAAGTGCCGGGTAGTGCATGGGCGCATGATTTCAATATTGCGCATGCGCTTGGTTCCGCGCCGCGCTTGCGCACGAATATCGCGTGGCGGCGGCTGCCGGGCCTCGTGCGCCATGTGTTCACGCATTTTCCGCTCGAGCTCACGGTGTTCATGGCGCCCGTGCCGCGCGCAACGTCTGCACCGAAAGGCGCGCGTTGGGTGAAGCTTGTCGATTTGCCGGGCGAAGCCTTGCCGAACGTGATGCGCAAGGTGCTGGCGCACGCGCTCGAAACCAAATGAACAAACCCAAAAGAGGATGGCGATGCAACCGTCATTAACACTCGCTGAGAAGATAGCGTCTCGTCTGATCGAGCGCCGCGAGACAATTGCCATTGCCGAATCTTCTACCGGCGGGTTGATCGCCGCGGCCTTGCTCGCGATCCCTGGCGCGTCCGCCTACTTCGTCGGCGGTGCGGTGGTTTATACGAAGGTCGCGCGCGCTACGCTGCTCGGTATCAGGGATGCCGATATGCAAGGCCTGCGGCCCGCGACCGAAGCGTATTCTTTGTTGGTTGCGCGGCGCGTACGCGAGCGGCATGGCGCGACTTGGGGCCTGGGAGAAACCGGCGCGAGCGGGCCGAGCGGCAATCGCTACGGCGATCTGGCGGGGCACGCCTGCGTGGCAGTCGCCGGCCCGATCGAGCACGCGATGACGTTGGAAACGGGAAGCGCCGACCGGCGGGCGAATATGGATGCTTTTGCCAAGCGCGCGCTCGAGCTTCTCTACGAGGCGATATCCGCCAAGACTTAACGCAGGCTATTCCGCCGCTTCGGCCATCTCGGAACGCACCACGGCGCGCAACTCGTCGATCAGCGTGAGCCCCTTCGGCGTCTGCAGGTGCCAGAAGGTCCAGCCGTTGCAGGCTTCCAGGCCTTGCGCCAGCGCGCCGATGCGGTGGATCGAGCCGACCGTATCGCCGAGCGATACCGCGCCGTCGGCGCGCACCGTCGCCTTGTGACGCTTCTTGGCGTCGACCAGCAAGGCGCCGGGTGACACCAGGCCGCGTTCGATCAGCAACGAGAATGCCACTCGCGGCGCTTCGCGCGCGGTCACAAACGGCGCGATCGACGGCGAGGGCACGCACTCAACGCCAGCAATACGCTTTTGCGCGGCCTTGGCGTATTTCGCTTCACGCTCGATGCCGATGAAGCGGCGGCCGAGCCGTTTTGCCATTGCGCCGGTGGTGCCGGTGCCGTTGAACGGGTCGAGCACCAGATCGTCTGGCCGCGACGCCGCCAGAATGACGCGCGCCAGCAGCGCTTCCGGCTTCTGGGTCGGATGCAGCTTCTTGCCGTCGGCGCCTTTCAGGCGTTCCTCGCCGGTGCAAAGGGGAAAGGTCCAGTCCGAGCGCATCTGCACGTCTTCGTTGCCGGCTTTGAGCGCCTCATAGTTGAATGTGTAGCCCTTGGCGTTAGCGTCGCGTGAGGCCCAGATCATGGTCTCATGCGCGTTGGTGAAACGGCGGCCGCGGAAATTCGGCATTGGATTGGTCTTGCGCCAGATCACATCGTTGAGGATCCAGAACCCGAGATCCTGCATCATCGCGCCGACGCGGAAGATGTTGTGGTAGGACCCGATCACCCAGATGGTGCCGGCGGGCTTGAGCACACGCCGGCAGGCGTTGAGCCAGCCCTTGGTGAAGGCGTCATAGGTCGCGAAGCTGTCAAACTTGTCCCAGTCGTCGGTGACCGCATCGACATGCGAGTCATCCGGGCGCTTAAGGTCGTTTGCGAGCTGGAGATTGTAGGGCGGATCGGCGAACACCAGATCGACGGAACCGGCGGGCAGCTTCGCCATCTCGGCGACGCAGTCGCCGACCAGGATGCGGTGTTGGGAGGGAGTCTCTGAAACTCCACGGGGCGCCCTTCCGGGCGCCCCGCGACGCGACACAACCATGACTCAGGACTCTGACTCAGGTGACGCGGTCGGCGACGCGGGACCTACAACCGACAGGCCTGCATCATGTTCGCTCAAGGTGAAGAAACGGTTTATCCAACGCGCCCGCAACTGGGCAAATTCTGCCTATTTAACCGAGACTTAATCGATTACGGCGGCTGCGAAAAAGTGCGCGGTTGGACGCCAGCAGGAGCTTGCGTAATGATCCGTCTCGGCAATGGGGAGGCGTTTTAAATGCGTTGGGATGATTTCCGCCGCAGCGACAATGTCGAGGACGATCGTGGCGCCGGCGGCGGTTTCGGCGGAAGCGGTGGTTCCGGCATACAGTTCGGCGGCGGCGGCCTCGGTATTGGAACCGTGATCGTGCTCGGCCTGATCGGCTGGGCGACCGGCATCGATCCGCGCATCCTGATCGGCGGCGCGGAACTCATCGGCGGCGGCTCGCATTACCAGCAGCCATACCGGCCGGCCAACCGGCGCACCGGCACGCCGACCGACGCGATGGGTCAATTCGTCGCAGCCGTGCTGGGCAATACCGAGGACACCTGGGGCGAAATTTTCCGGGCGAGCGGCCAGCAATATCGAGCGCCGCGGTTGCGGCTGTTCTCCGGCTCGGAGCAGGGCGGCTGCGGCTCCGCGCAGGCGGCGATGGGGCCGTTTTATTGTCCGACCGACCGGCGCATCTATCTCGACATGTCTTTTTTTCGTGAGATCGAGACGCGCTTTCACGGTTGCCAAGGCAACGCCTGCAAATTCTCGCAGGCCTATGTGATCGCGCATGAGGTCGGTCACCACGTGCAGAACTTGCTCGGCACTCTGCCCAAGGCGCAGGCCGCGCAACGGGCCGCCGGCAACAAGACCGCCGCCAACCGCATTCAGGTGCGAGTCGAATTGCAGGCGGATTGCTACGCCGGCGTATGGGCAAACCATTCCGAGCAACGCAAACAATTCCTCGATCCCGGCGACATCGATGCGGCGTTGCAGACCGCCAGTGCGATCGGCGACGACACGCTGCAGAAGCGTGCGCAGGGACGCATCGTGCCGGACGCGTTTACCCACGGCTCGGCGGAGCAGCGCAAGCGCTGGTTCACCACCGGTTTCACGCAAGGCAAGCTGTCGGCCTGCGATACGTTCGCGGCGGCACAGCTCTAAGGACATGTGACATGCCCGGAATCGATGAAAACAGACAATTCGTGCCGCTCAAGATCGCGGTGCTCACGGTGTCCGACACCCGCGAACTCGGCGACGACAAGTCCGGCAACACGCTGGTCGAGCGCATCCGCGCCGCCGGCCACGTTTTAGCCGAGCGCTCGATCGTCAAGGACGACGTGAAGGCAATCCGCCAGCGCGTGAAGGCCTGGATCGAGGACAAATTCATCGACGTGGTGATCTCGACCGGCGGCACCGGTTTCACCGGCCGCGACGTGACGCCGGAGGCGGTCGAGCCGTTGCTCGAAAAAAAGATGGACGGCTTCTCCACCATGTTCCTGCTGGTAAGCGAAAAGAAGATCGGCACCTCGGCGATCCAGACCCGCGCCACCGCCGGCGTCGCCAACGCGACTTATATTTTCTGCCTGCCGGGTTCGCCCGGCGCCTGCAAGGACGCCTGGGACGAGATCCTGCTGCACCAGCTCGATTACCGCTACCGGCCGTGCAATTTCGTGGAGATCCTACCGCGGCTCGACGAGCACCTGCGGCGGCCGAAAGCCAAAGGCGCGACGGCGTAGATCTCCTCATAGATATCGAATTTACCTCAGCGCGCGAAACGCGCCCCGGTCGCCAGCATCGCCAGCCGCCGCCGGCCGATCCGGCGCAGCATCGCGGCCTCGGCGTCGGCGCCGCCGGGGTGGCCGCCGATGCGGTCGTAATGTTGCCGCGCGATCAGCAGGCCCTGCTCAGGTCTAGCACCGCCGCCGAGCGTGACGCGCAGCAGCGCGATCAGTTCGGCCAGGCCCGGGCGCAGCAGGTCGGCGACGCCGGGCGGGCGGAACACCGCGGCGCGCTCGGTGCCGCCGCTTGCCTCGATGAAGCGCTCAGTGGCATCGACCCAGCCCGGCTCCGGCACGCAGCCGGCGCGCAGGAACAGCAGCCACGGCGTGCGCGTACTCACCGCCGCCGCCTTCAGCCGCGCGCCCAGCGGCTCACTCGAGGCCATAAATCGGCAGCCGGCGACGTCGGCCACTTCCGCAGTAGCGTCGCGCGAGCCGGCGTCGGCCACGATCACCTCGCCGAGCAGGCCGGCGGTAGCGCCCGGTACCAGCGCGGCCAGCGTCGGCACCAGGACGCGTTCCGATTCGTGGGTGGAGATGATCGCGCTCAGCATGGAACCGGAGCCCGTGTGGATTGGTTGGCACCATATCATGTGGAATTTGCCGAACGCGCCACGAGATCGGGCCCCAAAATGCTCAAATTGTGGGCCGCCGCAAAACGTTCTTGTTATGTTCTTATCCCTCAGCTAAGGTGCCACTATGGCTCGAAATAGCGCAGCCTTGAGACGCCCGCCGGTTAAGGAGCTGCCCTCCGCGCCGGCGGGCATCTTTGTCGACGACGCCACCGAACTGCTCGGCGTCGTGGTCGAGCACGAGCGCCGGCGCGGGCGCGGCGCGCAGACCAATGCCTCCGGCCGCTACGAGCCGCTGGCTCGTATTGCGTTTGACGACGGCTGGCGCTCGCTCGACGAATTGCCGCCGTTCAAGACCACGGTGCAAACCGACGCCACCCGCAAGATCATCACCCGCAACGATTCACCCGACATCGGCTTCGACCGCTCGATCAATCCCTATCGCGGCTGCGAGCACGGCTGCGTCTACTGCTACGCGCGCCCGACCCATGCCTATCTCGGCCTGTCGCCAGGGCTCGATTTCGAATCCAAATTGTTCGTGAAGCCGGAGGCGGCCGAGCTCTTGGAGCGCGAATTGTCGGCGCCCGGCTATGAGCCGAAGGTGATCGCGATCGGCACCAATACCGATCCCTATCAGCCGATCGAACGGCGCTACCAAGTCATGCGCCGCATCCTGGAAGTGCTCGAGCGCGCCGGCCACCCAGTCGGCATCGTTACCAAATCGGCGCTGGTGTTGCGCGATCTCGATATCCTCGCGCGCATGGCCGAGCGCAATCTCGCCAAGGTCGCGCTGTCGGTGACCACGCTCGACCCCGAGCTGGCGCGCAAGATGGAGCCGCGCGCGGCGACCCCGATGCGGCGGCTGGAAACCTTGCGGCGGCTCGCGCAAGTCGGCGTGCCGACGACGGTGATGGTGGCGCCGGTGATCCCGGCGCTCAACGACATGGAGATCGAGCGCATCCTCGATGCCGCGCAGGCGGCCGGCGTCAAGGAAGCGGGCTATGTGCTGCTGCGCTTGCCGCTGGAGGTGCGCGACCTGTTCCGCGAATGGCTGATGGCGAATTACCCCGACCGTTACCGCCATGTGTTCAAGCTGATCCGCGAGACGCGCGGCGGCAAGGACTACGATTCAACCTGGGGCAAGCGCATGAAGGGCACCGGACCCTATGCCTGGATGATCGGCCGCCGCTTCGAGATGGCCTGTGAGAAGCTCGGGCTCAATGCCTGCAAGTTCTCGCTCTCGACCGCGCATTTCCGCGCGCCCAAGCCAGCGACGGAGCAGTTAAGCTTGTTCGAATAGTGCCGTGACGGCGGCTCTTGTCCCCGGTCATCCACACCGCCGGTCACCGTCATTGACTTGAGCGCCATGCCGCGCATTGTCTACGCGTCATGCCCCGCAAAGCCCTCGCGCAGCGCCTGCCGCTCGATGAGCCCGTGCTGCGCCCGACTTTCCGGCGCGAGCGGCGCGCGCTCAACAAAGGCATCTTCCCGATCGCCGGCTGCGACGAGGCGGGTAGGGGACCGCTCGCCGGCCCGGTGGTGGCGGCGGCGGTCATCCTCGATCCTAGCCACATCCCGCGCGGCTTAAACGATTCCAAGAAGCTCGGCGCGCCTGAGCGCGAAAGACTGTACGAGAAAATCTGCGCCACGGCGCAGGTGGCGGTGGCGTTCGGCGCGGTCGAACGCATCGACCGCGACAACATCCTGCGCGCCTCGCTCTGGGCGCTGGCGCGCGCGGTGCGGGCGCTGCCGGTGCGGCCGCAGCTCGTTTTCGTCGACGGCAACATGAAGATCGATTGCGGCTGCGATTGCGAGGCGGTGGTGTCCGGCGACGCGCTGCTGCTGTCGGTGGCGGCGGCCTCGATCGTTGCCAAGGTGACCCGCGACCGGCTGATGGGTCGCCTCGGCCTGGCGCATCCCGGCTACGGCTTCGAGCGCCATATGGGCTATTCCGTGCCGGAGCATTTCGCGGCGCTCGCCCGCCTGGGGCCGACCATCCATCACCGCAAATCCTTCGCGCCGGTGGCGGCCAGGCTCGCGGCCTTAAGTGGGGATTTGGGCGGCGCCGCCGACGACGCGGTGGGCGAGTTGTTGCCTCTTTAGCGCGGCTTCTCTATCTCTGGCCGCTCTTATCCCTCCCTTGCAAGGGAGGGATTAAAAAATTACGGGCCAATGCATTACGTCTCCCTGATCATTGAATTCCTGCGCGGACGCCCAGCGGTGATGTTCTGGACCGTGGCGCTCACGCAAGCCGCGTTGTGGACGCTGATGCCGGCGCTGTTCTACAGCGCGCCGCCCGGCGAAGTGCCTTTGCTGTTGGCCATCGGCCACGAATTCGTGCTCGGCAGCTATCTCGGGCCACCGCTGGCGTTCTGGCTGGGCGAGGTCGCGTATCGTCTCGGCGGCGCCTTCGGGCTCTACGCGCTGGCGCAGGCCTGCATCGTCGTCACCTACTGGGCGGTGTTCACGCTCGCCCGCCGCATCGTCGGCACGCGCCACGCGGTGCTCGCCGTGCTGCTGATGGTCGGCGTCGCGGCCTTCACGGTGCCGAGCCCGAATTTCGGCCCGGCCGTGCTGGCGGCGCCGCTGTGGGCGCTGGCGCTGCTGCACTACTGGCGCGCGGTCGGCGAAGGCGAGCGCGGCTACTGGTTCCTGCTCGCGCTCGATCTCGGCCTGCTGCTGCTTGCGAGTTATGTCGGTTTGATCCTGATCGCGTTGATGCTCGTGTTCACATTAGCGAGCCCGCGCGGGCACGCGGCGCTGTTCAAGCCCGAGCCGTGGATCGCGCTGCTGCCGTTCGCCATCGTCATATTCCCGCATCTGGCGTGGCTGAAGGGTGCGCGCGATCTCGTCGTCTCCGGTCTCAACGATAGTGCCGCGGCGGCCGGCACGCTGTCCCCCGGCATGTGGCTCGCCATCGCGCTGGCGCTGACCCATCTCGGCCTCGGCCTGCTGGTCGCGTTCGCCAGCGGTTGGCCGCGCCGCAGGCACGAACACGCGCCGATGATCGACCGCAATCCGGTCGAGCCGTTCGCGCGGCTGTTCGTCTATTTCTTCGCGTTGCTGCCGGCGGCCTCCGCGCTCGCCATCGTCTTTGCCAGCGGCCGGCTGGGACCGCTCGACCGCATCGCGCCGCTGGTGGTGCTCTCAGGCCTCGCGGTAGTGGTCGCCGCCGGCGATCAGGTGCCGCTTTATCGCGAGCGCATGGTCTCCTTCACCTGGCTCGGCCTGCTGGTGGCGCCACCGGTCCTCATCGTGCTTGGCATCGCGCTGCTGCCGTGGACCTTCGCCGTCGACCTGAAAGTGTCGCAGCCGGCCAATGCCGAGGGCCGCTTCTTCGCCGATAATTTTCAGCGCCGCACCGGCAAGCCGCTCGGCTTCGTCACCGGCGATGCGCAGCTCGCGCCGCTGGTCGCGCTCGGCAGCCCAAGCCGTCCGCATGTCTATTTCGACTGGGCGCCGCAGCGCAGTCCGTGGGCGAGCCCCGCCGATATCCGCGAGCAGGGTGGCATCCTGGTCTGGCCGGCCGGCGACAACACCGGCACGCCGCCGGCGGCGCTGACGGCGCAGTTCCCCGCCATGGTGCCGGAAGTGCCGCGCTCGTTCGCGCGCTCGCTGCAAGGAATATTGCCGCTGATCCGGGTCGGCTGGGCCACGGTGCGGCCGCCTCAATGATATGATTCGCCTTCGCGCACCTTGCCGCGGAACAGCCAGTAGATGAACACCACGTAGCCGAGCACGAACGGCAGCAGCAGCAACGTGCCGAGCAGCATGAAGATCTGGCTCGCCGGCGCGGCGGCGGTGTCCCAGACGGTAAGCGAGGGCGGCACCAAATAGGGGAAATTGGAAATCACCAGCCCGAGATAGCCCAGCATGAAGAGCGCGATCGCCGCCAGGAACGGCGGCACCTCGCGTCCCTGCTCGAGCCAGCGCCAGAGCAAGAACGCAACCAGCGCGGTCACCACCGGCACCGGCCACAGGAAATAGAAATTCGACAGCGAGAACCAGCGCGCCGCGATGCGCGGCTCGGCCAGCGGCGTCCACAGGCTCACCACCGCCATGAAGCCGAGCACCGCCAGCAACAGCCATTTCGCTTGCCCGCGCGAGCGCACGGCAACCGGGCCTTCGGTCTTCATCGCCAGCCAGGTGGCGCCGAGCAAAGCGTAGCCGGCGACCAGCGCCAGCCCGCAAACAAACGCGAACGGGCTCGCCCAGTGCAGCGGCCCACCGGCATAGGCGCCGTCGCGCACCGGAACGCCCTCGATCAGCCCGCCCAGGATCACGCCTTGCGCGAAACCGGCGAGCGTCGAGCCGCCGGTGAACACCACGCTCCACCAGGTCTTGCTGTGCGAGACGGTGCGGAATTCGAACGCGATGCCGCGGAACACCAGCGCCAGCAGCATGACGATCACCGGCAGATAAAACGCCGGCATGATCACCGCATAGGCGCGCGGGAACGCCACGAACAGACCGGCGCCGCCGAGCACCAGCCAGGTCTCGTTGCCGTCCCAGAACGGCGCCACCGAGCGCATCATCTGATCGCGCTCGCGCTCGCTGGGCGCGAACGGGAACAGCACGCCGATGCCGAGATCAAAACCGTCGAGGATCACGTACATGGCGACGGCGGTGCCGATGACGCCAGCCCAGATCACCGGGAGATACCATTCCATCACGCAGTCCTCATCGGTGTGCTGCCGAAATCGGGCGGCGTGAAAAATGTCCGGTCTCTTCGGCGACCTGACGCGGCCCCTGCGCGATCAGCCGGTTGATGTAATAGATGCCGAACCAGAACACGACGCCGTAGGCGACGACGAACAAAGCGAGCGTGCCGGCGATGCTGGCGGCCGGCACCGGCGATGTGGCGTCGGCGGTGCGCAGCAAGCCTTCGACGATCCAGGGCTGGCGTCCGCTCTCGGTCACCACCCAGCCGGCGATCACCGCGACGAAACCGATCCACCAGCATTGCGCCATGACGCGAAGGTACCAGTTTGTTTCGAACAGCGTGCCGCGCCACCACAGGAAGGCGCCGAGCAGCGCCGCCGCGATCATGAAGAAGCCTACGCCCAACATGATGCGGAAACCGAAGAACACGATCTTCACCGGCGGCCGCTCCGACGCCGGCACGCTGTTCAAGCCGGGGAACAGCCCGTTCATGCGGTGGGTGAGGATCAGCGAGGCCGCCTTCGGGATCGAAATCGCGAAGCGGTTGATGCCCGCCTGTTCGTCCGGCCAGGCGAATATCTCGAAGTTGCCCGGCTTGCTGCCGTCCCAATGCGCTTCGATCGCCGCGATCTTGATCGGCTGATGCTGGAGCGTATTGAGGCCGTGCTGGTCGCCGATCAGCAATTGTAGCGGAGCCAAGACTACGGTCAGGCCGATCGCCATGCGCAGCATGGTGCGGCCTTCCTCAACATGGCGGCCGGCGATCAGATAGCGCGCACCCACCGCCAGCACCACGAAGCCGGTGGTGAGGTAGGCGGCATTGAGCATATGCGCGAAGCGATAGGGAAAGCTCGGATTGAAGATGACCGCGAGCCAGTCGGTCGGAAAGGCGACGCCGTCCTTGAGCTCAAAGCCGGCCGGCGTTTGCATCCAGCTATTGGCCGACAGGATCCAGAACGCCGATGTGGCGGTGCCGGCGGCGACGATCGCCGCCGACAGCACATAGACCCAGGGCGGCACCCGGTTGAAGCCGAACAGCAGCACGCCGAGGAAGGTCGCCTCCAGGAAGAACGCGGCCAGCACCTCGTAGCCGAGCAGCGGCCCCAGCACATTGCCGGTGAACACCGAGAAGCGGCTCCAATTGGTGCCGATCTGGTAGGACAGCACGATCCCCGACACCACGCCCATGGCGAAGGAGACCGCGAAGATCTTGGTCCAGAACCGCATCAGCCGCTGGTAGCGCTCTTCGCCGCTGCGCAGCCAGAGCGCGCCCAGCGTGGCGATATAAGCCGACAGCCCGATGGTGAAGCTCGGAAAAATGATGTGAAAAATAATGGTGAAGGCGAACTGCAAGCGGGCCAGCAGGACAGGATCAAAATCCATTACGACCTCCGTCCGCACGCCTCCGGGGCGCGACTTTAGTCCCAACCGTCAAGTCTTTGCGAGCCAATCCTGTTCCGCCCCTGCGCCAAATCGTAGCGGGAAAAACCCCCGCGCTATCCACAGCATCCACAGCAGCGGCCCCTGCGGGAAGCCGGCGCCCGGGCTAGGCTTGCCGCCTGAGGCAGCCGGCGGAGGGGGTCCCCATGGCCAAGCGGGCAAAGCAATCGGAAGCGAAAGCGGCGGCAAAGAGCGAAATGCCGGGCGCGGCGATGCTGGACAAGTATTTCGGGCTCAAGGAGCAGGGCACCGACATCCGCACCGAATTCATCGCCGGCCTGACCACGTTTCTCACCATGGTCTACATCGTGTTCGTCAACCCGACGATCCTGAGCAAGGCCGGCATGGACCCGGGCGCGGT
>Ga0097691_1000867_pt1 | contig 24127 bp, 24 predicted proteins | sample NGESurdeep072012_8_FD_72858 | JGI IMG/M metagenome (GOLD analysis project Ga0097691, IMG submission 72858) | Arctic peat soil microbial communities from Barrow, Alaska - NGEE Surface sample 210-1 deep-072012 | ecosystem: Environmental > Terrestrial > Soil > Wetlands > Peat ... | reverse complement strand
GAGCTTCTTGTTGCCCTCGAAGGCAATGCGCCCGATCACCGGATTTTCGATCACGGTCACCACCAGATGACCGCCCGCCTGGTTGATTTTCACGTCCTGGAACAGGCCGGTCTCGATCAGCGCCTTCAGCCCGTCATCGAGACTTCCCTGATCGAGTCGCCCGCCGGGACCCGGTTTGAAATACGAACGGATGGTCTCCACCTCGACGCGCCGGTTGCCCTCGACCTGAATCGAAGAAACGGTCTGGGCGACGGCCGGCGACGACACAAGCAGGCCGGCCAGCGTGGCGGCGACCGGCACGGCGAACATGATCAGGGCGGCCAACAAGCCTCCCCGCACTCGCATTCCAACATTCATGCGCAACGCGCCCTTATCATTCCAATGCCGGACCGCACCCCTACGAACCAGCAGATTCCCATTCGTCGCTCTGCTTGTAGCCAATTTTGCCGGGGCGGCAAACGTCCTATTGCAGTGCAATTTCATTTTCATTCCAAGACGTTGCCTATTGGCCACGCCATCCAAATAAGGCATCACGATGCGGCCAGATGCAGGATGTCGTTGTAGGTCGCAAACACCATCAGCATAAGGACGAGCCCTAATCCGATTCGGAACCCCATCTCCATCGCCCGATCCGACAAGGGGCGCCCGCGGATGGCTTCGATGGCGTAGAACAAAAGATGACCGCCATCGAGCAACGGAACCGGAAACAGGTTCAACAACCCGATCGATATCGAGAGGACCGCGGCGAGATGCACCAGCGCGGCAAGGCCGATGGTGGCGACCTGACCTGAAATCTGGGCGATCCGGAGCGGGCCGCCGACCTGGTCGGCCGCTTCACGCCCCGTAAAGACGCCGCCGATATATGCCAGCGTACGGTCAACCACGAACCACGTTTCCTTGACGCCAAGCCAGAGCGCGGTCGCGGGGTTCACATGTTCGGTCGTGACATCGCCGGCAACAGTCTTGCGGGTAATTCCCAGCACGCCTAGCCGATGAACATTTCCGAACGGGTCTTTCACCTCCCTGAGTTCCGGCGTCCCGCGCAATTGCAGCGTGGAATCGCCGCGCTTGATCGTGAACGTCAGCTGTTCGCCGGCTCGAATGCCGACGATCCGCTGCATATCGGAGAAACTTCCGATCGTGCTGCCATCGATCGCCGTTACGACATCGCCCACCTGAAAGCCGGCTGCCGACGCCGCACTGCCCGCCTCCACCTGATCGACGCGCGCCGTCGTGCTCGGTTTACCGAAGAAAGTGAACAGGCAGGTAAAGATTACGATAGCCAGAAGAAAATTGGCGACCGGACCGGCGGCAACGATCGCCGCACGCGGTCCAACTTTCTTGTGGTGGAAACTGCCCGCGCGCTCTTGCTCGGTCATGCTGGCGAGCGTTTCGGACGATGGCGTTGAGGCCTCGCTGTCGTCGCCGAAGAACTTGACGTAGCCGCCGAGCGGGACGGCTGAAATCTTCCATCGCGTGCCATGGCGGTCATTGAAACCGGCGAGTTCCGGCCCGAAACCGAGCGAGAATGTTAACACCTTCACGCCCGCCCAGCGGGCAATCAGGAAGTGACCGAGTTCATGGAAGAAAACGACAATGGTAAGCACGAACAGGAAGGGGATGATGTAACCGATGAGGCCATGGCTCAACGTATTGAAACTATGCAGAAAAAACTCGGACATCCGATTCCCCTTAACCAGAGCCGGAGGCCCTGTCCCCAACCCTCTAGGATGCCTTTAAGGCAATTTGAGGCAAGAGGGTGGCAGCTTTATTTCGCGCGCTATGGTCAACGGCGATGGCGTCGTCCGCGGAGGTCAACGGCGCCTGATTGCCGGAGCGTATCCAGGCGTCCATCGTCGCTTCGACGAGGCGCGCAATCGCGCCAAATTTGATCTTGCCGCCGATGAACGCCGCCACCGCCACCTCGTTGGCGGCGTTGTACACCGTGGTCGCGCCGCGGCCGGTCCGCAGCGCATCGTAAGCGAGCCGAAGCCCTGGGAACCGGCCGAAATCCGGCGCCTCGAAGGTCAGCTGTCCGATCTTGGCCAGATCGAGCTTCGCTGCCGGCCCGACGATGCGATCGGGCCATCCGAGGCAATGCGCGATCGGCGTGCGCATGTCGGGTGCCCCCAATTGCGCGACCACGGAGCGATCCGAAAATTCAACCATGCCGTGGATGATCGACTGCGGATGCACCAGAACGTCGATCTCGTCTGGCGTCAGCGCGAACAGATATGAGGCTTCGATGACTTCGAGCCCCTTGTTCATCATCGACGCGGAATCGATGGTGATCTTCTGTCCCATGCTCCAGTTCGGATGTTTCAAGGCCTGCGCCAGCGTCGCCTGCTCGATATCGGCGCTGGCCCATGTCCGGAACGGTCCGCCTGAAGCGGTGATGATAACGCGGACCAGTTCTTCCCGATTGCCGGAACCCAGCGCCTGAAACAGCGCATTGTGTTCGGAGTCCGCCGGCAGGATGCAGGCCCCGGCCTTCGCCGCGCGCTGCATGAAGAAGTCGCCCGCGCACACCAGGCATTCCTTGTTCGCAAGCGCCACGGTTGCGCCGCGATCCACGGCCGCGAGCGCTGGTTTCAATCCGGCCGCGCCGCTGACAGCCGCCATGACCCAATCCGCCGGACGCGCCGCTGCCTCAATGATCGCGCTTTCGCCTGCGCCGCATTCGGTGCGTGTGCCGGCCAGGGCATCTTTCAGTTCAGCGAGGCGCTTGGGATCGGCGACAGCCGCAAATCGGGCGCCGAATTCCTTCGCCAGCTTCGCCAGCCCCTGCACATTGGTATTCGCGGTCAGAGCCTCGACCCGGTAGCGGTCGCGCGCGGCCCTCAGCAAATCCATTGTGCTGTCGCCGATCGAGCCGGTGGCACCGAGGACGGTCACGGCGCGTACGGCGGATGCCGCGGCCTTGCTGTTACGCAACGGAACTGCGCTCATGTTTTTCACCAAACCATAAGACCGCGGCCGACGCTATCCACGCCACCCCGCAAAAACCCGAAAATCGCCGCCACTACGACCGCGGCGACGAAGCCGTCGAGACGATCCATTAGCCCGCCATGCCCGGGAATGAGCTGGCTGGAGTCCTTGACGCCGAAACGCCGCTTCACCGCGGACTCAAAGAGATCGCCAAGCTGGGAAGCAATCGAGAGCGCCGCGCCCAGCAGCAAGAGCGGGCCGGTTTTGCCGAGACCAGACGCCACAAACCCTGCGGCGATGACAAGGCTCGCTACAAAGCCGCCGATGGCGCCAGCCCAGGTCTTCTTGGGACTGACCCGTGGCCAGAGCTTCGGTCCGCCAATGCCGCGGCCCACGAAATAACCGCCGATGTCGGTTACCCAGACGATCAGCAGGACGAACATCAGCGCGGTGAATCCCCAGACCTGGTCGAGCCGCACCGCGACCGAGGCGATGAGCGCCGCGAACGCATAGCAACCGCCAAGTGCGGCCCAGCCGCGACGATGAGGTGACAGCATCGCAGCGACAATGACGCCAAGCGCGACAATAACATAAGTCGCTCCGATCCGCCCGATGCCGAGCCACACTGCGGCGCCGAAAAGCGTCACGATGCCGGCGGCCATCACGCGCGGCGTGCGCGCGCCCACGATCATCAGCCATTCCACATAGAGACCGATCGCGGCGAGCGTGACGAGGCCGAGCCAGAGCCACCCGCCGGCATAAGCGATCGCAATCGCGAGCGGTGCGAGCACCAACGCAGCCACGACGCGCACCAGGAGATTGCGCGAACTCTGCTCGGCAACAGCCGCCGGCGCGGCTTCGCCCTCGGTCACGATCCGGTTTTCGCGGCCAGACCGCCGAAACGGCGCTCCCGTCTGGCATATTCGGCGATTGCGTCCGCGAGCGCGGCCTTGTCGAAATCCGGCCAGTGGATCGGCACGAACACGAGTTCGCTGTAGGCCGCCTGCCACATCAGGAAATTCGACAGCCGCTGCTCTCCGCTGGTGCGAATGATCAGATCGGGATCGGGAATATCGGGCTCATCGAGGTATTGGCCGAGCGTGTCGGCGTCGATCGACGCGGGATCACGCTTGCCCTCCGCGACTTCGCGCGCGAGCCGCTGCGCCGCGCTGGCGATTTCCTGCCGCGATCCGTAGTTGAACGCCACCACGAGATTAAGCTTGGTGTTTTCCTTCGTCAGTTCTTCCGCTTCGTTCAAAAGCGCGCAGATGTCCGGCTCCAATCCGTCGCGCTGGCCGATGACGCGCACCCGCACGCCGTCGCGATGCAGCGTCGCAAGATCGTTACGGATGAATCGCCGGAGCAGGCCGAACAGGTCGCCGATTTCGGTCGCTGGACGCGACCAATTCTCCGAGCTGAAGGAGAAAATCGTCAGGTAGAGAATGCCGAGTTCGCTGGCGGCGCGAACGACGCGGCGCAGCGCCTCGACGCCCCGGCGATGGCCTTCCGCGCGCGGCAAACCGCGGGCCGCCGCCCAGCGCCCGTTCCCATCCATGATGATCGCCACATGCAAGGGACCGTCGGTTCGATCCGGTCCTTCGGTTGCGGGGGCGGCGGCGTTCGGCATCGGTCAGTCCCTAAACGGTGAGGATTTCTTTTTCCTTGGCCGCAAGCAACTGATCGATCTCCGAAATCGTCCCGTCGGTCGCCTTCTGCACATCATTGGCCAGACGTTCCTGATCGTCCTCGGAAATCTCGTGGTTCTTCTCAAGTTTCTTGACCGTATCGAGGCCATCGCGGCGGACATGGCGGACTGCTATACGCGCGGCTTCCGCATATTTGTGGGCGACTTTCACAAGCTCCTTGCGGCGGTCCTCGTTGAGTTCGGGAATTCGCAGCCGAAGCACCTGCCCTTCCGTGGCGGGACTTAAGCCGAGATTGGAATCGACGATCGCCTTCTCCACGGCCTTGACCATCGACTTGTCCCATACCTGCACGGAGAGCAGGCGTGGCTCAGGCACGCTGATGGTCGCGAGTTGGTTCAGCGGCATGTGCGTGCCGTAGGCGTCGACCTGCACCGGCTCCAGCATCGAGGCCGCGGCGCGGCCGGTGCGCAAACCGCCCAGTTCATGCTTGAGAGACTGGGTGGCGCCTTGCATGCGGCGCTTCAATTCGTTGATGTCGAAACTACCCGTGGGCATAACGCTCTCCCCTCCTGAAACTCTTCGTCGAGGCCGTCAATCTGCGCGCGCCCGATGCTTCACGAGCCCGTCAGCCGGCGACGATTGTGCCGTGGCCCGTGCCGCGCAGGATCGCGCCGATCGAACCCGGCTCGGCAATCGAGAATACGATGATAGGCAGCGACGTCTCGCGGGCAAGCGCGAATGCGGTCGCGTCCATGACCTTGTAGCCGCCTTCGATCGCCTGTGAATGGGTCAGGCGGTCAAACCGCTTGGCGGACGGGTCTTTTTTGGGATCGGCGCTGTAGACGCCATCGACATTGGTGGCCTTCAGCACGGCCTGCGCGCCGATTTCGGCTGCCCGCAACACCGCGGTGGTATCGGTGGTGAAGAACGGATTGCCGGTTCCGCCTCCAAGCAGCACGATCCGGCCCTCGGCGAGATATTTGTGCGTTGCACTTCGGGTGAACAGCTCACAGATCTGCGGCATGACGAACGCCGAGAGCGTCCGCGCGGGCGTCCCCCGCCGCTCGATCGCGGCCTCGAGCGCAAGGCAGTTCATTACGGTGGCGAGCATGCCCATGGTATCGCCGGTGGGGCGGGAGACGCCGCGCGACGATACTTCCACGCCACGGACGATGTTTCCGCCGCCGACCACGACGGCAATCTCGGCGCCCATTTGGCGGGCGGCGATCAGATCGCCGGCGATCCGGTCGACGGTGGGCTGATCGATGCCGAAGGATTGCGCGCCGGCGAGGTATTCGCCGGATAGCTTGATCACCACACGACGATAAACCGGCTCAGCCATGATGCGATCGCTTTCCTTCCGGGCGCGGCAGCTCCCGGCCTATGCTACCGCTTCGGGTTTTTCCGGCGGTTTCTTCTGCCCGCTGGCCGCCGCGACCTCGGCGGCGAAATCGGATTCCTGCTTGTCGATTCCCTCGCCCAGAGCATAGCGCACAAATCCGGTGATCCTGATCGGTGCGCCGACCTTACCCTCAGCTTCTTTCACCGCCTGGGCGATCGACTTGCCGCTGTGTTCGGCATGGACCGAGGCCTGTTCAAGCAAGCAGACTTCCTTGTAGTAGGTCTTCAAACCGGACTCGACGATCTTTTCGATCACGTTCTCCGGCTTGCCCTGCTGGCGGTATTTGTCGGCAAGCACGTCCTTCTCACGCTTCACGGCGGCGGGATCGAGTCCCGCCGGATCCAGCGCCTGCGGATTGGTCGCAGCAACATGCATGGCGAGCTGGCGGCCGAGAGCTGCGAGTTCGTCGGTCTTGCCGGTGGATTCGAGCGCCACGATCACGCCCATCTTGCCGGCGCCTTCGACCACGGCGTTATGCACGTAGCTCGACACCACGCCCTTGCCGACTTCGAGTGAAGCCGAGCGGCGCAGCGTCATGTTTTCGCCGATAGTCGCAATCGCATCCGCGACGGCGGTCTCGACGGTCACCTGACCGACCTTCGCGGCCTTGATCTTCTCCACGTCGGCGCCGGCTTCGAGCGCGACCTGCGCGATCATCTTGACCAGTCCCTGGAACTGTTCGTTGCGCGCGACGAAGTCGGTCTCGGAATTGACTTCGACCACGACGCCCTTGGTGTCCGCCGTCAGCGCGCCGATCAGGCCCTCCGCCGCAACGCGGCCGGATTTTTTCGCGGCTTTCGACAGGCCCTTCTTGCGCAGCCAATCGATCGCCGCCTGCATGTCGCCGTCGTTCTCGGCGAGCGCCTGCTTGCAGTCCATCATGCCGACGCCGGTCGTTTCGCGCAGGTCCTTGACCATCGCCGCTGTGATTGTTGCCATTGTTGCAAGTCCTTCTGCCTGTCAGGGCGACCGCGGGGCGGCTCTTGCCGCCTCGCCGCTATCCACCATCAGGAATTACGTAAATTGGGAGCTGGCGGCCGGAATGTTCCGGCCAGCGCGTTGCGTTATTCCGCTTCCGCGGTCATCGCCTTGGCCTGGGCCACCCAGCCATCGGCTCTGCTCGGAAGTCCGACCTCTTCGCCAATCTTGTAGGCGGTGTCGTGATCGAGTTCGGCCAGCTGCCAATAGTGGAAGATGCCGAGATCGTTGAACTTCTTCTCGATCGCGCCGGACACGCCGGTAAGCTTCTTGAGATCGTCGGCTGCACCGCGCGGCCCGGCAAGACCCTGGAAGCCCACGGGCTGCGGCGCCACCGGAATCTCCTCGCGGACGGGATGGGCGGACGCGCCGACATCGATGCCCGAATCGCCCTGCGCGCGCGAGATGCCATCGATGACGGCACGGGCGACCAGATCGCAGTACAGCGTGATGGCGCGGCCGGCGTCGTCATTGCCGGGCACGACATAGGTGATGCCCTTGGGGTCCGAATTGGTATCGACGATTGCGGCGACAGGAATGTTCAGCCGCTGGGCTTCCTGAATGGCGATGTCTTCCTTGTTGGTGTCGATCACGAAGATCATGTCGGGCAGCCCGCCCATGTCCTTGATGCCGCCCAGCGAACGGTCGAGCTTGTCGCGCTCGCGCTGCAGCGTCAGCCGCTCTTTCTTGGTGTAGGCGGTGGCGTCGCCGGAATTGAGCACTTCATCGAGGTGGCGCAGACGCTTGATCGAACCGGAAATCGTCTTCCAGTTGGTCAGCGTGCCGCCGAGCCAGCGCGAATTGACGAAATACTGCGCCGAGCGCTTGGCGGCTTCGGCGACGCCGTCCTGCGCCTGCCGCTTGGTGCCGACGAACAGGATACGGCCGCCCTTGGCGACGGTATCGCTGACCGCCTGCAGCGCGCGATGCAACAGCGGCACGGTCTGGGCGAGATCGATGATGTGGATGTTGTTGCGGGCACCGAAAATGTAATCCGCCATTTTCGGATTCCAGCGGTGCGATTGGTGACCAAAGTGAACGCCAGCTTCAAGCAGCTGACGCATAGAAAAATCGGGAAGCGCCATAGTCTAATTCTCCGGTTGGTTCCTCCGGAAGCGTGTGAGCAGACGAGCCTTATGGCCCGGCTGCCACCGGACGGCCTTTTGAGCCATGCTTCCGTGTGAGATGGCGCGGTATATAGCGGGATTTCCGGCAGAAGCAAGGAAATCCGGCCAGTTCGTTGGCCCGCCGGCGAATAGGCCCTCGCCCGGCCGCGCAAACAATTTAACCCGAAGCGGTGTCCGGTCAGACCCGGGACGGGGCCTGACCGGTTTCGTCTTCAGCATCTCGGAACATTCGGCGGGCATTTCTTGGCTGCAGCCGGCGCAGCCGGCCGCGGCGGAGGCGGAGCTGGTCGTGGCGGCGGTGGCGGAGGCGGCGCCGGACGGACGATCTGGGGAGCTGGCCGCGGCGGCGGCGGCGGCGGTGGCGGCAGGGCCGGCCGAGGCGGTGGCGGCGCAGGCCTCGCGATCAGCGGAGCCGGACGCGGCGGCGGTGGCGGTGGTGCAGCCCGGCGTAGTGGCTCCGCTCGCTGAATCTGCAGCTTCGGCGCGGCCAGCGGAACGGGCTTTGAAGGCGCTACAGCGGGTTTGGGCGGCGACGACGGCGGGGGTGGTGGAACCTCCTTCTTTCGCGCCCCTTCCGGAACGATCGACTTTACCTCCGGCACCTGCGCCGAACCGCCAGCTTTCGGCTGACCCACGACACCTTTCGGTTGACCCACGAGAGGTGCCGGCGGATTCGTTCCCGGCGTTTTCGGGCCACCAGCGGCTCCGGCACCAGACGCCGCCCCCGCCGGAGACGTCGTCGCTGGGGTCGTCGTCGCCGATTTATTTTCAGGGGTAAGCTTCGCACTGGGGTTAGTCACCCCCGGAACGGGTCCCGTCGTGCCCGGAGGCAAGGGAGACCCCCCTTTCATGCCCGGCAGGGTTTTGCCCTTCGACAGCGTGTTATAGGTTTGCGGGCTGCGTCGTCGCTGGCGCACCGTTTTGACCGGACTGTGCGCCCGGAGTTCCCGGCTTGACTGCGGGGTTGATCAGGGCACTCGCCGGCATCGGGATTTTTTTCTCCTGGATCAGCGTGGCCTTTTGCATCGCCGAGTGCGGCAGCTGCGGACCGACGCTGATCGGTGTCACACCGCCCTGTCCTGGTCCGCCCTTGGTGGCCGGCGACACGCCAGGTTGAGTATTGGGCGCCACCGGGGCAACGGGGCCAGGCTGAGGCGGATGGTTGATGACGTTGTTGATGACGGTCGTGTTGTGGATATTGACGAAAATGATGTTGTTCGGCGGCGGCACGACATAGACCGGCGCCACGACATAGACCGGGATCGGCACAAAGAACGGCTGCGGCAGGATGAACAGGCCGATCGGCAGCAGCGGCGGCTCCAGGATGATGAAATCCGGCGGCGGCGGCGGCAGGAAAAACAGCGGCGGCGGCGGTGGCGGCGCAAAGTCGAACTCCGGATCGCCGAACATCAGCACCGGGCGATCGACGTAGACGATTTCATCGGGCGGAGGCGGCGGCACGTCATAGTCGATGACCGCGAACGCCGGCGGCGGCTCCAGCGGCGCAGTGAGAATGGCGAGGCGACGGCGAGCATCGCCGGCATGGGACCCGCGCGGATAGCGCCGCAGGTACGACCAGTAAGCCTGCGGCGTGTCGGCCCGGTAGGAGCGGAGCCAGGTGATCGCTTCGCGCCGCGCGGCCACGATTGCCCGCACCCGTCTGGCGAGTGGATCGCCGGGATAGGCAGCCAGGAAATCCTCATAACCTTGCATGCTGTCGCGTTCGAGTGCTGCGGCGTAGGCATCCTGCGCACCGAGATCGCGGATCGGTCTGTTCCTGGCCGCGGCGGCCTGATCCGGTGGCGCCTGCGCGGGCGCATCCGGCGCACGATTGAAGAACATGAACAGCGCATCGATCCTCTCCGCGTCCCATGGCACTTGCGCGCCTTTGCTCGCGTCGTTGACGCGGAGCCGCACGCGGTTGAAAACCTCCGGCAATGGCAGTCCGCCGGTACGGATCATCTCTGCAAGCGACTGGGCGTACACGCCATATGGCCCCTGCTCATTGGGAGCGATCGTGCCCGGCGCGGCGTTGAACGCGATCAGGGTGTGCGGTTCCGGTTCGACCAAAGCGAGGCCGCTCGCGATCGGCTGGCCGCCTTCGATGAAAGGCTGCTGCCGGGCCGCATCCAGCACCACGATGGTGGCCTTCAGCGGAAGCGATGCAAGCTGGCGGACGTAATCGCTGATTCGCAATCCTTCGATCGGAACGTCGGTGTCGCGATTGACCGCCGAATCGACGGGGATGAAATAATTCTCGCCGGCGAGCTGGATTCCGTAGCCTGCGAGATAGACCATCGCGACCGTGCCCGGACCTGATGCCTGGGCCTTCTGGATGAAGTCGCGGAAGCTTCCGCGCAGCGTGTCGCCGTCGAGGTCACGGGCGCCGACTACGTCGAAGCCGGCCGCCTGCAGGGTTTGCGCGATCAGGCCCGCGTCGTTGGCCGCGGTCGCAAGCGGCGACTTGGCGTAAGCGCCGTCGCCGACGACCAGGGCAATCCGCTTTTCCTGCTGCTGGGCGCTGGCGGAACTCAGGATCCCCGGCAGTGCGGAAAACAGGATCAGGCAGAGTGAAAAAATCGAAAACGTTTTGGTCCCACGCATAGCTATTTTGCCCGCCCACGGTTCAGTTGCGACATCCGCGCATTTGACGCTCGGCTAGCTGAACATCGGTTGAACGAAAAGCCCACGATTATGGCATTGCGCATGAAGACGAGCGCGTCGGAACTATCCGAGCGCGTCGGAACTATCAACGCAAACCTACACCGTGCGAAGCCGGGAGGGGTGAACCCTCGCCCGGCCTACAGCGTCTGCACGTCCACCACGCCCGATACCGCCTTGATCGCGCCGGCGATCTGCGGCGAGACCTTGAAGCGGCCCAGAAGCTTCATCTCCACCTCGGTTTCGAGGTCGAGTATCAAGACCAGCGACACGTCGCCGTCGGCGCCGCCTGCCGCCGCGGGAGCCGGTTTTGTCGGCTGGCCGCGCGACGCAGCGCCCTGCCCTGCCTCGGGCATCTGCAGCCGCTTGGCGATGGATTCGAGCGGCCTGGTATCGCGGACGAAAATCCGAAGACCCTTTTGGGTCTTGGCCGCGGCGTCATCCAGCGGCTCAGCGTGCAGCACCCGCGCGCGGACATCCTCGCCCTGCAATTCGGCCCCGAGCTGCAACAGCACCGCCGCGCCCGGCTCCAGCACCTCGCGATACTGGGCCAGTCCTTCGGCAAACAGCACGGCTTCGAAATGGCCGGTCGGGTCTGACAGCCCGATGATGCCCATCTTGTTGCCGGTCTTGGTCCGCCGCTCCATCCGCGACACCACGGTGGCGGCAACCTTGCCCGCGGTCGCGCCGGTTTTGACCGCGCGCGAAAACTCCGCCCAGGACTGCACCCGCAACCGTTTCAGGACGGTGGCGTAGTCGTCGAGCGGATGGCCGGACAGGAAGAATCCGATCGCGTCGTATTCGCGCCGCAGCCGTTCGGCCGGCAGCCATGGCTCGACCTGCGGCAGCATGATGGTCGGCGCGTCGGCCGCGCCGCCGAACATGTCGTTCTGTCCCATGGTCGCGGCCTCGTGGCTGCGCTGGCACGCCGAAAGGATCGCCTCTGAACCTGCGAACACACTCGCACGATTGGAATCCAGCGCGTCAAACGCACCTGCGGCGGCGAGGCTCTCGATGACACGCTTGTTGATCGCGCGCGGATTTACCCGCGCCGCGAAATCCGCCAATGAGGTGAACAGCCCGTCCTTGCGCGCTTCCACGATCAGTTCGACCGCCTGTGCGCCGACGCCCTTCAGGCCAGCGAGCGCGTAATAGATGGTGCCGTCGCCGACTTCGAAAGTGGCGCCGGAACGATTGACCGAGGGCGCCTCGACCTTGATCCCGAGCCGCTGCGCTTCGGCACGAAACTCGCTGAGCTTGTCGGTATTGCTCATATCGTGCGTCATCGACGCCGCCAGGAATTCGACCGGGTGATGCGCCTTCATGTAGGCGGTGTGATACGAGAGCATCGCATAGGCCGCGGCATGGCTCTTGTTGAAGCCGTAATCGGCGAACTTTGCGAGCAGCTCGAAGATGGTGTCCGCCTGAGCGGGCTGGATGCCGCGCGCGATCGCCCCAGACACGAAGCGCTCGCGCTGCTGCTCCATTTCCTTGCGGATCTTCTTGCCCATCGCCCGGCGCAGCAGATCGGCTTCGCCGAGCGAATAGCCGGCCATGACCTGCGCGATCTGCATCACCTGTTCCTGATAGATGATGACGCCGAAGGTCTCCTTCAGGATCGGCTCCAGCATGGGATGCAGGTATTCGGGCTCTTCGTCGCCGTGCTTGCGGGCGCAATAGGTCGGAATGTTCGCCATCGGACCGGGACGATACAGCGCCACCAGCGCGATGATGTCCTCGAAGCGGTCGGGCCGCATGTCGACCAGCGCGCGCCGCATGCCCTGACTTTCAACCTGGAACACGCCGACCACATCGCCGCGCGCCAGCATCGCGTAGCTCGGCGCGTCGTCCAGCGGCAGCCGCGCCAGATTGAGATCGACGCCGCGACGCTTCAACAGCTTGACCGCGAGATCGAGCACCGTCAGCGTCTTGAGGCCGAGGAAGTCGAATTTGACGAGGCCCGCCGGTTCAACCCATTTCATGTTGAACTGGGTCACCGGCATGTCGGATTTCGGATCGCGGTAGAGCGGCACGAGTTCGCTGAGCGGCCGGTCTGATATCACAATGCCTGCGGCGTGGGTCGACGCGTGCCGGGTCAGGCCCTCGAGACGCTGTGCGATGTCGAAGGCGCGCGCCACCACCGGGTCCTCGTCGCGAAACGCCTGCAGCTTCGGCTCGCTCGCGATCGCGGCCGCCAGCGTCACGGGTGCGGCGGGATTTTGCGGCACCAGTTTTGTCAGCTTGTCGACCTGCCCGTAGGGCATCTGCAGCACACGCCCGACGTCGCGCAACACGCCCCTCGCCTGCAGCGTGCCGAAGGTGATGATCTGGGCGACCTGATCGCGGCCGTAGCGCTGCTGCACATAGCGGATCACCTGGTCGCGTCCGTCCTGGCAGAAGTCGATGTCGAAGTCGGGCATCGACACCCGTTCGGGATTGAGAAAGCGCTCGAACAAGAGGCCGAACTGGATCGGATCGAGATCGGTGATGGTCAGCGCATAGGCGACCAGCGAGCCCGCGCCGGAGCCGCGGCCCGGTCCGACCGGAATGCCTTCGGCCTTCGCCCACTTGATGAAATCGGCGACGATCAGGAAATAGCCCGCATAGTTCATGCGGGTGATGACATCGATCTCGAAGGCGAGCCGGGCGCGGTAGTCTTCCTCGGAGGCACCCTGCGAGAGACCGTGGACCTTGATCCGGTTGCTCAGGCCTTCCTCGGCCTGACGGCGCAATTCCGCGGCCTCGTCGCTTTCCGCATCCGCAGCGTGGGTGCCCGCGCCCACCGTGAATCGCGGCAGGATCGGTTTGCGCGTGGTCGGCCGGAACGAGCAGCGCTCGGCGATCTCGACTGTGGAGGCCAGCGCTTCCGGCACGTCGGCGAACAGCACCGCCATTTCCGCGCGGGTCTTGAAGCGGTGATCCGGGGTCAGCTGGTCGCGATCGGTCTCGGCGATGAGACGCCCACCCGCGATGCACAGCAGCGCGTCATGGGCTTCGTAATCGTCTGCGGTCGCGAAATACGGCTCATTGGTCGCGACAACAGGAAATCCCTTGGCATAGGCAAGATCGATCAGCGCGGCTTCGGCGCGGCGTTCCTTCTCGATGCCGTGGCGCTGCAACTCGATATAGAACCGGTCGCCGAACAGGCTCGCCAGCCGATCGCAGCGCGTCGCCGCGAGAGAACCGTGATCGGCGTTGATCGCCAGCGAGATCGGCCCCTCAGGACCGCCGGTCAGGGCGATCAGATCCTCAGCGTCGCCTTGCAGCCATTCGAACTTGATATGCGGGGCCTGATGAATGGGCGTCTCAAGAAACGCCCGCGAGTTCAGCCGCATCAGGCTGCGATAGCCGCGCTCGCGCGCTGCCAGCAGCACGATCCGCGCCGGCCCTGCGGCCAGCGCATTGCGCGCGTTGGGGTCCTGATCGCCGAAATCGACCGCAAGCTCGCAGCCGATGATCGGCTGGATGCCGTAGCCGGCCATCTTGTCGGAAAACTCCAGCGCCCCGAACATGTTGTCGGTGTCGGTCAGCGCCAGCGCTGGCTGCCGGTCCGCCTTGGCCAGTTCAGCAAGCTTCTGGATCTTGATCGACCCCTTCAGCAGCGAATAGGCCGAATGGACGTGGAGATGAACAAATCCGGCATTGGACATCGTTGCCGAAGGTTTTGGGATCATGGACTCGGGGATCACTGGGCTTGAGGAAGCGCGGTGGCCGCGAAAGCCGACTCGCGCTTCAATGGTGATGCCTCAGGCCCGGGGTGTCCATCTGGAACCGTCACATGAAGCCAAGCGTCCCCGCTTTCCTGCCTGCCGCCCGGGAATCCGGTCACGACTCAGAGCTGGGGGATCAGCTGCGCCCAGACCGCGATCATCCCGACGAACAGCGTGATCGACGCCAGCGCTGCAGCTTCTTCCACAAATGTCTTCAACATGCCCGCCTCCTCGTATGGGAACATAAGAAGAACATTGTTCCCATTTTGTTCCCAGGAGTCAAGTGGGGGGGAGTGGGTCAGTTCAGAGAATGACCCCCTGTGGTTAATTCCTGACTGGCGAACCGCCTCCCAAAAACTCGAGGGAGGATCGTGATCTGAGGGAGACATGGCAAGGGACCGAAATATACGGCGGAAGCTTCGACGCTCAGTCTCTATCGCGCTCCGACCGGCCAGTCTTGCTGGCTCTGCCTTTTCAGCGGTGCTTGTCGGTCATCCCTCCATCGCAATCCGCTGTAAGCCGTCCTCAGTCAGAACGATGCCGCCCAGAACCTCCTTGGTATAACCGAGGTCTCCCAGGCGGGATTGGATGCAGGACGGAATGTGGCGGGTGGCCGGATGCATCTTGATCTGTCGCAAGGCCTCAAGTTCAAGGTCGCTTAGTTTGGGTGGCAGAATTTGATCCATTCGTGAGATATGTGGCTACAGCAGGCCGGTTCAAGTTGTTACCCGCCACCAGCGCCAATACGCACGAACGTGAGTTGACGGGAACCCGCTCGCCCGGTTTGGGTTGCACCTTGAGCCATCGATGAACAACCGGCCGTGGCCGAAGGGAGGCTTTCATGCGTAACGTTGTTCTGGCTCTGCTGGCCGCAAGTGGACTGGCAATGGTGGGCGCCGCGCCGGCCGAGGCCGTTGGCACCCGTTATCCGTTTTGCCTCCAGGGCCACGATTCTCCGGGTCTCAGCAACTGCACCTTTACGAGCTACGAGCAGTGTCAGGCCACCGCTTCGGGGCGTTTTCTCTACTGCATGGAGAATCCCTACTACAACCCCGGCGGCGACCGCCGCGCCTATCGCGGCCGCAATCGCGTACGGTCCATCTATCCCTATCACTGATCGCACGGCGACACCGTTTTCCGCGCGATGCGCCTGCACGGCCAACGCGCGAACGTGAATTGACTGGGGATCAATGGGAGCTATCTGCTTGCGAGCTAGAGACGCTGGTCAAAGCCGGAACGGAGGACACCATGCGAAAGGCAATTTGGGCGCTGATGCTGTGCTGCGCGGCCTCGACAATGGGCACCTCACCCGCCGCGGCGCGGGATTATCCGTTCTGCATCAGGGGCTGCGATTTCGGCGGCGGCGTGGGCGACTGCAGTTTTTCGAGCTATCAGCAGTGCCAGGCGACGGCTTCCGGCCGGGACGCCTATTGCGCCGCCAATCCCTATTTGAGCGCCAACGCCGAACTGCGGCCGAACCGAATCCGTCAATCCCGAAGGAGATACTAATGCGCATTCTGGCTTTGGCGGTCCTGGCGATCGGGACGGTGCTGGTAGCAGGGCCCGCGGCGGCCCAAACATACGACCCGGATTATCCGGTTTGCCTGCGCGTGTACGGACCGATCACCTATTACGAATGCCGCTATACCTCGCTGCCGCAATGCGCCGCGTCGGCATCGGGCCGCGCCGCCCAGTGCGTGATCAATCCGTACTTCGCGAACGCGGAAGAGCCGATGGGGCCGCGCCATCGGTGGCACCGCCGCGTTTACTAAAATCAGTCGAGCTCCACGACCTCGCCGTCCACCAGCGACACCCGCCGGTCCATCCGGCCCGCCAGTTCCATGTTATGGGTCGCGATCAGCATGGCGACACGGGTCGCCCTGACCAGCTGCATCAGCGCCCCGAACACATGATCGGCAGTGTGCGGATCGAGATTTCCGGTCGGCTCATCCGCGAGCAGAACCCGCGGCGCATTGGCGACCGCGCGCGCGATCGCCACCCGCTGTTGCTCGCCCCCCGACAGTTCGGCCGGCCGGTGGGTGATGCGATCGCCGAGGCCGAGATAGGCCAGGATTTCGGTGGCTCGTTTGACGGTCTCGGCGCGCCTGAGGCCGCGGATCATCTGCGGCAGCATGACATTTTCCAGCGCGGAGAATTCCGGCAGCAGCCGGTGCGATTGATAGACGAAACCGATATCGGTGCGACGGATCTGGGTTCGCTCGACGTCGGATAGTCCGGAAGTAGGCGCGCCGCCGACATAGACTTCGCCGTCGTCGGGAGTTTCGAGCAGGCCGGCGATATGCAGCAGCGTCGATTTGCCCGCGCCCGACGGCGCCACCAGCGCCACCGACTGTCCCGCCCACAGCGCGAGCTTGGCGCCGTTGAGTATCGTCAGCGTCGTCGCCCCCTGGGTGTACTGGCGCTTTATCTCGTGGAGATAGACGACCGGTACATCTTCTTCCGCCCCCTGCCCCATCTGTCCCTCACTCGTACCGGAGCGCTTCGACGGGATCGAGGCGCGCGGCACGCCACGACGGATACAGCGTGGCGAGGAAGGACAGCGTCAGCGCCATGATCACGACAGCGCTGGTCTCGCCGAAGTCGATCTCGGCCGGCAGCTTGGAGAGAAAGTAAAGCTCCGGCGAAAACAATTCGGTGTTGGTCAGCCATGACAGGAATTGCCGGATCGATTCGATATTCAGGCAGATCAGCATGCCGACGAAAAACCCGGTCAGCGTGCCGACCACGCCGATCGCGGCGCCGGTGATCAGGAATATCCGCATGATCGAACCCTGCGAGGCGCCCATGGTGCGCAGGATCGCGATATCGCTGCCCTTGTCCTTCACCAGCATGATGAGGCCTGAGACGATATTCAACGCCGCCACGAGCACGATCATGGTCAGGATCAGGAACATCACGTTGCGTTCGACCTGAAGCGCATTGAAGAAGGTCGAGTTGCGCTGCCGCCAGTCCACCAGGAACACCGGCCGTCCGGCCGCTTCGGTCACCGTCTTGCGGAAGGCGTCGATCTTGTCGGGATTGTTGGTGAACACTTCGATCGCGGTCACGTCATTGGCGCGATTGAAATAGGCCTGCGCCTCCGGCAGCGGCATGAACACGAATATCGAGTCGTATTCCGACATGCCGACCTCGAACACCGCGGTGACCTTGTAGGGCTTGATGCGCGGCGTCGTGCCCATCGGGGTGACGGCGCCGCGCGGTGCTACCAGCGTAATGCTGTCGCCCGCATGCAGCGACAATTGATCGGCGAGCCGCCTCCCGATAACGACGCCCTGCCCCTCGTCAAATCCCTCGAGCGTGCCCTGCTTGATGTTCTTGGCGATCGAGGTGAGATTGTTGAGATCGTCGGCACGGATGCCGCGCACGAAAACGCCGGCGGCATTAAATGGCGACGAGCCCAGCGCCTGACCATCCACCACCGGCGCTGCCACTCTGACGCCCGCGACCTGACTGATGCGCTCGGCGACATCCTTCCAGTCGGTCAGCGGCGATTCCAGCGGCTGCACGAGAAGATGGCCGTTGACGCCGAGGATCTTGTCCAGCAATTCCTTGCGGAAGCCGTTCATGACGGCCATCACGATGATCAGCGTGGCGACGCCGAGCATGATGCCGAGAAACGAGAAACCGGCGATAACGGAAATGAAGCCTTCCTTGCGACGTGCCCGCAAATAGCGTCCGGACAGCAGCCATTCGAATGGCGCGAAAGGTGGGGTTCGAATGGGCTCGTTCATGGATTCATCCATAGTCCGATTTTCACACGATTCGGGCTAATTGTGGCCGTCACGGCTGATATCCCGGCATCGGCAGTGGATAATTCGTCACTAGGTCAGCCGTGCCACGACATCCGCCGGACTAAGATCTTCGCGCGTGCCGTCGCTGCGCCGCTTGATCTCGAGCTTGCCTTCGGCGAGGCCCTTTGGGCCGACCAGAATCTGCCAGGGAATGCCGATCAGGTCGGCGGCGGCGAACTTGGCGCCGGCGCGCTGGTCGGTGTCGTCGTACAGGACATCGACGCCCTTGGCCGTGAGCTCACGATAAAGCCGTTCGCACGCAGCATCGGTGTCTTCGGCGCCCTGCTTCAAATTCAGGATCGCCGCCTTGAACGGGGCCACCGCCTCCGGCCATTTGATGCCGGCGTCGTCATGGCAGGCCTCGATGATGGCGCCGACCAGACGCGAGACCCCGACGCCGTAGGAGCCGCCATGGACCGCGACTTCGGCGCCATCGGCGCCCGCGACCATGGCCTTCATCGTGTCAGAGTATTTGGTGCCGAAGTAAAAAATCTGGCCGACCTCGATGCCCCTTGTCTGCACCTTCTTTTCGGCGGGCACCTCGCGGTCGAAACGCGCGGCGTCGTGGACGTCTTCGGTCGCGGCATAGACCGAGGTCCATTGCTTGATGATCGGGGTGAGATCGCCGTCGTAGTCGATCTCCTCGCCGGGCACCGGCAGATTGAGCACGTCGCTGTCGCAATAGACCGCGGACTCGCCGGTCTCCGCGAGCACGATGAATTCGTGGCTGAGGTCGCCGCCGATCGGGCCGGTTTCGGCGCGCATCGGGATCGCCTTCAGTCCCATCCGCGCGAAGGTCCGCAAATAGGCAACGAACATCTTGTTGTAGGAGCGCCGCGCCGCTGTTTCGTCGATATCGAACGAATAAGCGTCCTTCATCAGGAATTCGCGGCCGCGCATGACGCCGAAACGTGGACGCTGCTCGTCGCGGAATTTCCACTGGATATGGTACAGATTAAGCGGCAGGCTTTTGTACGACTTCACGTAAGAGCGGAAAATCTCGGTGATCATTTCCTCGTTGGTCGGGCCGTACAGCAGCTCACGCTTGTGCCGATCGGTGATGCGCAGCATTTCCGGGCCGTAGGCATCGTAGCGGCCGCTTTCGCGCCAGAGGTCCGCCAGTTGCAGCGTCGGCATCAACAGTTCGAGGGCGCCGGCGCGGTTTTGTTCCTCGCGGACGATCTGCTCGATCTTCTTCAGCACCCGCAGACCGAGCGGCAGCCAGGCGTAGATGCCGGCCGCTTCCTGCCGCATCATGCCCGCGCGCAGCATCAGGCGATGCGACACGATTTCGGCCTCTTTCGGATTCTCTTTCAGGATGGGCAGAAAGAACCGCGACAATCGCATGGGCACGCTCAAAGAATCGGGGAGACATTGGAGACCAGCAGTGAAACCGGATCGGGTGCAAAAACACAAGGGTGGGGGCTGGCGAAAAGCCGCTAAGGCAGCGGATTTCCTGTTGTTTTGCTGATGAATTTGACCGCGCGATCAAGGCGCGAGCGAGTCGCGAACCGCGCCTGGATGAAAAACCCCGGGGCAGCTTTTTAGCGCGCCGGCACCTCGAATTCGTCTTCCAGCGTGATCTTCGCAAAGTCAGTCACCAGGGCATCGACGCGCACGTGCCAGCGGCCTGGATAGGGGATCGGCACGCCGCCAACGTGCCAATAGCCATCGGCGCCCAGCACGGCGTTACGCTCCAGCGGTTCGATGCCGCGTTCGGGCAGGCTCAGGGTCAACGTGGCCTCCTTCGCCCGGAGCGGACTGGCATCGGCGTTCATCAGCTGCAGCACGAAGCTGTCGCTGCCGACCCTGCCCGGCGAAACCAGAACCTGGAACATCGCGTTGTCGGAATGGATGTGGATCGCCAGCGGCGTGGTCACCGCCAGCGCGCGCGGCGGCGGCGTGAAGCGCCAGCCGGCGACAACAGCCAGAATCCCTACCGCCACCACACATTCGGCCAGGATCGATCGCACCAGCGCTCGCGTGTTCGGCGGATCGGATGCAAGGATTGGGGTGAGGCGAAAGCGGTTGAGGGCCGCAAGACCCAGCAGCACCACGACGAGCGTTATTTTGATCGACAGGATGATCCCGTATCTGGTGTCGATCAACGCGCCGAAGCTCTCCAACTGCACGATCGCGAGCACAAGCCCGGTCAGCACCAGCACTCCCACGACCGGCACCGCCACGCGCGAAAACCGGTTCAATACGGCAAGCAGCCCCGCGGCCGGTCTCCACGCCATCGCAAGCAATGGCGTAAGCGCACCGACCCAGAAGGCCACGCCAACGCCATGCAGGAACACCAATGGCCGGGTCAGCCATTGCGGCGGCGCCGTGGCGGCGTGACCGCTCGCTGCCAGCGACAGACCGACGCCAGCCAACGCTAGGGCCGACAGCATGGGGGCAACGCTCACCGAAGCGCTTTGCTGGGCAATAATCCCTGCGGCCATCGCCGCCATTGCGATCAGCAGCGATGGCCCCACACTGGTGGCCAGCGCGGCTTTCCAGGGCGCTGATGTCACGATGCCGCCGAGCGTAAGACCCAGCAAATCAAGGCCCTGCAGCCCCAGCGACGCCGCGGCGCTGAAGAGACCAGCGATCAAGGCGGCAACGATCGCGCTCGAACCCGCACGCGCCGGTGCGATCCACGCACCAAAAAACGCTCCGCCGACGCCCGCCAACAGCCCGAGATAAACGCCGATCCGCGCCAGCCAGATCAGGCCGTTAACAGAGCCGGCATTTGTCGGCAGCGCTGTCGCCGCCGTCGCGGCGCCGATCGAAAACACCATCGATCCCGCGACCGGGTGACCGTCTTCCGAGATCACGCGATAACTGATGACCTGGGTACCTCGCGGTAGATTCTTCGGCAGCGTGATCGCGATGGTTTGGTCGACCGCGCGCACCGTCGCATCGTCGCGCGCCCTGCCCGTGGCATCGATCAGGCTGATCACGGCCGGCGTCACCGCTTCGTTGAACCGCAATTGCACCGTTTTGGGCGCCAGCGCCAGCACGCTGCCGTCGCTGGGCTCCGTCGATACCAGCGATGCATGCGCGGATGCGCCTGGCGCGAAGCAGAGAACCGACAGCAATGTTGCCAGGCCGGCGATCAGGCGCATCGTCCAGACCCTACGGTTTCGGCATCAGTTTGACGCCCGGTGCCGGCGACTTGCTGTCATGCCCGTGGGCGCCATGGCCTTCCGCTGGAATATCGATCCAGCGGCTGACCCCCTGCTCGCATTCCTGCACCGTCGGAAAATACAGCATGGTATTCGGCTTCAGAGCGTCGGCCAGGAAGGTGCTGATGACGAATTCACCGTAGTTGTGGTCGGGCAGCTTGCCGCCGCTCCACGCCACCTCCTTGACGCCTTCGGACAATTTGGTGCCGTGATAGTCGTAGTCAGCGGCATATCTGCCCTTGATAACATCGACATTCCAGCCGGCCTTCGGCATCGGCTTCACCGCGATCACGCCTTCGGGGATTTGAACGCGGAACTTGATCGTGGCCGAACCGGCGCAGCCGTGCGGCACGCCGAACACCGCCCTGTAATCCGCACCGATCGTCGCCTGACGACTTTCCGGCGAGATATGGGCGCTCGCCGGTGAGGCTGCGAGCATGGCGCCAGCGACGAGAAGAAACCAACGCTTGGCCTTCGACATCCTCCGCCTCACATCTTCATGCCGGAATGATCCGGCGTCTTCTTCATGTGCATCTGACCGTCCGAATTGCCCGCACCCGCGGGACCCTGCGCGCCGATACCCTGTATGTCGAACGAGAGCTTCACCTTGCCCGCCTTTTCGAACTCGAGCGTAATCGGCACCTTGTCGCCCTGCTTGAGCGGGCTCTTGAGATCGAACAGCATCAGATGATATCCGCCCGGCGCAAACTTTACGGTCTTGCCGGGCTCGATCGCCAAACCCTTGTCGAGCGGGCGCATCGTCATCACGCCATTGTTCATGGCCATTTCATGCACCTGGACTCTGTCGGCCACATCAGCCGAACCCCCGATCAGCCGATCGGCAACCGAGCCCTTGTTCTCGATGGTCAGGTATCCGCCGGCGATTGTTGCACCGCCTGGCGTGGCGCGGCTCCAGGCCTGCGTGATGACCAGATCGCCGGCCTTGATCTCCTGAGCAAGCGCAGGCGCGGCAAGGAAATATGAGAGCATAGTGGCGCACGCGATCGCGCGTGTGATTGATATGAACGCCCGTCTTTCGTTTTGCATTTTGTGGTCCTCTTCCGATCGTTTCAACGAGCAGGTCGCATTGGTGTGCTAAAGACATCTTCAGCGTTACTATTTCAACATTTGCGCGAATGACGACCAAGCGACCGTCGACCGCCGCTCCGGGCCAGTCCATTGGTTTGCCGCGCGGCTCTAGGGGCCGACCTGAAACGTGAAACTACCGTTGGTCGCATGTGTGTCCACGGAGAGGACGCGCCACGTGACATGGTATGTTCCGGTGCCCCCGGAGCGCAGCGATACCGCCATCTGGTTGCCGCTGACACGGGTCTTCCCCGTATCGACGCGTTGGCCGGCGGAATTGGTCACGGTGATGGTGCTGAACGCTGTTTCCAGCTTCTGAGTGAACCAGAGTGTCACCTCACGTGGCGCTGCGGCGACCTTATTGCCGACCCGCGGTTCGGCATGATCGAGAAGAGTATGCGCAGTTGCGTTATTCGTCGCGAGCAACAGCAGCAAGGGAATTATACCGGCAAGAGATGAGCGGCGCATGATCAATTCCTTCCAAACGGCGTTGCGGATGACGCGGTGCTGCCGAACATCGGCCTCCCAATGCCGTGCGGATCGATGTCGTCCAGGTAGAAGTGCAGTTGCGCAATCACGCCAATATTCGTCCCGCTTTGCCGGTTGATCGGGATGAGGGCTTCGATACCCACCTGAAAAGTATTTCCCACCCAAATGAAGCCCGGATTGATGGTACCGGTCGTCATGGTCCCCGAGGTGAGGGTGTTCGACACCGGCGTTTGAAACGTTGCTTCAACCAGCGGGACCAAACGATTGATGAAGTCTGGCAGGCCTAGGTCAACGACCGCACTCTTAAGGTAGGGCATACTGTATTGAATCGTCCCACCCCAGTTCAGTACCTGCGGATGGAATTCGGTATCGATGGTCGGATCGCCACTATCGGGCTCGATTCCGAAGCTGGCGGTCGAGTGCCGGCCTGGAATCGCGTAGCCAATCTGGCCTGTGACAGCGACGGGTCGAATCCAGGACAACGTGTCCGGAAGATCGCCGAAGCCTTTGCCGAAATAGACGGTCGGCGTGTACGTGTTGAAGGGATCTGCTCCGACGCTTCGCGCACCTGTCCCGCCCCATTCGACGCTGAGGCCCACTGACATCACGAACTCATGAGCAGGGTCTTTGAAGACGCGGTATTTGAACGTGGTCTCAAGATTTTGAAAGCCGTTCGCTCCCATCCCCGTCAATCCCCCGGGCGGGCTAAGATGGCTGTAGGTTGATCCAAATGACACCGCGAAGGCCTCCGTGATCCGTTTGGAAAATTCACCGGAAATATCGCGCTGTCTGAATGATGGATCGTCGCCGGTCTTGAAACTGGAGACGGTCGGAAACGCCAGCTCATCGTTGACGCCGGGATCATCGATGGTGAGCGTTGCCGGAAAAAAGCGATTGCCGACGATTTCGTGGGCAACGCTTTCACCGAGAGGAACGAGCGCTATGGCGAGCCCTGACAGGCCCGCGCGCAACAAACGAATAGACATGAAAATTCACCGCAAGCGCATAGTACTCGACGCGGTTGGATAAGGCGTTGAGTTGATTCATAAATGTGATTCTTGGCCTGGCAGCGAAGGATCGCACTCATGCAATCGATATTCTCGAACGCCTTATCC
>Ga0097691_1000866_pt1 | contig 24139 bp, 22 predicted proteins | sample NGESurdeep072012_8_FD_72858 | JGI IMG/M metagenome (GOLD analysis project Ga0097691, IMG submission 72858) | Arctic peat soil microbial communities from Barrow, Alaska - NGEE Surface sample 210-1 deep-072012 | ecosystem: Environmental > Terrestrial > Soil > Wetlands > Peat ... | reverse complement strand
GCCGCCCTCACCCGCAAGATGCAGGCCCATTTCCTCGCCCGTCACATGAAGGTCAAGCTCCCCGTCCCCACCGAACAGGAACTCGCCGACATCATCAGTGAAATCCGCGTCGAGCAACCTGCCGAACCCCGCGACGACATCGCCATCTTCCCCCAGCCACCGCTCGCACCCGATGGGCCGGAGATGTGCGCTGATATCCCAGACCCTGCAGGGACGTCCGCTGCCGGCCCAGTCCGTGCTATTGACGCAGTCCCGCAGGGACGATTCGCTAGTAGCCCAGCACGAAGTGCTGGGAACACCGACACCAATGCCGATCCAGTCCCGAAGGGACGCTCCGACCTCGCAGAATCCGCTCCTGAATCCACGCGAGTCGAGCCTTGCGAGACGAGCGCCCCGGAACCCGAAGCCGGGAGCCCGAAGCCCAACGCCGAACCCCATGCGCCAAGCGCCATGAGCCATGAGCCACCGCCGGACGACATTCCCGGCCCCTCGCTCGCCGAAATTCTCCTCGACCGCCTAAAGATCATCGAATCCGAAGACGCCGCACAGAAAGGAGAAAGCTCACCGCCGGCGGCTTAGCCATGAGCCATGCGCCATGAGCCCCGAATTACGGATTACCGATTACGACGCGCACACCACCCACCGATTCGGCTTCGCTCAGGGCAGGCTATTCGCCAACAACGAGCGAAACGCGGGGCACCCCGGCGTCAGGAGGCAGCGGCGCGAGCAGGGAAACCGCGAGTTTGTCGAGTCGGTGCTTCCAGCACGTCGAACCCACGCGAGGAGATATTGGCCAGGTTGGGGTGCGAGGCCACCGCCTTGAACAACTCACTCCGGGTGTAGGCCTCGGAGGCGGCGCGATCTTGCCACGTATAGACGCCGCCGAACGTGTTGCTGGCTGGGTCGGCAAGCCAAACCTTCGAAAGCAGGCCGGGCAAGTTGACGAATTGCGGAGCAAAGCCGTCGCAGAGCTTTTCAAACTCCAACGGTGTCATGTTGCGCAGATTGAAGTTCACGATCTGGATGTACATCGCCTCACCCCCATCTTGCGCGAGCAGAGTCGCGCAACGGGCCATTATCTTAGGCTGTTATTTTCCTTTTTGCTTCGAAAACGGCACGCATCGCCCAATATCGCCTGTTTCCACATGCACACGCGAGACATGAGTAATCCAATCCATTACGCCCCGCGCCGCGCTCGCTATGGGATAATCCACCTTCGCGTGCGCATGGGAATCAAACTCGGATTGGCGCTATCGCTCTGCCTGGGCGCGATGGCCTGCGGGTATAAGACCGGCGGACACTCGTCGCGGCTGCCGACCGAGGTCAAGACCATCGCCATCCCTGTCTTCACCAACCAGACGCAGAATTACCGGGTGGAGCAGGTGCTGACGGCGGCGGTGGTGCGCGAGTTCGTCACCCGCACCAAGTTCCGCGTGCTGCCCGAGATTTCCAACGATGCGGACGCGATCCTGCGCGGCACGGTGGTGTCGGCGGCGGCGGCCCCCCTCACCTACGACTCGCAGACCGGACGCGCTTCGACCGCGCTGGTCACGGTCACCATGCGGGTGACGCTGGTGGACCGCAAGGGCACGGTGCTGTTCGACAATCCGAATTTCACCTTCCGCGAGCAGTACCAGGTGTCGCGCGAGGTGTCGAGCTTCTTCGAGGAAGACGCGCCGGCGCTCGACCGCCTGGCCCGCGACTTCGCCCGCACGCTGGTCTCGAGCGTGGTGGAGGCGTACTGATGGGAATTGGAAATTTAAAATTTGAAAATTGTAAATTTGAAAACTTGGAATTTGCCGCTGCGAACGGCGACTCCGTAAATTTCAAATTCTCAAATTTCAAATTTCAAATTTCTTCCTGCCTCCGAGGTGGGCGCGGATGAAAAGTTTCGCCGCCACCCAGCGCTTCCTCACCGACGTCGCCGAGCACAAGCTCAAGCCGATCTACCTGCTGGCCGGCGATGAGGGGTTCTTCCGCAAGCAGTGCCGCGATGCGGTGCTGCAGGCGCTGGTCCCGGCCGATCTGCGCGACTTCAGCCTGCACGAATTCGACCTGGCGGAAACGCCGCTGGTGGAGGTGCTGGACGCGGCGCGCACGCCGTCGCTGATGGCGCCCTTCCAGGTGATCTTCGTCCGCGGGGTGAAGACGCTCTATGGGCGCGGATCGCACGACAAGGAATTCGCGGCCATCGAGGACTATGCCAAGAACCCGAACCCGGACGCGCTCGTGATCTTCGTCGCCGACCACATCAGCATTCCGACCGACGTCCGGCGCATGGAGTTGCAGGACAAGGACCGCTACCAGCGCATCCGCGAGACGCTGGGCGAGTTCTGCACCATCATCGAGCTGGCGCGCGTGGAGGAAGGCGAAGCGGTGAAGTGGGCGATCGAGACCGCCGCGGCCGAAGAGGTGAAGATGGACCAGGACGCGGCGCGCGAACTGGTGGACGCGCTCGGCGGCGACATGATGCTGGTCGCCAACGAACTGGAGAAGCTCATTCTCTACGTTGGCGAAAAGAAGAAGATCGCGCTCGGCGACGTGGAGACGATGGTGCTGGCGGCCAAGCAGCGCTCGCTGTACGAGTTGACCGACGCCATCTCCGCCCACGACCGCATGAAGGCCTTGGCGGTGCTGGACGCGATGCTCTCCACCGGCGATGGCGATGACGCCGCGATCGGACATCTCTACATGCTGGCCAAAACCTTCCGCCAGATGCTGGTGATTTTCGAGAAAAAAGTCCGCGACTCGCGCGCGCTCTGGCAGGCGTTGTGGCGAGGGTTCGGAGTGCCTCCGTTCGCCGCCGAGGACGTGCTCAAGCAGGCCCGGAGATACAAATCCCGTCGCGAGTTGACGCGAGCGCTGCGGCTGATCGCGCGCGCCGATTTAGACCTGCGCTCTAATCCTCCGAGCAAGCGGCTAATACTGGAGCGCCTGGTGCTGGAACTGGCCAGCGAGCCGAAAGTGTTCGAGAGTTCGTGGGAGCAGCAGATGCTGGGAATATAACGGGCTCCGGGCTGCGGGCTTCGGGCTTCATTTTCCGGGCTTGATATCTACGGCGCGCCCTTTTTGGAAAGTGACGATCAGCGGCTTGCCGCCGTTGGGATACTTCACGGTCTTCGCGCTGGAATCGCCCGGCTCCGGAACGCCCATACCGACGGCAAACGCGGCCTGGTATTCGTTCATTCCGTTGGTCACTTCGTGGCGCGAGATCGCGTCCCAGGTTTCGGCCGTCCAGAAGTTGTACAGCTCGCGCGGGTCCTCGTAGAAGAACATCTCGTCGGCATAGAAGGTGACGTCGCTGCCGCTCTCGATCCCGATGGGAACGGCGTAGGTTTTGTCATCCTGGTCGAAGATGGCGAGCACCTGGCGACTTGCATGGCCGCGCGCGGCGACGCTGGTGACGTCCTTGATCTGGATTTTCTGGATCGGCAGGAGCATTCCGGCCGGATGTTGGAAGTCGGCGGTGCGTTGCGCGTAGGGATAAACGGTGTAGCGATAACCCTCTTTCACCCACACCGGCTGCTGCGTCAGTTGCGCCGCCGATTTCAGGCTGGAGATGTGGAGCTTCCTGGGAACGACGTAGGCCTCGCGGTTGAGCGGGCGCGGAGTGACGGTAACTGCGACGAGGACGCGACCCGGTTCTGCGCGCTGCCGCAGGACGACGATCAGGCGCACGGCCGCAGCGACAAGGAGCACCAGAAATAATAGTTGCAGGGCGCGAACGGTTTTCTTGCTGGCCATAAAGTTAGTCAAATGATGTTACGCCCGGCTCGAAAAAAAGGCCGGTCCGATGACCGGCCCTGACTACGGTAAGCGTATTTAGTTGCCGCCCTTGATCTGCTGTTGCAGGACTTCGACCGCCTTCTCAAGTTGCGCGTCGCGTCCAGCGAGGAAATCCTCGGGCGAGTTGTCCACGTACACGTCGGGCGGAACGCCATAGTTCTCCAGGTTGTAGCCCTTGACGTTGTAAAGCCCGGTCCCCGGCGTGCGGATATTCGAGCCGTCGAGCAGGCGGTAGGAGCCAGTGCCGATCACCGCGCCGTAGGTCGGAGTACCGACTACTTTGCCGAGACCGAGCGTGCGGAAGCCGTCAGGAAAGACTTCGGCGTCGCTGGTGGAGCGCTCGTTCTGCATCACCACCATGGGGCCGAAGAACCCCTGTTGCGGGCGCGAGATGGAAATTGAATCGCGGCCGCGAGTCATCTGGTACTGGCGCTGGCCGAGGATCTGGAGCAGTTCCTGGTCAATGCCGCCGCCGGGGTTGAAGCGCTGGTCGATGATCAGCGCCTTCTTGGAGTGGTTCTCGACGAACTCGCGTTGGAAACGAAGCAGCGACGGCGCGTCCATGGAGCGGATGTGCACGTAGCCGATGGTCCCGTTGGAGAGCCTGTCGACGATCGCGCGCCGCTGCGCGACCCAGTCTTCGTATTGCAGGGTGGTGAACGCCCCCTGGTTGGCGGGCTCAACTTTGGCCGTCCAAGCGCCTTCCTTCGACGGCTTGGAGTTCACGAGAAACTCCAGCTTCCGGCCCCGTGGAGCGTTATAGAACTTCCAGTAATTGTCGTTGGCCTTCAGGTCGTGTCCGTCGACGGCAAGGATGAAGTCGCCGACGTGGACCTTAACGTAGTCCTTGTCGGCGGGACCATCCTTGTAGATTTTCACGACCTTGTAGTAACCGGCGGGATCGCTCTCCAGCTCGAAGCCCGGATAGCGGCTTTGCACGGCGCGATCGCGATCTTCGGCGGAAGGCGTGCCGCTGATGCCGGTGTGCGACGCGTTCAACTCGCCGATCATTTCGCTGATCACGTTGTGCATCTCTTCCTGGTCGGCAACGTAATCGAGCAGCGGCTCGAAGGTGGCACGGGCCTCGTCCCAGTTCGCGCCGTGCATCTTCGCGTCATAGAAGCGATGCTTCATGATGCGCCAGCTTTCGGCGAAGACCTGCTTGCGTTCGGCGCGATGGTCCACCTCGACGCGGACGGTGAAGTTCACCGGCTTGCGCTCGTAGCTGCGCGGCGTGGCCAAGGCGGAGCGAGACGCCGCTGCCGCCGGGGCCGCGCCCAGTTCCACCACGTTCAGCCGGTTGCCCTCCATAAAGAAGAGCGAGCGGCCGTCGCGGGAGAATTGCAGGTCGGAGAAGCCGCGGCCGAAGGCGCCGCCCGGAGCGTCTTCTTCTTCGCCACGGCTGGGAGCGGACTGGACCAGGCGCGCCATTTGCGTCCCATCTTCCTGGATGCTGTAAATGGTGGCCGATGGACGGCCGTCGGCGTCGGCAACTCCAACAAACGCGTAGGTACGCCCGTCAGGCGAAAGGGCGGGGCTGCTGACGTTGTCGCTCAGGCGGGTGATCTGGTGTACGCGGCGGCCGATGCCGTCGAAGTCGATTTTGACCTCCCTGGCGGCTTCGGCGCCGGACGCCTCGCCGCCTTCGCGCATCGCCTGTGGACGGCGCGCGCGGCCTTCACGTTCGGCCTGTACCGCCTCTTCCTCGGTGTCCACTCCGCGGTCGTTGAGCGCTTTTTCTTCCTTCTGCAGGGACACGCTGAAGAGCTGCGATTGAGGACGCCGTTGCACGGCGCTGCCCGCCTGGGTGACGCCGGCGAGGAAGATGATCTTCTTGCCGTCGCGAGTCCAGCGCGGCGAAGTTTCCGCGAACTGAAGCTCGTCGTTGCCGATGTGCTGGGCCTTGCCGCCCGTCGAAGGAACCACATAGGCGTGCGGCCGCATCTCGCGGTCGAGCGTCGAATAGGCGATCCAGCGGCCATCCGGAGAGAACGATGGACCCTGGATGTTGCCGGCCTCGCCTTGCGCGATCACCAGCGGCTGCGGCTTGTCCAGGTCATAGCGATAGAGCTTGTGATCGGAGGCCGACACCAGCAGCGCCTTGGAATCGGGCGCCCACTCGATGGCATGCTTCTCCGTCGCGCCGGTGGTGACCTGCTTCAGCCCGGTGCCGTCTTCCTTGGCAATCCAGACCTCGTCCTGTCCGGACTTGTCGGAGACGAAGGCGATCCACTTGCCATCCGGCGACCACTCGGGATTGGTTTCGCGCGAGTACGACTGGGTTACGCGCTGCACGTCTCCCTGGTCGGTTGCGACGGTGAAGATCTCGCCGTGGGCGCTGACCGCGGCGCGCTTGCTGGTGGGCGAAAGCGCGTAGCCTTCGGTCTCAGCACGCACCGTGATCATCTCAAAATCGTTCTCTTTGTCGTCGGAGACAATGTTGAACTTCAGCTCCGCGGTTTTGCCGGTTTGCGTGTCGAGTTTCCAGATACCAAAGTTGTCTTCATAAACAATGACGCGCCGGTCGGCGGACACGGTCGGGAAGAAGAGGTTGCCGTCAGTATGGTGCGTCACCTGGACGGGCTTACCGCCCTTGTCCGACATCTTCCAGATGTTGTTGACGCTTTTCAGCACCTCGGCGCTGCCGGGCTTGATCCTGGTCTCATCGGGCAGGCGGTCGGAGACGAAATAAATGTCGCCGCCATTGCCGTACATCGGCCAGAAGTAGTTGCCTTTGTAATCGTTGTCGCCGAGGCGGGTGAACTTTTTCTGGGCGACGTCCATTACCCACAGGTCGGCCGCGTAGGCGCCGCGATAGTGCTTACGCCACCACACCATCGGATGGCGATTGAAGGCCAGCTTTTTGCCGTCAGGCGAATACCCGCCCCAATAGCCCCAGTCGGTTTCGAGCGCGCGCTCGAGCCCACCGTCGATCGAGACTTCATAGAGGCTGGGAATGCCGGGAAACAAACGCCCGCGGTTGGCCTGGAAGACGACGCGTTTGCCGTCGGGCGACCAGTCGACGACGGTGTCGCTGCCGGAATGGTAGGTGAGTTGTTTGGCTTCGCCACCGGCGGCGGGAATGATGAAGACGTCGTAATTGCCGTAGCGGTTGGAAGAAAAGGCAATCCACTTGCCGTCGGGCGAGAAGCGCGGATAGATGTCGCGCGCCTTGTGGACGGTCAGGCGTTGGAGGCCGGAGCCGTCTTCGTTGCCCACCCAGATATCGCCGAGATAGCTGAAGGCGACTTTGCCGTTGTGATAGCTGGGGTGGCGCAGGAGCCTGGTTTGCGCCAGCGCGGAACAGGAGAGCAGAATGACGATCAACAACGAAAACAGTTTTTTCATGCGGATTTTCCTCGCGAGCATGACCGCCCCGGATGGATTCCTGAGAGCAGCGGATTATAGGCAGGGAGATTGAGGAGGAGAAGGGGTTTTACAAGGAATTACATAGGCAGGCGTTGCGTCTCAGGCTTCACGCAGTATTTCGGTATTTCAGTATTTCGGTATCTATGGAGTCGAGGAGCGCGGACGCGGATTCGAGGTCGCTGAGTACCGAAATACCGAGATACCGAGATACCGAGATACCTTGCGCACACCAACCGACAGACAATTACGACGGTTTGCGCACCACCACCTGGTTTTCACGCAGGATGAATTGCGCCGAGCAATGCTCCGACCCGCAGATCACCGGGATCAGGCCCGCGACCTGGCGGCGAGTGATCAGGCCCAGGGTCCCGCAAGAGGGACAAGCGAGCACGGCCCAGTAGGGATCTTCCGCCTCGCCGACTTCGCCGGCGTTCTCCAGCACAAACATGGCACCGGGAACCATTTGTTCCGGAATCCACTCGTTCAGGACATCCAGCTCAGCGACCATTCCAGCCTCCTCGGAAGCAAAGGCGTTTCGTGATCATGCATGCCACCGCGACTTGCGCCTGGCGGAGGCCTCGGAGTGAACCGTTTCCCGGAGCGGCGGGCGGCGCGCGGCGAGTTGCGTCCGCACTTGGCGCACGGTATCGCTCAGGCAGATGGTGAACATGGGTTGCCGGGCGTTCTTCAGCACGTCGATGGCCTGCTGCGCGGAAGTCTCGATGTAAATGCGCTGCCCGTCGGTAAGCAGGTGACAGTCACCGCGGCCGCTGACCGTTTCCACCAGGCGCTTGCCGAATTCCTTCTGCAGGAAGCGGACGACCTTGCGCACGCGCTGCAGCGAAAAGCCGCGGCGACGAAGGTCGCAGATGACCGCGATCTCAGCGATATCGTCGAGCGAATAGAGGCGCCGGTGCCCTTGCTTGCGGGGAACGACCAGGCCGCGCTCGTCCCACCACTGCAACTGGCGCGCCGTAATGCCGGTGAGTTCGATGACCTGGTTCGAAGTGTAGGGCTGGTCCATGGTCCCCATTCGTTAAAACATTCGGGTCTGATAATGTTTGAAACATTTTAAGGGGAATGCGTAGTGAGTCAAGCGGGAAAATGGCGAGGAATCCACAGGGTAAAAAGTTTCAGTTTCGAGTTTCAGTTTCGAGTTTCGGTTGCAGCGCCGCCGCCGACGAAGTGGACGATCTCCAGGCGGTCTTCATCGTGAAGTTCGGTGGAACTCCAGCGCTCGCGAGGGAGGATGTCGAGATTCAATTCGATGGCGACGCGGTCGTCCTTCATGCCGAGGTGTTCGACGAGCGCGGAGACGGTGAGTGGATCAGGAAACTGCCGCTTCTCGCCGTTGATTTGAAGAGTCATCAGGCAAGCATTCTAACGAAATAATTCACCACAAAGGACACGAAGGAACACAAAGGAAAAACATAAGGTCCCTCGACTCGGGCTGACGAGCACCCCATGACGCGCAAAAGCGGCGCGCCATGGGGACCCAGCTGAAGCCCTCTCTCGGGATGACAGTTGTTCAGGGAAACTTGAGACTTAGGTGCGCCGGAGGTTGAATTTGCGGCTGGCGGATTTTCCGCGCACGCTGGCCTGGATCAAGATGCCGGTGGAGGGGTCGAGACCCTGCGTCGCAATGTGCAAGTCGGCCACCCCGTTGGCGTTACTCTTGGAATAAACGTACGCTGCGGGACCTTTCGGCATGGGGATGCGGCAGGTGATCTGCGCCTCGCCGGAAGGATTGCCGTCGTCGGAGACCTGAACGTTCAGAAGCACGCTGCTGCCATCGGGTGCAACGATCGGTTCCAGGCACTCCAGCCCGATTCCCTTCCCGATCACCGACCCAGCCGCTTCCACACGAAACTGCAGAAGCGGTGGAGGCGGAGGCTCATTTTCGGCAGCTTCGAGTTCCGCCATGAAGGAATCAAGAACGGGGTCCGGTGGCCTTTCCTCGGGTGGGGCCTCAATTTCTTCCACCGGCATCGGCCGCGGCGGGGGCGCAACGTGCTCGCTCTCGGCGATGGCGGCCGCGGAGGCTTCGGCAATCGCGGCGAGGTCAGGATCGTCGCTCAACGAAATCGAAATTCTTTGTTCCTCCTCCGGCTCGGCAGGCGCGGCATAAGCGGGTTCGGGAGGCGGGGCGGGTTTAGATGGTGGAGGCGCGCTGGCTGCCGGAGCAGGCACGACGACAGGCGGCGCTTCGGCGGGGACACCGCGTCCACTCTCGATTTCCTCTTCGATGACGCCCGCGCGCGCGCATTCGACAAAATGTTTGTGCTGAGCTTTCAGCAGATCGTGCAGGACGTCTTCGGAAAAGTCGGGCAGGCCGGCTTGCTCCTCGTAGGAAGTAGCGTATTTGCCAAGACAGCGGCCCTTTACGAAGACCTGGGTCTGGAGGAGGCTGTCGTGTTCGCGCGCCTCGCTCTGCACGTGATAGACGGTGTCGCCATACTTGATGTCCGTATTGAACCCGAAAATCACGTTGCACCCGGAGTCATGGCCGCGCTAAGAGATCGCCGCAGCCCGCTATTATTGCCGCACTTGCGCGCGGCAGCCTGCGTCATCGTTCACTCGTTGTCACCGTCGGCGGCTTCACTTGACAGCTTCAATTCGCGCTAACTATAGTCGAATGTTTGACTAATTGCTTGGGCGCGAATTATACACAGCCCCGCCTATGCCGGACAATTACTTTGCCCGCTACATCCCGTTGCTGATCCAGTTCTGCATCGTCTTTGCCATGGCGGTGGGGATGGTGGTCGTGTCCAGCTTTCTGGGCAGGCACCGCTATTCCCGGGCCAAATTTACGCCCTACGAGTGCGGCATGACACCCGTCGGCGACAGCCGGGAACGGTTCTCGGTGAAGTTTTACCTGGTGGCCATGCTGTTCATCCTGTTCGACGTGGAAGCGGTCTTCCTCTATCCCTGGGCGGTCATCTTCAAAGAGCTGAAGATGTTTGGCTTTATCGAGATGATGGTGTACATCGGGATCGTGATGGCCGGGTTGTGGTACGTGTGGAAGAAGGGCGCCCTTGACTGGGCCGCCAAACCTTCGTCGGTACACGTGCCCCTGGCGATCCTGGACCTGCAACATCCGACGGTATCGCCCCCCGCAATCCCGGTCACGGTAGAAGGGAGCAAGGCGTAAGCATGGCCCCGGACCAGGCTCTCACCGACCTCGCACAGCTGCAGGACCGGCCGGAAGTGGCACGCCTGCTGGCGTGGAACCGCGAAGCCGTCGAGGGCGCCAAATTCGACCGCAACGAGCTCTCGATAACCGTGCGGCGCGACCACATCCGCGAAGCGTGCGCCATCCTGCGCGACACGCCCGAGCTGCATTACGACTTCCTGGCCGATGTGACCGCCGTGGATTGGTACCCGTCGGAACCGCGCTTCGAGGTGGTGTACCACCTGCTCTCCATCCCGCGAAAACAGCGGGTGCGGCTCAAGGTAAAACTTTCGGGTGACGACGTGCGCATCGAGTCGGTCACGTCGGTGTGGCCGGCCGCCAACTACTTCGAGCGCGAAATCTTCGACCTGTTCGGCGTGCACTTCGACGGCCACCCGTACCTGCGGCGCATCATGATGCCCGACGACTGGCAGGGCCACCCGCTGCGCAAGGACTACCCGGTCGAGGGATACCGCTGATGTCCCACAACCAGTACGTGGCGACCCTGGAACCCGGCTCCGCCGGCACCATGATCCTCAACATGGGGCCGCAGCACCCGTCCACCCACGGCGTGCTTCGCCTGCTGCTGGAGATCGACGGCGAAACGATCGTCCGCATGACGCCCGAGATCGGCTACCTGCACACCGGGATCGAAAAGACCTACGAGGCCAAGTTTTACCAGCAGTGCGTTCCGCTGGCCGACCGCATGGATTACCTGTCTCCTTTCACGAACGAGCTCGGATACGTGCTGGCGGTGGAGAAGCTGCTCGGGCTGGAAGCACCGGAGCGGGCGCAGTGGATCCGCGTGCTGATGGCGGAGTTTTCACGCCTGAATTCGCACCTGGTATGGCTGGGCACGCACGCGATCGATATCGGCGCGATGTCGGTGTTCCTGTATTGCTTCCGCGAGCGCGAAGACATCCTGCGGCTGTTCGAGATGCTGGCCGGCCAGCGCATGTTCGACAGCTATTTCCGCGTCGGCGGGCTGGCGATGGAGGTGCCGCTCGGCTTCTTCGAGCGCTGCAAGGAGTTCATCGACCGCTTCCCGTCCAAGATTGACGAGTACGAAGACCTGCTGACCGGGAACCCGATCTTCGTTGGGCGCATCAAGGGCGTGGCGTGCATCAGCGGCGAAGATGCAGTCGCACTGGGCGCCAGCGGTCCGACCCTGCGCGGCAGCGGCGTGGATATCGACCTGCGGCGCGACGCGCCCTACAGCGGATACGAGAAGTTCCAGTTCAAGGTCGCCGTGCGCACGGAGGGCGACGTCTTCGCACGGTATCAGTGCCGCGTGGAGGAGATGCGCGAGTCGGCGAAGATCATCCAGCAGTGCCTGGCGGGCATGCCGGGCGGACCGATCAAAGCAGCGGCCCCGAAGATCGTGCTGCCCGATCGGGAAAAGATGAAGACGCAGATGGAGGCGCTGATCTATCACTTCAAGATCATCACCGAAGGCTTCACGGTCCCTCCGGGCGAGGTGTACCAGGCAGTGGAGTCACCGCGCGGCGAGCTGGGCTTCTACGTGGTCAGCGACGGGACCGCCAAGCCGTACCGGGTGCACGTGCGCGCGCCGTCGCTCGGAAATTTGCAGATTTTGCCGAAGCTGTGCGAAGGAAATTTGATTGCCGACGTGGTCGCGGCGATCGGAAGCATTGACATTGTGTTGGGAGATGTCGATCGGTAAAGCATTTGTGATTTAGTGATTGGTGATTTAGTGATTGGAAGACGGGAGCATGAATGACCCCGGATGAACTGCGTGATCGGAGCAGGCAATTTGCGATGAGGATCGTAAGGCTGTATCAGTCGCTTCCGAAAACTGCCGAAGCTCAAGTTATGGGCAAACAGTTGTTGCGAGCAGGCACTTCGGTTGCGGCAAATTACCGTGCGACATGCCGGTCGAGATCCCGTGCGGAGTTCATCGCGAAGATAGGCATAGTGGTTGAGGAAGCAGACGAAAGCATGTTCTGGCTCGCAGCGATTGCTGAATCAGGAGTTTTTCCCGCTAAGAAAGTGCAGGCGTTGCAAAAGGAAGCAAGTGAATTGACCAAGATTTTTGCGGCATCAAACCGCACCGCACGCGCGGGCGAAAAATCACTAAATCGCAAATCACTAAATCACAAATGATTATCTCCGAACAACTCGACCGGTTCTTCACCGAAAAGATGAAGGAGTATCCCACGCAGAGGTCGTTCCTCGTTCCGATGCTGCTCTACACGCAGGACGAGATCGGATACCTGAGCGAGGAAGCAATCGCGTACGTGGCGCAGAAGGTGGACCTGAGCGAGCTCGAAATTCGGAACGTGATCAGCTACTACTCGATGCTGACCATGAAGCCCAAGGGCAAGTACACGGTCGGGGTTTGCCGAAACATCTGCTGCATGCTGCGCGGCGCGGACGAGGTGATCGCGCACACGCGGCAAAAGCTCGGCGTCGGGCATAAAGGAACGACGGCGGACGGCGTGTTCACGTTTGAAGAGGTCGAGTGCATCGGCGCCTGCTCCTGGGGTCCGGCGATGCAGGTGAACTATGACTTCCACGAGGAACTGACGCCGGAGAAGGTGGACGGAATTTTGGACGAGTATCGGGCCAAGATTTGAAATTGGAAATTTGAAAATTTGAAATTTGGCGGCGTGAGATGAACAGCGAAACCGAAGAGTTACGACAGCGCACAAAATCGCTGGCGCTTCGAATCGTCAGGCTCTACAGGTCGCTGCCGACCACGAAAGATGCGCAGGTGATTGGAAACCAGTTACTCCGAAGCGGAACATCGGTGGGAGCGAATTATCGAGCTGTATGTCGAGCGCGATCGCGTCCAGACTTCATCAGCAAGCTCGGCGTCGTGTTGGAGGAAGCTGACGAAACTGTGTTCTGGTTGGAACTCATAACGGAATCAGGAATTATGCCGGAACAGAAAACTGGTGAGTTGCTGGGCGAAGCTCGCGAACTCACTGCGATTTTCACGGCATCTCAGAGGACCGCGAAAGGCAACGCGTAAATTTCAAATTCTCAAATTTCAAATTTTCAATGGCTAGGCTGGTTTCATATCCCGACGAAGTAAAGGTGATCTCGAAGCGCTTTGGCATGGGCGCGGCGGACATCGACCGCTATCTCCAGCTCGACGGCTACAAGGCCGTGCAGAAGGCGCTGGCGATGGGCGCCGAGGGGATCATCAACGAAGTGAAGGCCTCGAACCTGCGCGGGCGCGGCGGGGCCGGATTCGCCACGGGGATGAAATGGTCGTTCGTGCCGAAGGAATCAGCGAAACCCAAGTACGTGCTGTGCAACGGCGACGAAAGCGAGCCCGGCACCTGCAAGGACCGCCTGATCCTGGAGCACGATCCGCACTCGGTCATCGAGGGCGTAATGATCGCGGGCCTCTCGATTGGCGCCAAGGTCGGCTACATCTATATCCGCGGCGAATATCGCTACCTGGTGGACATCATGCGCAAGGCAATCGCCGACGCGCGCGCCCGCGGATTCATCGGGAAGAACATCTTCGGCAGCGGCCAGGATTTTGAAATCTATTGGCACACCGGCGCCGGTTCGTACGAAGTCGGAGAAGAATCCGCGCTCATGGAATCGCTGGAAGGCAAGCGCGGAGTGCCGCGTATCCGCCCGCCCTTCCCTGCCGTGGTGGGCCTGTGGGGCGGGCCGACGATCATAAACAACGTCGAGACGCTGGCGTCGGTGCCGCACATCATCTTCGGCGGCGGGCAGCGGTATGCCGACCTGGGCACGCCCAAGAATGGCGGCACGCGGCTGTTCTGCCTGAGCGGACACATCGAGAAACCCGGCGTGTACGAACTGCCGCTCGGCTACAACCTGATGAAGATGATTCACGACGTCGGCGGCGGCATCCGCGGCGGAAGAAAGTTGAAAGCGGTAACGCCGGGCGGATCGTCGGTGCCGGTGCTGAAGGCGGAAGAGTGCGACGTCGCCATGGACTTCGACAGCATGATGAAGGCCGGGTCGTTTCTTGGCTCCGGCGGCGTGATCGTGCTCGACGACCAGACCTGCATGGTGAAGTACGCGCAGCGGATCTCCTGGTTCTACCAGCACGAAAGCTGCGGCTGGTGCATCCCGTGCCGCGAAGGCACCGACTGGCTGAAGAAGACGCTGAACCGCTTCCACGCGGGCGGCGGGATCGCGAAGGACATCGACAACCTCGGGTATCTCGCCGAGAACATGCTGGGCCGGACGTTCTGTCCGCTGGGCGACGCGGCGGCAATGCCGATTATTTCGATTGTGAAGAAATATCGTGAAGAATTTGAGGCGCACCTGGAGGGACGTCCGTGTCCGTACGATCCGGCGAGCGTGCAGCAACTTCCGGTTTTGGCAGGACACTAAGTATTTATGGCTGACGTCAACATCATCGTCGATGGAAAGAAGATCGCGGCTCCCGCGGGGACGCTGCTGATCGAAGCCTGCAAGTCGCACGGCATCGAGATCCCCGCGTTCTGCTACTACCCGGGCTTGTCGCTGCAGGGCGCGTGCCGCATGTGCCTGGTGCGAGTGGAGAAAATGCCCAAGCTGCAGACGGCGTGCACCACCGTCATCGGCGAAGGCATGATGGTCACCACCACCAGCGACGAAGTCCGCCAGGCGCGCAAGTCGATGCTGGAGATGGTGCTCGCCAACCACCCGCTGGATTGTCCGGTGTGCGACGCGGGCGGCGAGTGCGAATTGCAGGACATGACCTTCACTTACGGCGCCGGCGAGTCGAAGTTCATCGACATCAAGAACCATCGCGACGAGCAGCAGTGGTCGCCGGTGGTGTATTTCGACCGTCCCCGCTGCATTTTGTGCTACCGCTGCGTGCGCGTCTGCGGCGAGGGCATGGACGTGTGGGCGCTGGGGGTGCAGAACCGCGGCGTCGGCAGCGTGATCGCGCCTAATAAAGAAGACCACCTGGAGTGTGAAGAGTGCGGCGCGTGCATCGATATCTGTCCGGTTGGCGCGCTGACCAGCGGCGCCTACCGCTACAAGACGCGGCCGTGGGAGATGAACCATATCGGCACCGTCTGCACCCACTGCGGCGACGGCTGCAAGACCACGCTGGGCGTGCGGAGTCATGCGGATGGTATGGAGATCGTGCGCGGCGATAACCGCGACAAGAGCGGCATCAACGGCGATTTCCTGTGCATCAAGGGACGCTACGCATTCGACTTCTCGCAGGAGCCACGGCGCATCAAGGAACCGCTCCTCCATCGCGATGGCAAGCTTCAGCCGGCGACGTGGGATGAGGCGTTGGAACTGATCGGGCGCAGCTTCCGTGAAATCGTCAGCAGCGCCGGTGGACAGGCGATGGGCGTGCTCGGCTCGAACCGCACCACGAACGAAGAAAATTACCTGCTGCAGAAATTCGCGCGCACGGTGCTGGGTACGAACAATATCGACCATCACCGCACCGCCGATTATCCGGCGTTTGCGGCGGCGATGCGTGGCGGCGATCGCACGGCGAGCATGACCGATGTCCTCAAGGCGCCGGCAATGTTGCTGATCGGCAACAATCCGACCGACGAGCATCCTCTGCTGGCATGGCAGATGCGCACCAACGTACGGCTGAACCGCGCGCGGCTTTACGTGGTGAATTCGTATCCGATTAAATTGCGGCGACAGGCGACAATGTTCCTGCAAGTTCCGGAAGACGGAGGCGAGGGCGCGTTCGTATCGTTCCTCGCCGGCCAGGACGCTGCCGCCGATTCGCTGGCGACCGGCGACACAACGAAGGACTCTCTCGTGAAGGTGCGCGATACACTGCGCGGCGAGCAGGGGTTGGTGGTCGCATTCGGCGCAGAACTGCGTGCCGAGCAAATCTCCACGCTGGTCAACGCGCTGCCCAATGCGAAATTCATCTGCCTGGGCGACTACGCGAACTCGCGCGGGGCGGCCGACATGGGTCTCTACCCCGACCTGCTTCCGGGCTACATCCCGTTGGCCGATGCGGGCCGCTTCCGCGAGGAGTGGTTCGCACAATTACCGGCGCAACCCGGACTCGATCTGCAACAGATGTTTGCCGCCGCCAAAGACGGCCGCATGAAGGGGATGCTTGTCGTCGGGTCGAACCCGGTGAGCCGCTACGCAATCGATCCCTTCGCGCTCTCGAAGATGTTTGTCGTGGTGCAGGATATGTTCCTCACCGAGACCGCGATTCCGGCGCAGGTCGTGCTGCCGGTGGCCTCGGCGTACGAGAAGTCGGGCACGTTCACCAATACCTGCGGCGACCTCCAGATGCTGAAGAAAGCCGGGCACCTGGAAGGCGTCAAGAGCGATTTTGAAATTATCGTACGCATCGCTGCCGCCATGGGCGCCGACGTGAGAAAGCTCGTCCCCTTCGGGCGTGCGCTGAAGTCGGACATGGGACAATCGCGCGGGGCGCAGGCGGGCGAAGCCGATCGTCACGCGGTCTGGCTGGAGAACCAGGGCCTGGAGCCGAAGATGAGCCCGTACGATCCGATCGCGATGCTCGACGAAATCCAGCGGCTGGTCCCGGGTTACGACGTCAGCCGCCTTAACCTCGCGACCGGCACCGACGTTCACACAACACTTTCCGCAGTGGGGCAGATTCCCAGCCATCCTGAGCTGGTCCTGCCCAGCAAGGACACGCTGTTCACCTCCGGCACTCTCGGGCGCTACTCCAAGACGCTGAACTCGGTGATGGAGAACGAGCGCAGGGCGCCGGTGGACAAGGAAGTTCCGGTTTAGAGCAGTTGCTGGTTGCAAGTTGTCAGGAATGCGGGACAAGTAATCGAATGCAAGGGACAGTGAGTCTTACTCAATTCGTCGTCATCTCGATCTTGAAGATCGCGATCGGGCTCGGTGCGCTGCTCACGCTGGACGCCTACACGGTGCTGGCGGAGCGCAAGATCGTCGGCCGCATCCAGAACCGCTGGGGGCCCTCGCGCGTGGGCCCGTTCGGACTGCTGCAACCGGTCGCCGATGCCTTCAAGCTTTTGTTTAAGGAAGACATCACACCGCCATACGTTTACAAGCCTTTGTATCTCTTAGCACCGGTGCTGGCGTTGGCGCTGTCGCTGTGCTCGATCGCCGTCATTCCCATCGGCAACGACATCACGATCCGGGGCTACACCACGGCGCTACAGATTACCGACATCAACGTCGGCCTGCTGGTGATCCTCGGTATCACCTCGATCGGGGTTTACGGCGTGGCGCTGGCGGGCTGGTCGTCGAATAACAAGTACTCACTGCTGGGTTCGCTCCGCGCCAGCGCGCAGATGATCAGCTACGAAGTCGCGCTCGGGCTGTCGCTGGTCGGCGTGCTGATTCTTTCGGGCACGTTCAGCCTGCGCGGCATCGTGGACGCGCAGGCGGGGACGTGGTTCGGGTTCATCCCGAGGTGGAATATTTTTCCCCAGTTCGTCGGCTTCCTGATTTACCTGACCGCGGCCTACGCGGAGACGAACCGCATTCCTTTCGATCTTCCCGAGGCGGAAACCGAACTGGTCGCGGGATACCACACCGAGTACAGCTCGATGAAGTTCGCGATGTTCTTCATGGCCGAGTACGCGAACATGATCACCGTCGCCTGCCTGGCTTCCCTGCTCTTTTTGGGCGGATGGCACGGGCCGCTGTTCGGGCCGCCGCTGATGCAGGCGCTGCTACCGGTTTTCTGGTTCACGTTGCGCGTGTTCTTCTTCCTGTTCCTATACATCTGGGTGCGCGGCACGCTGCCGCGCTTCCGCTATGACCAACTGATGGCGTTCAGTTGGAAAGTCCTGCTGCCGCTGGCGATCGCCAACATCGTGATCACCAGTTTGGTAGTGGCGTTGACGTCGTAGGGGTACGCCGTAAGGCATACGGCGTACGGCAAGACAACATGGTCCATATAGTTCTATTTACGATTTTTGCTTTGATCGCCGTAGCGGGCGCGGTCAACCTGATCGCGCAACGGCACCCGATCAACAGCGCGCTGTCGCTGATCGTGGTGATGGCGTCGCTGGCGGTCGAGTACCTGTTGCTGGGCGCGGAATTCCTGGCGGTCATCCAGGTCATCATCTACGCCGGCGCCATCATGGTGCTCTTCGTCTTCACCATCATGTTGCTCAATGCAGGCGAGGAAGAGCGCACCCATGGCAGCCGCGTCGCGCTGCTGCTCGGCGTGCCGGGATTGATCCTGGGCGGAGGCACCCTCGCTTGGCTACTCTTCCGGCACAGCGGCACGGGAGCGGTAGCTGCCGGCGCGCTGCCGGGGTTCCCGAAGGAAATCGGACGCCTGCTGTTCCGCGACTTCCTGCTGCCGTTTGAAGTGACGTCGGTGCTGATCCTGATCGCGATCATGGGAGCGGTGGTGCTGGCCAGCCCGCCCAAAGGCGCGCAGGAGCCGATCGAATTGCCGCCGGCGCCGCAAGGGGAGGAATAGATGGTCCCGCTGGCTTATTACCTGTTGCTGAGCGCGATCCTGTTCGCCTGCGGCGTGGCGGGATTCCTGATCAAGCGCAACATCATCACGACTTTCATGTGCATTGAGCTGATGCTCAACGCGGTGAACCTGGCGTTTGTCGCCTTCGCGGCGCAATGGGGACGCCTGAACGGCCAGGTCTTCGTTTTCTTCGTCATGGTAGTCGCGGCGGCGGAAGCGGCGGTGGGACTGGCGATCATCATCGCCGTATTCCGCACCCGCGAAACGCTGAACGTGGACTCGGTAAATTTGCTGAAGTTGTAGACATGAAGTTTTTTCTTTGCGAGGTAGGGGTCCTTCGGCTCGGACGCCGCAACCCGCCGCCGAAAAGCGCGGCGGCTGGTTGAGGGCGGCGTCCTCGCTCAGGATGACAGACCCCTGAGAGTTCTGACTTTTATGGAATCACCGCATACATGGCTCATCCCGCTGTTGCCGCTGATCGGATTCGCGATCAACGGGCTTTTCGGGCGACGCTTCTCCAGGAAAGCGGTCGCCGCCGTGGGGCTGTTCTTCTGCGGCGCGTCGGCGCTCTGGGGATGGCGCGTCGCCGCGGCGTTCTTCCAGGCTCCCGGCGTTTACGAAGGTCATTACGGCATTTGGTTTTCGGCCGGCAGTTTCAGCGTCGCATACGGCATTTACCTGGATCAGCTCTCCGTGCTGATGATGCTGATCGTTACCAACGTCGGTTTCCTGATCCACGTTTATTCAGTCGGATATATGTGGGAGGAGGGCGGGTTCTACCGCTATTTCTCCTACCTGAACCTGTTCATGTTCTTCATGCTCACGCTGGTGCTGGCGAACAACTACCTGCTGATGTTCGTCGGATGGGAGGGCGTGGGCCTGGCGTCGTACCTGCTGATCGGGTTCTTCTTCCTGCGCGACTCGGCCGCCGCCGCGGGCAAGAAAGCGTTCATCGTCAACCGTATCGGCGACTTCGGATTCCTGATCGGACTCTTCCTGCTGATTCAGCACTTCGGCGTGGTGGATTACTCGACCCTGTTCCCGATGCTGTCGGGGATTGCGCCTGAAACCGCGGGCGCCGGAGTGATGACCGCCATCGGGCTCTGCATGCTGGTGGGCGCCTGCGGCAAGTCGGCGCAGCTACCTCTTTATGTGTGGTTGCCGGACGCGATGGAAGGCCCCACGCCGGTCTCCGCGCTAATCCACGCCGCGACGATGGTCACCGCGGGCGTGTACATGATCTGCCGCTCCTATGCCATCTTCGACCGCGCGCCGCAGGCTTTGTTCGTGGTTGCATTGATCGGATGCGCGACCGCGCTCTTCGCCGCCACTATCGGCCTGGTGCAGCACGACATCAAGCGCGTGCTGGCCTACTCCACCGTCTCGCAGCTCGGGTACATGGTGATGGCCTGCGGCGTGGCGGCGTACTCGGCCGGAATGTTCCACCTGATGACGCACTCGTTCTTCAAGGCGCTGCTCTTTCTCGCCGCGGGCTCGGTGATCCACGGACTGGGCGGCGAGCAGGACATGCGCAAAATGGGCGGTCTGCGCAAGGACATGCCGTGGACCTTCTGGACGATGACGATGGGCACGCTGGCCATCGCGGGCGCGCCCTTCTTCAGCGGCTTCTTCAGCAAGGATGAAATCCTCTTCCGCGCCTTCACCAGCGAGCACGGTGGCTGGGGATTCTGGGCAGTCGGCATCTTCACCGCGTTCCTGACTTCGTTCTACATGTTCCGCCTCTGGTTCCAGATATTCTTCGGCGAATTCCGCGGGGAAGCCGCAAAAGGACATCACGACGACCACGCAGAGCACGAACATCACGGCAACGCCCACGAGAGCGGCCGCCTGATGCTGGCTCCGCTGGTTCTGCTGGCGGCGCTGTCAATCGTGGGCGGTTGGATCGGCGTTCCCCAGGTGCTCGGCGGCAGCAATCACTTCGAGCACTTCCTGGCGCCCGTTTTCGAGAGCTACTCGCCCACCGTGCATGAAGTTGCGGCAGCGAATCCCGCCGAGCCCACCGGGCCGTCGGAGATCACGTTGACGCTGACGGCAACCGGCGCGGGCGTACTGGGCTTCCTGCTGGCGTGGTTCCTTTATCACCAGCGCCGCGACCTGGTGCCGAAGCTGCGCGAGCGCTTCCATTCGGCTTACATGGTCCTGGAGAACAAGTACTACGTGGACGAACTCTACGCGGCGGTGATTGTGCGTCCGGTGATCGACTTCTCGCGCGCGGTGCTGTGGCGCTTCGTGGACGCCAGACTCATCGACGGCACCATCCAAAGCAGCGCGCATGCCGTTCGCGACGTGGGCGGCGGCGTGCGCCAGATGCAGTCCGGCAATATCCGCTCCTACGCCGGTTGGGTGGCGCTGGGAGCGGCTTGCGTGGTGGCCTACATGGTCTGGCTGGGGGTGCGATAGTGAACACCCTGAACACATGGATTCTCACGCTGGTCACGTTCATCCCGCTTTTCGGGGCGGTGCTGCTTTTTTTCTTCCCGCGCCGTGACCGCGACATTCGTGTCTTCGCCTTCGTCATCTCGCTGCTGACGTTTGTCCTCTCGCTGCACCTGCCCGTGCACTTCGCGCGCGGCACGGCGGGCTTCCAGTTCGAGATGGACGTGCCGTGGATCTTGACACCGAATATCCACTACCACCTCGGCATCGACGGTGTGTCGATGTGGCTGGTGGTGCTGACCACCTTCCTGACACCGCTCTGCGTGCTGATTTCGTGGCACTCCGTGCACGACCGGGTGAAGGAATTCTTCGTCCTCATGCTCCTGCTCGAGACGGCGATGATCGGCGTGTTCGTCGCGCTCGATCTCTTCCTGTTCTACTTCTTCTGGGAAGGCACGCTGGTCCCGATGGCGCTGCTCATCGGCATCTACGGGCACGAGCGGCGCGTGTACGCGGCGGTGAAGTTCTTCCTCTACACGATGGTCGCGTCGGTATTCATGCTGGCGGCGATCCTGTGGCTCTACGCGCACGTGGGCAGCTTCCAGTTCGGCGACGTGCAGGCGTGGCTGCGCGGACCGGGTGCGAGCGAAGCAGCCGGCGCGATGAAATGGCTGTTCCTCGGATTCTTCGTCGCCTTCGCCGTGAAGGTGCCGCTCTTCCCGCTGCACACATGGCTGCCCGACGCGCACGTGGAAGCGCCGACCGCAGGCTCGGTGCTGCTCGCCGGCGTACTGCTGAAGATGGGCACCTACGGCCTGTTCCGCTTCAACGTCGGCCTGTTCCCCGAGGAAAGCCGCCACAATGCGCCGTGGATCGTGGCGCTGGCGATCATCGGCATCATTTACGGCGCGCTGGTCGCCATGGTGCAGCCGAACCTGAAGAAGCTGATTGCGTATTCGTCGGTGAGCCACCTCGGGTTCGTCGTGCTCGGCATTTTCAGCTTTACGCAGGCGGGAATGGTGGGCGCCGTGTACGTCATGCTGGCGCACGGTGTCTCGACGGGCGCGCTGTTCATGCTGGCGGGCATGATCCACGATCGCCGGCACACCTTCGAGATCAGTGAGTACGGCGGACTGGCCACGCCCATGCCGGTGTACTCGACCTTCTTCCTGATCATCACGCTGGCCTCGATTGGCCTGCCGCTGCTCAATGGATTCATCGGTGAATTCCTGGTGCTGAGCGGCGCCTTCCAGGCGCAGAAGCTCTGGGGCATCCTGGCCGCTACGGGCGTGATCTGGAGCGCGTGCTACATGCTGTGGCTGTACCAGCGCGTGTTCTTCGGGCAGGTAAAGGTCGAGGCCAATCGCACCCTGCCCGATCTCGACCTACGGGAGCGACTGGCGATGTGGCCGATGGCGGGCGCGGCCGTACTGATGGGCGTGCTTCCGCTGGTCTGGATTTCCGCCATCGATCCGGCGGTCAAGGATGCGCTCGGCAACGCGGCGCAACTCACAATGCAGGTGATGGGACGATGATTCCGAGCGCCGACTATCTTCGCATTCTGCCCGAGCTGATTCTCGTAGTCGCCGGCGTGCTGGTCATGCTGATTGAGCCCGTACTCGACGAGCACAACGACCGCCGCAGCATCTTCCTGCTCGCCTTCGCCGGGACCATCCTCGCCATCGCCGCGACCATTTACCAGGCGTTGGACAAGGGCGCGCAGGGACTCGGCTGGTTCGGCATGGTGCGCGTGGACAGCTTCAGCATCTGCTTCCACCTCATCGTCGGGTTCGTTGCGGCGACGGTAATCCTGGCGTCCTTCGAGTATCTGAAGGCGCAGAACATTCGCGCCGGCGAATACTATGGACTGATTCTCCTGGGCTCGGTCGGCATGATGCTGATGTCGTCGGCGGTCGAGCTGGTGCTGATCTTTATCGCGCTGGAAATTTCGTCGATCTCGACTTACGTGCTGGCCGGGTTCCGGCGACGCGCGCTGGGAAGCGTCGAGGCATCGATCAAATATTTCCTGCTCGGTTCCTTTGCGACCGCATTTTTCCTGTATGGCGTCGCGCTGACGTACGGCGCAACCGGCTCGACCAGCATTTATCCCATCGCCGCGGTGCTGCGTAACGGGGCCACTCCGCTGGCCTTCGCGGGCATGGCGCTGATGTTCGTCGGGCTGGGCTTCAAGATCGCCTCGGCTCCGTTCCACGTGTGGACGCCCGATGTCTACGAGGGTGCGCCCGCGCCGATTGTCGCGCTGATGTCAACGGCTCCCAAGGCTGCGACCTTCGCCGTGCTGCTGCGCATCCTGTTCGCCGCCTCCGAGCCGGGATGGTTCTGGATCGTATGGGTGTCGGCGGTGCTCTCCATGACGATCGGCAACCTGGGCGCGCTGGTGCAGAACAACGTCAAGCGCATGCTGGCCTACTCGTCGATCGCGCACGCCGGTTACCTGCTGGTCGCCTTTGCCGCCGCGAAAGACATCGGCATCTCAGCCGCCATCTTTTACGCCGCGTCGTACGCGGTGATGAACGTGGGCGCATTCATCGTCATCAGCCACGTCGCCGGCCATGGCGAGCGCTTCGTCAACATCGAGGACTACTCCGGACTGGGCCGCCGCGCGCCCACATTGGCCGCCATCCTCGCGGTATTCCTGCTGTCGCTTATCGGCATTCCAATTACCGGCGGGTTCTTCGCCAAGTTCTACGTGTTCAGCGCGGCGCTGCAGTCGAACCTGGTGGGACTGACGATCATCGGTGTGATCAACAGCGCGATCGCGGCCTATTACTACCTGCGCGTGATCGTCTACATGTACATGCGCGAGCCCAGAAGCGACGCGCCCATGGCCCCGCTCCCGGCGACGATTGGATTTTCGCTGGCCGCTGGAGTAGTGGCGACGCTCTACCTGGGCGTGCTTCCGAACCGGGTGCTGGAGTACGCACTGGCCGGGGCGCGCGCGCTGGTGAAGTAGCAAGAACCCATTCACCACGGATCGTCACGGATAAACACGGATCAGAATTGTTGTCCTTTAA
>Ga0097691_1000865_pt1 | contig 24154 bp, 37 predicted proteins | sample NGESurdeep072012_8_FD_72858 | JGI IMG/M metagenome (GOLD analysis project Ga0097691, IMG submission 72858) | Arctic peat soil microbial communities from Barrow, Alaska - NGEE Surface sample 210-1 deep-072012 | ecosystem: Environmental > Terrestrial > Soil > Wetlands > Peat ... | reverse complement strand
AGACTGACCGCTGTTGGTGCTGCTCGAGGTGATGTAGCGCATGCCCTCGGCACCGTTGATGGCCTGCTCCAGCAAGGTGGTGACGCTGGTCTCCACCGCCTCCGAATTCGCACCGGTGTAAAAAGCCGATACGGTCACCTGCGGAGGGGCCAGTTGCGGAAACTGTGCGATGGGCAGGGTGGGAATCGCGACTGCGCCCGCGAGAATAATGAGCAGCGAGCACACCGTCGCAAACACAGGCCGGCGAATGAAGAAATTGACGAACACTTAGGGACCCGCCGCCTCCGTCGCACTTACGGGAACGCCGTCGCCCAGCATCTGCGTGCCGGACACAACCACGCGGTCGCCTGCCTTGATCCCGTCCAGCACCACGTATTCGTTGCCCATGACCTGCCCCAACTGGATCGGACGCTGGTGTGCGACGTCTTTACCGCCTTCCAACTCGACGACGAAAGCGAACGCCTGCGATCCCAACCGGATGACCGCCGTGACGGGAATGGTGGGCGCATTCATCTGCTTCCAATACACGCGTGCGTGGACTTCCTCGTCGTGCCGGAAGCGCTGGATGGAATTTGAGACCTCCGCTTTCATCAATAGAAGCTGGGATTGGGAGTCGATATGCGGTGAAATGAAAGTAATTATGCTTTGCACCGGCGGCTGGTTGTCGTCGGCAACGATCGTTACCTTCATTCCCGGCTTCGCTTCGGAAGCCTTCTCTGCCGGGATGTAGATGTACACTTCGAGCGGTCCGGAACCGACAATCGTCGTGAGTTGCGTCTGCGCCACCACGCGATCGCCGACGTGAACGGGGATATCGCCTACGATGCCCGCTTTGGGCGCGCGCACCGTGTAGTACTGCAACTGCGCCTGCTGCTCGCGGACGCCGGCTTGCAGGGCGGAGACATCGGCCTGGGCTGCATCGTATGCAGTCTGTGCCAAGTCGAGGTCCTGGCGCGCAATGATTCCTTCGTGAAAGAGTTGCTGCTTGCGCTCCAGGTCCTGCTTGGCGAATTGCGCGGCCGCCCGGCGCGCCTGCTCGTTCGCCTGCTGCGAGTGGACGGTTGCCTGCTGCTTGACCGGGTTGATTTGAAGGATCGGTTCTGCTGCCTTCACCGTCTGGCCGGAGTGCACGAATATCCGGGTGATCTGCCCTTCCACATCGGGTTGCAGCACCGCGGAATCGCGCGAGATCAGCGTTGCAAGATACTCGGTGAATTCCCCGACCGGCTGCACCTTCGCGGTCCGGACCTGCACGGAAACGGCGCGAGCGCCGGGTCCGCCTTGCGGTCCGCCCTTAGGATTGTTTCCGCTGCAGCCCGCTGCGGCGAAAAGACCTGCCAGGATAATTGCCATCCACTGTAAACGGAATCGTCCCATAAGCACCGTGAGGCACGCCGCGCAGCGCGGTCCGTGCGGACCCTGAAACTCATCAGATTAACAGAGAAGCGGCCAGGCTTCACCTCTACGATGCTCCGCCGTGCTGCTAGAATGTGAAAAAGCCGTGCGAGCGAACAATGATTCATTTCCCAGTTCCTGAAGCGCTCACTTTCGATGACGTTCTGCTTCTTCCCGGCCGGTCCGACGTTGTGCCGGCAACGGTCTCCACGCAGACGCGCCTGACCAAATCCATCACCCTGAATATTCCCGTGCTCAGCGCGGCCATGGACACGGTGACGGAAGCGACGATGGCCATCGCCATGGCGCAGCAGGGCGGCATGGGCATCATTCACCGGAACCTGACGATCGAGCAGCAGGCCGGCGAAGTGGACAAGGTGAAGCGCTCGGAGAGCGGCATGATCGTCGATCCGATCACCATGTCGCCGGACGATAAGGTGAGCGACGCGCTGGAAGTGATGAAGCGCTACCGCATCTCCGGCGTGCCGATCACGAAAAACCGGAAGCTCGTCGGCATCCTGACCAACCGCGACCTGCGCTTCGAAACCCGTACCGACATTCCCATCAGCAAGGTGATGACCAAGGAAAACCTCATCACCGTTCCGGTTGGCACCACGCTGCAGCAGGCGGAACAAATCCTGCACAAGCACCGCGTCGAGAAACTGCTCGTGGTGGACGATAAGTACGCGCTCAAAGGACTGATTACCGTCAAAGACATCCAGAAGAAGCTCAAGTATCCGAACGCGGCGAAAGATTCGCAGGGACGCCTGCGCGTCGGCGCGGCGATTGGTGCGACCGGAGACTTCCTGGAGCGCGCGCAGGAATTAGTGAAGGCGAAGGTGGACCTGCTTTGCCTGGACAGTGCGCACGGGCACTCGTCACGCGTGCTCGAGGCGGTGAAGCTGGTGAAGCAGACGCTCCCGAACGTCGAATTGATGGCGGGGAATGTGGGCACGTTCGACGGCGCCTGCGAACTGGCGAAGTGCGGCGCCGATGCGATCAAGGTCGGGATTGGCCCGGGCTCGATCTGCACCACGCGCGTCGTGACCGGCGCCGGCGTGCCGCAGATCACCGCGATCGCGGAGGCCTACCGGGCGGTCAAAGACGCGCAGATTCCCATCGTCGCCGACGGCGGCATCAAGTATTCGGGCGACATCACGAAGGCGTTGGCGGCGGGCGCAAGCATCTGCATGATGGGTTCGCTTTTCGCCGGCACTGACGAGAGCCCGGGGGAAACAATCCTCTACCAGGGGCGCACGTTCAAGACCTACCGCGGCATGGGATCGCTGGCGGCCATGGCGCAAGGCAGCGGAGAACGCTACTTCCAGGGCGCGGAAGATGAATCGTCGCCCGCGAATTCCATCGGCGAGAGCGAGGACGGCGGCGGAAACCGGCTGGCAAAGCTGGTGCCGGAAGGAATCGAGGGCCGCGTCCCCTATCGCGGGCCACTCTCGATGATCGTCTACCAGTTGGTCGGCGGATTACGGTCGGGCATGGGCTATTGCGGCGCCGCAACCATCGCGGAACTCCAGCAGAAATCGCGGTTCGTGCGCATCAGCATGGCCGGTGTGCGCGAGAGCCACGTGCACGACGTCATCATCACGCGCGAAGCGCCGAACTACCGCATCGAATGATGAACACACCGGTCCGCCGTGCATGGGCGTTGTCGCTGCTGTGGATTGCCGTGATCGTGCTGGAGTCGTTCGGAGGCTCCGCCGAGAACACGGGCCACCTGCTTTACCCACTGCTGAAATTGCTGTTCCCTAAGATCAGTTTTCTGCGCGAGTTCCAGATCCACTATTGCCTACGCAAAGCCGGCCATTTCCTCGGCTACTGCGTCCTCAGCCTAACGCTCTACCGCTCGTGGTGGGTGACGTTCGCATCGCGAATCGCTTTGGACCGCCTATCGTGGCGCGACATGTTTCGCGCGTGGAGCTGGCGGGCGGCTCTACTGTCCCTGGTTGGAACACTCGCGGTGGCGGGATTCGACGAGTGGCACCAGTCCCTGGTTCCGGGACGCACCGCCAGCTTTTTGGATGTGGCATTGGACGAGTTGGGCGGGTTCCTGGCCCAGTCGGTGATCGTGAGGATCAGTTCGGTGGCGATCACGAGGAAAATTCGTCAGCCGAAAGCGGAGCCGCCGCCGCTCACTTCCTCTTCTCACAACTGTTGAAGAAGTTCTGGGACAATCAGGAATCGGTCATCGCAGGTTTTCGCGGAGAAAACACGATGAGGATGGTCGCAGCACCTGCCAGGGCGGCGGAGATCAGCAGCGGCAAGCGCGGGCCAAAGTACTTCCAAAGTTCCCCTGTAATCACGCTGGAGAGTAGCGCGGCTACGCTGGTCACGAAATAGAAAATGCCGAAAGCCTTTCCACGCGCGTTAGGGGGAGCGTTGTCCACCACCAGTCCCTTGAGGACCGGCGTGGTGAGCGCATAGTAGAGCCCATAAAGCGCCATCATCCCCCAGATGGCTGCACGCGACGGGGCGTACGCGAATACGAGGTACACCGCCGTAAAGACCGCATATCCGGCGGCGACAAGAGTCCGGCGCGGCATGCGGTCGCTCAGCTTTCCGGCCGGCCAGGAGAACGCGGTATACGTGACGTTGAAAACCAGACCCAACAGCGGCGCGTGCGCGATGGGGATTCCAATGGATTGCGCGCGCAGCACGAGAAACATGTCGCTGGAATTGCCGAGCGAAAACAGCGCGACGACGAATAGCACATAGTAGTAGGAGGTGGAAAGAGCTGCCGGCGGGCTTTTCCCAATGTCTTTAGCCGCAATCGCGCTACGTCCGCGATCAGGATCGCTAGTTTCGCGGGTGAGCAGAACGACGACAACAATGGCCGCCAGGCCGGGCACCGCGGCAGCCCAGAAGACGCCGCGCAGTCCATAGCGCCCCAGCAGCAGCAGCGCGATCAAGGGCCCAACGATGGCGCCGGCGGAGTCCATGGCCTGCAAAAGTCCGTAGGCGGATCCGAGCCGCGATGGCTCCACCGACTCGGCCAGCATCACGTCGCGTGGCGCTCCGCGTACTCCCTTGGAGAACCGGTCTCCGAAACGAATGATGAGCACCTGCCACCAGGACGTGGCCAGCGCCAACAGGGGCTTGAGCACGTTGGCGAGCGAATAGCCAAAAATGACGAGCGGCTTACGGCGCGGGACGCGGTCCGTCAGGTAGCCGGAGAAGAGTTTGGCGAATGACGCGACCGATTCGGCGATGCCTTCAATCAAGCCGAGCGTCGCCGGACCGGCGCCGATGGTGGTGAGAAACGCGGGCAGGACCCAATACGCCATTTCGCTCGCCGTATCGTTGAAGAACGAGGTGAGCCCAAAAGCGTAAACGTTGCGCGACTTGTCGCGGTCCCGGCGCACAACGCGAGTGTATCAGCGCAAAAAAATCCGGGCGGCCTGCGCGCCGCCCGGGTCCAGGGACAAGGGGATTTCAGAACCCGTTGGGGATGGCCGGCTTTTCGCCTCCGCGATGCATGTGGCGCCCGCGCATCTGCTGCATTTGCTGCTGCTGTTCCGGCGTGAGGATCGACTTCATCTGCGCCATCTGGTTCTGCCGTATCTGCTGCATCTTTTCGTGCTTTTGATCCGGCGTCAGCGTTGTATCGGAACGCAGCGCCTGCATCTGTTGCCGCGTGGACTCGAACACCGGTTTGAGCTGCGACTTCTGCTGATCGGTCAGGTTCAGCGCCTGGAAGCGCCTGCCCGCATTAAACGCGGCATGACGCCCCATGCGCTGCCCGTTGAACTGCTTCATCTTCGCCTGTTGTTCCGGCGTAAGAACGGCGAGCAGTTGCTGATGATTGGCCTGGCGTAGCTCGCGCGCCTGCTGCTTCTTCTGTTCCTCGGTCAGCGAGGTGTTACTGCGCAGCGCCTGAATCTGGGAGTGCTGGCCTTGCAGGATCGTTTGTACCTTGGCGCGCTGGTCTTCCGATAGATTCAAGCCCTGGAACATCCGCTCTCCGCCGCGCGCGTCCTTTGCGTGCTGGCCGCCGGTAGCGGGCGCCTGGACCGCTTGAGCCCACATGATTGCCGTGAGCGTGAGGACGATTATGAACATGCCTAGTATTAGCTTCCGCATTCGTGACTCTCCTTGGGAGAAACTGTACGTAAGAACATGACCCATAGCTAAAAGTTGCGCACGGCAGCCATGGCACAGCGCTGAATGACAAGACTTTACCTGCGTTAACCTGTCGTTTACCAACTCCGCTGGACCGGCAAAAAGGAAGCTCCGATACGACTCGTGGGGCAGAGGTTACATGCCAACCAACAAATAAATATCGGTTGGCGAGTCTTGACGCCCGGCGCGCCGGAGTTCGTGGCCGAGGTGTATGAGCGCGGATTGGGCGTGGCGCCCAATCCGAAGCAATCCATGCACTGGCTCCGTACCGCGGCGGAACGGGGCTCTGCCACAGCGCAAACCGAACTCGGCTTGAAGTACGAAAAGGGCGAGGGAGTCGCGGCCGATCCGGCAGCGGCACAGCATTGGTACAAGATGGCTGCCGCCCAGAATTATCCGCTCGCGCAAACTAGACTGAGCCAGATGCACGGCGCGCAGGTGGTGAGCGCGGGCAGCGATGGAAGCTCGTGCGGCTGACCTTCCGGCGCACGGCTAAAAATAAAAACGCACCCGACAGCGGGTGCGTTTTCAATTCCTATCCGTGAAGGACTACTTCTTCTCTTCGCCGCCTTCTTTACCGCCCTCTTCGCCGGAAGCGGGCTGCTGCTCTTCGCCCTGGGCTTCTTCCATCTGCTTGCGGGCCTCTTCGCGGCGCTTGGTGCGGGCTTCGGCACGCTTGGCTTGCCGCTCGGCGAGCATTTTCTCGCTGCCGATGAGCTCGAGGAACGCCTTCTCGGCGCCATTGCCTTTCGCAAAACCGGTGCGGATGATGCGCGTGTAACCGCCCGTGCGGTCGCCCATGCGCGGGCCGATGGTATCGAACAGCTTGTCCACGGCTTCGCGCGTCATGAGGTACGACGCGGCGAGACGGCGCGAGGCGACGTCGCCCTTCTTGCCGAGCCCGATCATCTTCTCGACGTGTGGGCGAACGGCTTTCGCTTTCGCCACCGTGGTTTCCACTCGCTCGTCGAGCAGGACCGAGGTGGTCAGGTTGCGCAGCAGGGCGCGGCGATGGCTGGTGTTGCGGCCGAGTTTCTTTCCAGCTTTGAGGTGACGCATGACTTTGTTTCCTTTACTGGCGGCGCGATTCAGCCGGTGGGTAAGTCCGCCTGTTGCCGCGTTCGTTGTGCCCTCGGTACGAGAAGCACTTTGTTAACCCAATCCAAGTTTCAGTTCAAGTTTCAGTTCAAGTTTTAGTTGCGAGTGGCCGAACACCAACTTGAAACTGAAACTTGAAACTGTTACTGCTCGTGCTCGTAGCCGCCGACCATGGACCCGGACAGGGACGATCCGCCACCGCTGACGGCTACGGCGTTCCCGTGCTCGTCGATGCGCATGCCGAGCGAAAGCCCCATGGACGACAGGATTTCCTTGATCTCGTTGAGCGACTTGCGACCGAAATTCTTGGTCTTCAGCATCTCGGATTCGGTCTTCTGCACCAGCTCGCCGATGCTCTGGATATTCGCGTTCTTCAGGCAGTTGTAACTGCGGACGCTGAGCTCCAGTTCCTCCACCGAGCGGTTCAGGTTTTCGTTGCGGATCTCCGGCTTTCCTCCGCGATCTTCGGCAGTCGACGTTTCCAGCTCTTCCTCGAAGTTGATGAAGATGTTCATGTGGTCCTTCAGCAGCTTCGCGGCCAGCCCAATCGAGTCGGTCGGGCTGACGGAGCCGTTGGTCCACACTTCCAGGGTGAGCTTGTCGTAATCGGTGATCTGTCCGAGACGCGCCGCTTCCACCGTGTAATTGCACTTGCGGACGGGCGAATGCACGGAGTCGATCGGAATGAAGCCGATACCGAGGTCCTCGTCGAAGTTCTTGTCCGCCGAAACGTAGCCGCGGCCGCGCTTCAGGCGCATTTCCATTTCGAGCTTGCCGCCTTCGCTGACGGTGGCGATGTAGACGTTCTTGTCGAGCACCTCGACGTCCGCGTCCGCTTCGATCATGGCGGAGGTGACCTCACAGGGCTGGTCGGCGCGAAGGTAGATCGCCTTCGGACCTTCGCCGTTCAGCTTGAAGGGAACCTGCTTGAGGTTGAGGATGATGTCGGTCGCGTCCTCAACCACGCCGGGGATCGACTGGAATTCGTGGAGCACGCCCTCGATCTTGACCGCTGTGACGGCAGCGCCTTCGATCGAGCTCAGCAGGACGCGGCGGAGCGCGTTCCCGATGGTGGTGCCGAAGCCGCGTTCAAAGGGCTGGGCCCAGAACCGGCCGTACTTGTCGTTGAGGGTTTCGGTGTCGGTGGCAAGCCGCTTGGGCTTCTGGAAGCCTTTCCAAAGCATTCGTTTTCTCCTCGGCCATGCGGGTCATCCACGGCTCGTCCGCAGGCCCGTGCGGGGTCGCTGCCGTGGAAGCCTGATCTGGCTCGATGATGCGGGCCAAGCAGGTATGTCGGTATTTCGGTATATCGGTCTTCAGGAGCTGAGATTCCGATATACCGATGAACCGATATACCTTCCAAACTAACCGCTACTACTTCGAATACAGTTCAACGATCAACTGTTCGTTCACAGGTAAATTAATATCTTCGCGCTTCGGGATCGCCGTAACGCGTCCCGTAAGGTTCTCGCGATTGATCTCGAGCCAGTTCGGCGACGGCTGGTGCGAGGTGTACTCGATCGCCGCCGCGATGACGGGCAGCTTTTTGGCATTCTCGCGCACCGCGATCTCGTCGCCGGCCTTCACCTGGAACGACGGAATATCGACCTTGCGGCCGTTGACCGCGATGTGGCCGTGGCGCACGATCTGGCGCGCCTGTCGCCGCGAAGTACCGAAGCCAAGCCGGAACACGACGTTGTCCAGGCGCCGCTCGAGCTGCTGCAAGAGCAATTCGCCGGTCACGCCCGAGGCTTGCGACGCCTTCTCATAATAGTTGCGGAACTGCCCCTCGTTGGTGAAGTACATGCGCTTCGCCTTCTGCTTCTCGCGCAACTGGAGGCCGTATCCGACAATCTTCGGCCGGCGGTCCTTGCCATGCTGGCCGGGCGGAAAGTTACGGTTCTCAATGGGGCACTTCTCGCTGAAGCACTTCGAACCCTTGAGGAACAACTTCATGCCTTCGCGACGGCAAAGGCGGCAGACTGCACCTGTATATCTAGCCAACTTACATCTCCTTTAGCGTTCTCGGATCGGTTTACGGGCGTGGCAGCCTTTCTTCCCGATCAACTCATTGGTGATTGAGTGATTTGTGATTGAGTGATTGAACAATCGCTAAATTACCAAATCGCTAAATCACAAAATATTCAAACTCTGCGGCGCTTCGGCGGACGGCAGCCGTTATGCGCAACCGGCGTGACGTCCTTGATCAAACGCACATCCATGCCCGCCGCGGCCAGGGCGCGGATGGCGGACTCACGTCCGGAACCGGGGCCGCTGACGCGCACTTCCAGCGTACGGACGCCATGTTCGCGCGCCTGGTTGGCGGCGTTCATCGCGGCCTGCTGGGCGGCGAAGGGAGTGCCCTTGCGCGACCCGCGGAAGCCGAGCGAACCCGAACTCTTCCACGACAGCACGTTGCCCTGCTGGTCGGCGATGGTCACGATGGTGTTGTTGAACGACGCCTGGATATGCGCGATACCCACCGGGACGTTCTTCTTCTCGCGCTTCTTGAACTGCTTGCGCTTGCCTTTTTTTGCTTCGGCGCCCGTGGCGCCTGCTACTGGTTTCGCCATTTTTCTCAGTTCTCAGTTGTCAGTTGTCAGTTACCAGTTCCTCTGGCGCCTGCACTGACTTTCTTGTGACGCCGCCAATGCCAGGTCAGTGAACTGACAACTGGCAACTAGCAACTTACAACTAGGTTTTTGCCGCCGTCTTCTTCTTGTTGGCGACGGTCCCCTTGCGCGGTCCCTTGCGGGTGCGCGCGTTGGTGTGGGTACGCTGTCCGCGCACCGGCAGGTTGCGGCGGTGGCGCATGCCACGATAGGAGCCGATTTCGATCAGGCGCTTGATGTGCATCGTCACATCCTTGCGCAGATCGCCTTCGACGTTGCCCTCGGCCTCGATCACCTGGCGGATACGGTTGACCTCGTCTTCATTGAGGTCCGACACCTTCTTCTCACCGTCCACGTTGGCGGCCGCGACGATCTTGGCGGCGCGCGGGTGGCCGATGCCGAAGATGTATGTCAGTGCGATCCTGGTGTGCTTATTGCGCGGAAGATCCACGCCTGAAATGCGTGCCATTCGTTACCCCTGACGCTGCTTATGTTTCGAGTTTTCGCAGATCACACGCACTACACCCTTGCGGCGGATGACCTTGCACTTATCGCAAATCTTCTTGACGGATGCTCTTACCTTCATGATTCCTGTGCCTTCTGATTTGAAATTTGCAATTTGAAAATTTGAAATTTCAAATCAGCAAATCCCCGTCTATTTATACCGGTACACAATTCTGCCCCGGGTCAGGTCGTAGGGCGAGAGTTCCACCGCTACGCGGTCGCCGGGCAGGATACGAATGAAGTTCTTGCGCATTTTTCCGGAAACATGCGCCAGTACCTGGTGCTTATTTTCCAGTTCGACCTTGAACATGGCGTTGGGCAGCGGCTCGATCACCATTGCCATCACTTCAATCGCGTCCTCTTTACTCATGCACTCCTTTTAACCAGATCCCTCGCTGCGCTCGGGATTTCGGCAGCGGGCTCCCGCTGCGCTCACGCCCGCTGGACGCCTCAACTTCAATCGCGTCCTCTTTGCTCATTCAAATCCAGTTGGCCGTTGCCAGTTTTCAGTTGCCAGCGGTTACGTCCGGGCCCGAATCATCAGCCGCTCTCACTGGCAACCAGCGACTGACAACTTAAAACTACTGGGTCAAAATCATCGGCCCGTTGGCGGTCACGGCCACGCAGTGCTCGAAGTGCGCGCTATAACTGCCGTCTTCGGTGACCGCGGTCCACTTGTCATCCAGCACGCGCGCGCCCGGATGTCCGGCGTTGACCATGGGCTCAATCGCGAGCACCATGCCTTCGCGCAAGCGGGCGCCGTGCCCGCGAACACCGTAATTGGGCACTTGCGGGTCCTCGTGCAACCGCGTCCCGATGCCGTGGCCGACGAACTCGCGTACCACGCTGAACCCGTTGGCCTCGACCAATTCCTGCACTGCCGCGCCGACGTCGCCGACGGTGTTCCCGATGCGGGCCGCTTCGATGCCCCGGTACAACGACTTCTCGGTGACATCCAGCAGCTTCTTGAGCTGCGGCTCGAGCGTTTCGCCGACCGGCACCGTGATCGCAGCGTCGCCGTAGTATCCGTCCAGCACCACGCCGCAATCGATGGACACGATATCGCCGTCTTTCAGCACCCGCTTGGCCGACGGGATGCCATGAACGATTTCGTGGTTCACCGAGGTGCAGAGCACGCAGGGGTAGTCGTAATACCCCTTGAAGGCCGGCTTGGCCCCCAGGTCCTCGATCTGCTTCTCGGCGGCCTTTTCCAGGTCCATCGTGGTGATGCCCGGCTTGACCAGGGCCTTCACCGAGTCCAGCACCTGGCGGACAATCCGCCCGCTGCGCCGCATCTTCTCCAACTCAGTGGACGATTTACAAACGATGGCCATCGATCAGCTTCAGCGCCTCGACGCTAATCTCATCCATGCCCCGGCTGCCGTCGACCTCCACTAACTGCCCCTTCGCGCGGTAATACTCGATCAAGGGCAGTGTGTCGCGTTCATACGCCTTGAGACGCTCGGAGATTACCTCCTCGCAATCATCACGGCGGGTGATGAGCCTGGCGCCATCAGCGTCGCACAGGTCCGCCACACGGGGAGGCGAATAGTGAACGTTGTAGATCCGCCCGCAGGTGGGACAAGAACGGCGGCCGGTAAGCCGCTGCAAGAGTAAATTATACCCCACCGCGATGTTGATCACAACCGGAGCTGACTTCCTAAGTCCTGTTTTTTCAAAGAGCTGAGTGGCTAGCCAGTTGTCCAGCCACTGGGCCTGACCGACGGTCCGCGGGAACCCGTCGAGGATGAACCCGCGCGCGCAATCGGGCCGGCTCAAACGCTCGGCCACCATGCCGCAGACCAGTTCATCAGAGACCAGTTTTCCCGAGTCCATGATCGTCTTGGCCTGCTTGCCTAATTCCGTCCCCCGCGACACGTGGTCGCGGAGCAGGTCTCCGGTGGAGACCTGTGGAATTGCGTAGTGTTCGACGATCGCCTTCGCCTGCGTACCCTTGCCAGCGCCAGGGGCACCCAGCAAAATGACCGGGCCAACGATCGCCATTTTTACATCTACAGCCGTCGACTTCTCTACCATGACGCACGCCCCCTGCCCTGGTTGGGCAACCGCGTGGGCCTCGGGACTCTTGACAAGGTACAGCGCTTGTTCCGGGTCCCGTCTTCCGGGAAACTCCGCGCCCTTCGGGCACCGGAGCATCCTTCAACTGCAGCGACGCCTTATATCACGAACTTGCCCGCTGCAGTCAGTGACTGCATGCACGTTCCTAACTCTAAGACCACGTACGGCGGCCGCGAATACGGCCGGAACGCGGCGTAAACCCTTCGTAATGGCGCATGATGAGCTGCGCCTCCACCTGCTGGACCGTGTCCATGGCGACGCCGACCACGATCAAAAGAGACGTGCCGCCAAAGTAGAACGTCACGCCCAGGCCGTTGGTCAGCCAGGTGGGAAAGTTCTCGAAGAACCGTCCCATCGCGCCGGGCAGGTGATTCAAGTGGATACCCGCAATCATCCACTCCGGAATGAAGGAGATGATGATCAGGTAAAACGCGCCGACCAGGGTGATCCGGGTGAGTATCTCGTTGATCGTGTCCGCCGTGCGCTTGCCCGGACGAATACCGGGGATGAACCCGCCGTACTTGCGCATGTTGTCGGCGACTTCATTTGGATTGAAGACGATGGACACATAGAAATATGCGAAGAAGATAATGCCGACCGCGTAGAGCAGCGTGTACAGCGGCTCGCCCCATTGCAGCGCGCGCAGCAGCGGGCCGAAGTAACGGTTGTCCTTAAGTACCCAGCCGGCAGTCTGCGGCAGCGTCAGCAGCGACGACGCGAAGATGACCGGCATCACGCCGCCGGAGTTGACCCTCAGCGGCAGGTGCGTCGAACCGCCACCCATGATCTTCCGGCCGACCACGCGCTTGGCGTACTGCACCGGGATACGGCGCTCGCTTCGCTCCACGAACACGATAAACGCCACCACGGCGACCATCAGCACGACCATGATGATCATGGCGGGCATGGTGAAGCTGCCCCACGCCTGGTTCTTCGCCTTGTCAACCAGGTCGGCGACGCCGCGCGGCAGACCCACCACGATGCCGGCGAAGATGAGTAGCGACATGCCGTTGCCAACGCCGCGCTCGGTGATCTGCTCGCCCAGCCACATGATGAACACGCTGCCAGTGGTAAGCGTCAGCACGGTCATCACCACAAAACTCCAGCCGGGATTGGTGACGTAGGCCACCCCACCCGTCCCGGTGGAAGACTTTTCCAGCGTCAGGGCAATGCCGAACGACTGCATGGCGCTCAGGATCAGCGTCAGGTAGCGCGTCCACTCGGTGATCTTCTTGCGCCCCAGTTCGCCTTCCTTCTGCAGCTTGGCCAGCGGCTCGTAGACCACGGTCAGGAGCTGAAGGATGATCGATGCCGTGATGTACGGCATGATGCCGAGGGCAAAGATGGTCAGGCGGCGCAACTGGCCGCCGCTGAACAGGTCGACGAAGCCGAGGAACGTGCCGCGGTTGGAGTCGAAGAACTGCTGCAGCAGGTCGGCGTTAATGCCGGGCGTGGGAATGTGGCCACCCAAGCGGTATACCGCCAGCAGTCCCAGTGTAAACAGGATGCGCCTACGCAGGTCCGGCACTCGAAATACGTTTGCGAGCTTTTCCAGCATCGAAAGACCTTACCCGCTACTTCTTCTGTTTCGGCGCCCGCTTTGCCACGCGAGCATCTCTAAACTTGTGTGCGACCGGGGCGACCTTGATCTCGATGACCTCGGTCTTACCTCCGGCGGCGGTGATTTTTTCCTGCGCCGACTTCGAGAACTTGTGCGCACGCACGTGGATGGCGCTCTTCAGTTCTCCGTCGCCCAGGACCTTCACCCGCGCGTTACGGCTCTTCACCAGCCCGGCTTCGCGCAGCGACTCCGGCGTGACCTCCTGCTGGCCCAGTTCGGCCAGCGAGCTCAGGTTCACCACCGCGTACTCGATGCGGAAGATGTTGGTGAAGCCGCGCTTGGGCAGGCGGCGGTGCAGCGGCATCTGGCCGCCTTCAAAACCGCGCATGGTACTGGAACCGGAGCGCGAGCCCTGGCCCTTGTGGCCGCGGGTCGAGGTCTTGCCCATGCCCGAGCCCATGCCGCGGCCGACGCGCTTCTTCTTCTCATTGGCCTGCTTCGGGCGGCGGATATTCGAAAGATTCGTTGGCATAAAACTCTGTCTCTCAGTCTCTCAGTCGGTCAGTCACTCAGTCGGTCTATCTCGGTCTGCCGGTTCGCTCAATGACTCAAAAACTGAGCGACTGCCAGACTCTTCGCGCCAATTCTTACTCGACCACTTTCACCAGGTGCGGCACCTTTGCGACCATGCCGCGGATCGAGGGCGTGTCTTCGCGTACGATCACCTGGTTGAGCCGGGTGAAGCCCAGCCCCTTGATTACCTTCTTGTGCTTGAAGGGCGCGGCAATCGCCGAACGCACCCACTTCAGCCGCATCGTCGCTTTGGTTTTCTTTTCGGCCATGATTAGAGCTCCTGCACCTGCTTGCCGCGCATGGCCGCGACTTCCTGCCGGTCGCGCAGCTTTCTCAGCGCGTCGAAGGTCGCCTTGATCACGTTGTGCGGATTCGTGGTGCCGATCGACTTGGTCAGCACATTTTGTATTCCGGCCGACGTCATCACCGCGCGCACGGCGCCGCCAGCGATCACGCCGGTCCCTTCCGGGGCCGGTTTGAGCAGTACCATGCCGGCGCCGAAGCGTCCGAGGACGGTGTGCGGAATCGTGGTCCGGGTCAGGTTCACCTTCAATAGGTTCTTCTTGGCCGACTCGATCCCCTTGCGGATCGCCTGCGGAACTTCCTTCGCCTTGCCGGAACCGTATCCGACAACCGCCGCGCTGGGATCGCCGACCACGACCAGCGCCGCGAACGACAGGTTCTTGCCGCCCTTGACCACCTTGGTCACGCGGTTAATGGCGACCACCTGGTCCTTAAGCTGGAAGTTACCGGCGTCGAGCTTCTTCTTTACTGTGCTTGCCATCTGCCCTCTCGCTCTCTAGAACTGCAGCCCGGCTGCGCGGGCGGCTTCGGCCAGCGCCTTGACGCGACCGTGATAGATGTAACCGCCGCGGTCGAACACGACCTTGGTAATTCCCTTCGCCTTGGCGGCATCGGCAATCGCCTTGCCGACGTCCTTCGCCGAAGCCACGTTGCCGCCCGTCTTCCGGCCGTCCTTCTTGCCGATGTTGGTGCTGGTGGCGACCAGGGTGCGTCCGTTCAGGTCGTCGATGATCTGAACGTAAATGTGGTTCAGCGAACGGTACACGCTCAGGCGGGGACGCTCGGGCGTGCCCACCATCTTCTTGCGGATGCGGTCGTGTACCCGCTGGCGAATCTCGTTTTTCGAAGTCTTCGTAAGCATCTGTTTTCCTTCGTCCCGGATTTCCATACCGGGCAGGCCGGCCCATGTTCCGAGAATCGCGGCCCATCGCAAATTTGAAATTTAAAAATTTCAAATTTGAAATTTATTTGGCTCCGGTCTTGCCGACCTTCTTCTTCAGCTTCTCGCCAGCGTAGCGCACGCCCTTGTTCTTGTACGGATCGGGCGGACGCAGCGAACGCATTTCCGCCGCCACCTGGCCCACCAACTGCCGGTCAATGCCGCTGATGGCGATGCGCGTCTGCTTGGGATCGACCGCGGCGGTGATGCCATCGGGCAGCGGGTACTCAATCAGGTGCGAAAACCCGAGGCTGAACACCACGACGTTCTTGCCCTTCATTTCGGCGCGGTAGCCGATGCCGACGATTTCCAGTTCCTTCGTCCAGCCCTTGGTGACGCCTTCCACCGCGTTGTTCACCAGGGCACGCGCCAAGCCGTGTACCGCGGCGTGTTCCTGCGCATCGCGTGTGGCGACCAGTTGGCCGTCCTGCTGCGCAAACTTCACACCGGCAGGCAGGCGCGTTTCCAGCGACCCCTTCGGTCCCTGCACGCGCACGACGTTGCCGTCGATGTTGACCTTCACCTCTGCGGGAAGGGCGATCGGCTTTTTTCCAATTCTCGACATTGTTCTCTTCTCCGCTGTCTGCTCTCAGCCTTCGTGCCGGCTTCCAGCGTTGTAGCGGCCAGGCTCGCCCGGCCGGATTCGTTAATAGATCTCGCAGAGGACTTCGCCGCCCACGCCCTGCTTGCGCGCTTGGCGGCCGGTCATCACGCCGCGCGGAGTGGTGAGGATGTTGATCCCCATCCCGCCCAGCACGCGGGGAATCTCGTTGTGCCCGACGTAGACGCGGCAGCCCGGCTTGGAGACGCGCTCCAGCTTCGACATGACCGCCTCGTTGTTGGGACCGTACTTCAAGTAAATCCGGAGGACCTTTTGGCCGTCCTCTTCGGTGGGCTTGAAGTTCGCAATGTAGCCCTCTTCCTTCAGAATGCGGGCGATCTCCAGCTTCAGCTTGGAAGCCGGGATGTCCACCTTCTGGTGACGCGCGCGGATTGCGTTGCGCACGCGAGTGAGGAAATCTGCGACCGGATCGGTCAAACTCATTCGTTCCTTCTCCTTTGCCCGTTCGCTCCGTTTATGGCGGAGAACCTGCGGCAATTACGGGTACCGTTTTCTTGCTGCTTTGTTCTCGGTACTCGGTACTCGTTACTGCTACCAGGACGACTTCGAAACCCCGGGAATCTCGCCGCGCAGGGCAAGGCTGCGGAAACAGAGCCGGCAAATGCCGAACTTGCGCAGGAACGCGCGCGGACGCCCGCAAATATTGCAGCGGTTGTGCTGGCGCGTGGAGAACTTGGGTTTCTTTTTCGCCTTGGCTATGTGTGATGTTCTCGCCATGTTTTAGCTCTTAACCTTTTGCTCTTCGCCGTCAGCTTTCGGCCTTCAGCTATTCAAAATTCATTCTCACTAGCAACTCGCAACTGACAACTACGCCTTAAACGGCATCCCCATCCCGCGCAGCAGCGCACGCGCCTGGTCGTCGGACTTCGCGGTCGTGACGATGGTGACGTTCATGCCCTTCTGCTTGTCGACCTTCGCGTAATCGATTTCCGGGAAGATCAACTGATCGCGCAGGCCGAGCGTGTAATTGCCGCGCCCGTCGAACGACTTGGTGGAGACGCCGCGGAAATCGCGCACGCGCGGCAGCGCCACGTTGATCAGCCGGTCCAGGAACTCGTACATACGGTCGCCGCGCAGCGTGACCATGGCGCCGATCGGCATGCCCTCGCGCACCTTGAAGGCCGCGATCGATTTCTTCGCCTTGGTGATCACCGGCCTCTGGCCCGTGATCTGCCCCAGTTCGGCGGCGGCGGGATCGAGCAACTTCGCGTTCTGCGTCGCCTCGCCCACGCCCATGTTGACCACTACCTTCTCCACCTTCGGGACCGCCATCGGATTCTTCAGTTCGAATTCCTTCATCAGCGCCGGGCGGATTTCCTTTTCGAACTTATCGCGCATGCGGGCGGTGCCGCGGCTGCTCGCCTTCGGACGCGCCGGCTTTCCATCGGCCGTCAATTCCACGGCGGCGCCCTTGTCCTTGCCCTTCGCTTTCGCGTCCGCTTTGCCGGCCTTCGGCTGCTGCGGCTTTTTCTGCTTCTCGTCTGCCATTACTTCCGCTCTACCTTCTCCCACGGTTTCGATCAGCTATGCGCTGTCGGTTCGTAGGGTGCTCAATTCTGATTTACCGATTTGCTGACTTGCCGATTTCAACCACCCAGCCTGCAAATCAAGAAATCAATGAATTACTTGTCCAGCGTCGTCCCGCACTTGCGGCAAACCCGCACTTTGCGGTCACCCTTGGTATCGTGACCCACGCGGACCGGGCCGCACTCGCCGCAGACCAGCATCACGTTGGAGAGCGAAATCCGGCTCTCCTGCTCGGCGATGCCGCCCTTGACGTTGCGCTGCGGATTCGGGCGGACATGCTTCTTCACCATCGAGACGTGCTCGACCAGCACTTTGCCCTCACTCGGAAACACGCGCAACACGCGGCCCTGCTTGCCCTTGTCGCGGCCGGCGATCACCTTCACCTGATCGTTGCGGCGAATATCTACGTGAACTCTCTGCATCTCTCTATTCCTATCTGGCCGTCCGCCTTCGCCTACAGTACTTCCGGCGCCAGCGAAACGATCTTCATGAACTGCTTTTCGCGCAGCTCGCGGGCCACCGGTCCGAACACGCGCGTGCCGATCGGCTCGTGCGCGTCGTCGATCAGGACGGCGGCGTTCTGGTCGAACCGGATGTAGGTTCCATCGCGGCGCCGGTGCTCCTTGCGCGTGCGCACGATCACCGCCTTCACCACGGTCCCCTTTTTCGCCGTGCCTTCCGGCGAAGCTTCCTTCACTGATGCCGTGATCACGTCGCCGAGTCCGGCGACCAGTCCGGTGTGTCCGCCCAGGGGAAGGATCATCTGCAGCTTGCGCGCGCCGGAGTTGTCGGCGACTTCGAGCATGCTTCGCATCTGGACTGCCATAGTTTCTTTTCCCCTCTACGCGTTCTGCGTTGTGCCGGGCTGTTCCAGCTTGCCCGGAATTCCGGCGTCGGCGCTCACCAGCGCGGCCTTGCGCACGATTTCGATCAGCCGCCAGCGCTTCAACCGCGACATCGGCCGGGTTTCCTCGATCCGCACCACGTCGCCGACGTGCGCGGTGTTCTTCTCGTCGTGCGCGTAGAACTTCTTCGAGCGCGCGATCACGCGCTTGTACAGGCCGTGCGCCTTGCGGCGGTCCACTTCCACGACGATCGTCTTCTGCATCTTCGTCGAGACCACGTCGCCGACCAGCGTTTTGCGGCGGGATACTTTTTCGGTCTTCGTTGTTTCCGCCATGGCTACTTCTTCTCCCCGGCCGCCGCGGTCTGCCGCTGGCGCGCAATGGTCTTGACCCGCGCGATGTCTTTCTTCAGTCCGCGGATCTTCTTCAGGCTCTCGGTCTGCCCCATGCTGAGCTGGAACTTCAGGCGGAAGAGCTGGTCGTTCAGCTCACGCTCCTGGTGTTTGAGCTCGACTTCGGTCAGGTTGCGAATCTTTTCTGCGTCCATAATCGGTTTCCAGTCGCCAGTCGCCGCGAAGCGGATGGCTATTTAGTGCGTGAACCCCTCGCGCTGCACGAAGCGCGTCCGCAGCGGCAGCTTGTGCGAAGCGAGCCGCATGGCTTCCTGCGCATCGGCCACGCTCACGCCTTCCATCTCGAACAGGATCTTGCCCGGGCGGACCACCGCGACCCAATGATCGGGCGCGCCCTTGCCCTTGCCCATACGGGTTTCGGCGGGCTTCTTGGTCACCGGCTTGTCCGGGAACAGGCGCAGCCAGACCTTGCCGCCGCGCTTCACGAAGCGGGTCATGGCAACACGGCTCGCTTCGATCTGGCGGTCCGTGATGTGGCCGCACTCCATCACCTTCAGACCGTAATCACCGAAAGCCAGCTCGCTGCCGCGCCATGCCTTCCCGGCCATGCGCCCGCGCTGCTGCTTGCGGTACTTAACTTTTTTCGGCATCAACATAAGCGGTTCTCAGTTGCCAGTTCCTGGTTGTCAGTTCCTGCGTCGCCATCGAATCCGTCAGCGCCAACTGGCAACCGGCAACTGACAACTGGCAACTTTTCTAAAATGCGCTCGCCGTCTGTGCGTCGCGCTTCTTGGTGGGCAGGATTTCGCCCTTGTAAACCCACGTCTTCACGCCAATCACGCCGTACGTGGTTTTCGCTTCCGCGAAGCCGTAATCAATGTCGGCGCGCAGCGTGTGCAGCGGCAGGCGTCCCTGCAAATACCACTCGGACCGCGCGATCTCGTTCCCGTTCAAGCGCCCGCTGACGCGCACCTTGATTCCCTTGCAGCCGAAGCGCAACGCCGAATCCACGCTCTTGCGCATGGCGCGGCGGAAACCGACGCGCTTCTCCAACTGCAGCGCGATCGATTCCGCGACCAGTTGCGCATCCAGCTCCGGCTTGTGCACTTCCTGGATGTCGATATAGACATCGCGGTGGGTGCGCTTCTGCAGTTCGCCCTTGAGCTTGTCGATCTCGGCGCCCTTGCGGCCGATGATGATGCCCGGACGCGCGGTCTTGATAATGACCCGCAGCTTGTTGCCCGGACGCTCGATCTCGATGGAGCTGATGCCCGCCGACTTGAGCTTGTCCTTCAGCTCGGCCTTGAGCTTCACGTCCTCGAGCAGCAGCTTGTCGAAATCGCGGGTGACGAACCAGCGCGACTTCCACGGCTTGGTATAGCCGAGGCGGAATCCGTAAGGATGGACTTTTTGTCCCATAGTTCCTCTATTTCTTCTTCTTCTTCGCGCCCGCGGTTTTCTTCGCGGGTGATTTCTTGCCTGCCGTCTTCCTGACCGGCGTCTTTTTGCGCGCCGCCGGACGGGCCGGGGTCTCGCCGCCATCGGCCGCCGCCTGCGGGCGGACCTTCTCGGCGAGCACAATCTCGATATGGGACATGCGCCGCTGGTAGCGGTAGGCGCGGCCCATGGGCGCCGGGCGGATGCGCTTCATGCGCGGTCCTTCGTTGGCCACCGCGCGGAGGACGTAGAGGTTATCGATCTCCACGTCGACGCCCTTTTCGCTGTTCGCGTAGTTGGCGTTCTCCACCGCCGAACGGAGCAGCTTGTGGATGTTCGGGGCGATGCCCTTCTTGGTGAAGGCGAGCGTGTTCAACGCGTCCTCCACCCGCCGGCCCTTGATCAGGTCCAGCACCAGGCGCACCTTCTGCGGCGAAACTCGCACGTACTTGGCTGCAGCTCTGAATTCCATCGTTGTTCTCTCTTACCTCGCCGGAGGCGGCGCCGCCGGCCGGGCTGCGGTCTCCGTGGCCGCTTTCACCGAGTGGCCCTTGAATTGGCGGGTCGGGCTGAATTCGCCCAGCTTGTGTCCCACCATGTTCTCGGTGACGTACACCGGGATGAATTTCCTCCCGTTGTGCACGGCGATGGTGTGCCCCACCATCTCCGGAATGATCGTCGAACGGCGCGACCAGGTGCGCATCACTTTCTTTTCGCTGCGCTGGTTCATCGCCTCGATTCTCGTCTGCAGGTAGCCGTCGATGAACGGCCCTTTTTTTGTCGATCTCATAATTCTGACTTCCTCAAAGATCCTTCGCTGCGCTCAGGATGACCGCGCGCGGCTCAGACGCCGCGCAAACGCGGTCACTTCTTGCCGCGGCGGTTGACGATGAACTTGTCGGTGCGCTTGTTATTGCGCGTCTTGTAGCCGCGCGTCGGCTGGCCCCACGGCGTCACCGGGTGACGTCCGCCGGAGGTCTTGCCTTCGCCGCCGCCGTGCGGGTGGTCGACCGGGTTCATGGCCACGCCGCGATTGTGCGGACGCTTGCCCAGCCAGCGCGTGCGCCCGGCCTTGCCGATGGAAATGTTTTCGTGGTCCAGGTTGCCCACCTGCCCGATCGTCGCCATGCAATCGACCAGGACGCGGCGCGTCTCGCCCGAGGGCAGCTTGAGCAGTGCGTAGTCGCCTTCCTTGGCGACCAGTTGCGCCTGCGCGCCCGCGGAACGCGCCATCTGCGCGCCCTTCCCCGGACGCAGCTCGATGTTATGCACCGTCGTGCCGGGAGGAATATTGCGCAGCGGCAGCGCGTTGCCGACCAGGATGTCGGCCTCGGGGCCGCTCAACAGTTTGGCGCCCACCTTCAGCCCGTCGGGCTGCAGGATGTAGCGCTTCTCGCCGTCGGCATAGGCCAGCAGCGCGATGCGCGCGGAGCGGTTCGGATCGTATTCGATCGACACCACGGTCGCCGGGATCCCCGCCTTCTCGCGCTTGAAGTCGATGATGCGGTACTTCTGCTTATGCCCACCGCCACGGAAGCGGCTGGTCGTGTCGCCGACGTTGCGACGACCGCCGGTGCGCTGCTTGCTCTCGGTCAGCGCCTTGTGCGGCTTGTCCGACGTGATGTCCGTGTTGACCAGCGTGGTCTGGAATCGCAGCGTCGGGGTTACCGGTCTATATGTCTTGATTGCCATATTCAGCTCTTCAGTTCTTCCTGGCGAATCGTTGCCAGCCGCCAGTGGCTATAAGTTCTGCGCGTACTCCGGCATTTTTTCGCCGGCTTTCAGGCGCACGTAAGCTTTCTTCCAGTCGGGGCGGTTGCCGACGAACTTGCCGCGGCGGCGTTCCTTGCCCGGGAAATTGGCGGTGCGCACACTCCGGACCTTCACCTTGAAGATCGACTGCACCGCCTGCTTGATCTCGTTCTTGGTCGCGTCGGGCGAAACCTGGAACACCAGCGTCCCTTCGGTCTCCTTCACGCCCAGGCCCTTCTCGGTGATGACGGGCTTGCGGATGATCTGGTATGCCGACTTCGCCATTACGCCACCTCCGCCTTCTTTACCCGACCGCGCTTAACGCTGCGCGTCGGGGACTCCGGTTCGCGCCGCTTCGATACCGTCTTCTTCAGCGATTCCTGAAGCTTCTCCAGCGCGGGGCGGGAGAATACGGCGCGGTCGTAGCGCAGCAGGTGATAGGGATGGACGTCGCTGTTATGCACTAGTTCGACGCCGTGCAGATTGCGCGCGCTGAGCTGGAGGTTCCGGTTGTCGCGGTCGCCATCGACGATCAGCGCCGTGCCGTCCACCTTGAGCGCGTCCAGCGCCTTGCGCATCGCGTTCGACTTCACCTCGGAGAGACTGAAAGCGTCCACCACCACCAGCTTGCCATCGGCAAACTTCGCCGCCAGCGCCGAGCGCAGCGCGCCCATCAGCTTTTTCTTCGGGAAGTTGTAGTCGTAGGAACGCGGCTGCGGACCGTGCACGGTGCCGCCATGCCGCCACAGCGGCGAGCGGATCGAACCGATACGCGCGCGGCCCGTTCCCTTCTGCCGCCACAGCTTCTTGCCGGAACCGGAGACCAGCTTCCGATTCTTGGTGGCATGGGTACCGGAGCGCTGTCCGGCGCGGTAGTGCTTTACCGCTTCCCAGAGCAGGTCCTCGTTCACCGCGCCGAATACTTCGTCGGCCAGTTCGAAGGTCCCCGTCTTTTTGCCGCTCAGATCGAGCACATCAATCGTTGCCATAATTAGCTCTTCTTCTTGATGAGACGCTTGGACGCCTTCAACGGGTTGATCGGACCGGTGTCGGCGGAGAATCCACGGCGCTCGCGAGGCGGTTTCTTCGCCTTCGAAATCACTACGTATCTGCCGTTCGGTCCCGGCACCGCGCCCTCGACCACCAGCAGGTTTTCGTCCTTGTCGATGCCCAGAATGCGCAGGTTGCGGACCGTGATCCGCGCATTGCCCATGTGGCCGGCCATCCGCATGCCCGGGAACACGCGCGACGGGTACGCCGAGGAGCCGATCGAACCGGCGATGGTGAACATCGAACCGTGCGACCCCGGGCCGCCGCGGAAGTGGTGACGTTTCACCACGCCGGCGAACCCGCGTCCCTTGCTGGTCCCGACGATGTCCACAAACTTCTCGCCGTCGAAGATGTCGACCAGCACGCGGTCGCCGATCTTGGTCGCGTCGCCGTTACCCTCGGACGCGGCGGCGTCCACTACGATCCCGACTTCCTTCATCAGCCGCACCGGCGGAAGGTTATTCTTCCCCAGGTGGCCGCGCTCGGGCTTGTTCAGCCGCGATTCCTTCACGAACTCGACCAGCCCGATCTGGGCCGCGTCGTATCCGTCCTTGGCCGCGGTCTTGCGCTGTGTGACCACGCACGGACCGGCCTGCAACACCGTGCAGGGACGCACGTCGCCCTTCTCGTCGAAGAGCTGCGTCATGCCGACTTTCTTTCCTAAAATTCCGCTGACTGCCATTTTCTTTTCCTTAACTCCGCTTCCTGTCCGGCGATTGCTCTTTCCGGGCGCTTACGCGACGGAAGCTTTGTTTCAGGCTCAAGGCCCGAGGCTTAAGGCTTAAGGAACTTCAAATTCCTTGCGCCTTGCGCCTTACGCCTTGCGCCTACTTGTGTTCTTTCCCGAATGCCTTGATCTCCACGTCCACGCCGGCCGGGAGGTCGAGCTTCATCAATGCATCCACGGTCTGCTGTGTCGGCTCGAGGATATCGAGCAGGCGCTTGTGGGTGCGGATTTCGAAAGCTTCGCGCGACTTCTTGTCCACGTGCGGCGAACGCAGCACGCAGTACTTGTTCTTCACCGTGGGCAGCGGAATCGGTCCCGCAATCTGCGCCCCGGTGCGCTTCGCCGTTTCCACGATCTCGCCGGTGGACTGGTCGAGGATGCGGTAGTCGTAAGCTTTCAGCCGAATTCGAATTCTCTCTTTACTGATCATTTCTCTTCTCAAAGAACGTGCGGCAAACTGCAAGCCGTCCGAGTTGTGTCTTCGCTTTTGCCTTGCGCCTCAGGCCTTCAGCCTTGCGCCTACTGAATGATTTCCGAAATCGTGCCCGCGCCCACGGTCTTGCCGCCTTCGCGGATGGCGAAGCGCAAACCCTTCTCCATGGCCACCGGCGTTATCAGCTCGACAATGAGTTGCACGTTGTC
>Ga0097691_1000864_pt1 | contig 24158 bp, 22 predicted proteins | sample NGESurdeep072012_8_FD_72858 | JGI IMG/M metagenome (GOLD analysis project Ga0097691, IMG submission 72858) | Arctic peat soil microbial communities from Barrow, Alaska - NGEE Surface sample 210-1 deep-072012 | ecosystem: Environmental > Terrestrial > Soil > Wetlands > Peat ... | reverse complement strand
CTTAGTGCTGAGTGGCGAGTGCCAAGTGCCGACCTCCCAGCTCCGATTACCGATTACCCCAAACCTGTGTCTTCGAAGAAAGTTGTCTCAGGAAGGAAAATTTCATCGTCAAACGTCACTTGGGCAGCGGGGTGCCGTCATCGTGGTTAAAACGACCATCGTCCAGAACGCAGGCCCGGCGCGTCTCTTGGCGAGGGTGGATATGAGAACCCTTACTGGTGGCGCATTTCGGCGCACGGCTTCTTCAGAATTTCATATCTCGCTTCCCGATATTCGTAGAATCCCGTAAGCCATAAAACCGTAAGTCTATGTAGCCGCGAGACTTCAAGGATGGTCTGCGAAGTGCATATCCTTTTGCCAGTGGGGTAGTAGCTCCTAATTTCATAGGCAGTCTTTTCAACGCTACTCGATCAAACGGAGGATGGAAATGCGCGTTGTATTTTGCGCCAAGTTGTTTTTCCTGCTTTTCGTGCTGACTTTCGCAACATCCGCACTGTTGGCACAATCGACCACCGCGACTCTGCAAGGCACGGTTGTAGACCAAACTGGCGCTGTGGTTCCGAACGCCAATTTAAAGGTCATTAACCCGGCTACCAACCTGACGCGTACCACCAAGACCGACTCGACGGGCAACTACCTGGTACCGGCGCTGCCGATCGGGAGCTACAACGTCGAGGTGCAGGCGAGCGGACTGGGCAAGCAAGTCGTCACCGGCCTGGTGCTCGAGGTCGGCCGCACCGTGGCGCGGAATTTCACTCTAACACCAGCCACCGTGGAGGAAACGGTCTCCATCACCGGCGAAGCACCGGTGGTGGAAAGCACAACCATGACCGTCGGACAGGTGGTGAACGGCGAGGCCGTGCAGAAGATTCCCTTGAACGGGCGGCACGTGCTGGAACTGACCGGACTGGTTCCGGGAACGGTCGTACCGCCGGCCAACGGCTTTCTGACCGGCGCGATCCGCGGCCAGGGAGCGCTCGGCGTGAACACCGCCGGTACCCGCGAGGGGACCACGAATTTCATGGTCAACGGGGTCAACCTGATTGACATGGGCAACGGCCAGATTACCTTCCAGCCGTCCATCAACACCATCTCAGAATTCAAGATGGATAACTCGACGCCGAGCGCCGAATACGGCCGCAACGCCGGCGGCATCATCAACGTCGGCACGCGCTCGGGGAGCAACGCGTATCACGGCGAAGTGTTCGACTTCTTCCGCAACGAAGCGCTGGATGCCCGCAACTTCTTTAACAAGGCGACAAGCACCTCCGGCGCGGCGTTGCCGCAGGCCAAGTTCAGGCGCAACGATTTCGGCGTCGCTTTCGGCGGGCCCATCTGGAAGGACCACACCTTCTTCTTCGTGAGCTTTGAAGGACTGCGCCAGCGCCAGGGCGTCAGCGTCTCCACCACCGTGCCCACACAGGCGCAGCGGGACCAGATCACCGCGGGCGGCGACCCGACCATGTTGAAGCTGTTGGAGCTGATCCCAAAGGCCAACAACGGGGCTTTATTCAGCTTAGGCATTTCCGCCCCCGTCAACCTGGACCAGTGGACGGGCGACTTCCGCCACATCTTCAGCCAGAACGACACCCTGCATGGCTTCTACAACTTCCAGAACGATCTTCGCCAGGAGCCGACCCTGCAAGGCGGGACGATTCCCGGCTCCGGTGATACGCGCGCGGCGCACCGCCAACTTCTCACGCTGAACGAGACGCATGTGTTCAGTCCCACCCTGGTGAATGACTTCCGCGCCGGCATTAACCGCATCAGCATCTCGTTTGTCGCCGACAATAAACTCGACCCGTCGGCGATCGGCATCGTGGATGGAAAGAGCGGTCCGGTAGGTATTCCGCAGATTTCCGTTGGCGGCACGAACCTGCGCTTCGGAGGTATTTCCGGCTTCCCGCAAGGACGCGGCGACTACACCGCAGTTTTGTCCGACACGGTCAGCTACCTGCACGGGCGCCACAGCTTCCGTTTCGGCGGCGAACTACGGCGGTACAACGGCAACAGCTTCCTGGCTGACGCCGGCACGCTCGGCTTCAAGGACATGACTGCGTTTATCGCCGGCACGCCCAACTCCATGACCATCAATTCCAGCAGCCGTCCGGCGCGAGTTTATGAGAACGCATTGGGTTTCTTTGTGCAGGACAGCTACAAGGTCAGGCCGTTTCTGACGCTGGAAATGGGCCTGCGCTGGGATTGGAACATGTCGCCCACCGAGGCGATGAACCGCAGCTCGCTTTTTATCCCCGAAAAGGATTGGCTGGTACAGGTGGGGACCAACGGCAGGAACAACATCTACAACCAGAACAGCCATTTGTTCCAGCCGCGCGTCGGCTTTGCCTGGGACATGCTCCACGACGGCAAGACCATCCTGCGGGGCGGCTACGGCATCATGTACGACCAGCCCAACCCGATCACCTTCGCGGGTAATTTCCCCTACAACGTCTCTTACTCAATGACGACCACGACGACGTTCTCGGGTTTGCTCGCCGCTGCGAAGGGGAGCGGCTTCACGGTGGGAACCGTCGATCCGAATTTCAAGGACGATTATATTCAGTCGTGGAACCTGAACGTGCAACGCGAAATCACGCCGACCCTGGCCGTGATGGCCGGCTACATCGGCAACGAGGGGACACACCTGAATACGGCGATTAACATCAACCAAAAAACGCAGACAGGTCCCGGTGTGTATACGTTTCCGTTTAGCAGCCTGGCAGCGACCAGTCCCATTCTTCCCAATCCGGCGAATCCCAAAGACCCGCCCAATGTCCTGGGCAACATCATAGCAACCGAAAGCATCGGCACCTCGAATTACAACGCGTTATGGATCACCGTAAACAAGCGCATGGGGCATGGTCTGCAGTTCAGCTCCAATTACACATGGTCCCACGCCCTGGACCAGGTCTCGCGGAACGGTCTGGCCGTTTCCGACTCGACCCGCCCGTTCCTGGACTACGGCTCGTCGGATTACGATGCCCGGCACCATTTGAGCTTCAGCACCGTCTACCAGCTTCCCTTCCACGGCAATCGCCTCAAGGACGGCTGGCAGTTGAGCGGCGTCTTGACCCTGCAAAGCGGAAATCCGCTTACCGTCGTCGCGGGCAATCCCGGCAAAGGCGGCCAGTCCATGGCGAACTTCACCGGTTTAGGCGGTGTTCGTCCGGACCTGACCGGGACTATGCCGTCGGTCGGAGCCACCCTCATCACCAGCGGGAGCAACGCCGGCAACGTCCAGTGGTTCTCCTCTGGCTCCGTCTGCGATCTAACTACCGGAACGGGTTGCACCGGTGGCGCGGCGTTCACCCTTCCGGTCGCCCTTGTGGGCGCCAATGACCTGTTCCACTTCGGCAACCTGGGCCGGAATACGCTGATCGGACCCAGCTTCAAGAACGTCGACTTTTCGATCATCAAGACGACGAAGATCACCGAGCGGATCAGCCATGAGATCCGCATCGAAGCCTTCGACCTGACCAATCACCCGAACTTCGGTAACCCTGGGCTGACCGCGCAGGTCGGCAGCACGAGCTTCGGCGTGATCAGCTCCACGCGCGGAGCGACCGGCGACGCGGGCTCCTCGCGGCAGATCCAGTTCGCGATGAAGCTGATTTTCTAGGCCAACGGCGTACGCCGTACGGCATACGCGAAACTCAAGGCCATCCGCATGCGGATGGCCTTTTTCTTTAGCCGCAGGACGCGTGGCGAGCGCGGCTTCACCAGGAACTTGTCGGCATGATCCGCCAGAAGATGAGGCTGACGGCTTCGCGGAGGGCCTCTTCGGCGCGGTCGCTACGGGTCTTGGGAATCGAATCGGGACGTGGCGAAGCGTAAGCGACCACGCCTTTACGGGCGAGGAATTGCTTCACGCGAAACAGGTGGTAGGCATCGCTCACGGCCACCACCGTGTGCCAGCCGTTGGTGCGGAGAATGGCGGCCACGCGGTCGGAGGATTCGGCGGTGTCGGCGCTCTGGGTCTCGGCGATCAGGCTGGCGTCGGGAATGCCGCGCCGGGAGAGGTAGTCCCGCCCCACGCCGCCCTCGCTGAAGGTGGGATCGGGGCCGAAGCCTCCGGTGGTGATTACGACCGGCGCGATGCCGCGCTGATAGAGATCGTAGGCATGGTCCAGGCGCGCTTTGTACACCGGGGAAGGGTGTCCGGCATATTCCGCCGCGCCCAGGACAACGATCGCATCCGCGGGTCGAGCTTCATCGCCGACGTGGCGCGCGATATAGGCGGCGGTTACCAGCACAAAGACCAACAGCGCAAACGCGAGGACGGCCAGAATCCAGAACACGAATTTCCAGCGAGAACGGCGAGGCCTACCCGGGGAAGCTGAAAGAGGGTCCGCGGTAGCCGGGGTATCGCGCTTCATTCGCCCAGCAGGTCGGCGATCGCCTGGCGGGGGATTGCGCCTTCGCGCAGCAGTCGCCAGCTCCCATCTTCGCTAAGATCGACGATGCTGGAGGATACCGCGCGGGGCGAAGGGCCGCCGTCCACGATGATGGGAATGCGCTCCTGCAACTGTTCGCGCACGGCGCCCGCGGTGGTGCATTCGCTCTGGCCGCTCAGGTTCGCCGAAGTGGCGGTGATGGGCACGCCGGCAGCGCGGATGACCTGCAACGGAATCTTCGCTTCGGGAATGCGGATGGCAATATTGCCGGTATTGGCCGTGACCTTCAGCGGCAGCCGCGAGGCGGCGGGCACGATGATGGTCAACGGCCCGGGCCAGAACTTCCGCGCCAGGATGTAAAAGTTGTCGGGCAGCGGATCACGGGCCAGCATCTCGGCCTGGTCCTCGCTCTCGATGAGCAGGGAAAGCGGCTTGTGGCGGGAGCGCGACTTGATCTCGTAAACCCGCTCGACGGCGCGCAGGTTGAACGGATCGGCGGCCAGCCCGTAAAAAGTGTCGGTCGGCATGCCCAGCACCTGGCCGGACTTGATCTGCTCGGCGGCGTAAGTAACCAGCGACGTTTCGGGGTTGTCGCTACTGATCTTGAGGATCTCGGCGCGCACAGTTTCCCTCGGATTCCCTCGAACAGAATTCGCGAAAAGCTAACATATCAGAGGCGGGAGCATCAATGGAAGGAGCCCGCTGTATCATCAACTTGTGAAAGAACAGCTTTCCCGATTGCGGACAATTCAAAGCAGGCAAAACACGCTGCTGAAGGAGCTGCGGCGCGCCTTCCACGCCGGCGAACCGACGGACGACGGCTACTGCGCCATCGAGAGCGTCCGCACGATTGAAGAGGCGATTCGCAGCGGACTGCGCTTCCGGGCGGTAGTGTTCAGCGAGTCGGCACGGAACCGGGCGGAGAAGTTGCTGCCCCAGGTCTCAACGCACGTGGAAACCGTAATCGTGCCCGACGAAGTGTTTTCCAGCGCGGTGGCGACCGATACCCCGCAGGGCGTGGCGGCGCTGGTGCGCATCCCGCAGCACACGCTGGCCAAGATCATGGAAGCGCCCGATCCGCTGCTGGTGGTCGCCGCCGGATTGCAAGACCCCGGGAACCTGGGGACGATGGTCCGCTCGGCCGAGGCGTTTGGGGCCGCGGCGGTACTGATTACCGAAGGTTCGGCGAGCCAGTTCAATCCCAAAGTCATTCGCGCATCGGCAGGCTCGATGTTCCGGCTGCCGGTGGTGAAGACCGCTGCACGCGAATTGCTTACCGCACTCCGCGAAAAAAAAGTACGGCTGTTGGCGACCTCGTCGCACAAGGGCACCGCGATTGACCAGGCGGACCTGACCGGCGGCGTGGCGCTGTTCATCGGCAGCGAGGGCGCAGGCTTGCCCAAGGCGCTGGCGAACGAGATGGACGCGACGTTGGTCATCCCACATTCCGCCGGCGTGGAATCGCTGAATGCGGGCGTAGCGGCGTCGATTGTGCTGTACGAAGCGTCACGCCAGCGGAGAAGCGAGAAGTCCTGATGGCCCTGGTGGTGGTGGGCGGGCATGCGCGCAGCGTGGGCAAGACCAGCGTGGTCGCCGGATTGATCGCCGCGCTGCCGGAGATGCGCTGGACCGCGGTGAAGATCACGCAATACGGGCACGGCATCTGCTCGGCCGACGGCGCTGCCTGCGATTGCGCGACCGGCGATCATGCCTGGGCCATCACCGAAGAGCACGACCGCAGCGGCGAAAGCGATTCATCGCGCTTCCTGGTGGCGGGCGCCGCACGGTCCTGGTGGGTACGCACGCGTCAAGGCATGCTGGCGGAGGCCATGCCGGCCCTTCGCGAACGGCTATCCGGCAACGTAATCGTGGAATCCAATGCGGTCATGAAGTTCCTGCGGCCGGATGTCTACTTGACGGTGCTGAATTTTGGGAATGCGGACTTCAAGCGATCGGCGCTGGAGTTTCTCGACCGGGCGAGCGCAGTCCTGCTGCACGAGAGTGCCGTCCCTGCGGGACTCGCGCCAGTACAGCACCAGACACCCGGGACTAACGTCCCGGGCTATGAACTTCCGGAGTGGGACGGCGTGTCGCTCAAACTGATCGAGGGCAAGCCGGTGTTTCGAATCCAGCCGCCGGAGTATGTGACGCCGGAAGTGGTGGAGTTCGTACGAATGCGGACGTCCGCCGGTCAATGATGGTATAGGGCGACGCAAAAACCCGGGCAGCATCTACAATAACTTGCCCATGCAAAACTTCGAGGTGCTGTTCGATCACGGTGAACCCTCGGCGGTGGAGAGCCCGGCGTACCGCCCCTACGGCAACCTCGGATTTCCCGATCCTCCCGCGGAACGGCCCTGGATTTACTCCAACTTTGTGCAGTCGCTGGATGGGATCGTCTCCTTCAAGGGCAAGCACGCGGCCGGTTCCGATATCTCCCATTCGGAAGAAGATCGCTGGCTGATGGACCTGTTGCGCGCCCATGCCGACGCGGTGCTGTTGGGCGTAAACACGCTCATCGACGAAACGCAGCTCGGGAACCGCGAGCGCGGGCCGGTGTTTCGCATCATGACCCCGGAATGCCGCGAGTTGCGGCAGCAACTGGGACGCCGCCGCGAGATGAACCTCATCGTGACCGGCTCAGCATCGCTCGAGGTGGACGATTACCGCGTCTTTGACGGCGAGCTGGTGGACTCTGCCATTGTGACTACGCGCATGGGAGCGAAGCGCCTGGCGGAGAAGCAAAGCCAGGCGCACGTCCGCATCGTCGTGGCCGGCGAAGACAAATTGGTGGACCTGGCGGAGATGGCGCGCATCCTGCGCCGAGAGTTTGGAATCCGCTACCTGCTGTGCGAAGGCGGCCCGACGCTGTACGGCTACATGGCGAAGGCGCGGCTGATCGACGAAAAGTTCGTCACCGTGTCGCCGATCGAAATCGGACGACTGATTCCACCGGAGCAGGAGCCCACCGAGTCGGAAAAGCGAGGCGCAGTGAAGGTGCGTCCGACGACCTTCAGCGCGCCCGGGTTTCTCGCCGAAAATGCGCCCTGGTGGACCTGGGTAAGCTGCCGACGCGTAGCGGACCACCAGTTCTCGCGCTACCGCCGGCGCTGAAAAAGTGCTCAGTGCAAAGTGCTCAGTGCTCAGCAAGAAGGCGATGACTTTCAGAGTTCAAGAGAACGAGCAATGGTCTGAGCACTGAGCACTCAGCACTGAGCACTCACTCTTTTCCCGTACCGGGGTCGATGGGTGGCGGAGAGTCGGGATGCGGGGAGCGCGACGGATCTTCCAATGGAGGCGGGGGTGTGGCCGGCGGGTGCGGAATGGAAGCTCGCGGTTGCGTGCCTTCGCCCAAGTGCTTGCCGCCGGAAAATTTGTGCAGCTCCTTCAGCAGTTCATCGTGTTCGCGCCCGGTGTACTCGCGGGCGAAGCGGGTGAGCGCCGCGGTCAGGATGTCGGAGTGGTGCAGCTTGTCCATGCCGGGTTCGCGGGTAATGGAGAGCCACAGCCGGTGTACGAGGTCCACGTCTCCGCCCTTCAAACTGGGCGTGTGCGGCCCGATGCGGAAGGTCTCCGCCGTCATGTCGGGATGGACGATGTGAAGCACAAACTGGCGTTTCGGCGGCGGCATCGCCTCCCAGGCGCGACCCAACTGGAAGGCCTGCTCCTCCGGCGTGATGCGGCTCGACATGCCGGCGACCACGGTGGACGACTCCAGTTCGCGCGCGGTCACCGTGAGGGCGGACCACACGTCGTGGGCAGGTATAACCAGCAGAGATACGTGCTTACCCACGGCCTCCGCGATGGCCACGGCGCGGGTAAAGAGTGTCTCCTCGTAGTCGCTGAACATCTGTTCCCTGTCCAGGTCGGTGCCGCCGGCGGCGAAGCGCGTAATGCGCGCCGACATCACCACCACGTCCTGCTCGCGCGTGTCCGCGTGCTCGAGCGCCCACTTCAGGTGGAACATGGTGTTGTAGTCGCGCACCGGGACGAGGAGGCTTCCCGGCCGGACCTTGAGCGCTTCGCGGTCCACGGTGTCCTCGTGCAGGAGCTGAAAGTGCTCCTTCATCTGGCGCTTGGCATCAGAGAATTTCCGCCGGTTCACCCGTTCCGAGGTCTCAAATAACGCAAAAAAAACGGCGGAAAAGATCAATCCGCTGACCGTCGCTACCGACTTCGTAAACAAGTTGGTCACCGTGGTGGCCAGCAACACCGCGGATACGGAAGCCAGCCCGATGGGGATTTCAACGCCGCCAATGTGCAGGTTGAGGGGGACCTTCCAGCCGCGTTCGCCGTGAAACTTGAACCGGAGCACCAGCATAGCAATGCCCTTGAACGTGAAACTCCACATCACGCCGAAGGCGTAGGCCTCACCCAACATGTAGACGTCGCCGCGGCTGCCCAGGATAATCACCAGTTGCATGATCACGATCATGTTGATGATGCGGTAGCTGGTGCCGTAGCGCTTGTGCGGCTTGCGGAACCAGTCGGTGAGGACGCCGTCTTCCGACACCCGGTTCATTACGCCGTTGGAGCCCACGATGGCGGTGTTGATGGCGCCGCTCAGCATCAGGAAGCCGACGATCACCACGAACGTGCGCAGCAGGATGCGCAGGATGAGCGGCCCGGTCATGTACATGGCCAGTCCGGCGATCAGGTTGTCCTTGTACAACGGCACGCGCACTTCGTCGGGAATGATCATGACCGCGAGCAGCGACACCAGGCCGGTGAACATCAAGCTGTAAATGGCGACGATCAGCGCCGTGCGCTTCAGGTTCTTCAGCTTGGGGCTGGCGATTTCGCGGTAGACCTGGGCCAGCGTCTCTTCGCCCGACATGGCCAGCACCGAGTGGCCGAAGGCCATCATGATGCCGAGCAGACCGAACATCTTCGGGATGTTGCTGTGTCTCCAGAAGCCGAGCGCCTCGGGTGCGAAATTCAGGTTTTTCGGAATCGGCCAGGGCGGCAGGTGAAGGTTGGGCTTGGTGAGCAGCGTGATGAGCGACCAGCCCAGGATCAAGACCACCATGGCGGTGGTGACGTACATGATCTTCATGGCCTTGTCGCTGGATTCCTCGATGCCCTTGATGTTCTGCCACCAGAAATAAATGGTGACCGCCGCCGCTATCGCCACCGAGATCCAACTCACTGGGAGCTGAGGGGCCTGGGTGGCGTGCCAGGGGAGCAGGTTATGGCGGAAACCGGCATCCAGCAGTTCATTGAGCAGCCCAGCGATGTACTGTCCCGCCGACACTCCCGACACCGGGCCGGTCAGCACGTAATCGAACATCAGGGCGGAGACGCTCAGTTTCGCCAGGTGGCCGCCCAGAGCCTCCTTGACCACGCGGTACACGCCGCCGCGAACGAACATCGAACAGCTCTCGACGTACACCGCGCGCACCGCAAAGGAAAACAGCATTACGGCGACGATGAACCAGGGCGCTGCCTTGCCGACCGCCTGTTCGGCAATGCCGGCCGCGTAAAATGCGGAGGATCCCAGGTCGTTTAGAATGATGGCGGCGGCCCGCCAATAGGAGATGAAAGTGAGCATGACCGACGTCGCAACCACGATGCGAACGCGGTCGTTGGTGCCGCCGCCCTGGACTTTGCTGGCCATTCCGGAAAGAAAAACGCGCCGCAGCCGTCGCGCGACGCACCCTACTACTCGGTTGCCTCCTCGTGCTCCGAGACGATACCCATCACTTTTGCCAAGCGCCTATCTTAACGCATGAGCTTCCGTGAACCTGAAGTGAACACGACAACACCCGTGACCGGCACTCCAATCCGCCCGTCGGAAGTCAGAACGCGCCTCTCGCGGCGCGCGTGGCTGCTCGCCGTAATCTCCGGGGTGTTGCAGGTGCTCGTGTTCCCCAGCGCCGATTTGAGCTTCCTGTGCTGGATTTGCGTTGTCCCTTTGCTGCTGGCGATTTTCCAACCCATGGGTAGCCCAGCCTTCCGCCCGGGTTTGGCGGAGGGTGGGGTTGTTTCTCGTTCCGCTTCGCCTCGGCAAGCCTTCCTGCTGGGCTATGTGTGCGGGCTGATCTGGTCGTTCGGGTGTTGTTATTGGATCTACGACGTCATGCACATCTACGGCGGACTCAACCGCGCCGTAGCGGCCGGGGTGCTGGTGCTGTTCAGCCTGGCGATGGCGTTGTCGTGGGCGGTGTTCGGATGGGTGATGGCGCTGCTCGCGTCCGGCCGGATGGGACAAAAGGCAATCCTGCTGGCGCCATTCGTTTGGGTGGCGACGGAGATGCTGCGCGGTTTTCCCTTCGACTTCCGCTGGAACCCGCTCGGCACCGCGCTGGTGAATAACATCCCGCTGACGCGCCTGGCCACGGTCACCGGCGTGTACGGACTGTCCTTTGAAATCCTGCTGCTGAACGTGGCCTTTGCGGTGGCCTTCCAGGTGGAGGCGCGCCGCCGAAGACTGCTCCTGGCGATTTCGGTGGCGGCGGTATTGATGCTCCAGGCGGGCACGCTGCTGAAACCCGCCCGCCTGCCCGCCAACGGCACCGCGCGCCTGGTGCAGGCCAATATTCCGTTCCTCACCGGCGAGCAGTGGACGCAGCAGTACTTCGATCAAGTTGTCAAGGAACTGGCCGAGCTCAGCGTCCCACAACCGGGCCAGGCCGATCCCAACCTGCCGCCGATTGACCTGATCGTCTGGCCGGAGAGCCCCGCGCCGTTCTTCCTCAACGACCCGCGCTTTCGCCACGCGGTCAGCGAGGTAGCACGCCAGTCGCACGCGGCGGTGGTGGTCGGCACCCTGGGCGTACCCACACCGAACCCGGGACAGCAACTCTACAATTCGGCGGCCATCGTCGCGCCGGATGGGACCTGGGGAGCGCGCTATGACAAAATCCATCTCGTACCCTTCGGCGAATACGTGCCCTTCAAGCAGATGTTCGGATTTGCCAGTGCGCTGACGCACGAGGTCGGCGACTTCATCCCGGGCCGCGAGCGCAATGTCCTGCGGGCGGGAAACCTGGCGGTGGGCGTCTTCATTTGTTACGAGTCGGCGTTCCCGAACGAGGTCCGCCAGTTCGCGGCCAACGGCGCGCAGGTGTTCGTGAACGTCTCCAACGACGGCTGGTTCGGCGACACCGCCGCCCCCTACCAGCACCTGCAACAGGCCCGCATGCGCTCGATTGAGGACCGCCGCTGGCTGCTGCGCTCCACCAATAACGGCGTTACCGGAGTGATTGACCCCTACGGCCGCGTACTCGACACTGCACCCCGCAACCAGCGCACCTTCATTGACGTTCCCTTCAGCCTGGAGCACACCACCACCTTCTACACGCGCCACGGCAATTGGTTGGTGTGGCTGTGTGCGATAATTTCGGTGGTAGCAGTCATCGCGCGGTTTGTATTTCCGCAGTGATGGACGGCAGGTCGTAGGTGGCAGGTCGCAGGTCGGCGCGCGCCGACTGTGGGCGACTTCCGACCTACTACCTACGACTTCCGACCTACGATTATGAAGAACATCGCCGAACTCGATCAGGAATACCTCCCGTTGCGCGACAAGGTCCGTGAGCTGCGGGAGTATCTTTGACGCGCCCAAACTGACGGCGCAGCTCGCCGAAATCGACAAACAAGCCTCCGACCCGAACCTCTGGTCCAATCCCGAGAAGTCGCAGAACGTCATGCGCGAGAAGAAGCGCCTGGCGCACATTCTCGCCACCGAGACCGACCTGGCGCGCCGCTGCAGCGACATCGAGGCCTATTTCGAGCTCGGACGCGAAGGCGAAGACGTCACCGCCGACATTCGCCGCGAGATGGACAAGCTGCGCGACCTGGTGGACAAGCTGGAGACCGAAACCCTGCTCTCCGGCGAGAACGATGCGCGCAACGCGATCATAACCATCCATCCGGGCGCGGGCGGCACCGAATCGCAGGATTGGGCCGAGATGCTGATGCGCATGTACCTGCGCTGGGCCGAGCGCCAGGGCTTCTCCACCGTGCTCAACGACTACCAGCCGGGCGAGGAAGCGGGCATCAAGTCGGCCACATTCTCGGTGAGCGGCGACTACGCCTTCGGCATGTTGACCAGCGAAATCGGCGTCCACCGCCTGGTGCGGATTTCTCCCTTCGACCAGGCCAAGCGGCGACACACCTCGTTCGCCAGTGTCTACGTATCGCCGGAAATCGACGAATCCATCGAAGTTGACATCAAGCCGGAAGACCTCCGCGTGGATACCTACCGCTCCGGCGGCAAGGGCGGCCAGCACGTCAACACCACCGACTCGGCCGTGCGCTTGACACACTTACCAACCGGCCTCGTCGTCGCCTGCCAGAACGAGCGCTCGCAGCACAAGAACAAGGAAAGGGCCATGAGCATCCTGCGTTCGCGCCTCTACGAGCACGAGCTGGAAAAGCGCAAGGCGGTGACGAAAAAGATCGAAGACTCGAAGCTCGACATCGATTTCGGCTCGCAGATCCGCTCGTACGTTCTCGCGCCGTACCGGATGGTGAAGGACCACCGGACCAAGGTCGAAGTCGGCGACGTGGACCGCGTGATCGACGGCGACCTCGCTCCGTTCATCCACGGGTACCTGCTGATGCGGAGAAACGAGCAGGCGGGGTAATAGGAATAAGCCGGTCGAGGGCGACCGGCCTACAACATGGTTTTGCAGCACGTCACTGACGACGGCGCCATGCATGTGTTGTTGTAGCCCGCTCGCCCTCGAGCGGGTGAACTATGGCTCTGTCCAAAATTCGCCGATACGAATTCCGCCGGTACCTTCCGCACCTTCAACGCGGTTGCGCTCCCATCTTTGTCAGCATGTCAACGCGTGCACGGTGGACACTTCCGCCGGCCGCTCGCGACATCGTTCTGGAATCAATTCTCCGCGAAGATCGCGTGCGCATAGACCTGCTGGCGGCCATCGTCATGCCAGATCATGTCCACATGCTTTTCTGCCCGCGCGAGGACCTAAGGAGTGGGATCTTTAGCCTCTCTGAAATCATGAACGGCGTCCGTAGCCCATCGGCGCATCGCATCAATCGGCTGCTCGGACGCAAAGGTCCTGTTTGGAATGAGGAGTTCTTCGATCATCTTCCGCGCTTCGGAGAACTCGATCAGGAACTTGCTTATATCTGCGAGAATCCCGTTAAGGCCGGATTGGTGCAGAATGAAGAGGATTACGCTTGGCTGTGGGTTGAGCCCACGTTGCTCCCGGCTGAGGGCGGCCGGGCTCGGGATACAACGAACGGCTCTGCTGTAGATGATGGGGACCGCGGAAACTCGAAGTGATGCCGGCCGGGGGCGGCCGGCCTACAACCGAGCTGGCATACGACAAAGCTTGGACACAACAACTGTACAAACGCGGACAGGCGCTGTTTCTCGGGCAAGGACACTCGAGTACTTCACCCTCGCCTGGAACTCTCTGGAAGCAGCGGCTGCGATCGTCGCCGGCCTGCTTGCCGGCAGCATCGCGCTGGTGGGCTTCGGATTCGACTCCGTCATCGAATGCGCTTCCGGGGCGACGCTGCTGTGGCGCCTGCGCGACGGCGAAGCGGGCGAGCGCCGCGAGCGCACCGCGCACAAGCTGGTCGGCTCCAGCTTCCTTCTGCTGGCGGCGTACATCGCCTGGGACGCGATCACCGCGCTGCTGCATCGCGAAGCGCCGAGGGAATCCATCTTCGGCATCTGCGTGGCCGCCGTTTCCCTGATCGCCATGCCGTTGCTGGCGCGGGCCAAGCGTAAGGTCGCGCGCGAACTGAATTCGGGCGCCATGCAGGCGGATTCGCGCCAGACCGACCTCTGCGCCTACCTGTCCGCCATTCTCCTGGTGGGACTTGTCCTGAACGCGACGCTGCACTGGTGGTGGGCCGACCCGGTGGCCGCCCTCATCATGGTTCCCATTATTGTCCGCGAGGGATGGGACGGCCTGCGCGGAAAGACTTGCTGTGACGGCCACACCTGCGGTACCACATAAGGCGCAGGCGATTCGATGCCCAACCGTATTCTTACCAAGCCGCTGAGCGACCGCTTCAACGACGCCCTCGTCTACGCCCACAACCTGCACCGCGAGCAGCCGCGCAAGGGCCGCGACATCCCGTACATCGGGCACCTGCTCGGGGTCGCGTCGCTGGTGCTGGAAAACGGCGGCGACGAGGACATGGCCATCGCCGCGCTCCTGCACGATGCCGTCGAAGACCAGGGCGGGCTGCCGCGGCGCGACGAGATCGAGAAGAAATTCGGCAAGCGCGTCACCAAGATCGTGATGGGCTGCACCGATTCCGACGCCGTCGATCCGCTCCAGAAGGCGCCCTGGTGCGAGCGCAAGGTGGCCTACATCCACCACGTGCAGCACGAGGCCGATCCGGAAGTGCGCCTGGTATCGGTCGCCGACAAGGTCCACAATGCGCGCGCCATTCTCACCGACCACTACGAGTCGGGTGATGTATGCTTCGACCGTTTCAGCGGGCGCAAGGACGGCAGCTTGTGGTATTACCGTGCGCTGGTGGACGCCTTCCGGCACGCCGAATCGCGCCACCAGGATGACTCGGTGAGCGGATCAGGCCGGCGCCGCCTGATTGCCGAACTGGAACGCGTGGTCAACGAGCTCGAATCGCGCTGCGGAGGCAGAGGAGAAAATCCATGCCGCGAATGATCGAACTGATTCGGAATTCCGCCGTGCCCGCGGCCCTGATGCGCACCGCCTCCAAGGGGGCGCTCGCGCTTCCGGCCGAGGAGATGATCGAGATCCTCGTCTATCTGTCTTCACATGCCATCTTCGGCGAGCAGGCCCGCATGACCCTGGCCGGATGGGATGAGGCCGCCTCGTACCGCGTCTGCGCCGATCCGACCACGCCGTTCGACATCATCGCGTATTTTCTGAACCCGAAAAACCGGCGGCCCAAGCTGGTGCCCGCGCTCCTGGAAAATCCGTCGGTGCCGGAGCTGGACTTGCAGCAACTGGCGCAGGAGCACTCCGCGCCGCTAGTCGCGCAGATGCTGCAAAGCCCCCGCGTCCTCGGCGCGCGCAACATCCTGCACTCGCTGACCTCGAACCCGGTGCTCACACCGCCGCAGCACGTCCAGATAAACGAGGCGCTCGAGGCGTTGGGCGATACGATCTCCGCGGAAACAGGCGAAGCGGTGCCCGATCCGGATGCGGAAGCGGACCTGGCGAAATTCCTCGCCGAACATGGGCACGAGATCGCCGCCGAGGATGGGAAGGCGTTTGAACTAGTGCAGGCCGAGGGGGAAGCCGAAGCGGCCGCGCAAGTAGCCGCCACTGCCGCGCAAGTCGTCGAGGACAAGCGAGTCGCCGATGCGGCAGCGGTGCAGAAGGTGGCCGACGACAAGGCGGCGCAAGACCGCATGTCGCCCCTGCAAAAAATCTCGAAAATGACGGTTGGCGAACGGATTCAACTGGCGATGAAGGGCAGCAAGGAGGACCGTTCTATCCTCATCCGCGACGGCGCCAAGCTGGTCTCGTCGGCGGTGCTGGAGTCGTCCAAGGTCACCGACCAGGAAGTCGAAATGTTCGCGGGCATGAAGAACGTGCAGGAGAGCGTGCTGCGCGGCATCGCCGGCAAACGCAGGTTCATCAAGCAGTACAACGTCCTCCGCGTGCTGGTGAGCAACCCGCGCTGCCCGCTCGACGTGCAACTGAACCTTGCCAAGAACCTGATGAACCAGGACCTGAAAGCGCTATCTTTGAACAAGAACGTGTCCGAGACGGTGCGCAAGCTGGCAACTAAGATGCACCAGGAACGGACTGAGAAGAAGTCCCCCTTTTAGTGATTGAGTGATTTGCGATTTGGTCGAGTACAGCCTGACATTAGGCTGTGCGCCAAATCACTCAATCACCAATCGCTAAATCGCTCAACTAGGGTTAGGGAGTTCACTTTGAACACCACGACTACGGATCCAATTACCGAACTGCTGAAGAGATCGAAGACCATCGCCGTCGTCGGCCTCTCCGACAGCCCCTTACGCGCCAGTCACGGCGTTTCGGCCTACATGCAGTCGCAGGGCTACCGCATCGTGCCGGTCAATCCGACCGTCGATAACGTTCTCGGCGAGGACAGCTACTCCTCGCTGCTTGACGTGAAGGAGAAGATCGACATCGTCAATATTTTCCGCCGCTCCGAATTCGTGCCCGACGTGGTGGACCAGGCCATCCAGCTCAAAGTCCCGGCGATATGGATGCAGGAAGGCGTCATCCACGAAGCTGCCGCCGAAAAGGCGCGCCAGGCGGGGATCCTGGTGATCATGGACAGGTGCATTCTGAAGGAACACAAGGCGAGATTTGGGTGAAAGCATTTGTGATTTGGTGATTTAGTGATTTGGTGATTGAAGCCGCCTGTGAGTGCAATCACTAAATCACCAAATCACTAAATCACAAATGACGTCAGTCACCAATCGCCGTCACCACCACCGTCCTCTGCCGTCCCCTGATATCGCACTCGAGATGAAAAATCTGCTGCCAGGTGCCGAGCACCGGCTTTCCCGCCGCTATCGGCACGGTCAGCGATGGTCCCAATAGCGTCGCCTGCAAGTGTGAGTGGCCGTTGCCGTCGTGCCAGGCCTGCTCGTGTCCATAATCGCGGCTGGGCGGGATGAGGCGGTTCAGCATCTCCGGCAGGTCGCGCTCCAGCCCGGGTTCGAACTCAATCGTGCCCACGGCCGCGGTGCTGCCGACGTTGAATACGTTGACGGTGCCGGTGCGCACGCCCGACGCGGCCACGATCTTCGCCACGTCCGCTGTCAGGTCGTGCATGTCGCCGTTGCCGCTAGTGCGGAGAGAGATCTGTTGTTGATACGTCATTGTTCTTCGGAGTCTTGCTTCTTTGCCCGGGAACGCCGCTTCTTGATCTCCGCCAGCCGCTCGGCGATGCGCTTCTCCACGCCTTCCTGCGTCGGATGGTAGTAGCGCCGCCCGCGCAGCTTGTCGGGCAGGCAGTCCATGTCGGCGACCTTCTCTGCCAGGTTGTGCGCATACTGGTAGCCCTCGCCGTAGCCGACCTGCTTCATCAGCTTGGTGACGGCGTTGCGGATGTGCAGCGGCACGGGTTCGGCGGCGGTGGTCTCGACATCGCGCCCCACGGCGCCATAAGCCGTGTACAGCGCGTTCGACTTGGGCGCGATCGACAGGTAAACGACCGCCTCCGCCAGCGCCAGATCGCCTTCGGGCTGTCCCAGGAAATCCACGACATCGCGTGCGGCGATGGTGAGCGCCATCGCATTCGGATCGGCCAACCCGATGTCCTCCACCGCCATGCGGACGACGCGGCGCGCGATGTACAGCGGATCTTCTCCGGCGTGCAGCATGCGTCCGAGCCAGTAAAGTGCGGCGTCGGGATCGGAGTTGCGCACCGACTTGTGCAGCGCCGAGATCAGGTTGTAGTGCTCTTCGCCCGACTTGTCGTAGAGAAGAATTCGTTTTTGCAGCGCGTCCTGCGCGACCGCGTCCGTGATGACGCCGCCATCGCCGGCAATCTGCGTGGCGACATCGAGCGCGTTGTAGCCGGAGCGCGCGTCGCCGCTGGCGTAAGCCGCGATCTTGGCGAGAGCCGAGTCCTCCGCCGTGATGTTCTTTTCGCCCAGCCCGCGCTCACGGTCTTCCAGCGCTCGGTGCAGCAGGGCCACGATCTGCTCTTCACTCAACGGATACAGCACGTACACCCGGCAGCGCGAGAGCAGCGCCCCGATGATCTCGAACGAAGGGTTCTCGGTGGTCGCGCCGATCAGCCGGATGGCGCCGCTTTCCACGTAGGGAAGAAACGCGTCCTGCTGCGCCTTGTTGAAGCGGTGGATTTCATCGATGAAAAGGATCGTGTGCGTGCCGTAGGTGCGCGCCTTTTCCGCGTCGGCCATCACTTGCTTGATTTCCTTGATGCCCGCCAGCACCGCCGAATACTGGATGAACTCGGACTTGGTGACGCGCGCGATGATTCTTGCCAGCGTGGTCTTGCCCACGCCCGGCGGTCCCCAGAAGATGATCGAGCCGGGATCGTCGCGCTCGATCTGCAGGCGCAGCGGCTTGCTCTCGCCGAGCAGGTGCTCCTGTCCCATGAATTCGCCGAGCGTGCGCGGACGCATGCGGTCGGCCAGCGGACGCGTGCGGTCCACCGCCTCGTCCGCCGCCGGGATTTTTCCGAACAGGCTCATTCCCTGCGCCGTTTGGCCAGGCGCGCCAGCGCGGCAAGCTCTTTCAGATATTCCTTGATCGGCCGCGCCGGAGTCCCCCAGAAGATCACGCCCGGCCCGCGAATCACTTTTCCCGTGGGCACGCCGGACTGCGCGCCCAGCACCGCACCTTTTTCGATGCGCACGTGGTCGGCGATGCCTACCTGCCCGGCCACCACCACTCCGTCTTCGATGACCGAGCTGCCGGAAACGCCGGTCTGGGCCGCGATCACCACGTCTTCGCCAATCTGCACGTTGTGGCCGACGTGCACCAGGTTGTCGAGCTTGGTGCCGCGCGCGATTACCGTAACGTCGAGCGCGCCGCGGTCGATGGTGGAGTTGGCGCCGATTTCCACGTCGTCCCCGATCTCCAGCCGCCCCATCTGCGGGAATTTCACGTAGCGCCCCGTCTGGCGATCCCGGACGTAACCAAATCCGTCGCTGCCCAGCACCGCACCCGCATGAACGAGGACGCGGTTGCCGATGCGCGTGCCGGAATAAATGCTGACGTTGGTGCGGATGTCGCAGTCGTCACCGATAGTGACACCTTCTCCGATGAAAACTCCAGCGCTAATGGAAGTATGCTCGCCGACCGCGGCGCCCGCTTCGATCACGACATACGGGCCAATTGACGCCGAAGGTGCGGCGTGGGCCGACCCATCCATGAGGGCAGTCGGATGCACGGCCGGCGTAGGTTGTGTGGCCGGATGAAGCAGCGTCGCCGCCCGTGCAAAAGCCAATCGCGGCTGCGACGAAAGCAGCAGCGGCTTGGCGGCTTCATCGGCGGCAAAATCTCCCACAATCACGGCGCCTGCTCGCGACTCCATGGCCGCTGCGATGTGCTTTGCGTCCTCAACAAACACCACGTCCGAAGCCGTTGCCGACTTCAGGCTGGCGACGCCTTTCACCTCGGCGTCCCCGCCGGCGAGATTCGCGCCAATCTGCTTAGCCAATTCGGAGAGCTTCATAATCTCTAAGTTGTGTCATCCCGAGCGAGGACGTTAGTCCGAGTCGAGGGACCCTTTGTTTTCTTCTCTCGATGCCCAGCGTCATCCGCCTAGTACAACGGTTTCTCGCCCTCCGGCCGGGTCTTCCAACGCCGATGCACCCACAGCCACTGGTCCGGATACTTCCGGACGTACTGCTCGAGCACGTTATTGAACATCGCGGTGTTGGCCACCAGGTCGGCTTCCGCGTTGTCGGTGCGCACCAGTGTAAGCGGCGGGTCGAAGTGCACGCGATATTTTCGCAGCACCGGGTCCCAGATGGTGAACGCCGGTATCACCGACGCATCGGTGTGCAGCGCCACCCGCGCAATTCCGCTCGCGGTACACGCCTGCACCCCGAAGAAGGGAACGAAAACGCCCTGCGGCGGCGTCATGTTCTGGTCCATCAGCAGCCCGACGGTTTCGCCCGCGCGCATGGCCGACAGCAGGCCGCGCGCAAACTCATCCTTCGGGAACGTCTGGTTGCCGTGCAGCGTTCGATACCGCTCTACCAGCCGGTCCACGTAAGGATTGTCGAGCGGACGCACCACCACGCGCAGCGGATGCCCATGCACCGAATGGACGAACGACCCGACTTCCCACGCGCCCAGGTGCGCGGTGAGGAAAAGCACGCCTTTGCCGCGGCGCTGTGCGGTATCGAAATTCTCGAAGCCCTCATATACCGCGACGCGGCTTACGTTTTCGCGTGAGTATTTCGGGAACCGGCAGAACTCGGCCAGCAGGCGTCCCAGCGACAGGAACACTCCACGCACGATCCTGCGCCGCTCCTTCAGCGGCAGCTCGGGCATGGCGATTTCCAGGTTGCGCAGTCCGACCCGCCGCAGCCGTGGATGCAGGTGATACACCGCGCCCGCCAGCAGTATCGCCATCCCGCGCGCCAGCGGACGGGGCAGCGCACCCAGCACCTTGATGACGGGCCACACCAGTGCGTATTCGAGACGATGGCGCATCGCGTCTGGAGTGTATGACTAACAGCGGCAGGCGTTCAAACACGTAGCCCGTAGTCGGTAGTTCGTAGTCCGGTTCTCCGGGTTGCGGTCTGCGGACTACGGACTACCTTCCTATTTTCCCGCCGGTTTTGCTGCCGCCGGCTTGGGCGCAATCGGCGCGTATTGGCCCAGCGGTTTGAGGAAGGGCTGCGCGTCGGCGGGCAAGGGCGTCAGTCCTTGCAGCAGCGAACGATACGGCACCATGCGTCCGTAGAACGCGCGCGTGTCGTCGCGGTCCTGCTTGATGACCGCGCCATTCAGGGAAATCCCGGCGAATATGCCGCGCGCCCGCGAATAGGTCAGCACCTCGGCGCGCATCTTCCAATCCGTGGAAGCGTCGGCGTGGCGACCCACCGGTCCCGCCGCGACTGAGGCGTCCGCGCCCACTTTAAATTTGCTCGACAGCAGCGCCCCCATGCCGCGTTCGTTCATGATAAGCAAGATCAGGTCCACGGCCTGCGCGCCGATCTGGAGTCCGAAGCTGCCGCCTTCGATCCGGATGAACGCGGGCGCGCTCCAGCCGCTGGCAGTGCGGCAACTCGCCAGCCCCTTGCCGTACGAAGCGCCTATTACGAACGCGCCCTTCAGGTACGACGGGACCACGGCGACGCACTGCGCCGAGCCCATCACGTTGTCGGGAATTCCGGCATCGGGCGCCGACATGATTTCGTTCAGAACCGTGCCCGCATCGGAGACGCGTTCCAGGACCTTGGCGCGATCGCCCTGCGCGAACGCAGCCAGCGGAAGCAGAAGCATGAGGAGGGGGAGCAAAACCGCTTTTCTCATAGCAGTTCCATGCTAACGCAAGAAAGTGCTCAGTGCTGAGTGCTCAGTGCCAAGTTGGGCAACACTGAGCACTGAGCACCGAGCACTATGCACTCAGTACTTACCTTACTTACTTGGCTTCCACCATGTTGTGGGTGATGGCGTGCACCGACAGCGCGATCCGGTTCTGCACTCCGACTTTGCGCATCAGCTTGGCCACGTGCGCCTTCACCGTACGCTCCTCGATCCCGAGCGCCGATCCGATTTCCTTGTTCGACCGTCCGGCAACCAGCATCTCCAGCACGTCGCGCTCGCGCTCGGTGAAAGTCACGCGTCCGGCAGGGAAGATGCGTCCGGGCGAAGCCGTTACCCGCTCGATAAAGGTCGAGAGCACACGGCGCGGCGCCCACACCGATCCCTGGAAGACGATGCGGATCGCCATGACGAACTCCTCGGGCGTGGCAGCCTCGTCCACATACCCCTTGGCGCCCGCCGCGAGTGCCTTCAGGATGGTCTCGTCGTCGACGCCGCTGCCGCTGACCAGGATCCGCAATCCCGGCCGCGCGGCTTTCAGTCCAGCCATCAGGTCGAACAGGTTTTGCGTCCCATGGCTGCCCAGCAACGCCAGGTCTATCTCCGGCTCGGTAACGACGCTCTGGGTTGTGGCCGCGACCACTTCCAGGTCGGGCTCGGTGTCAAACAGTGCGCGAAAGCCGATCAGCCGCAGCGGATCGGGCTCGATCACCGCGACGCGAATCTTTGGCTTGCGTTCCTGGGGCGGCTTGCTTTTCTTCGTCATGCCTGCCGCGTAGGATACTGCAAATCGCGCATTAGGGCATTGGCCGTTAGGACATGTACGTTCGTGTTCCCACCGCACCCAGCATCTACTATGCCTATGATCCGGTCGAGGGCGGCCGGGCTACACATCCCGGAGAACCGCAATGAGACTGGCAGTCCTGACCCTTACGCTCGCGCTTGCCCTCGCCGCGGCCGCGCAGATGGACTCCGCGCCCGCCTACACCCCGAAGTTCAACGGCGACCCTGCCCATTCCAACGCCGAATTCGCCGCGCTCGGCTACCTGCGCACCGTCGGCTCGGCCCAACGCGAGTACAAAAAGAAACATGGGGCTTACGCGACGGCGCTCGCGTCGCTGGTAGGGAGTGGGTCCTTTACCCGGCGCATGGTGTCCAACAATCGCGGCGACTACACGGTGAAGTTCCAGTCCACTGGCAAGGATTATTCGCTCGCGCTGGTTCCCAAGACATTTGATGCCGCGCATCGCGCCTTTTACATGGACGAATCCGGCAACATCCGCGCCGACGACGCCAAGCCCGCCACGGCTTCCTCGGACCCGGTGAAGAAAGGCTGACGAAAAACAAAAGCGGCAGGCGCATCGGCCTGCCGCTGGGAAATCCGTGAAACTATGCGCTCTTCTTGACCGCGTGCACGCGCTTGGAAAGGCGCGCCTTGTAGCGGGAAGCGGTGTTCTTGTGCAGAACGCCCTTCTGGACCGACTTGTCGAGCGTCGAGATGGCGCCCCGCAGGGAGGTTTCGGCCTGCTCGCGGTTGCCGCTGGAGAGGGCGGCGCGCAGCTTGCGCAGTTCGGTACGGAGGCGCGACTTGTTCAAACGATTGGTGGCCGTGCGCTTTTCCGTCTGCCGGGCGCGCTTCAGGGCCGAGAAGTGATCTGCCATAGGGTTCCAGCTGTCCTTCACTGAGAATTTCGGTGTGTGCCAAAACTCATATTCTACGGACTTGGGCCGCAAACGTCAAACCTATTCCGCCCGCTTAAGCCTCGTAAGTGCCCGGATACGCGCAACTTGGCAGCATTCGATTTGGTCCCGGGCGCGGCGCCGTGGGTCTGCCGTTGCGCATCGAATGCAGTGGATATTGCGGCGTTCGACGAGTGCGCCCTCATTGACTCCGCCCGGAGCACGTCGTACCCTAACGCTCACATGGTTGTTCTTCCGCTCCGCCGCGAGCACTCGGCCGGTCGTTTCGACTCCACGAAATTTCTTTCGGCAGCCGCCGCCGATTCTGTCGGCGCACGGGGGGTCAACGCATAATTAATGAAAAAGAACATCGAAATTTCTCCCAACGTAGAAACCCTTTTCGGCACCCATGACGAAAATCTGCGCCTCCTGGAAGACGGCCTCAACGTCAACATCGACCTGCGCGCCAACAGCATTGAAATCGAAGGCGCCGCCAACGACGTCAAGCGCGCCGAGCAGGTCTTTGCCGACTTTGCCCACCTCCAGGGCAGCGGACACAATTTCAACAACGGTGACCTGGCCTCGATGATCCGCGTCCTGGCCACCGACCCCGGCGCCACCATGCGTGGCCTGGTCGAAGCCGGCAAGCAGCGCGCCTTCGGCAAGCGCACGGTGCAGCCCAAGAGCCTGAACCAGCGCCGCTACCTCGATGCCATCGAGAACAACGACATGATCTTCGGCGTCGGCCCGGCGGGCACGGGCAAGACCTATCTCGCCGTCGCCATGGCGATTTCCGCGCTGGCCGGCAAGAAGGTGAGCCGCATCATCCTGGCGCGGCCGGCGGTCGAAGCCGGCGAACGCCTCGGCTTCCTTCCCGGCACGCTGCAGGAGAAGGTCGATCCCTATCTCCGCCCGCTTTACGACGCGCTCTACGACATGCTCGAGCCCGAGAAGGTGGACCGCTACCTGGAGAAAAACATCATCGAGATCGCGCCCATCGCCTTCATGCGCGGCCGTACCTTGAACGATTCCTTCATCATTCTCGATGAGGCGCAGAACACCACCTCCGAGCAGATGAAAATGTTCGTCACCCGGCTGGGCTTCAACTCCAAGGCGGTGATCACCGGCGACGTCACCCAGATCG
>Ga0097691_1000863_pt1 | contig 24158 bp, 14 predicted proteins | sample NGESurdeep072012_8_FD_72858 | JGI IMG/M metagenome (GOLD analysis project Ga0097691, IMG submission 72858) | Arctic peat soil microbial communities from Barrow, Alaska - NGEE Surface sample 210-1 deep-072012 | ecosystem: Environmental > Terrestrial > Soil > Wetlands > Peat ... | reverse complement strand
CGTGATGGCCGAAGGTGCGTTCGCGAGGTGGATGCGGGCGCGCGCCGGGAAATGGATCCGCAGCTATCACGGACGACTCACCCTGGCGTTGTCGGCATTCTTTGTAGTCCCCGCGCTCGCGTTTGCTTTCTGGTCCTACCAGCGGCTGCGCGCTGACGACCGGGACGATCGGGAGCTGCTCGTGCGCGAGACGCTCGATGCAGTGGTGGCGCGTGGAGACAGCACGCGGCTTGAAGGCGTGCCGCGGCCATACAATACGCCGCTCTTTCTTTATTCGAGCGGACTGCTCAGCGTCACAAGCGATCCGCTGCTGGACGATCTGGCGCCGGCCGGCCGGGCGCTCCCGACGCCGGTCTACCTCAGCATTGCTGCGCGCGGCGAGCTCAATGCGAGCTGGCAGGAAAACGTCGGGGCCACGCCGGTGCTGTTTGGGTATCGCGCGGCGTTGGGGCCGCGCGAGGAACGATACGTCGTGGCCGCTCCAGCGCGGAGTGATGAGCTGACACTCGACAGACGGCGGCGCGATCTCGCGATTCTCGTGCTTTTTTCGACTGTCATGGGCGCCCTCGCGGCTGTGTGGCTGAGTCGTGTTGCGGCCAGAGTTCTCGCTCGTGATCTCGAGCTGAGCCGGGTCGAGGTCGCGCGGGCGGAAAGAGTGCTGGCGTGGGGCGAGATGGCGCGCCAGGTGGCGCACGAGATAAAGAATCCGCTCACCCCGATCAGGCTCGGAGTGCAGCACCTCCGGCGCGCACGCACTGATCCCCGCGTGAACTTCGACCGCGTGCTCGATGAGAACGTCACCCGGATTCTTTCGGAGATAGACCGCCTCGACGAGATTGCGCGTGCGTTCAGCCGCTATGGATCGGCTCCCGGCGAGCTGCCCGCCCCCGAAAGCATTGACGTGGCGGCGATATTACGCGATGTCGTGGCACTGGAAAAAATGGGAGTCGGCGATGTCACGTGGACGCTCACCGGAGCGGAGCAGCCTGCGTTCGCTGATGCACGCGGAGACGAGCTGCGCGATGTGCTGCTCAATCTCTTCGAGAATGCGCGGCTTGCCCGGGCGCGAAAGGTGAGCGTGAAGCTGAACCGCCTGCCCGGAATGGTGGCCATAGAAATCGCCGACGACGGCGCGGGGATTGGAAAAGCGGACCTGCCTCGCGTTTTCGAGCCGCATTTCTCAACGCGTACCACCGGCAGCGGACTGGGTCTCGCCATCAGCCGTCGTCTGCTCGAGTCATGGAGAGGCACAATCGCGATCACCAGTGAAGCGGGCAAAGGCGCGCGTGTGGTGTTGACACTCCAGGCGCCTTCGTGAGCGGGTCGCACCGAACACCGGCCGGGGGAATCTGGATCAATGCCCCGATCCCGCCTCACATCAGCGGATGGCAGCTGCCTCCCGACTGGAAATGGGGCTCGGACGGTCTCATGGGCGATCAGCGACACTATCAGGAAATAATTGACGGATTGGGACGATCGCTCGCGCTGGTGACTGCGCCCAATCCCGACCACGAAGCGTGGCTGCGGTCTGAAGCCCAGCACCTGGCGCACCGGAGTCATCCGGCAATTCCAACCACTTACCACTACTGGACGAGCCAGCCGGAGCTGAATCGTGGGCCCGGATACCTGAGGCGGTGGATCACCGGCGAGTCGGTGCGGGCGCACCTTTCACGCATAGGGAACGCGGAGATTCCTTACGTGCTCCAGGTCTTGCGTGGCGCGGGCTCGACGCTGTCGTATCTGCACGACAGCGGCACCACGCACGGCGCGTTGAGCGCCGATACCGTCTGGGTGACGCCAACGCGGCGGCTGTGGATGCTCGAGTGGCAGTGGGCCGTTCCGCGCGCCGACATTCCCGCAGGGCTGAGACCGACGCTCGAGCCAGCGTGGACCGATGGGGCGCGTCCGACGATTCCCACGCCTCCCGAATGGATCGGCGGCCTCTGGAATCCCACGCAGGCGAGCGACCAGTGGCAGCTCGCGGCGCTTTGTTTTGAAGCGCTCACCGGAGAAGATCCGCCGAGCGTCGACATTCCTCCGGTGATTCTGCTGCGACCCGAGTGCCCGGCGAGCGTTGCGACGGCCATCGACCGTGCGCTGCTCCCCAACCCCGACGAACGATTTCACTCCGTGTCGGCTTTTCTACGCGTCGCTGACCGCGGCTACATCAGCAGAAGCACGTACGTCATGCCGGACCGTGTGGACGGCTCGCCGGTGACGGAGAAAACGCACGAGTCGCGAGTGCGGTGGGCGCTGGGCGATGATTACGAAGTTCTTTCCGATCTTGGCTCGGGAAGCTTTGGCCGCGTGTGGCGCGCACGAGATCTTTCGCTCGAACGCGAGGTCGCTCTCAAGGTTCTTCATCCTCACATTGCCGTCGACGGGCGCGCGGTTGCGGCGTTCTGGAAGGAAGCGAAGCTTGCCGCCCAGCTGGCACACCCGGCAATCGTGCCCATCTACGACTGGGACAGCCGCGGCGATTTGTCGTGGTACACGATGGAGCTTGCCGAGGAAGGCTCGGTGGCGAGTCTCATTTCGCGCTCGGGTCCGCGCTCGCTGAGTGAGATTGCCGAGCCGGTTGAGATGGTGCTCGAAGGTCTCTCCGCTGCGCACGCGGCGGGGATCGTACACCGTGATCTCAAGCCGGAGAACATTCTCATCGATCGTTATCGGCGGTGGCGAATAACGGACTTTGGGATTGCCAATGTCACCGGAGAGGAGGTTGCGGGAACTACTGGCACTCCGGCGTTTGCGGCGCCGGAGCAGCTTCTCGGCGAGCCGCAGGGTCCGGCAGCCGATCTCTTCGCCGTCGCCGGCATCGTTGTCTTTGCGCTCACTGGTGCGCCGCCATTTGGTGACGGTGATGCGCATGAGATCATTGCACGGCAGCTCTCCGGGCGCGTCGACCTCACGTCGTTTCCGCAGGCAGTGAGTGACTGGCTCAGTGTTGCTTTCTCTCCCAATCCAGACGACCGTTTCGCCGACGCGGCTACGATGAAAGAGGCGTGGCGCCAGGCGGTAAAAACGGCTCTTCGCCGGGAGCGCGGCGGGTGGTGGTGGAGGTCTGCCGCCGATTGATGAGAGGTCGGGATTGTGCACCTGCCGAGTCTCAGTCGATGGCGATAGTTGCGAGCAAAAAAGCAGGGGTTCCAAACGCTGACTCGAAGGTCTGGCTGCAAAGAGTTGCTAAAGGCGCTGGCTGTCAGCAGATGCTGGCTTTGAACTTGCAAGCGGGATGTTAGCGCACGAGTCAGGTTGAGCGGAATTATTCCAAATCGTTGGCGGACATATGTTTGCCAAGGCGCGAGTCGACAGAATGATTCGAGATTTGGCGGGGCAAAAGTCTGGCGCGAAGGGATTTTCCTGCTAAGTTGTCGGGCGGGCATCCGCGCCTTCTTCTGTGGCGTAAATGGCTCTACCGGCATGCATCCTGCCTAATGGCAACGCGGTCGCTTCGTCCCGGTTGAAGTTGCGGTATTAACCATTAAAAGAGGTAATCACCATGTTGAGAAGGCGTTGGACCGTCTGCGCAATGACGGCCTTGCTCTTCGGCGGAACGGCCGCGGCACAGGCGCCGGGCACGCTGTTGATTGGCGGTTTTGGGCAGTACACGAAGTTCGACAGCGGGTTGCTGCTCGGGAACAAGTGGGGAGTAGGTGGCCGTCTCGGCGCATTCTTCGCCCCTAATTGGAATCTCGAGGCGGAGAACTCATATAACCGCCCACCGCAGCAGTACGCTGGTCAGACTGGCGACATCTGGTATGGCCCAGTATCCGCCCGCATCCGCTACAGCTTCCCGATTGCGAACGCAGCAGCGTTCCATCTCGGCGCCGGCGGTGTCATCAGTGGCTACGCCGGCTATGAGCCGGATGTGCCAACCGGTCAGGACCTGGTCAATGTCCTGAAGAACAAGCGCGGCTATAACTACGGTGTCGAAGGCGACGTCGGGTTCAGCATCGGCATGGGCGCAATAGCGCTCCGCGTCGATGGAATCGGCGACTACATGCCGAACGGCTCGCCGAGCGTCGGCAACGGCGGCCCGGCGTATGGCTCGCACAAGAATCTGCGCGTGCAGGCCGGCCTCGAGTTCCATCCCAACGTTGAGTCGCTTTTCGGCGGTACGATGGCCAACGCATCGGCCCCGTGGGCTCCGTACATGTGGTGGGACGAGATGCCGGAGGCGGCCCTTCCGGGCACGCTCGAGATCGGACCGTTCGTCCAGTACACGCACTTTGGTGGCGGCAGCAGCAGCAACGTTACTGAAGGCGCCCCGGGCAACCCGTCTAGTCACATCGGATTTGGCGGCCGCGTCGGCGTGTTCCTTTCCGACGTGCACTGGGAGCTCGAAGGCGATGGTCAGAACACCAAGACCGCGCGCAAGGACAACACGGGTCACATCTTCCAGAACAGCGCGACGGACATCAGCTACACATCATTCGCGCTGCGCATGAACTACAACATCCCGGTCGCTTCGCGCACCCAGTTCATTCTGGGCGCCGGCGCAGTGCGTTCCAACTACGCATCACAGTCGAACGTCACCAGCATCGGCAGAAGCTTCCAGTACAACTACGGCGTCAGTGGACTCGCCGGCCTTCGCTTTGGCATCGCTAACCGCGTCGCCCTGCGTCTGGACGGAATCGCTGACTATATGAAGGACACCAAGAACCTCAACCTGATCGGCCGCGCTGGACTCAGCCTGCTGATCGGTGGTGGACGTCGCGAAGTCATGTGCACGTATGCCGGACTCGAGAACATTCCTGCTTCGAGCCCGCAGTGCGTCGCGCCCGCTCCGCCGCCCCCGCCGCCAGCCCCAGCGATGTGCCCGTACCCGGGCCTCGGTGGAATCACGGCTGCGGATCCGGCTTGCGTAGCTCCAGCGACTCTCGTTGTCATCGACACGACCAAGATCACCGGTCCGATCTACTTCGACTTCGACAAGTCCAACATCCGTACGGATGCGGCTGCTACACTCGACGCGAAGATTCCATGGCTCCAGGCCAACCCCGGAATGCGTATCCGCATCGAGGGCAACGCCGACGAGCGCGGCTCGGATGAGTACAACCTGGCCCTCGGCCAGCGTCGTGCCGCCTCCGCGAAGAAGTACCTCGTCGAGCATGGCATCGATGCAAGCCGCTTCGACCTCGTCAGCTACGGTGAAGAGCGTCCTGTCTGCACCACGCACGACGAGACCTGCTGGCAGCAGAATCGCCGCGATGATTTCGTCATCGTGACGGTCGGCAGCGACAAGATTGTTGTACCACCAACGGAGTAAAGCACCTACCTTCGGCCGGTCGCTTCGGCGGCCGGCATGAAGTGAAAGGCGGGGCGTCCTCGGATGCCCCGCCTTTTTCACGTCCGTTTCCTTGCGGCAGCCGGAATTGTCATCCCATAATTCGCAATGATGCCAGTTGAACCGCTTGCTCCGTCCGCCGAATCCGGGGTGCAGGCCGAGGCCGATCGCTTTCGAGCAACCTTCGAGCAGGCGGCGATCGGCGTGGCGCACCAGACGCTCGACGACAAGTGGATCTGGTTCAACCAGCGGTGGTGCGAGATCGTCGGTTTCGAACGAGGGGAGCTGCTCACAAGAAACCTCTCCGGGCTCACTCACCCCGAGGACCGCGAGGCCAGTGCTGAATTCGACGCCCAGGTTCGGCTCGGCGAGCTCAACCGCTACTCGATAGAGAAACGCTGCATCAGACGGGACGGCATCACCGTCTGGACGCAGCTCTCGGTGAGCATCATTCGCGACACCGACGGACGGCCCAGCTACTACGTCGGCTTTCTCGATGACATCACCGAGCGCAAAAAGGCGGAGCAGCGACTCTCGGCACAGTTCTCAGTTGCGCGGATATTCGGCGACTCGCCCGACGCCGCCGACGTACAGCGGCGTATGCTCGAGGCGATCTGCCACGATCTTGGCTGGAGCGCCGGTTCGCTTTGGATCGTGGACGAGGCCGAGCAGATACTCAGGTGCGTCGAAAGCCGCCGGCTCTCGCATAGCACGAACCGTTTCAGGGGGCGTCAGCCCGATCAGCCCCTGAGAAGCGGACAGGGACTCCCTGGAAAAGTCTGGGCAAGCGGGAAGCCGGAATGGATCCAGAACGTCAACACGGACCCCGATTTTCCGCGGGCGATGCTTGCAACGTCGCTCGGAGTGCACGGCGCGTTCGCGTTTCCGGTGAAAAGCGGCCCGACCGTGCTGGGAGTGATGGAGTTCTTCAGCCCGGACATTCAACCGGCCGATGACGAGCTGCTGCGCACTACTGGCGCAATCGGAAGCGAGATCGGTCTCTATCTCGATCGAAAGCGGTTCGAGGAGCTCGGCACGAAGAGCGAGGTGAGGCAGGCGGCGATCGTGGACGCGGCGCTCGACTCGATCGTTTCCATGGATCACAATGGAAAGATCACGCACTTCAACCGCGCTGCGGAACGCACCTTCGGTCTCAGGAGGGAAGACGTGATCGGAAAGGAGATGGCGGAGCTGATCATTCCGCCTGACCTGCGTCAGGCACACAGAACGGGAGTGGCGCGATACACCGAATCGGCGGAATCGAGGATGCTCAACCACCGCGTGGAGACGTGGGCGCAGCGAGCCGACGGCACACGGTTCCCGGTGGAGCTGGCAATCACCCATATCCCGCTTGCCGGACCGCCGGCGTTCACCGGTTTTATCCGCGACATCACCGCGCGCAAGAAGGCAGAACAGGCGATTCGCGAAAGCGAGGAGCGGTATCGAGGCCTTACCGAGGCGTCGGTGGAGGGAATTCTAATTCACGACAACGGTGTCATCCTTGACGCGAATCCCGCACTGGGCCGGATGTTCGGTTACGAACTGTCGGAGATACTCGGCATCAACGCCGTAGACCTCCTGACGGCGCCCGAGTCGCGCGAAATGCTGCTTGATGAGATGCGCAAGCGTTCCAGCGGCCCATACGAGGTCGTCGGAGTCAGGAGGGACGGTTCCCGTATCGATGTCGAGATCACGGCCCGCAATCTCGGCTACGCTGATGCAACGCTGAGAGTTGCCGCTATCCGCGACATCACGGATCGCAAGGCGCTCCAGAAGCAGGAGCGGGAGCTGATGCGGGAGCAGGAGGCGAGAGCAGTTGCCGAGCACGCCGAGCAGCGAGCGGAGTTTCTCGCCGAGGCGAGCAGGGTGCTGGCCCTTTCGTTCGACTATCAGACTACCATTGCGCAGCTCGCCCGGCTTGCCGTGCCCAGGCTCGCGGATTACTGCGCCGTCGACGTGATCGAAGGAGACCGGGGATTCATCCGTCTTGGCTTTGCGCATTCCGATCCGAAGCGGGAGGAAGAATTCCGCGCCAAGCTGACGACGTTCCGCCCCGAGGATGTTTCGCCGCGTCACCCGGTGATGAGGGCGCTGCTTCATGGCGAGAGTGATCTCATCACGCACGTGACGGACGAGGGGATGCACGCCGCGATCATAAACGAGGAGCAGTATCAGATTCTTCGGAGCCTCAACCCGAAGTCGCTCATGACCGTTCCGATGATCGCCTCCGGAAAGGTGATTGGCGCGCTCTCGATGGTGTCGTCGAGCGACGAGCGCATCTACACGGAAGAGGATGTCGCGCTTGCCGAGGAGCTGGGGCGGCGGGCCGCGCTCGCCGTGGAGAACGCCCGGCTATTCGGCGAGGCGCAGCTCGCGACGCGGGCGCGCGACGACATGCTGGCGATCGTTGCTCACGATCTGCGCAATCCGCTCAATACCATATACATGAGCGCCCAGCTGCTGCTCGACATTGTGTCCGAGACCGATCACCCGACGGAGCACAGGCAGCTGGCGATCGTTCAGCGCGCGGCGAGCCGGATGAATGGTCTCATCCAGGACTTGCTGGAGGTGAAACGGATTGAAGAGGGGAACCTGGCGCTCGAGAAACGGCAAATCGATGCGGAGTCAATCATTGCGGAGGCGCTCGACACGTTGCGGCCGATCGCCGCCGCGAGCTCGCTCAGCCTCGAGAGCGACGTCGCCGCCGGTCTGCCGGCGATAGATGTCGACTCACCGCGCATTCAGCAGGTGCTGTCGAACCTCGTCGGCAATGCGATCAAATTCACGCCGGCGGGTGGACAAATCGTGTTGCGCGTGCGGCCGATGGAGAGCGAAGCGTGTTTCATCGTGTCGGATACGGGACAGGGCATAGCGCCGGAGGAATTGCCTCACATCTTCGGCCGGTTCTGGCAGGGAAAGCGAACCGACCGTCGTGGTATTGGCCTCGGACTGGCGATTGCCAAGGGCATCGTGGAGGCGCATGGGGGCCGGATCTGGGTTGAGAGCCAGTTGGGCGCGGGAAGCAACTTCTATTTCACCGTACCGATTGCCGCGCTGCACGAGGCTCGCTGACCCGGTACCCGCTACGCGCTTCCCGCTGCCCGCTGCCTTCAGTTGGCAAAGCAATGTCGTTGAACGAAACGCAATGATGTCGTTGCGACGGCGGCGCGCTGAAGGATTTCGCGGATGCTTGCCGCCGTCAGGAGCGCCGCCGTTCTGGGGATAGACGCCTACGACGTGACGGTCGAGGTTGACGCCACGCAAGGGCTTCCCCAGTGGACAATTGTCGGCCTGCCAGTGGGTGCCGTGAAGGAGAGCAGGGAACGCGTTGGCTCTGCACTCGTCAACTCCGGGTTTGCGCTCCCTCCGCGGCGGATCACGATCAATCTGGCGCCTGCAGACGTGCGCAAGGACGGCACAGCCTTCGATCTGCCGATTGCGCTCGGCGTGCTGGTCGCTACAGGCCAGCTTCCGGCTAGTGTGGTGGACGCGCGCATCTTTGTCGGGGAGCTGGGGCTGGACGGCTCGGTGCGTGGAGTGCGTGGCGCTCTTTCGATTGCCCGGCGCGCGGCGAGCGGCGGCGGACAATGCGAGCTCATTGTTCCGGCCGCGAATGTTGGCGAAGCACGACGGGTGACATCGCTTCGTATTGCGGCGCCGTGGAATCTGCGCGCGCTGGCCGAGGAGCTTCAGAAGGGCGAGCTGACGGTTGCGCCGGAGACAAGCAGTGTCGCAGTTGGAGATGTTTGTCCGCTCGATTTCTCCGACGTGGTCGGGCAGCAGACGGCGAAGCGGGCGCTCGAGGTGGCCGCGGCCGGCGGTCACAATTTGTGCATGACGGGCCCGCCCGGTGCGGGGAAGACGATGCTGGCGCGGCGGCTGCCGGGCATCCTTCCCGCGCTTAGCGAGGGCGAATCGCTGGAGGTCATCGCGATCCAGTCGGTTGCCGGAATCCTTCCCTGCGATGTCCCCACTGTGTGTCCGAGACCCTTTCGCGCGCCGCATCACACGATTTCATCGGCGGGTTTGATTGGCGGTGGAAGCATGCCGCGTCCAGGCGAGGTGAGCCTGGCGCATCACGGCGTTCTCTTTCTCGACGAAATGCTGGAGTTTCCTCGTTCGGTGCTCGAGGGTCTCCGGCAGCCGATGGAAGACGGCCGCGTGGTGATCTCACGGGCGGCGATGTCGGTGGCGTTTCCGGCGATGTTCACACTTATCGGGGCCACCAATCCCTGCCCGTGCGGCCGACTGGGTGATGGAACGGGCGCATGCGCGTGCTCCGGGGCAGACGTGACTCGATATGCGAAGAAGATGTCGGGACCGCTCGCCGACCGGATCGACATGCACGTCACGGTTGGTCGCGTAGCGCTCGCTGATCTATCGGCGGTCAGCAACGAGGAGTCGTCAAGTGAAATCCGCCGGCGCGTCTCTCAAGCGCGGACGCTGCAGACCCTTCGCTACGAGCGTGTTGCGGGTGTGGGGTGCAACGCGCACGCTGCTGGACGGTGGATCGATGCGCACGGGGGAGTGACCTCAGAGGCGAGAGCACTGCTCCAGCGCGCGGCCGATGGGTTGGCGCTGTCGGCGCGCGGTTACCATCGCGTCCTCAAGGTCGCGCGGACCATTGCGGATCTGGATGAATCGGGTTCGGTGTCCGCCGCGCATGTTGCGGAAGCGCTTAGATACAGGCAGCCGACCAGCGAATAGGTTGATCCCACGCACGCGATTTCTGTCTGGCCCGCGTTACCGAGTCGGCGAAATAGGGAATCGTCCGAGTTCACAAATGCGATTGGCAGACGGAGTGACACTTGCAAAGCGACGCACTACGTTCGCTGCAAAACGTAAAGATCTTGGCGCGGACTGCCGAGCGCGCCCTCCCGTATGAACTTTATGATTTTGAATACCGAAGACCAGTGGGAGCGAACGTATGATTCAGGATGATACACGCCGCACATATTGGTCCCGGCAAACGCAGGATCTATGACGACCAGTTCACCTTGTCGAAAGAGCCGTTGTTCTGCGGACGTCGTGCGAACTAGATCGCCCTCGCCACTTAGAGTCACTAGCAAAATTCCGCCGGGCCTCAAGACTCGGTGTAGCTCGAGAAGCCACGGCATCTGAAGCGCTTCCGGAAGATGAGTAAATACCGAGACAGCATAGCAAAGGTCGAAAGCACCATCAGGATAACCCAGCGGTGGTTCCAATTGATTCGTCGCGAACGATACGAACCCAATGTTCTCTTTCGCCCACTCAACGCCACGCGGATTATAGTCTGATGCGTAGAACCGGGGCCCTTCAACGTCGAGCCACTGGCGGAGAACGCGCCCGCAACCACAACCAAGTTCAAAGACACTTTCGAATGTCTCGATAGGGCGGCCGATTGACTTTAGCGTTTCTTTGAACGCCATCGCCGTTGACGCGCCAGATTCTAGAAACCAGTTGACGTCGTGAGTGCCGGTCGCGCTGAAAATCAAATCTCCCGGAGGGATTTGAGTGTGATTGTGATATTGCCTTCGCAATTTGTTGTTGCGGATCATCAATCCTGGACTCCACTCGCGGAGGGTCCGCCATACGACGAACGACACGGGAAGAAGACCCGCCGAACTCAAGAAACGTCGAAAGCGACTGGCACGTTGCGTTCGTACAGGCAAAGTCAATTCCTCATCCAAGGTTCTGAGTTCCCGCGGTTGCGACCGGGCGCATCATTGGTCCTCCGTGTTGACAGGGTCAAACCGCCGTGACTGCTTCGATTATCGATCCCATCCGACGCGAACAGTCGGGCCACGCGTGATCGCGACGTTATGGGATGGGTCGAGGAGCTTCCCGGCAGAAAGTAACAGAAATTTCGATTTCCTGGCCGGCCCGGCAGCAGGTGCGCAAACAAATGAAACGTCGAACGCCGTCACGCGTCATAATGTTGCGGATTCACTCGTCCGCATTGCCGGATTCTTTCACGCTGGCCTGCATGCCGTTTACGCCCGTCGCGTCGTTGAAGTTCGAAAGAGCACCGCATTCTCTGCGTACTCCGCATGCGGCGCAGCGCGCGGCTTTTGCGAGAGCCGAGGCGGCGTCGCGGCCGGAAGACTCGCGCGGACTTCGCCTGGTATCCCTCTCCGAGGTGCTGACCGCGCTCTCGTACGCGCTCGACCTCACCGGCGGTCAGGCTGCCGGTCACACGGTCCGCACATGCATGATCGGAATGCGAATCGCCGGCGAGCTCGGCCTCCCGGATGACGCATGCGCTTCTCTTTATGACGCGCTGCTTCTCAAGGACGCCGGCTCGTCGAGCAACGCCGCGTATCTCACGGGCATATACGACTCTGACGACAGAGTTATCAAGCCGCGGCTGCGGTGGATCGATCGCAAGCATCGCGTCTCCACCGCCTATCACACCGCGCGCTCGGTGGGCATTGGGCAGTCGCCGTGGAGCCGGCTCACCCATTTCGTGGGAATACTCAGCGACGATGCAATCGGTCGGAACCTCATTCAGATACGCTCCGACCGGGGCGCCAAGGTGGCTCTCCGGCTCGGATTCCCGCGGACGACTGCCCACGCTATCCGCTCACTCGACGAACAATGGGATGGCTGCGGCCTTCCCGATGGCAAGCGAGGCGAGGAAATACCGCTCCTGTCGCGAATCGCCAATCTGGCCCAGACGGTGGAAGCGTTTCGTGCGCGAAATGGAGTCGCCCACGCGATGCGCGTCGCCCGCGCCCGACGTGGTCGCTGGTTCGAGCCCCGGCTCGTGGACATCGTGTCGCGGTGGGAGAACGACGCCCAATGGTGGGCTCGCCTCGATTCGCCGGACGTGTCGGCCGAAGTACTCTCACTCAAACCGACGAATCACGTGCGGTTGGTGGATGAACGCGGAATCGACGACGTCGCGCGCGCCTTCGCCGACATCATCGACGCAAAGTCGCCGTTCACGTACAACCACTCCACACGCGTTGCAAATTATGCATGCGCGATTGCGGAGAGAGCGGGGCTGGCTCCCGAAGAAATCCGCCGCCTGAGACGCGCGTCGCTCCTTCACGACATGGGGAAGCTCGGCATTTCGTCCCGCCTTCTCGACAAGACCGGACCATTGAGTCGCCGCGAGCGGGAAGAGATGAACCGGCACCCACTCTACACCTGGGAAGTCCTGTCGCGCGTGAGCGCCTTCTCCGATTTCGCGCGCATGGCCGCAATGCACCACGAGAAGCTCGACGGTTCGGGCTACCCGTGGGGCGCAAGGGGCGACGAGCTCGATGACGCCACTCGCATTCTATGTGTCGCCGATGTCTTCGAGGCCCTCACTTCGGCACGATCCTATCGGGCGGAAATGACTCCCCGAGCCGCCTTGAGAATCATTCGGCGAGAGGCCGGAATGGAGCTTTGTCCGCGGGCTGTGGAAGGTCTCGCCGCAATGGTCGAGGAGTCGCCAAAGCAGATGGTCATGTGAGCGTCAGCCGCTCACCAGCCGCCGATTGCGACAAATGACTTAGTCAATCCCGCCAGCTTTTCCTCGTGAATGCGGGCGCCGGGAAAGAGGGCGCTGAAGCGTGATTTCGTCAGCAGCTGAATGGACTCCACCTCGGCCCGTGCAGCGCCGCGGTCGGGAATGCGTTTGTACCATCCGACGTTGAAGGTGTTGACCAGCCACGCCCGGGCCGCGACCGGCAGGTATTGAAACCACGGAAACAGAAAGTGCGGCTCCAGCGGAAAGCGCTTGTTTGGCGTCTGCACGAAATACTTTCGCCCAACACGGCGGATCTCGCCTGCCATTCGCCGCTGGTTGTCGTAGCTCCCCACGTGCTCGATTACCGAGTTCGAAAACACCACGTCGAACGACGCCGCCGCAAACTCCGGCATCGCGCGCGCATCGCCTGCCGCGCTGATGAACCGCGACGACGAAACCTTCTGGTGCTCGATGTTGAGCAGCGTGACACGAATGTCATGCGGCTCATGGCCGAGCATCAGATCCCAGAACTGCTGCGTTCCGCCGATGTCCAGAATCTCGACGTGCCCTTCGATCTCCTCGAGCAGCGACAGGAAAAGCTCGAAGCGCCGCCGTCGCATTCGCGTTGCGAGCGACTGACTGTTGCTGTTGTCGGCAAGCGCTCGGATGAGCGACCTGCCTGCGGCCACCGAAGGCGGTCGCGCAGGTTTCGTCACGCCGGTGCGAGCTCGAGCGGCGCGGAAACCCTCACCCGGCTCGGAGCCGTCTCCTTCTGGGCAATGGTGACAATGGCACCGGCAAACCAGAAGTAGAGATACGACAGGGTCAGCACGTTGAACACGACGCCGGTGGTGGCATTGATCATTATGCCGATCGTCGTGATCAGCACCACCGTCCCCAGGAGCCGTCGCATCTGAGTACTGCCGTACCGCGCCACCTTCAACGAAGCGACCCCGATTCCCAGAAAGATCGCAATGAGCGCGATCAGTCCCTCGATGCCCAGCTCGACGGCGTACTTGAGGTAGCCATTGTCGGCGGTAAGCGGGTCGAGACCAAATCGTACCGCCGACTGATCCGTGGTACCAAGACCCGCGCCCCAGGGCTTCTCAAAGAAAGCGTCGAGTCCTTTGGTCCAGTCCTTCACGTGAGACGTGCTGCTGCTGGTCTGCCACGTGAGCGTATCCCAGACGAAGCCGGGAAGGCCGGGAACAACGGCAAAGGAAACCAGCACGGCGACGGCACCGATGATGAGACCCGCCACCGCCCACTCCGGACGCCGGAGAATCAGTATCACCAGCAGAAGCTGCAGCGCACAGACGATGATCGTCATTCGCGTGATGGTGAGCATCAGGCCGAGCCAGACGATCGAGTACTCCAGCTTGACCGAGAGTGTCCGGCGCTTGACTGCGCCGAAGACCCACGCCGTCGCCACCGGAAGCAGCAGCAGAAATGGGACAGCGAATCCCTGGCTCGACAGGTAAACCGACCCCGCTCGCTGAACCTCGACGTTCCCGATGTGAGTCCAGTAATTCATCGGAAGGCCGAAGGCGTTTCCGGCGGTGAACGCACTCACGTTGAGAAAATCCTGAAAGTAGGCGGCCACGCCAAGCAGAACGAGCTTGTCCGGCGTGACGAAAAACCATTCGATGATGGCGATTACACACGTCAGCACGACGATGATGTACAGCCGGCGGAGTGTATCGGGATCGTCGGCTATCTCCGGGCTCGCTCTGCCGACGAAGTAGAGCAACAGAAAGAACGCGATGTCCCGCAATCCAAAGAGCTCGGCCCCTTTGGGAAGGTCGATTTGAAGCCAGGCGTGACCGGCGACAAAGAACCCGCCGGCTATGATCAGGAGCGATCCCACCGCCAGATCGACCCATGAGACCGATGTTCGGGGCCCTTTGCCGAGGGCGGCGCGGACGATGACGAAACCGATTAGCGCAAGAACAGCAATCTCCTTCCACGCTGCGACAATGCGCACGACGTCGGCGCGAAAGCCCAGCGCCCCGAACAGGACCGCCACCATCAGGCTGTGAAACGGCAGCCCCCATGAGAAAACCGGGAGCGCGATACCGCTGAAGAAGGTTTTGCGGGGAAGGGGAATATCCGTCATCGTCAAAAAAACTAACCTCGCACGCCGATGGATGTGCGCTCAAGAGCCGGAATGGCGCGGGCCCTGCAAAGCCTGGCTTCGGGCCGCCCCGATTCCCGCTGTTCCCGCAACGTCCGGCGGCCGTGGCGCGTATCACTTTTGACCGCCCTTACACCGCTGTTTGCGCAACGAGAACCGACTGAAATGAAACGCCTGATTTTGTTCTGCATATCCACGCTCGTGCTGGCGCTGTTCGTTCCCGCGGGCGCCCGTGCCCAGGTAGGATCGACAACCGACATCATCATGGGCCAGGTGATCGGCCCCGAGGGCCAACCCGTCGCCGGCGCGCGAATCGAGGTCACGTCAACGGAGAGCCAGATCAAGCGCACGAAGGTCACCGGCTCCGATGGACGATATACGATTCTTTTCCCGGATGGCGGCGGGAGTTACGCGCTTCAGGCAACAGCCATCGGTTACGCGCCCCTCCGCATGGCCGTTGTCCGGCAGTCGGACGAGGATCGGCTCGTGGCTGACATCAAGCTTGGCCGCACGGCGACCGTGCTGTCTGCAGTGGAAGTCAGAGCGCGGCCGCGTCCGCGGCAGCCAACAGATCGGCCTGAGGCCGGCTCGACCGAGCGGGGCTTGCCATCAGGGCTCGTCAACCGCCTGCCGATCGATGCCGGTGACCTCAACACTCTTGCGACTCTTGCCCCCGGCGTGGTTGGAATTGTCGGAACCGACTCCACAGCGGCCTCGTTCTCCGTTGCCGGGCAGCCCCCCAGCCAGAACAATCTCACGCTCGACGGGCTGAGCTTCGGCTCGGGCAGCGTGCCAACGGAGGCCGTTCGCGGCACTCGCGTCATCACCAATACCTATGATGTAGCGCGCGGGCAGTTCACCGGCGGACAGGTTGCGACGACGACCCGCGGCGGCACCAATCTCTTCGCTGGCGCAGTTGGCTACTCGCTCCGCGACCCGTCTCTCGAATTTGCGCAGGAGGAAGAGAACACCTTCACGCAGAAGTACACTCAGAACCAGGTCAACCTCGGTATTGGCGGCCCGATCGTAAAGGACAAACTGTTCATCTTCGGCGCCGCATCGTTCAGCCGTCGCGAAGATCCGCTTCAGTCTCTGCTTGCCGCAGACCCGTTGGCGCTCCAGAGAATCGGCGCAAATGGCGATTCGGTGCAGCGCTTTCTCGGAATTCTCAACAAGTACGGGCTCCAGCCAACCTCGCCGCTCATTCCCGACCAGCGGCTCAACAACAACGGCTCCGCCATTGTGCGGATGGACTACAGTCTCGGCGAAGCGCACTCGCTGATGCTGCGCGGCGACTGGCGCGGCTCGACACAGGATGCCAGCCGGATCTCACCGTTCTCCGTTCCCCATAGCGGTGGGGATGGAAAGACATCGGGCGGCGGCGGGATGATAACTCTGACCTCCCATTGGGAAAACGGATTGATCAACGAGCTTCGCGCGTACACCTCCACGGACACGCGCAACACCGATCCCTATCTCATGGTGCCGAGCGGACGGGTGGTGGTCGCTTCGACCCTGGACGACGGCACCAGTGCCGTATCGACCCTGCAGTTCGGCGTTAATCCGTCACTGCCCCAGGAATCGCACACGCGCCTCATTGAGACCAGCGATGAGCTGTCGAGGGTATCGACCGGCGGGGCGCATCGAGTCAAGCTGGGCGGACTCCTGAACGAGCAAACATCATCTACCGGATCGTTCTCCAACGTGCTCGGCACGTACACGTTCAACTCTCTGGCAGACTTCGAGAACGGGACCGCCGCATCGTTCACCCGGACGCTGTCCACCAACAAGCGTGAAGCGAGAAGCGTGAACGCTGCCTTGTACCTCGGCGACTCGTGGCGCCGCACACCGCGCCTTCAGCTCACATATGGATTGCGGCTCGAGGGGTCGAAGTATCCGGACGCACCTCCATTCAATCCGGTCGTGGACTCGCTCTTCAACCGCCGAACGGACCAGTTTCCTTCTGAGACGCACCTGAGTCCGCGCCTGGGCTTCTCGTACTCCTATGGTGGTGCCTCGGAGCGCCAGCCGCTTGGAAGCATTCGTGGCGGACTCGGCGAGTTCCGGGGGAAAGCGCCCTCTCAGATCTTTGCATCGGCGGCTGACGCCAATGGTCTGAGCAACGGTCAGTCTCAGCTCATCTGCGTAGGCCCGTCAGTGCCCGCTCCGGATTGGCCAGCCTTCATTGAAAACCCGGCTTTGGTGCCGTCGAGCTGCAACGGGCCGAGCCAGCTGTTCGGGAACCAGAGGCGAAACGTCACCCTGCTCGCCCCAGATTTCGGCGCACCACGTGCGTGGCGCGGGTCGTTTGGAATCAATCGTCGCATTGCCGAGAGATACACCGTGTCAGTGGATGCGGCGTACTCGCGGGGAGTGGCGCAGACGAGCGCCATCGACCTCAACTTGAATACGGTTCCGAAATTCACTCTCGCGGGCGAAGGCGGCCGGCCTGTCTACACGCCGGCGAACTCGATCGTGCCGACAACCGGCGTCGTTGCGCTGAGCGGCTCGCGCATCCAACCGAGCTTTGGAGTCGTGAGCGAACTGAACTCGAATCTTCATTCCGACACCAAGCAGATCACGGCGAGTCTCAATGGAATCACCACGCGCGCGATCTCGTTCAACACGTCATACACGTTCACTCGATCGCGCGATCAATCGCAGGGCCTGAGCAGCTTTGGCGGAGGCGGTGGCGGCGGCTTCGGTGGTGGTGGCGCCGCGACGACCGCCGGCAATCCAAACCTCAGCGAGTGGGGAACGAGCGACCTCGAGAGACGTCATTCTTTCCTTGCGACGCTCACCTGGCCCCTGCACCCGGCGCTCGAGCTGACGGCGATCGGACGCCTCAGCTCCGGCGCATTCTTCACGCCGACAGTATCCGGCGACGTGAATGGTGACGGCCTGCGCAACGATCGCTCGTTCATCTTCAATCCGGCAACCGCACCCGATACCGCCATCGCGAATGGCATGGCGCGACTTCTCGCGTCCGCGCCGGCCCGGGCTCAGGAGTGTCTGCAGAGCCAGCTCGGCGCCATCGCCGGCCGCAACAGCTGCTCCGTTCCGTGGTCTACCTCGCTCGACCTTCAGGCGAACTTCAAGCCGGCGGCGTTCGGATTGAACCGGAAGCTCACGATCTCGCTCATCGGGTTGAACACGCTCACCGAAATCGACCAGCTGCTGCACGGAAACAACAACCTGCATGGCTGGGGACAGCCTGTGTTCCCCGATCGGACGCTGTTATACGTCCGCGGATTCGACCCGGTGGCGCAGCGTTACATCTATCAGGTGAACGAGCACTTCGGTGCGGCCAACGGATCGCGTAATGCGTTCCGGGTTCCCTTCCAGCTCGCGTTGACGGCACGCCTCACTCTGGGGACTGATCCCGCGCGGCAGCAGATGAACGCAGCGTTCGGTGGTGCCGGTGGACGCCGGCCAACAGCCGCGGATTTCCGCGAGCGCCTTGCGCGAGCCGTGCCCAATACGTTCCGCGAGATTCTTGACCTCAACGATTCGCTGAAGCTCGCGTTGACGGCCGACCAGCAGGCGCAGCTCAAGGTGGCGGGCGACTCACTCCAGGCGAAAGCCGACACGCTGATCGGCGCGCTGGCACAGACTCTTGGCAACACTGACAAGAATGCCGATCCGATGCAGCTCGGGATGAAGATGCGCGGCAAGATCCAGGAAGGCCGCACGCTGGCGCAGAAAGCGGTCGCCGACGCGCAGAAGATTCTCACGCCGGATCAGTGGGCAAAGGTGCCGAAGTCGATAAAGGATCCACTTCCGCAGCGACAGGGTGGAGATGGCGGAGGGTTCAGAGGACCCGACCGGTAGATCTGCACCGAGGGGGGTTTGCACGGACTATGCAAACACGGATATTCCGTGACACCGTTACCAACCACCCGCGCACGGATCTGACCTATGTTTGGCTGTCTTCGAAGACTCGGCTGTCTCGTCCTCATTGCCCTGATCGCCGGCATCTGGTACTGGTATGCACGGGTGGAGCCCTCTCGCAACTCGAAGTCGAGCAGCTCGACGTACGTCGCCGGCAAGTGGGAGGCATTGTCCGAGCCAGGCGCACTGAGAGGGCAGCGGGCCGTAACCTCACTTGGGCAGCGTTCAGGTCCGGTGTTCGCAAACCTCACCGCCAGCGAGGCTGCCTCCTACATCTTTCTCGCCGTATCGAAAGGCAGGCTGCCCCCCTCGGCCCAGGATATCTCGTCATCGATCATTGCCGACCGCTTGTACGTTCGGTCCACATTGGCGTTGAATGAGCTTGGCGCAAAGAAGGTATTGGGTCCACTGGCCGGAATGCTCTCCGAGCGCGACTCGGTGATTTTCGGGGGAACGATGAGAGTCATCCATCCCGGCCTCGGCCAGTTTCTCGTGGAGGACGTGACGCTCGGTGCCCTGAAGGTCCCGTCGCCTCTCGTTCCGGCGCTGGTGGCGGAGATGCGGCGCGGAGCGATTCCAGAGGGCGTTGCGAAGAACGGTTTCCCGATGCCGCTGCCGGACTACATCGCCGACATCCGGATCGCCAACGGGCGCATCACTGTCTACAAGAACACTCCGTGAGCCGGCGCATCCTGGTCGTCGACGATGAGCAGGGCATCCGGGCGGCGCTCGGCCAGCTCCTCGAGTATGAGGGCTATGACGTAAGGTCTGTGTCGAACGCCGCCGACGGCATCGCCGAGTATCAGAAGTGGAAGCCGGACCTCGTGTTCATGGACGTCAAGATGGGCGGCATGGACGGCCTCGAGGCTCTCAAGCGGCTCCGTGAGATGGACCCTGCGGCAACAGTCGTGATGATCAGCGGTCACGCGACGATAAGGACCGCTGTCGAGGCCACGCAGCTCGGCGCCTACGAGATTCTCGAGAAGCCGCTCGACACCGACCGCATTCTGGTGATGCTGCGCAACGCGCTCGCGCATCTCGATCTTCGAGAGGAGAATTCCCGGCTGCGCGACTTCAGCATCACTCCGTATGAAATCGTCGGCGATTCGGGTGTTATGCGGGCATTGGTCGACAAGATCAAGAAGGTCGGCGCGACTCCCGCCCGGGTGCTGGTTACCGGTGAGAATGGAACGGGAAAGGAGCTGGTGGCCCGGGCGCTTCACCGCTACTCGCCGCGCGCACAGAAAACCTTCGTGGAGGTGAACTGCGCGGCAATACCCGGCGAGCTCATCGAGAGCGAGCTGTTCGGCCACATGAAGGGCTCGTTCACAGGCGCGACGTCGGACCGCGCGGGGAAGTTCGAGCAGGCCAACAACGGGACGCTCTTTCTCGACGAGATAGGCGACATGAGTCTGGCCGCGCAGGCGAAGGTGCTCAGGGTGCTGCAGGACGCTGTGATCACCCGTATCGGTGGCGCACGACCGATATCCGTTGACGTCCGCGTGATGGCAGCGACCAACAAGAACCTGGAGGCAGAGATTGCTGCGGGACGATTTCGCGAGGACCTGTACTACCGGTTGAACGTGGTGCCGATTCACGTTCCACCCCTTCGCGAGCATCGTGAGGACATTCCCGAGCTGATCGCCTACTTCATCGCCGTGCTTTCCGCGCGCGAAGGAATATCGCCGCGGCGAATCAGCGAAGGAGCGCTCGAGCGGCTCAAGTCGCTCGACTGGCCCGGCAATGTGCGCGAGCTCAGAAATACAATCGAGCGGCTGCTGATTCTGGCCAGCGGGCCGGAGATCTCCGCCCGCGACGTGGACCGGCTCGCCGGGGCGCGAACTGCGGATGACTCGGGACTCGGCAACCTCACGCAATGCCGTACATTCGAGGAGTTCAAGGACGCGGCGGAGCGAGCGTTTCTACTCGGCAAGCTGCGTGAATTCGACTGGAATGTCTCGGAGACCGCACGGGCAATTGAAATGCCGCGGTCGAACCTGTACAAGAAGATCGAACGCTACGCCTTAACTCGCGAACACTCGTAACGGTCAGACCAGAATGAGACAATTCAACAATTTCATCGGCGGCGAGTGGGTGCCGCCCGATTCGGGGGAGTGGTTCGAGAACCGCAACCCCGCAGACATCACCGACCTGATCGGGGAATTCCCGCTCTCGGGGCCAAGCGACGTTCAGCGCGCGGTGGAGAGTGCCAGGCGAGGGTTCGCGCAATGGCGCGCCACGCCGGCGCCTGCCCGGGGAGACATTCTCCGGAACGTCGGCGACATTCTCACCCGGCGAAAGGACGAGATTGCCGACGCGATGACCCGGGAGATGGGTAAGCCGCTCGCAGAAACCCGAGGTGACGTGCAGGAAGGAATCGACACCGCCTACTACGCTGCGAGCGAGGGACGCCGGCTCTTCGGTCACACCGTGCCGAGCGAGCTTCGGAACAAGTGGGCGATGAGCTTCCGGCGTCCGATTGGCGTTGCCGGGCTGATCTGTCCTTTCAACTTTCCCTTGGCAATTCCGACGTGGAAAATGTTCCCGGCACTCCTGTGCGGTAATGCGTGCGTATTCAAGCCCGCGGAGGATGTGCCGCACACGGGAACGCTGCTGGTGGAGATTCTCCTCGAGGCGGGGCTGCCCCCGGAGGTGATTCAGCTTCTCCATGGAAGGGGCGAAGAGGTCGGGGCTGCCATCGTCGAGCATCCCGAGGTGCCGCTCATCTCGTTCACCGGCTCCACCGAGACGGGGCGAGCAGTGGGCGAGACATGCGGCCGGATGCACAAGCGACTTTCCCTCGAGATGGGCGGAAAGAACGCTCAGATCGTGATGGAAGATGCCGATCTGGATCTCGCTCTCGAGGGCGCGCTATGGGGCGCGTTTGGAACCACCGGGCAACGCTGCACCGCCACCAGTCGTCTCATCCTCCAGAGGGGCATTCACGATCGTTTCCTCGGAATGCTGCTGGATCGCGTGAAGGCGTTGAACCTGGGCGACGGCCGGAAAAAGGACACGGACGTCGGCCCCCTGATCAACGAAGCGGCGCTGGAGAAAGTCGAGCGTTACGTAGACATTGGAGTGGAAGAGGGAGCCAACCTCATCTGCGGTGGGATGCGGGCGAAAGGAGCCGGGCTCGCAAAGGGAAGCTTTTTCGAGCCGACGATTTTCGCCGGTGTCGAACCGGGCTTCACAATCGAGCAGGAAGAGATTTTCGGTCCAGTCCTCTCGGTGATCCGGGTCTCGACAGTGGACGAGGCCTTCGCGGTGAACAACGGGGTGAGGTACGGACTGTCGTCCTCCATCTACACGCGGGACGTGAATGTGGCGTTCAGGGCTTTTTCCGAGCTGGACAACGGAATCACCTATGTGAATGCGCCGACCATCGGGGCGGAGGCACACATGCCCTTTGGCGGTGTAAAGCAGACGGGCAACGGGCATCGCGAAGGCGGGTGGGCGGTCTACGACTTCTATTCGGAGACCAAGGTTGGATACGCCGACTTTTCCGGCACTCTTCAGCGGGCCCAGATCGATAATTATCTTGGAACCCCGGACTAGCTGATGGAGAAACGCAGTCGATGAAGGTGTCTGAAGAACGGCGAGCGAGCGCGCTGCTGACGGCAAACGGCCGCCCCCGGTCGAAGATTCGTTTCGCCTGGGAGTGGTTTCGCTCTGTCGTGGTCGCGCTGTTTCTGTTTGTCGTCATCCGGTCGTTCTTTGTCGAGGCGTTCAAGATTCCGACGGGGAGCATGGAAGGGACACTGCTCGTCGGAGACTTTCTTCTCGTCAACAAGCTCGTCTATGGCGCCGAGGTTCCGTTCATCGACGTCAAGCTGCCGGCCCTGAGAAGTCCCAATCACGGCGACATCATCGTCTTCCAGTGGCCGGTGGACAGAACCAAGAATTTCGTCAAGCGCATCGTGGGATTGCCGGGCGACACTCTTCAGATGAGGGACGGCAACCTCATTCGGAACGGTCAGTCCGTCAAGGAATCGTACGCGACACACACATCACCGCCGGGTGGCGACGTTTCAGACGACGAATTCAACTGGCAGCAGGCGTATCTTCTCAGCGCCCATCATCCAGTGCCGGCCGCACCGCGCTCCCCGGTGGGAGCTGCGCTTCTCGAGGCGAGTGCGGACTATCATCCCTCTCGTAACAACTGGGGTCCGCTGGTCGTCCCTGGGAAGAACTACTTCGTGTTGGGCGACAACCGTGACAACTCGCTGGACAGCCGGTACTGGGGATTCGTTGCCGACTCACTTGTGCGCGGCCAACCAATGGTGGTCTATTACAGCTACGACCCTGATGGGGCAGTGAAGCTCGACTGGCTGACCCGTGTTCGGTGGAAGCGTTTCGGCGAGATGATTCAATAGCGACACCGGGTCGCCATTGCGGCCGATGTCAGGCATAATACAGCGGTCGTCGGAAGGAGCAGCAACCGGTATGGCGGTTTCGGCAAATCGAAAAACTACGTACGATGAAGGGTCGCTGGATCAATACCTCCGCGACATCAGTGTCTACCCTCTCATCAATCGCGAGGAGGAAGTCCTACTCGCGCAGAAGATCCGCCTCAAAGACCAGGAAGCGCTCGACAAGCTCGTCCGCTCCAACCTCCGGTTCGTCGTTTCCGTCGCGAAGAAGTACCAGAATCAGGGTGTATCGCTCTCCGACCTGATCAACGAAGGCAACCTCGGCCTCATCCGCGCGGCGCACAAGTTCGACGAAACGAAAGGAATCAAGTTCATTTCGTACGCCGTCTGGTGGATCAGGCAGAGCATCCTTCAGGCGCTCGCCGAGCAGTCGCGGATCGTACGGGTGCCGTTGAATCGCGCCGGCGCACTGCACCGCATCGGAAAGCGCGCGAGCACGCTCCTCCAGGAGCTCGGGCGCCAGCCCACGCACCTCGAGATTGCCGAAGGCCTCGACATCACCGAGGAAGAAGTCGCGAAGACGATGCTCATCTCGCAGGTCCATCTGTCGCTCGACGCGCCAATGACACCGGGCGAGGACAACCGCCTGCTCGACTATCTCCCGGACAACACCAACCGAACGCCGGACGAGCAGACCTTCGAGAAGGCTCTCTCCGAGGCGATCGAGGAATCGCTCGCGGGTCTCAAGGAGCGGGAGTCGAAGATTTTGCGACTGTACTTCGGGCTCGATGGCCAGGATCCAATGACTCTCGAGGACATCGGCACTCTCCTCGGCATCACCCGTGAGCGCGTGCGCCAGATCAAGGAGAAGGCGCTGCTGAAGCTGCGCCACAACTCGCGCCGCCGGGCATTGGAGTCATTCCTCGGCTAGGCCTTTGCGCTTGAGACAGTGGCATCGCGGCCGACATTTTCTTTGCGCTGGCCACAGAGACACCGAGGCACAGAGAACTTCGGATTATTTATTTTGAACGG
>Ga0097691_1000862_pt1 | contig 24164 bp, 16 predicted proteins | sample NGESurdeep072012_8_FD_72858 | JGI IMG/M metagenome (GOLD analysis project Ga0097691, IMG submission 72858) | Arctic peat soil microbial communities from Barrow, Alaska - NGEE Surface sample 210-1 deep-072012 | ecosystem: Environmental > Terrestrial > Soil > Wetlands > Peat ... | reverse complement strand
GACGAAGCCGCCGTCGCCTCCGATGAGCCTGGCCCAGGCGTTCGGGCCCGCCGCGTCCGATCCGCGGTTCGTGCCGTTGTCCTGGGCGCCCCCGAAGTAGGTGGTCCCATTGGGATACGGAAGGCCGTGGTTAAACTGCGTGACGCCGTAGTTGTTGTTCAGGCTCGTCCAGACCACGGATCCGGACCCGCCGCAGGTGTCCGTCCCGGTGGAGGAGCGGGCGCCGTCGGTTCGAAAGAGCCCCCCATCGTTTCCCACATACATCGTCTGGTTGGAGGTGCCGTTGTACTGAGGGTGGAAGACGATGGTGTGCTGGTCGGCGTGAGCGTAGTGCGGATCGGGGGCCGCCCACCAGAAAGAGGCGAGGCCCCAGTTGGCTCCGCCGTCATCGGAGCGGAAAAGGTCGATGCCGCCCGCCCACACCCGGTTCGGGTCCACGGGATCCACGGCGATGACGTTGTCGTACCAGCCCTGATTGCTGAAGTGGTCGGGACCGGCGTAGCCGCAGGCCATTATGGTCGCGGTTATTGGGTTCGTCAGGAGGAGCGTGTTCAGCTTCGTGGGGCTCGTGTTCCTCACCTGCGTGGTCCAGGAGGTGCCGCCGTCCGTCGATCGGAACACCGCGAGGAGACCTTCGTAAAAGTCTCCGGCCTCGTTGCTGGCCGAGAGCGCGTAGATGACGTTCTGGTTCGACGGCGCGATCGCGAGCGATGTGTTGCCCTGCAACGCTTCCGTATAGACGGGGCTCCAGGCGCCGGACCCGGCTGCATCCGTGTTCCGATAGATCGTGGCCTGGTCAAAATTGCCGTCGGCCGCAAAGAGGACGTCCGTCGACTGGTCAGTCCGCATCGCGAGATCCGTCACGCCGCTCCGCAGGGCGCTCGGGTAGACCTTCGTCCACGTCGCGCCACCGTTCGCGGAGCGCAGGATCCCCGTGCTCGTCGCCGCATAGACACGCCCCGAGCTCGCGCTGACGAGGATCTTGTTGACGTAGTAGAAGTCCGGCGTGGCCGTCGCGGCGAGCCGGGTCCACGTCGCTCCCGCGTCGGTCGTCTTCATGATCCCGGCGCCGCGGACGGCGTCGAGGTTACGCCAGCTCTCTCCAGTGCCGGCGTAGAGCACGTTCGGATTGGCCGGGTCCATGGCCAGAGTCGTGACGGCGAGGTTGGGCAGGAAGTCGTTCAGCGGGGCCCAGCTGCTCCCTCCGTTCGTGGTCTTCCAGACGCCGCCCGCGACGCCGCCCGCGTACATCGTGGTGGGCGTCGTGGGATGGATCACGAGCGCGCGCGTCCGTCCCCCGATGTTCCCGGGGCCGAGCCAGCTCCACGCCCCGAGCGCGGCGGCGGGCTTCGCACCGGAGCGCGCGAGCTGGGCCCGGGAAGGAAGCCGAACCCCGAGCGCCGTGGAGTACTGCGGCATCGACTGCATCTTCTCGAGGGCCTGGAAATACTTCTCGACGGGAAGGGGCGAGACGCCGTCGGGCGAGCGCTTTCTCCAGTACCAGCGCGCCGCTTCGTCCGGTTCGTCGAATCGCGCCGCCACGCGCTGGGCGCTCGGACGCGCGGATGGGGCGGCCGCCGCGACCACGAAGGGCAGGAAAAGAACGGCGGAAAGGACATACGAAGCCAGCCGTCTCTGCATACAGTCTCCTTGCGGGTTATTGAACTATATTCCTATCCGCTCGGGGAATCCATCGAGTCGCACTCGCAGCCGAATGCGCTGGCCAATCCGCAAGCATTCACGAGACGAGAAGCGCAAAAAGGGCCCGGTTTCCCGGGCCCCCTTCGTTCCTCCGCCGCGCCGCGCGGCGAGCGTTATTTCTCGAGTTCCACGACGACGTCCACCGGGGCGCCGATGCGCACGGTGATGTCGACGGTCTTCGTCTTGTAGCCGGGGCGCGCGACGGTAATCGTGTGCGTGCCGGGATCTGTCACGACGCCGCGCGGGTTCGCGGCGAGGTCCTCGCCCGCGCCGAGGTACTTGTCGTCGACGTAGACGGCGGCGTCCTCGGGCGTGACCTTGAACCTCATGCGCGCGCGGTTGCCCGCGGGGCGCGGAAGGGGCTCGGGCCGCATGTCCATCCGCTCTTCGGGCACCCGCTCGCGCGGCGCCGGGGCCATGCCGCGATCGCTCCATCCGTCGTCACGCGGCGCGCGCTGCAGAGCGCGACGCGGCGCCGGCGGGGCCTCTTCCTCCGCCTCGGGACCGCCCGCCTCCGAACCACCCTTCGTGAAGACGCGGCCGAGGGGAGTGCCCTTCGACTCGGGAGCGAACTGGTCGAGCGCGCTCTTGCCGGGCTCGAGCTTCAGCTTCTGGTCGAGACGCACGCGCTGGCCGCGCGAGACGTCGAGATCCGTCGCGAGAGTCTGATATCCCGGAAGGCGGAATTCGAGGTGGTACTTCCCGGCTCCAAGATAGAGGTAGTCGGGCCTGCCGTCGAAGTCGTCGGCGCTTCCGATGTACTTGCCGTCGAGGAAGACCTGCGCTTCCTCGGGCGAGACGTCGGTCTTGACGACCGCGTAACGGCCGGTGCGCGCTGGCACGCCCACGTTTCCTTCGACGCTTCCATCGGCGCTTCCATCCGCATCGCCGTCGCCGCCCGTCACGATGGTGACGCTCGGGCCTCCCCACAACCACGAGGAGTAGAAGGGGTCCCAGCCCCAGCCCCACCCCCAGCTATACGGGTAGTAACCCCAGCCACCTCGGCGATACCTACCGTTGTACCAGCCGCCGCCGTGCGAACCCCCGCCGCGCACACCGCCGCGCGAGCTGCTCACCCGGCTTCCGCCGCTCGAGTGGCTCACGCCGCCGGAATGGCTCGACCCGACGGAATGACCGCCGCCGCTGCCACGTCCGGAACTGCCCTGTCCGGAACTGCCATGTCCGGAACTGCCGTGCCCGGAGCCGCCGCGGGCCTGCGCCGCGGCCCGTGGGGCGAGTGCCACGGCCACCACGAGGGCAGCCGTCGCGATCAGAGAGGGGCGAAGGAAGCGAGAAGACGCGTTCGTGACCATCTTGAGACCCCCGGACGAGATTTCGGTCCCCGTCCCATGGACAGCATTGCAAGGACCCTGCCCGAAACCTCCGGCCCGACCGTCCCCTGTCCCGGACACCATTATCCGCCCGTTACCGCTGGGGCGAGCGGAAGAAGGCCTCGGACGACCCCTCCCGGGTCGCTCCGGAGCTGGAATCCGCCAACCACCGAGTACGCCTCGACCGCCAGGACGTCCGCGGAAAGCGTCATCCTCCGATACGCGCTGAGACCCGTCGCGAACCCCGCGTAGTCGCGCGCGGCCGCCTGGGACACGAATGCGTCCATCGCGCGCTCCTTTTGGGCCCTAAGCCGCGTGATGTCGACGAGAAAATTCGGGCGGAACGGCTGGGAAAGCTCGAAAAACGCTACCGTCGCTATGTCCAGCGCCCGCGCGGCCGCGTCCGACGCGGGACGCGCCGCAACCCGGAAGAGCGCCACGGCGACCGCGCGATGGTCGGGATGGGTCTCGACCGGTGAGGGAGCAAAAACGAGGTCCGGCGCCGCCTCGACAAGCCACCGGGCGAGGAGCGCTTCGATCTCCGGAAGCCGGTCGCCGGCGCCGCGATCGGGAATGCCGCCCTCATGCACTATCCCGCCGCCGAGAGCCTCGAGCGCCCGCTGCGACTCCGCAATCCGCGCGGACGCGATCCGCCCGCGCTCTTCCTCGTTCCGCGCACCCGCCGCGCCGTCCGTCACGAGGACGACGTCCACGCGGGCCCCGCGCTCGAGGAGATCCGCGAGGGCGCCTCCGCAGCCGAAGACTTCGTCGTCCGGGTGCGGCGCGAGAACGAGAACGCGCTTCCCCGAAAACGTGGATGCCGCGTAAGGCACCAAGGTCCGCTCATCGGGAAAATCCGGTGACCGCATCTCGGAAGCTTACCGCCTACAATGAGATCCGTGGTCGACTTGGGCGAAGCTCCGCGCGTTTCCGTGCTTCTCCGGACGAAGGACAGGCCGGGCTTTCTCGCCGAGGCCCTGGACAGCCTGCGCCGCCAGACGTTCTCCGACTTCGAGACGATCATCGTGAACGACAGCGGCCCGATCCCCGCCGCGCTGCTCGAGCCCGCGCCCGGACGCGCCATCCGCGTGCTCGTCCCGCCGGCGCCCGGCGGGAGAACGCGCGCCCTGAACACGGGCCTCGCCGCCGCCCGCGGCACGTACGTGGCCTATCTCGATGACGACGACCTCTACCTGCCCAAGCATCTCGACACACTCGTGCGCTTCCTCGACGGCAGCGACGAGTACCGCGCCGCCTACACGTCCGTCCGCCAGATCGAGCAGGTGCTCGGCGACGACGGGCGTTACCGGGACGGGCGCGAAATCACGGTCTACGGCAGGCCGTTCGATGCCGCGCGTCTCCTCTACAAGAACGACATCCCCCTCATCGGCCTCGCGCATCGCCGCGCGCTCGCGGAAGAGATCGGCGGCTTCGACGAAACCTTCGATCAGTTCGAGGACTGGGATTTCCTCATTCGCCTCTCCGCGCGGACGCGGTTCCATCACCTGCCGGTCGTCACCGCCGTCTACCGGTTGCGGAACGACGCGTCGAACATCACCGCCGCCCAGGCCTGGCACTCGGGAGACGCGCAGACGGCCCGCCGCCGCCTCTTCGAGAAGCACGCGGCTCGCCGGTCGGCTTCGACCGAAATGGCCCTCGTCGACAGTCTCGAGAGCGACACGTATGCCCTCCGCGACGCGACCGCGGCGTCCCGCGCGGAGGCCGAGGCGCTCCGGCTGGGCATCGCGGAGGCTCTCGCCGCGGCCACCGCCCGCAAGGCCCAGCTCCTCTCCTCCCGGGCCGATACCGCGCGCCTCGCTGGGGAGTCCGCCGCGCGCGAGCAGGCGCTCGCCGCCGAGAACATCCGCCTTCAGGCCGAGGCCGCCCGTCTGTACGCGACCGTCGACGCCATGAACCGCTCCCTCGCGTGGCGGCTCTTCACGCCGTGGTGGAAGTTCAAGGAGTTCCTGAAGCGATGACGGTTCCGACCGCCGGCGTGCGCTGCGACCTCGTCATCCCGGTCTACAACGCGCTGCGCTCGACACGCGACTGCCTCGAGAGCGTGCGCCGCTTCGCCCCGGTCTGGGCCCGCATCGTCGTCGTCAACGACGGGAGCGACGCCAGGACGACGGAATTCCTGAGGGCGCAGGAAGGAATCGTCCTCCTCGAAAACGAGGTGAATCTCGGTTTCGTGAAGACCGCAAACCGCGGGCTTCTCTTCTCCGACGCGCCGTGGGTCTGTCTCCTCAACTCCGACACGCTCCTCACGGAGGGAGCCCTCGAACGCATGGTGGCGGGCTGCGAGAAGGATCCAACGATCGGCCTCTGCTGCCCGCTCTCGAACGGCGCCGTGAACCTTTCCGTGAACCTTCCTCCCGGTGCCGACGTCTTTTCCTTCGCGCGCCGCGTCGCGCGGACGAGTCCCGCGCGGTACCCAGACGCGACGACGATCGTCGGCTTTTGCCTGCTCGTGAGGCGCGAGGTCATCCGGACGCTCGGGGTCTTCGACGAGGTCTTCGGACGCGGCTACTGCGAGGAGACCGACCTCCATTACCGGGCGCGCGCGGCGGGCTGGCGGTGCGTCGTCGCGGACGACACGTGGATCCACCACCGCCAGCGCGCGAGCTTTTCGGACTCCGACACGCGCATCGCTCAGAACCTCAGGATCCTGATGTCCCGCTGGCGCGAGAGGCACGAGAAGGAGCTCGAAGGTTTCAACGCCCGGAACGAGCTCGGCGCGGTGCGCGACGCCGCGACGTTCGAGTGGACGCTGAGAGACCCCGAGCCCGAGGCTCCTTACGACGTCCTCTTCGTCCTGCCGCTCCTTGGGATCTACGGAGGCGTCGCGACTGTCCTCGAGCTCGCGAACGCGCTCGTCCTCCAGGGCGTCCGCGCCGGCGTCGTCGTCCTCGAAACCGTGCCGCCGGAAATCGAGATGGAGCTCTTCTTCCGGCCGCTGCGCCTCTCGGCGGCCGAATTCCTCGAACGCTGTCCGCCCGCGAAGCTGCTTGTCGCCACCGGATACCAGACCGCCGCCCACGTGGCGGCGGCCGCGGCGTCCCGCGGGATCCAGACGGCCTACTTCGTCCAGGATTACGAAGGCTGGTTCGGGTCCGACTCGCCCGAGTACGTCGCGCGAACGTACGACCTCATTCCCCGCATCGTCACGATCTCGACCTGGATCGCGCGCGAGATCGAGACGCGCCACGGACACGTGGCGACCCCGATCCCGATCAGCGCGGATCCCGACGTGTACTACCCGCGTGGGGACCGGCCGGCGGCTCCGCCCGTGCGCATCACGGCGATGCTGAGGCAGGACGAACGCCGCGGCATGAAGTTCCTTCTTCCCGCGCTCGCCGAGGTCGCGAACCGGCCCGACGTCGAGATCGTCCTCTTCGGCCACGCAGCAGTGTCGGCCGACGCGCCCCGCTTCCGGCACGCGCATCTCGGGACGCTGCAGCGCGACGCGGTGCCGAAGCTCCTCTCGACGGTGCACGTCGTGATCGACCCCTCTCTCTTCCAGGGCTTCGGCCTCATCGGGCTCGAGGGCATGGCGAGCGGGGCCGCATGCGTCCTGACGGACTCCGGCGGCGCGTCCGAGTACGCGGTCCACGACGTCAACGCGCTCCTCGTGCCCCCGCGGGATTCGGTCGCGCTCGCGGCGGGCATCCGGCGCCTGCTCGACGACCCGGCGCTCCGCGAGCGCCTCGCGGCGAAGGGCGTCGAGACGGCGCGCCGCTTCACGTGGAAGCTCACGGCGACGCGCTTCCGCGCGTTCATGGACGGGCTCCCGACGGCGCGGGCGGTGCCGCCCGGCGAGCGCGCGGCGCTCGAGCTCCTCGCCTTCGAGCACCGGACGCGCACAGGGCTCGTGGCCGAGCGCCACGAGCTCGGGAAGACGCTGAGCGCGATCGCCGGTTCGCGCGTCTGGAAGGCCGCGCAGCGCTGGCGCGGCCTCCGGGATCGCGTCCGGGGCGCCCTCCCACTTCCGCGCTAGACGAGCGTCACGCGCGAGATGAGCGTCAGAGCGCGCCCTCCGCGACGACCGCGAACGTCGCGAGATCCACCGCCCGCGCGTACCACGTTGCGCTCCCGAAGCCGGCGCGCACGTCGTCCGGCGGGCGCCACTCGCCGGCTTGCACGCGAGGGACGAAGGCGAAAGAGCCGAAGTCGGCGAGTGGCGAGAGCGCGATCGCGGCCACCGGAGCCGTGAAACGGAGGACTCCGTCCGCGAGCGGCGCGGGAGGTGCCGTCGCTGTCGCCTCCGACGCCAGCGCGTCGAGGGCCGCAACGCCGCGCGCGCCGAAGTGCGTCGTGAAGTACCGGCGTTCGGACGCCGCGAACCACGCTGCGGCCCGCGGCTCGACCCCCGCGCTCTGGTTGTACGCGTGGACGACGCGCGCCGCGCCGACGCAGAGGAGCGCGCCGCCGAGCGTCCGCAGGCGGCGCTGCCAGTCGTTCTCTTCGTAGTAGAGCGCGTAGCCCTCGTCGAAGGGGCCGGCGCGCTCGAGCGTCGCGCGCGACACCGCCAGGAGCGCGCCCGACAGGGCCCGGACGGCGCGCGTCCCGCCGCCCGCGGCCTCGTCCGCCGCCGCAAAGGCCCGGCGCAGCGCGCGGCGGAACGCGGCCGGCGTTCCCGCCAGCCGCCGCCGCGCGAGCGCGAGCGGGTGCGGCTCCTCGGCGGGCGGCATGTGGATCGTCTCGCCCTCGTCGAGGAAAAACGCGGGGCCGGCGGCGACCGGGCCCGAGCGCGCCGCTCCCGCAAGGGCGAGGAGCGCGCCGGGGCGGACGAGGACGTCGGGGTTCGAGAGGACGAGGACCTCGCCCGACGCGGCCACGAGGCCCGCGTTCAGCCCGCCCGCGTACCCGAGGTTGCGGCCCGGGACGAGGACGCGGTCGGCGGCGCCCTCGAGGGCGCGCGCCTCCCCCGCGTCGTCCGAGTTCACGACGACGATCGTCTCGAGCGAGAGCCCCGACACCGCGGCGTCGCGCCGGATGGTCTCGAGCGCCCGCGCGGCCAGCGCGCCGGACCGGTAGCTCACGACAACGGCGGAGATCACGGGCATGAGGTATTTTCAGCCCTATGGCCGTGGAAATCCGCCCCGCCGAAGCGTCCGACCGGCCGCTCCTCCTCGCGCTGTCCGAGGCCGCGTTCGGCTCGCCGGCCAGCCCCGCCGAGTGGGCGTGGAAGTACGACCGCGCGCCCCACCGGGTGGTTTCCCTCGGCGCATTCGACGGGGAACGGGCGCTGGGGTTCTTCGGCGGCCTCGGGACGCGGTTCCGCGGCGCCTCCGGCGACCTCCCGGGCCTCGCAGCCGTGGATGTCATGACGGCCCCCTCCGCGCGGGCCCTCGGCCGGAGGACGCTGTTCCAGGAGCTCGCGGAGGCCTTCTTCCGGGTCAACGGGGAAGCCGGCGCCCCGTTCGTCCTCGGCTTTCCGAACGACCGGCACCGCCTCGCGGGCGAGCGCACGCTCGCCTACCGCTCGGTCGAGCCCGCGGCGCAGTGGGCGCGCCCCGTCGCCCGGCCCGGCCTCGTCTCGCGGCTCAGGCGGCGCTTCCGCCGCGTCGCGCGCGGCGCGTCCCTCTCGGCGGGGCACGACGCCCTCGCCGAGATCCTCCACGCCCGGCCCGGCTGGCGGACCGACCGCTCGCGTGCCACGCTCGCCTGGCGCCTCGCGCGCCCCGGGGCCGCGTACGACCTCTTCGAGCTGCTCGACGGGCGCGGGCGCTCGCGCGCCTACGCGGCGGTGCGCGTCCTGGGCGACCGCGCGCTGCTCGCGGATCTCCAGGCCGCCGACGAGGAGGCCGGAGACGCGGCGGACCTCCTCGACACCGTCGCGGAGGCGTACGCCGGCTCTCCGGCGCGCACGCTCGTGCTCCGCGCGGGCTCGGCGTCGCGGCTCGCGGCGCGCGCGGCCGAGCTGGGCTTCTCCCCGATCCCGACGGACACGCACTTCACCGTACGCGCGCTGGATCCCGCGTTCGCAGTGGATGCGGCCGCCCGGGCCTTCGACTACCGCTTCCTCGATCACGAGATCTTCTGACCGAAGATCTCCTCGAGCCGGTCGAGGACGCGGTCGAGCGAGAAGCCCCGCGCGGCCTCGATCCCCTTCGCCCGCCGTGTCGCCCACAGCCGGGGCTCGTCGAGGAGGCGCGCGGTCTCGCGGGCCATCCCCGAGGCGTCGCCGGGCGGGACCCGCGACACGACGTCGTCCGCGAGGGGCCGGAAGGATGGGATGTCCGTGAGGACGACGGGAACCCCGGCCGCCATCGCCTCCAGCGGCGGAAGCGGGAAACCTTCGGCGTCGAAGGACGGGTGCAGGAGAACGTCGCACGCGTGATACCAGATCGGCATGACGCCGACCGGGAGCGCGTGACCGTAAACGTCCGCGAGGAGGATTCGGCGCTCGACCTCTCCCGGGGGCAGCGCGCTCGCCCGGTAGAGGCGCACGTCGCGCCCGGCCTCGCGCAGCCGCGCGACGGCCCGGAGCGCGACGCCGACGCCCTTGAGCGGAGCCTCGAACGGCCCCACGACGCCAACCGTCGCGGGCCGGCGGGGCGCGTTGCGCTGCGGGTCGGGCGGCGCGAAGTCGGCCGCGGGGATCGCCTGCGGGAGCACGTGGTACGTCCCGGGGTACCGCGGGGTCAGGATCGGCTCGAGGTGGGCCGACACGAGAAGCTTCGGGACCGGCTGGCGGTAGGCCTCGTCGATCTCGTCCAGACGGTGGAGCGTGTGCGGATGCGGCGCCTCGTAGCCCTGGCAGAAATGGAAGATCTTCGGGGCGCGGTGGGCGCGCACGGTGGGCGCGACCGTCGGGAACCACGTCGCGACGTGGACGTCCGCCTCCGGAAGCGTCGTGGCGTCGAAGACGGGGACCTCGAGGACGGGGACGCCGATGGGGAGCCAGCCGTGCCGCGCGTCGCGGGTCACGAGCATCACGTCGTGGCCGCGGGCGCGGAGCCCCTCGGCGTGCTCGACGATGACCTTCACGCCGCCCGACAGCTCGAGGGACTCGAGGACGTACGCGATTCTCATCGAGGAGCGTCGCGGCGCGCGGGAAGGGACGTCCAGGCCGCGCGCAGGCTCATGAGCCCGCTCCGCCACACGTCGGATTCGACGTGGAACGTGCGGTCGCTGCGCGCGTCGAAGAGCGCCAGCGACTTCTCGTCGGCGAGGTAGGCGTAGACGACGAACTCCCCTTTCCCGAGCGGAAGCGCGTCGACGCCGACGCGCACCCGGTAGACGCTCTGCCCGACGAACGGGCCCGTGCCGTCGAGCCGCGAGTCGGCCGAAAAGCACACGACGTTGTCGCGCGTGGAGACCGCGAGGTGGATCTGAAGAGGCCGCGCGGGATCGTCGGCGGCGAACTCCATCTCCACGCCCCACGGCTCTCCCGGCCGGAACTCGTCTTTCGGCGCGCCGTCGCCTCCGGTGACGACGACCTCGAGGAAGCGCCCGTGCGTTCCCTCGGGCACGGCCGCCCCCGCTCCGTGCGGCGCCACCTTGCCGTCCTTGGCGGCGAGAAATTTCTCATATTCGAGGACGACGCTCTGCGAGTCGCCCTCCGCCGCCACGCGCCCCGCGTTCAGCCACAGCGCGCGATCGCAGAGCGTCGACACGTAGTACATGGCGTGGCTGCAGAAGAAGATCGTCTTGCCCGACGCCTTCAGCTCGAAGATCCGGTCCACGCACTTCTTCTGGAAGCGACCGTCGCCGACGGCGAGCGCCTCGTCGAGGAGGATCACGTCGGGCAGGACCGCCGTCGCGACCGAGAACGCGAGTCGCATCTGCATGCCCGACGAGTACGTCTTGACCGGCCGGTCGAAGAAGTCGCCGAGCTCGGCGAACGCCTCGATCTCGGGCAGCGCATCGGCCACTTCCTCGCGCGACAGCCCCGCGAGAGCGGCCTGCAGGATCACGTTGCGCCGGCCCGTGTCGTCCGGATGAAAGGCCGAGCCGAGCTCGAGGATCGAGGCGACCCGCCCCGACAGGCTCACGGTGCCCGAGGTCGCCGCCGTCGTGCCCGCGAGGATCTTGAAGAGCGTGCTCTTGCCCGACCCGTTCTCGCCGATGACGCCGAGGACCGAGCCCTTGGCGATCCCGCCCGAGACGCCGTCCAGCGCCCGCACCTCGGCGTGCCGCGGGCGGCCCGTCAGCGCCTCGAAGAAGCGGTCGCGAGGGGCCGTATACAGCCGGTAGACCTTGCTCAGATTCGAGAACGAGTACGGAAGGAGGGAGTCGGACAAGAGGTCAGGGGGCCGGCTGGGCCTTCACGAACGTCGCGTCGCCCGACGTGTTGTCGATGATCGTCGCATAGGCCGCCACCGGCGACGAGCCGTCGAAAGAATCCACGACGATCGACATCCGGTCCGACTTGTTGACGCCCCCGAAGAGATCCGAGTCGCTGAACTGCTTGAACGGGCTCGAATCCGTCAGGTTCCACCCGAACGTCTTGAGTGTCACGCCCGTGTCCGAGAGCACGCGCACGTTGAAGTAGCCCGACGTCCCGCTCGTGAGGAAGAAGGCCACGTTCGTCCGGAAACCGGCGTTCGAGGCGAGGCCGGTCAGGAGAAGCCGCTTGCCCGCGCCCGTCTTCGAGCTGCCGTCGAGGTCGGTGAAGCCCGAGAGCTGCAGTCCCACGGGGCCCGTCGGCTGGGAGTTGTACGTCTCCCCGAGGACGAGGAGCGGATCGCCGTTTGCATCGCCGGGTGAGACGTCGAGGAACGAGTCCTGGTAGCTCTTCGCGTCGTCGACGGTGATGTCCCCCTTGGCGGTCAGCCACACCTTGACGAAATCGTCCCAGGACTGGGTCTGCCCCGGATTCATCGTGACGTCGCCCGTGATGCTGACGCGGTTCCCGCAGCCGTTCGTGCCGCAGGAAGCGTACGAGAAGACCATGTGGACCTTGCGGGCCCCGCCCCCCGAAGGGTTCGAGATCGTGAACCGGCTCCGCCACACGGTGTTGTTCGCGCCGGCGAGGCGCACGAGTCCGGGGACCCGGTAGGTGTTCAGGGGCTGTTCCGTCGGCGTGACGACGATGGGATCCGTCGACGCCTGGTCGATCACCGTCGCGTACGGATAGACGGCTCCGCCCGGATCTACCGTGACCTGCACCCGGTAAAGGGCCAGAGGCGGATTCGCGAGCCCGCCTCCGCTCGTGAGCGGCTTCGTGAGCTGCACGACGCCGTACGGCGGCACGTCCACGGGGATGACGCCGAGATTCGCTCCGGCCGCGTCGAAGAACGTGAGGTGCGCGTGGCTCGAGTCCGTCGAGATGAGGTTCACGAGGCCGATGTTCGTGTACGCGCCGGTGTTCGTGTCCGCCGAGGCGTCGTCGCGCAGCCCGATCAGGAGCTGCTGCGCGGCGGACGACTGCTGCGACACGCCGCTCGTCGCCTGCGTTGCCGGCACGGACAGGCCGAACGTGCCCTTTCCCGGATCCCCGTTGTTATACGTCCGGGACGTGATCGAGGGGGCTACCGGCGCCACATCGCCGCGCACGATTACCGCGCCATAGCTGCCGAGGGGTTTCCCGAAGAACGTGCTGACGACGTTCGACGCGGAGGCGATCTGCTGCGCCCCGAGGGTGATCGTCTTCCAGACGAGATCCTTCGGAGCGACGGGGTTCTTGCCGTCGAGGAACGCCAGGGAATAGGTTGCCGAAAGAGTTGGATCCGGATTGAGGATAGTCAGGTCGCTCTGCCAGACCGTGCCCGAAGCGGCGCCCGGCGTGTAGGCGAGGCCCGCTACGAACCACTTCGGCGGCTCGGGCGGCGGAATGACGGTGAAGGTCTGGGTCGTCACCCAGTTCAGCGAGCCGATCGTCACCGTGAGGATCGTCGTGAACGTGACGTTCGTCGAGGCGTTGACCCTGAACGCGTGCGTCGGGTTCTTCCCGGCCGCCGTGAAGCCGTCGCCGAAGTTCCACGCGTAGCTGTCGGCGATGTCCGTGGCCAGGAAGCTCAGGTCCTTTCCGGACTCCACGTGCGTCGACGAGAACACTGAGTTATCCGCATAGCGCGCCGTGAAGAGGCCCGACGGGCCCGCAACGATAAATCGGTACGACTTCGTGCAGGCGGCGTTCGAGTTCGCGGTGACCGTCGCGGTGAACGTACCGGCCGTCGTATAGGTGTACCACTTCGGATTGCCGCTCCCGGTGCCGTTGGCGGGGTCTCCGAACGTCCAGTCCACGCCGTTGATGCCGGTGCCGGTAGCCTGGAAGACGAGATTCTGTCCGGTGGCCACGGCGAAATACTGACCGAAGATCCCCGAGGAAAGCGGGATCGAGATATAGCCGTTGTCGCGGTCGAGGATCGAGTAGTTCACGTCCGTGCACGTCGCAGTCGGAGGGGCCGCGGCGTTGATCGTGACCGTGGCCGTGTTGCTGCTCTGCGCGCCGGCGGTGTCGGTGGCGGTGCATCCCGCCTGAATGCTCGTCGGGGTAGGCGACGAGGTCTGGAAGGTTTGCGACGTCCCCGCGATGAAGGTACTCGTGCTCGGCGACCGCCACTGGTACGTGTAGGACCCCGTCCCGCCCGACGCATTGCACGAGAACGTCACGGTCTGGTTGACGGTGGCGGGGTTCGGATTCACCGAGACGCTGACCGAGAGTCCTGACGGCGGCGGTGGCGGTGGCGGTGGGGGGGGACCGGTGAACGTCGCAATAGCGCTCGCGCTGCTCGAAGCGGGACTCGGCTGGCTGTCCCTGACGGTGCACAAGGCCTGGACGTTTCCCGCGACGGAGGACGTCGTCTGCCAGGTCTGCTGGGTTCCGACGACGAAGGAGATAGGGGATCGCCACTCGTAGAAGTAGGGCGCGAGGCCGAAGCTGGCGTTGCAAGAGAACGTCACCTGCTGGTTGGTGGCCGCGCTCGCGGGGCTCACGGACGCGGTCACGACGAGCGGCTGCACGTCCAGCACGTGCAACCCAAAATAGGCGGCGCCGGCCGGATCCGGCCAGGACGCCGTCTGGTTGGTCGTATAAATAGCCTGGATCTTGAGGGCGTAGTCCCCCGCGGTCGCCGGGATCGGAATCGTCGCCGACGTGGGAGGCGCTCCGGACTGCGGCGGGTCGATCATTGCGGGCCAAGGCTGATAGGCGTCCAGTCCGCAGGGCAGCAGGCAGATGCTGTACTGGTAGACCCCCGAGATCCCCACGCCGCGCTGCGAGCTGTTCAAGACGGTGAGGTTCTGGTTCGTGACGACCGTGATCGGGCCGCTCGTGGCGCCGTTCGGGGTGAAAGCCGGCACGAAGTCGGTGACGGTGTACGTCCCCGTGGTGGTCGTCGTGAAAGCCTGATCGACGAAGTACTTTGCCGTCAATGAATAGGCGTAAGTGCCCTTCGTATTGTAGGGAGAGGGCGGAGCGCACGAGCTCGTGGCGCACGAGGCCGTGAGGTTCTGAGCGTCCGGCCCGAAGAACCACTGGTAGGCGGTGGGGTGTCCATCTGACGCGCTGACGAGCGTACCGCCCGAGAGGATCTGATTCGTCTGGAGCCTCGCCGCCGGAACCTTCCAGTTCAGCGTGAACAGGCTCGCGCCCGCGCTGCCGAGAGCGTTGTTCGCCTCGAACGCGAACGTGAGGGCCTTCGAGAAGCCCGGGCTCGGAGGGGGGGTGAAGTCCGGTCCCCCGAACGCGCCGTTCGTCGTGACCGAGGTCCAGCAACCTGCGCCGGTGTTCCAGTTCGGGTTGCCGTTGCCGCTGGCGGGGTCGCAGGGACCGACGACCGTGATCGGCAGCGGGGTCGCAGGGCTCCCGAGCGCCGCGTTGTCCGGAGCCTTGATGCGTGGAGACTGGCCCGCACCGTTGTCCTCGGACACGTGGAAATCGAAGTCGAAATTCCAGCCGAATCCCGTCAGGGGCTGAATGGCCGGTGACGGGTTGATGGACGGCGTGATCGTGACCTGGTCGCCGAGGAAGGGGGGGTTCACGGTGTCGTTGTTATTGAGCGGCGCGCCCGCCTGGTTGACGACCGTCATCGATGCAACCGCGGGCGCGTTTTGAGAGACGCAGGACATCGGGATCACGTAGGCCGACACCGTCGTGGGCACGTACGCGTAGACGGCGCTGCTGCTGGTGTCCGCGAAGCCCGCTGTCGGCGCCGGGAGAGCGAATCCCAGGCCGCTCACGGGGAACGAGCCCGGAGGCACGCTCGCCCACGCGGCCGCCGTCGTCGAATAGAGGCGGAACTCGGTCATCGGCAGCAGACGCTTCGCCCACATGAGGACAAAGAGGCCGCCGTTACTCGGAATGAGCGCGGAGGCGTATCCAACGTTCACAAAAGTATCGCCGGGGGACGATGGAATCTGGATGGCGGGACCAGCGGAGAGGGGGGGCGTCGCGAAGCCCTTCGTGAGGGAGACGAGGCCGTAACTCGGCGCGCGCTGCCCCGGCGCAGCCTCCAGCTCCACGAGCACCCAGAGCTTCGTCGCGTCAGCGGGATCGACGGCCGCGGAGTAGTACGCGATTGTGCGGCCGCCGAAATCGGCGCTCGTGATCGTCGTCTGCTGATAATGAGCCGTGATGCTTCCGATCGGCCCCGGAACCGAGGCGTCGATGACCCGAATGGCGTCGCCGGACTGGTAGAGGAGGTAGTTTCCCGCTATCGACGCGAGATATCCGCCGGGCCAGCTCGTGGTCTCGCTGGCCATGTTGAGCGCCGAGAGAGACGACGTCGGCAGCGTCGTAATATCGGAGGCTCTCGCGGAGTTCGGGAGGATGTCGTATGCGATGTAGCGGCTGCCGACGTGCTGGATGAGCGTGCCGTTCGCCCGCTGGCCCTTGAAGTCGCCCCACAGGGTGAAGCCGCTGCCGCCGTCGGGACTTCCGACGACCGTGTTGAACGGCGCCGCCGGTCCCGTCGTCGAGAAGGCCGCGCGCTGCCCGTCCGGAGACACGGCGATCGTCTGGATGTTGTTCTGCCCGTCGCCGTGGTGCGTGACGCTATTGCGTCCGCCAATCGGGAATCGCACGTCGTGGTAGTAGAGCGCGGTCGGATTGACCGGGTTCGAGAGATCGAGCACCGAGTAGCCGAACGACTCCTGCATGAGGAGCCGGTACGGGCCGCTGCCGCCGTTCTGGTAGAGCGCGAGATTGTTGTTGAATCCGGAACCCAGGTAGGGCGTCCCTTCCCGCGAGACGCCGGGCGGATTCGGTTCGAACGAGACCGGCGAGCCCGACAGCGTGCACTGGGCCTCGAGGCGCGCCGGAAGCGCGGCCAGAAGCCCGAGCAAGGCAAGGGCTACCGCAATACGGGACGCTCGGAAATGATCGCGGGGGTGAGCGGGAATCATAAGGGTCATCAGGGTCCTCATATGGGGGCGCGAATAACCCTTCCAAGGTGAAGGGGCGATCCGGACCTAATGCTATCTCCGGCTGTTCGCTATGTCCAGCCGGTACCGTCGTTTACGGGCGGGAACGAGACGCCGGATCGAAGTGTCCCGGGTGAGGGGCATCTTTCATTAAAGAAGAGGGCGGGCAGGAAAAGAAAAAGGCGGGCGGCCAAAGCCGCCCGCCCAGGGATACCGGGAAAAGAGACCTTATTGGATGTTGGTGACCACCGTTCCAGTCCCCTGGAAGTTCGGCGAGCACTGGAACTGGTTGTCCAGGTTGGCCGCCGCGTAGCCGACGCTGATGAATTGGCCGGGAGCCGTGTGCTGCACGCCGACCCAACCCATGTTGTAGAGGCCGGTGGAAGCGGTGGCACCATCGTAACCGGGACCGCGGAGCGTGAGGTCGACCCAGCCGCCCTTGAAGTTGGCCGGGTTCCAGTCCGTGGCCGTCAGCAGGTTAATGCGCTGGGACTCGAGGAAGATGTAGTTCGGGGACGAGGTGCCGGGAAGCTGACCGGACGGGCCGGGGGGAACGCCGACGCCGCCGAACAGGTTCTCGTCGTTGTCGTACGTGAGGACCTGGACCTGGTGCACCGAGTCAAAGAGACCAGTACCCGAGTCGCCGTTGTTGGCCTTCGCGGTGGGGTCCGCCCAGGCGCAAAGGTTGACATCGACGCCCTGGTAGTAGTCGCTGCGCCACACGATGATCCAGGACTGGAGGCCGTTGGCCTGGTCGGCGAGGTAGCGGAAGCCGTAACGGTCGCCGAGGGGCTCGCGGCCGTCGCCGCCGAAGTAGTACGCAGCGGGGACGTTCGGGTTCTGGCAGCCAGCAGGCGTGAGCTCAGCGGGACAAGCGGGTCCGGCGATGGCCGCGACGAACTTGCCGAAGAAGGTCTTCGTCAGGCCCGTGCGCTGGTAGGCGAGGCGCGCGTCGAACTCGATGGCGACAGCCGGGTCGCCCGAGATGTTGCCACCCTGCGAAGCGCTGTCAACGTAGAACACGTCGCCGATGAGGACGTTCGGCGTGTAGGTCGGGCCCCAGCCCAGGGTCGCGATCGCGTCCTTGTTGTAGAAGTCGGCCTGGTCGGGGAAGAAGTTCGTGCAGTAGTTCACGACGTCGATCGTGAGGTAGCCGGAGAGGGCATCCTTCAGCGCGACGGAGGTGGTCCAGCCGCAAGCCGGGTTGTCGCCATCGAGGATGTTTGCGCCCGCGGAGGTCTGGAATACCGTGATGTCGCCGGACTCGTCGAGCGAGTGCCAGACGGTGTCACGGAAGCCAGGCCCGATCGCGTCGATGACGCCGTTGATGTTGTACTGCGAGATCGACGTGAGCATGTCGACGCCGTTGTTAACCGCATCGGGGTGCGAGAAGCGGATGAACTGCTGCTGGCCGAAGCCGATGCTCGGCGAATAGCCGACGGTCACTAAACCGGCGTTCGTGATGCCGCAGGGATCGTTCACGTACGGCGAGATGCCTTGCTGCGGAAAGTTCGGGCTCAGCTTGCCGTTCATGATGTCGCGCATCGAGAACGAGACGACGTCCTTCCCGGTCAGGGGAAGGTTGAAGTCGATGACGGCCTTGGAATACTTGTTCCAGACCGTGACGTGCGCGATGACGCCGGGGCTCGACACGTTGACGACGGACACGAGGGTGTCCGTGCCGCCGCTGCCGATCGGATACCCCGTGGCACCGTTCAGCGAGACCTTCCAGTACGGAACGAGCAGCGTGGCCGCCGGCACGTTGTCATACGCGCAGGTGACCGCATAGCCCGTGCCCGCAACCGCGAGCAGCACCAAGGCAATGAGGATGGAAAACTTTTTCATTTTTACTCCTACCGAGAATTGCGATGATTCAGTGAGGTCCGAGTGAGTGCTCTTACAGAGGTTTTTCGAAAGGGACATTCGGCTCCTGCCGCGCGCGATATTAAATCACCTCCCGAAAGAAATTTAGAAAGTCGCCGTTTCGGCGAAAAAAGCAGATTGAGAGACGGAAGTCTCTTGGACATTGAGCAGACGATAGGAACAAAATTCTGCCGTGTCAAGATCTTTCCTCGGAAATATGGTGGAGGGGCATATCTGCAAGGAGAGTGTCCCGGGAGGCCCGGATCTCACTTCGAGAGGCCGCGAAAGACCCGAAAGCCCCCTGCCCGCGTCTCGTCCCCCGTGAGGTACTGGTACATGAAGGCGACGTCCATGTGCCCATCCCCGTCGAAGTCGGCGATCCGGAGCGCCGTCGGGTGGTTGACGAAAGTCGGCTCCCGGTCGGACGCCAGCTCCTCGAACTCGCCCTCGGGCGTCTGGAAGAAGACCCTCATGCGGTGCGTGCTTTCGTCGCACCACACGACATCGTCGAGGCCGTCTCCGTTCAAGTCCCCGGCGGCGATGGCGGGTGACCCGGCGTCGAACTGGAGCGTCTTCACGATGCGCTTGCCCGCCATTTTCCCGTCGGCGCCGCGGTAATAGACCGTGATGCCCTGCCCGTCGATCTTCGGCGAGGCGCCGGAGGGCGAACGCTTGAACCAGGCCGCGAACGCCGCGGGCCGGCCGCGGTAGGTGCCCGCCGCCGATCCCATGTGCTGGGCCCAGGTTTCCACCGCGCCGACGCCCGCGAAGCGAAACTCCTCGAGCTTCGGGTCGAACTCGTAGAGATGCGACGCGCCCGATTGGTACCGGCAGGCCGACGAATAGAACGGCAGCCCATCCTTCGCATCCTTCGGCACGACGAGCGCGATCGCGTACCCGAAACAGGCTCCCTCGAGGCCCTTGTGCACCTCGCGGAAGTACGTGCCTTCGTTCAGGAACCCCCGGACGTCGTAGCCCCTCACGTAGTCGCTGCCCTTGTCGGCCTGCGGCTTCCCGCCGGTCAGCATCCACTCGGGGTCGTCGGAGATGATGAGAAGGTCCTGCCGGCCGTCACCGTTCAGGTCTCCCGCGGCGATCGCACGCGTCGACATCTGCCGGGGCAGACCCCGGGTCTCGACCTTGAAGCTGCCCCCACCCTTGTTAAACGCGATGGCCGGTCCCGCGCCGTGTCCCCCGAAGACGATGTCGAGCTTGCCGTCGCCGTCCATGTCCGCGAGCGTGGCGGCCCCGTAGGCCGCATCAATTTTGTCGGGGTTGTCGAACGTGAGGTCGGCCAGGCGCCAGCGCCACTTGTTGTCCTCGGCGTCGCCCTTGTCGAGCCGGTACACGCGGATGAAGTTGGCCGTGAGTCGGGCCGGCGGCGCGACGATCTGGGGACGGCCCTGCCCCAGGAGGTCGCCCACGTCGAAGTTCTCGCGCCACATGCCCGCCCGCGGCAGGCCCTCGGAGATCTCTTCGAAATGAAACGTGCCCTTCCATGTCTTCGGCGTCACGACGGCGGCTTCGCTGGCCGGAAGCTCGACGATCGGCTCGAGGTCGTCGGGCTCCGCCGCGCCGGCCTTCTTCGGGTCGGGCTTCGGCGCGTCCGGGGGAGCAAGGACGAAGTACGCCTTCTCGTCCTGGCGGAAAATGGGGAGTCCCGGCCCGCTCACGACAGAGTGAAAGAGACGTCCCTCTTTCTCGTGGTACATGATCTGCTTCGGGATCCGGAGGAGCTGCTTTCCGGTCTCCTTGTCCACGACCGACGTGGTCTGAAATTCGTCGGTGTCTTCTCCGGGCACCTCCGCCGGAGCCTGGAGGCCGAGGAGTGATTTCACCCGGTCGTTCCGTTTCGCGTCCTCGGCAGCCTTTTCAGTCTTCAATTCCGCCGCGGTTTTAGTGGCGGGAGCGGACGGCCCCGTGGACGAGCAGCCGAGTGCTCCAACGAGAACGGCCGCCGAGAGGGCGGTGAGGGACACTTTCACGGAAAACTCCTAACAGCGCACGGAACCCTCGGGCCTTCGGCCTTCGGGCGATGAAGAATCTGTCAGAAAAAACTCTCAGAGGAGGTCGGCAAACGACGGGCGGCACCGCCGGAACAGCCGCACCCCCACAAAGCCTACCACGACGAGGACAGCGGACCACGCCGCGACGCGGCCGATCGGGGGCGGCGGCGCGTTGAAGAGCGCCGCGCGGAAGAGCGCCATGAGATCGCGCAGCGGGTTCAACACGAGGAAGCGCGCCGCGAAGTGAGGAACCTTCTCTTCCGGATAGAGGATCGGCGTCAGGTAGAAACCGATCATGAAGAACGGCGGCAGGATCTGGGAGAGATCGCGAAAAAAGACGTTCAGCGCCGCCAGGACGAGCGCCGGCCCCGCAAGAAGCAGGATCTGGAACGCGAACGCCGCGAGAAGGACCCCGGGCCGCACCGCTCCACGCCCCGAGACGACGAGGTATAGCGTGAAGAGCGCGAGGCCCGCCGCTTCGATGAGGAGCGCCGCTCCGACGCTCGACGCCACGAGCAATTCGATCGGGAAGCGCAGCTTCTTCACGAGGTGGGCCTGGTCGCTGACGACAGTGGTCGCCCGCGTGATCGCTTCCTGCAATCCCATCCAGGGGAGGACACCCGCGAGGAGAAACTCCACGTAGGTCCCTCGAAAGCCGTCCGGGGGCGGGAGTTTGAAGACGGCCACGAAGACAAAGGCGTAAAGCCCGCAGATGACGGCCGGATTGAGGACCGCCCACAGGGGACCCGCGAAGCTTCCGGCGTACCGGGCAGCGAGGTCCCTGCGGAGCAGCTCCGAGAGCAGGAAGAGCTTGTTCTTCAACGAGGTAGCCGTTCTCCAAACCAGCCCGAAACCGCTTGACACCCGGGCGGGAGGGTCTATCTTAGACGACGAACGGTCATGAGCGCTGTGCCGCGTGCGTCCCAGATCCTCCTCGTGGGGCAGAAGATCCGTCAGATCCGGAAAAGCCGGCATCTGACTCAGGCGGATCTCGCCTCGCGCATCGGGGTGACGCAATCCGACCTGTCGCGCATGGAAAACGGTGAGTACAAGGTCGGGCTCGACACTCTCTTCCGGATCCTTCAGGTGTTCGAGCTGTCCATGAGCAACTTCTTCGAGGAGCCTTCTCCCGAGGCCGGGCCCTCCGAGGCGCACGCAGCCGACGCGCCGTCGGCTCCGTTCGACGATGCGCTCGCGCGCGACTGGGTGGCTCTCCCGGAGGACTCGCGCCGCGAAGTCTGCGAGTTCGTCGCGTTCAAGAGGATGCAGGCCGACAAGACGCGGCCCGACGGCGATGACGGTGACGGAGATGACTGAAGCCCTCCGCGCCGCCGCCGAAGCTGCCCGCCGCGAAGCCGTTGCCCTGCTGGAGAACGGCGAGTTTCCCGCCGCGCTTTCGGCCTACGACCGGGCCCTCGAGGCCGCGCGCGCGACCGACGACCCTGCCTTCGGGGACTGGATGTACGTGTGCCGCGCCGCCGCCGCAATCGAGGCGGGCCCGGCCGGCGACGTCCTCGTCGAGCTCAAGCGCGTCCTGCTCCGGTCGGCGAGTCCCGCGACGGCCGTGCGCGCCGCGCATGCGTCGGCGCGCGTCTACGAGTTGCGCCGCGATTTCGAGAAGGCGCTCTTCTACAACCGCATCGCCCGCCGCCACGCGGAGACGCTCGGCGACGAGACGATCCTCGCGCACTGCGACAACCAGTCGGGCATGCTGCTGACGGTCGACAGCCGCTTCGAGGAAGCAGCCGCGGTCTACCGCCGCGCGCTCGAGAGGACCGAGGGACAAGAGGGCGTGTCCTCCATCTTTCGTTCCGTCTGGCGCGACAACCTCGGCTATTGCCTCATCGCCCTCGACCGCGTTCCCGAGGGCCTCGCCCTCGTGCACGAGGCGTTCGAGGCGCTCGAGAGGGAAGAGGCCCGAAGCTACACGGTCTACCCGCTCCTCGACCTGTGCTTCGGGTACCTGAAAAGCGACCGCCACGCCGAAGCCCGCTTTTTCGGCGAGTCCGGCCTCGAGCGCGTGCCCCTGAGCGGGGAGCCCGCCGTGGAGAAGAGCTTCCTCTACCTCCTCGGTGAGACGTGCCACCTCGCGGGCGACGACGGCGCCGCACGCCAGGAAGCCCAGCGCGAACGCCACGCCGAAGGTCTTGATGGAGATGCCCAGCAGGTGGATTTCGGGCTTCATGGCTTCTCGGCGTCGGGCATCGGATGCTCGCGGCCACTTTAGGGCACCCGCATCTCCTTCTGCGACAATCAGCGGCCATGGCGTCCAGACGCTCCAGCTTCGGCAGAGACACCGGCCTTCAGGCCCGGATGCTCTTCACGATGTTCATGCTCGGCCTGGTCTACGCGGTGTTCGTCGGCGTGCTGTTCGCGGCCGGCGCCGGCGCCGGCTTGATCGTGGTCGTGGCGGTGGTGCTGCTGCTGGTGCAGCTGTTCGGCTCCGACAGGCTCGCGATGGCCACGATGGGGGTCAAAGAGGTCTCCCCCGCCGAAGAGCCCGAGCTGCACGGGATCATCGAGCGGCTGTGCGTGCAGGCCGATCTGCCCAAGCCGCGGGTGTGCGTGATGGAGACCTCGATGCCCAACGCCTGCGCGATGGGCCGCTCGCAGAAGTCGGCCAGCGTGACCGCCACGCGGGGGATCCTCCAACTGCTCTCCCCGGCCGAGCTGGAAGGCGTGATGGCCCACGAGCTGACCCACGTGATCAACCGGGACGTGATGGTGATGACGCTGGCGAGCTTCTTCGCCACGCTGGCCTCGATGATCGCCCAGTTCGCGCTGTTCTTCGGCGGCGGCATGGGCAACCGCGAAGAGGAGGAGGACATCATGATCGTGGTGCTGGTATCGGTGGTCGTGTATGCCGTGTCCTTCATGCTGCTGCGGGCGCTGTCGCGCTATCGCGAGTTCGCCGCCGACCGCGGCTCGGCGGTGCTGACGGGACGCCCGAGCGCGCTGGCCTCGGCGCTGTTGAAGATCAGCGGCACGATCGAGCGCGTGCCCAGCCAAGACCTGCGCAAGGCGGAAGGGATGAGCGCCTTCTTCATCATCCCGGCGCGCGCCAAGAAGTCGCTGATGAACATCTTCGCCGACCACCCGCCGCTCGAGCAGCGCCTGGCGGCGCTGGAGCGGTTGGAGGCCCAGCTGCAGGGCGCAGCCTAGGTGGGCCTGCGCGACATCCTCACCGGTCGTCACGAGGTCAAGGGACCGGCGCCCGACCGCCTGTTTGCGATCTCGACCGCGTACGTGACCCTGCAGGCCGAGTACCAGATCGAGCCCGTGGGCACCGCCGCGATCGTCTTCCAGGCGCTGGCCACCAGCGAGTTCGAAGCCACGCTGCGCGACATGGAAGAAGTCGTGACCGCCACCGGCGGGGACAGCGGCACGAAGGTCTCCACCGAGGACGACGCCTACGGCTACCGCTGGATGGTGCTGCGCAACCCCCCGGGGGCGCCGAGCGTGGAAGACCTCGCCGTGGGCATCAACGCGGTCTCCGGCTCGATCGAGACGGCCGGGCACGGCGAGCGCCTGCTGTGCGCCGTGTTCGCCTTCGACGACGCGCACAAGAAGCGCATCTACTTCATCTACAACTACAAGCGCGGGTTCTGGTACCCGTTCGTGCCCGCTCCGGGCAAAGCGCAGGAGCGCTCGACAGAGCGCGAGCTGCAGATCAAGGCGCAGATGTCCTCAGAACTGCCGATGGAGCCGGAACTGGAGCGCTGGTTCCCGTTGTGGGGGATCCCGATCTAGTCGGGAATCAAGCCCTCGCCCGTGAACTCCCGGGCGGCCTCCTCGAAGGTCAGGTCAGCAGGCGGGATGATCACGTTGGAGGTCTCGATCTCCTCGTCGGCGACGAGCGTGCCGTTGGCGCGCACGTAGTCGAGCAGCGCGGTGAACGCACCGGCGTAGCCGTCCTCGCGGCCGGCCTCGACAACCGACACGACGCCGT
>Ga0097691_1000861_pt1 | contig 24181 bp, 22 predicted proteins | sample NGESurdeep072012_8_FD_72858 | JGI IMG/M metagenome (GOLD analysis project Ga0097691, IMG submission 72858) | Arctic peat soil microbial communities from Barrow, Alaska - NGEE Surface sample 210-1 deep-072012 | ecosystem: Environmental > Terrestrial > Soil > Wetlands > Peat ... | reverse complement strand
ATTTGCTCTTTGGCGGGAAGTGTTGAAACTTCGAAAATGGTGACGAGGAGGCCCCGAGCGGAACTGGGCGGCGAGGTCTCAGGCAGGCAGATCGAACAGCTGGTCGATGAACTGATTCTGTTTGCGAACATCAGCGTCGCTGACCCACCGCGCCTGCCTCTTCCGGATCATGTGCATTGCCTCGTATCCCTCAATCGTGCGGCGCTTGCCCTTGACGGCGTGGCTCGGCCGACTTCTAAAGGATGAACTCGATCGAGATGAGGTTCGGGCTACACACATCAACGGCACCTTGTACTTGTTCGTCTGCCCGACGACTGCGCCGCCGACATTTTTGCAGTCCACAATGTCGCCCACGTTCGGAAGGGGAATGGACTCGCCTGACGCGATTTCCGCGGGTTCGTGCGCCTCCGAACGTCCTTTCGGTTTGTATTTAACAAAAACGGTTGTGCTAGCGGAAAAAGCTAATATTGGCTCGACGTAATAAGCTAATTATAGTACAACGTAATAAGCTAATTATTGTACAGCACAAAAAGCTAAATCTGAGGATTTGCTCATGGCCGCACCGCCCGAAAAACTTGCATAGTCCCTGGAAATCCTGAGGAAGCTCCAGACTTCCAAAGGCGCAGCCGCCATCCGGGCAAGGGACCTGTCGCGCACGCACAGGGAGCGCCTTTTGGCCAATGGCTTTCTCCAGGAGGTCATAAAAGGCTGGTTTATCCCGAGCCGCCCGGACGAAGTGAAGGGCGAGAGCACGGTTTGGTATGCGTCGTTCTGGCGCTTTTGTGCTGTCTATCTGGAAGAGCGTTTCGGGGCGAAGTGGTGTCTCTCGCCCGAACAGTCCTTGTCCCTGCATGCGGGTAATTGGACGGTGCCGCGGCAGCTCCTGGTGAGGTCGCCGGGAGCTCGCAACAAAGTCACCGGACTTCCGCATGGCACATCCCTGCTGGATCTTCGCGCCGCGCTGCCTTCCGCTGGAGACCGGGTGGAAAAGGAAGGCCTGCGTATGTTCTCGGCGGAATCTGCCCTGATCGCCTGCTCCCCTAATTATTTTTCGAACAACTCGACGGATGTCCGTACTGTACTGCTGATGATACGCGATGCCTCCGGCCTTCTTGCCCGGCTTCTGGAGGGGGGGCACACAGTGATTGCCGGCCGTCTGGCCGGCGCCTTCCGCAACATCGGGCGCGACCGCATGGCGGATGATATTGTGAAGACGATGTCCGCTGCCGGGTACGCAGTGCGTGAAAACGATCCCTTCACGGACAAACCATCCCTGGTCATCTCGGCCCACGAAAGATCTCCCTATGTGAACAGGATACGGTTGTTGTGGCAGAAGATGCGGGAGCCGGTTATTGACCGCTTCCCGAAAGCGCCGGGGCTGCCGCGCAATATCGAGGCATACATGAAGCGCGTCAACGACGCCTATGTCACAGATGCGTATCATTCGCTGTCGATCGAAGGCTATCGCGTCACTGCTGAGCTGATTGAACGTGTCCGCAGCCGCATATGGAATCCCGAGACGCACGAAGGCGACCGGGAACAGCGCAACGCCATGGCGGCGCGCGGTTACTGGCAGGCTTATCAAGTTGTGGAGAAAAGCGTCGGCAGGGTTCTGCGGCGCGAGAATCCCGGTCTGGTCGCAGACGAGGATCACGGGACGTGGTATCGAGAACTGTTCGCGCCGAGCGTCACCGCCGGTCTGCTGAAACCCGCCGACCTTGCCGGTTATCGCAACAGCCAGGTTTACATTCGGAAGTCCATGCATGTGCCGCTGAACTGCGAAGCGGTGAGGGATGCTATACCGGCTTTTTTCGATCTATTGCGCGAAGAAACCGAACCGTCGGTGCGCGTGGTGCTGGGGCATTTTGTGTTCGTGTACATCCATCCTTACATGGATGGAAACGGCCGGATCGGGCGTTTTCTGATGAACGTGATGATGGCGTCGGGCGGCTATCCCTGGACGGTCATACCCGTCGGAGACCGCAACATGTATGTCGAGGCCCTCGAAAAGGCGAGTGTCGGAGAAGATATTGTCCCGTTCACGAAGTTCCTGGCCGGGCTGGTGCGTAAAGGATTAGCCGGCGAACCGTTGCCGGCCGTGCCGGAAGCTTCCGCGCAAGTGCGATAGCTGAAGCCCCACGCGCTGAGCACTTCCATTGCCTCTGCCAGCTTCGAACTCGAGGCCCAGAGCAAAAGCACGCAATCAGGCAAAGCTCGCCCGCAGCCGCCTTCTCGCGCGCCATCATCGCCGAATCGCGCCGCAAATCGGGCATCGACTGCCATCCCGCTGCCAGTTTCGCCTCAACGCGCCGCTCAATAGAGATTTCCCGATGAGAGATTCCGCGCCAAAGTGCGGGCGTTTATGGACCAGTGGGTGGTATCGTCCCGATCCTGCTCATCGTGCTGATAGCTTTCTTGGTGGTCAGCAGATGGTCGGGCCCCCCACCCAAAAAAATAAAATAGTTTAAGCCCCGTTGGCACGGGAAGCCAGGTGTCACAGGGACGCGGCAAAGAAAAAGATCCGGGGTCCTTCGCTGCGCTCAGGATGACACAAAGGAGGGGCCGAGGAAAAAGATCCGGGGTCCCTCGGCTTCGCTCGGGATGACAGAAGGAAATATGACACAAAGAAGCGAGCGCGACCGCAGAACCCGCTAAGGCGTAGTCTTCAGCGGATGATTCCTGAAAAAGTCCAGCATCATAGTCGTCCATTCTTTCGGCCATCGCATGTGATTACCAAGGCCAATCACCGATCCCATAGCACTGGCCGTTGATTTCTCGGGAGCCTTTGGATCGGTTCCGCACGAATCGGTACATGAGTAAACCCGGCGATGGTGATTGTCGAGTATCACGTCATCGACAATTACTCCGGCTGCGTTCAATTCGCTCGCCAGTTGCTCGCCATTGGGACAGATGCCGCCGACATCGCAACTGTCATGGATATGCATGGTTCCTGCGGCCGGATTGAAGATTTGAATCTGCGTGTTATTCCCGGGCGGTCCGGCGACCGGTTGCTGCTGACAAGGATCGTCGAAGGCGCCGAACGGATCGGGTCCCGAATAGACCGCTGACGCCGCTATGTTCGGACGATTCACCGCGTACAGATAGCCCATCGCGGCTCCGTTGGACCATCCGGAGACGTAAATCCGGGTGACATCAACGTTGCCGGTCGCGACCTCGTCCGCAATGAAATGATCGATCGCGGCCGCGTCCGCATTCTCGCGCCAAGTCGTGTCTCCGATCTTTACGTCACCGGTTGGGTTCAACTGGCGATACCAATTATCCCATCCAACTCCCTTGTTGTCCGGAAATGGGTAGTAGTGCGTCGTTTTGCGCCCCTCAGGAGCCAACACGATGTATCCGACGTTCTTCGGATCATCGGTGAGTGAGACGGAATCCTGGAGGTCAAGTATATTGGTCTGAGTAATCCATCCGGCCGAAAACAGCGACGGATGCAAGTAAACGATCATTGGCAGCTTGCGATTTGCGCCTGTGGATTTGGGCGCGTAGAGGCAAGCGTAGCGATCGATGCGGTCCGCGTCTTTCCACGGACCGAGCAGCTTGCCTGCGCCGCAGTTGGGCTTGACGTCCGAAATTACCGCCGCAGACGGATCGCCAAACGGCCCGCATGCAGCCGGCGCAACGCTATCGGTGGTCGCGCTGCCGCACGAAACCAAGCATGCGAACATAGCTATGCAAATGGTTCGCTTCACAACTCTGCTTTATCATATCAATGAGTTCGGCCGATAAGCAGGTCACGACGGAAATTCCGGGCAAAGGTAGTTCGAAGCCCTTGAAAGCGACGCTTCCGTGCCTCCCCCTTCGGTCAAGACCGGGGGAAAGCGGCAATCCCCGAATCAGGACAGCACCATCCCGCGAAGTGCCGTCTGGTCCGCCGCTTGTCATTTCTCATCACGCTTGAAATGATCTGCTGCCGTGAGCGCACCTTCAAAGCTTGAGCTCGAGCGCTTCGTCTCGACGTTTCCATATTCGAGCGAGGCATTCCTGGTCGACGAGGTGCTGTGTATCGACCCCGCGCAGCGAGAGATCGAAGCGCGTATGGACACGACGCGCTCGCTGCCCGTCGGGCGGTATCAAGTGGGCGATCCAGGCACCCATCCTCGGCACGTATCGGGGCCTGACCTCGTACTGCTGACCGGCAACCTCGGCTGCCTTCACGCCTACTTCCTGCACAGCTGTCGTTGGGAGGAGGGATGGGTCGGGTTCGGCAACCGCATCCATCGTGCTGATTTCCGGAGTCTGGTAACCATTGGACCGCCGCTCCGGCTCCATTCCAAAGAGACAAAGGCCCGCGAAGGGCCGAAGCGGGTTGTGCTGCGCTACGAGTTTCGCTTCTGGCAGGAGGAGCGGCTAGTCTACTTTGGCGACCAGTCGGCAATCTTCGTTAAAGGTCGGGCGTTCGAGGGAGATTAGCCGGAATTTCCCTTTTTGACCCTGCCGATCAAGCACGACGGAAATTACGGCTTAGGCTAGGGCGGGGGGTATCGGCTTTTGTCTGGGCGCGACGGTACAGCAGACTTAGAGTTCGAGGTCGTCGCGACGAGCACTCTCGGAGAGCCCGCCCGCGCGCGCATCTTGGCGCTGTTCCGCGCGTCGTATCGGGAAGCCAACGAGGCGTACCTCGAGCGCTCCCTTTCCCGGCTGCGCTTTATCGCGACCGCAACGTCGGCCGGCGCAATTGCCGGTTTTGCGTTGGGCGAGATGCGCATCATGGATCTGCCGCGCGTGGCGCAGCAGGCGGTCGCGCTGGCGGGCATGTGTTGCGTCGATGCCAACTTCCGCCGCCACGGCCTGTTCCGCGAACTCGAGGGGCGTGCGTTTATGGCCGCGGGCGTCGCGTCCGGGTCACGGGTGCTGGGTTGCGGACGCCTGGCGCATCCTGCAAGCTTTCGCACCATGACCAGTAATCCGACGCACGTCCCGAAGCGTCAGACCCGGCCGACGCCCTGGCAGCAGGAAATCGGCGCGATCATCGCCCAAGCGTACGGCGTCCATGGCTTCAATCCGGAGACTTTCGTTTGCGTCGGCAGCGGCACACCAATCGGCTATCCCAGAATCGACATGGATGTCCGACCGGAAGAGTGGGACGTCTTCGCCCCGGTCAACCGCAACCGGGGCGACTCCCTGCTCGGTCTGTGCTGGTTCCCGGACGCTCCACAGGGATGGTGACTCTTCAGGCTGTCGTGGCAGGGCAATCCGAGCGCGGCCGATGGCGGCTTGCGCTCGACAATTCCGCCGGAACCGGACACCGGCATGCGGTTTGGCTTGAGCTCGCGATCCTTTTCTTATTTTGACGCGGCAACGGTCGCTTTGTTCGCTGGTTGCCACGCCGCATCCGGATCGTACGCCACCATCGCGCCGGCTATCTGGCCGGTATTGGAACCGAGGTCCTTTTGATAGACCTGACCGCCCTGATTGACGACGACGGTCATCACTCCAGAGTCGCGATAGGTAGCAGGATAGGCAACCAGCGCGAATCCTCCGGTCATCTTGCCCGCGACGATATAGCTTTTGGCGCCACCCGGCGCGTTGGCTCCTTGACTGGTCAGCAACCGGTAAAAGTAGCCGTGGAAGGGATGCGGCTGGCCGGTGTGCTGATAGCCTTCGCTAGCCGCTTCAGCGACCAGGGGACCGAGAGGACTATCCGGCTGCGCGCCAGCCTTGACCTCCCAGAACAAGCCGTCCTGCGTTCCTGCCGTGCTCCGGAACTTCTGAGCGTATTGATGCTCCGAGGCACCGTCGTGCAGCGCGGCGTAATAGTCTCGCTGGGCGTCGGCAATTGCAGCGCAGACTTTGATCACGTCCAGTTCATTGGAGCCGATTCGCCGAAATAAAATCTCCTGCTTGCCGTAATCCGTGTCGAAGTACCACTGCGATCCATTTTGCCGCAGCGGTATCGGAGTCGGCCAATTCTCGGCGCCTATGTAGAGGAAGGTTCGTCCATCGGCAGCGCCGGCAAACTGATGCGATGCACGATACTTGGCGACAAAGGCGTCCTGATGGTCCTTGTCGGCGACCGGATCGCCGGAGGAAATCACGTCCCGTCCGGATGGTCCCAGAATCGCCAGCATCGCCGCTTCATCGTGATTCTGTACGGCTGCGGCGAAAGCGTCGCTCGCCTCCATAGCCGAACTAAAGGTCTTCTGGCCGGGCTCTTGTGCCAAGGCCGCCCGGGCGCCGCCAAGCCCAAGTACGAGGCTGACAAAAAAGATCCACAGAACCAGCCGACCGGTCGTGCTTCTTCGATTACCATTTATTGTTTGACGCATTGCTTTTTCCTGCCATCGACGATTAGCGGCCATGACTGCTGCCTTCACCGCCACCGTGTCCACCGCCTCCGCCGCCGCCACCGTGTCCACCGCCGCCGGCATGACCGCCGCCGCCGGCATGACCGCCCCCTCCGCCGCCAAGGCTGCTGCGCCCGCGACTACTCGCGTCCCAGGTGTCGTGACCGGAACCATAGCCGCCAAACATGCCTCTGCCACCACCGCGATCCCCATCACCGCCCCAGCCCCGGTAGCCGTCGCCCCTGTAGTAGCCCCCTCCGCCTCCCCACCAGCCGTTGTTCCCACCATAGCCTCCGCCATAGCCTCCGCCGTATCCCCCGCCGTAGCCCCCGCCTCCCCAGCCAGGGCCGTAACAACCCGCCACCAGAGTTGCCAAGAGCAGCGCTGCAAGGATCGTCATTTTCCGACTGCCGATAAATTCCATTTTCATTTTAATCAAGATGCTCTCTGCTTGGTGGTTGACTAACGATACAAAATTTTACCTGGCAGCTTTGAACCGGTCGGAGACCGAGTAGTATCGCTTCTTGGACCGGCGCCGCTTCAGGGCATCTCGAGCAAACAATTGGCGGATAGCGCCCATCGCGCGTGTCCGCCCGCGGGCACAACCAGGATTGCCGCGATCGACAGCTTGGCATCTCCACAGCGGCGGCAAATCAAGTCGTCACCCTCGCAGAGGGCTTCGAACCCGAACTCAGCAATCGCGGCTGGATCGTCGATCAACTCGACCCGTACAAAGTTGGGGTCAGTTTCCAAAGCTTCACCCGGTAAACTCGCGGATCGCACGGAGCCAGGTCTTGCGATTCCTTTTGCGACACCCTCGGTCAGTGATTGCGGATCGTGCGCCTTTAAGCCGGAACCGGTTTAGCGGTGGGCGTCACTCAACTCAGCTGCGCAACAGCTTGCGCATTCTTCATGGAATCGAAAAGCTTGGCGACCTGCACGACCATCTGTCGTCCCTGGCGAATCACGAACTTTTCGCGCTCCAATCGCGCCAGATGCTCGGTCACTCTTGGCCGCGAGGCGCCGACCAGGTTGGCGATGTCCTTATGGCTGAAAGATACGCGCAGCAGCGTGCCGCGCGATTCCTCGATTCCAAAGTCTGAGCATAGTTCCAGCAGCGCAATGGCTATTCGTTCGTGCAGACCAAGGTTCAGGAAACTCGAGCTGCGCAGCAGGAGGCGATACCACTGCTTCAAATCGTTGAGATGAAATTGCTTGAAGGCGGACTCGTGAGCATTTGCGGTAATGCCGTCGAAGTCATTCCAACTCACAGTGCCAACGCGGCAATCGTTGTAAGCCTCGCACTGAAAACCGGACTGGCTGAGCGGCAGCGCCGGGAATTCGGGAATCGGTCCCGGCGCGAGCATCGCCACCGTGACACGCTCATTGCGCGCGTTTAAGCAGGTGATGCGCGCAATTCCTGCTAACAAAATGTGAGCATCCTGGGCGAGCGCTGCCTCGCGCAGAATTACCGCATGCCGTTTGTAATTGGCCAGCGCAAGTGCGCTGACCAGAAGCGAAAGCTCGGACGGCGAGAGCCACGACAGAGCCTTGAGCCTGCTTAGTCTGTCGAGGTCGGTTTCGCGGGAAGTGTTTCTTTCATTCAAATTCGCACCTACTCAAAAAAACAACCATACTCCGTTGGCGCTGACAAGAGAAGCGCAATGTCACCCGCATGACAAATGCCTTGTGCTCTAGAGAACCTGAATAAACAACAACAGAGAAGCCTGTACATAGTAAAAGTAGCTAAATACTCGTTAAGGCAAAACTGGCGCGTGGCAGCTTTCCGGAATTGGTCGCCATCAGCAGAAATATGAGTTTGCGCCAAAAAACTTTCCGATCGATCGCGATTGGCGACGAGCTGGCGATTGTCGGGCGAAATCAGGTGCTTTCGCTCGAACATACTCAAATGTTCGGTGACTCGGGACCGCGAGGCGCCGACTAGTTCAGACAGGATCCTATGGCGGGCCGGCAATGTCAGGCGCAGCCCCCTTCCATCGGGGACGCCGAAATTTTCACTCAATTCGAGCAGAATCAGAGCCAAACGCGGACATTGCCGTCGGGGAGAAATTCCACCACGCGCTCGATGATCTGTCTGTGGCATCCGAGACACCTTTTTGCTTTTCCGGATAAATTATGGGCGAATGTACGCTCGATGCGAAGCCGGTCAGGGGCAAGACGCCCGGGAGATGCCGCCATGCCGAGTGAAGTATTGCGAGAGCTCATCCTTAAACTTACCGAACCCGATCGGCTTGAGATCATCCGCGAGGCTGGGATACGTGACGACAGGCCGTCGTTTTTACGCGGAGGCGCAGAGGATGGACCTCTGGAAGAGGCCGATTCTTGGGTAGCTCAAAATGGCGCCAAGATACTCCCGCACCTCTTACGAAGGATCGATCCTTCAGACGATGAGATGGTCCAGCTCGTTCAAAGCGGAATGTTGCCTTTTGACTGCAGTTTGCTGGGGCCGCGCGAATTTCTTGTTCGATTTAGCCACCCGGCGATGCACGCTGCCCTCGATGGTGGGCTGCCACTTTCCGAAGTCGCAGCCACCTCACTAGCGCTGACCGAACTGATTATATCGCTTTTGGCGGCAAATCGCTCCTTTGGCGAGGATGCCGTGATGCCGACTGTACGGGTTGGCGCAGGCTCGATGGACTTCCTCGCAACGGGGCCTGGTTTGATCGTCGGTGGGTTGAGTTTACTCGCTACGTGCGGGGTCGGTGTGATTTCTGCTCCTGTCATAGAAGGAACGGCTGTCCACACGTGTATCGATCTGACGCTGAATTGGCAGAAGCGAAGTTCCGAAAAGGGAAGAAGCGACGCCGAGAGGGCAAAGGCCGACGCCGAGAGGGCAAGAGCCGATGCCGAGAGGGCGAGAGCCGACGCCAAAAAGATCGAAGCAGAGACAATAGGCCAAGAACTGGAAAATGAGATGAAGCGCGCCCGACTGGGCAACTTGCCGGCTCAGGTGGAAGCCCATCCGGCGGAGAAGTCCGAAACGCCTCCAGCGTCATTCTTTGTACCTTTTGCGCTGATTGAGCGAAGCTCCCAAGAAAATGGTTTGGCGGCAGCGCACGGTGTTCATCTAATCAATCGAGGATTGCCGTCGCTATTCGCAATTCTGCGAGTGATGCCCGGACTGCTGATTACCGTTGAGAATATAGCGAGGCAATAGTTAGCAGTCGCGACCAGACTGCCGCAGCCATCGGTCGTGACACTGCGCATCACTCCTATTTACGCCAGGCGCAATCGGCAATTTGCTCGAAGATTGAAGACTGCGGCCCGCTATCCCTTAGCAGAAATTCTTTTTCAAACCACGGTATCAGCGCTATTTTCAGAAATATGAGTTCGCGCCAGAAAACTTTCCAATCGATCGCGATTGACGACGAGTTGGCGATCGTCGCGCGAAATCAGATGCTTTCGCTCGAACACACTCAGATGTTCGGTAATTCGGGGCCGCGAGGCGCCGACTAGTTCAGCCAGGTCCCTGTGCCGGGCCGACAGTGTCAGCCGCATCCCTTTTGCGTCGGGGACGCCGAAATTTTCACTCAATTCCAACAGAATCAGCGCCAAACGCTCTTCCAAAGTGCAGTTCATGAAATTTGCGCACCGCAATTGAACCAAATCCCAGCGGCCCATGTAGCTCGCTGCCACCCGTTTGAAGTCTGCCGAAGCGATTCCCAGCGATATATCGACGAAGGACTCGAGGTCGATCATCCCCATTTGACAAGGGGTAACCGCTTCGCAGCGAAAATTGTAACTGATGCCGGGTACCGGTGGCGGGAAGCCGGGGATCATGCCAGGCGCGACCATGATCACCAATGTACGCTGACCCTTGCGATTGCGGCATGTGATTCGTGCCACTCCTGCCAGCAAGATATATGCGGAATCGGGTGAATGTTTCTCGTCGAAAATGATCGCGCGTTTTTCGACCGTGCTGACCGTCAGCACGCTGGCGAGCTTTTCGAGCTGGCGCGCCGTGAGCCAGGAGATATTCTTAAGGCCCCGCAGTCTTCGGATGCGGGATGCTCGAGCAACAGCAGACATCTTTTTCACCCTAGCAGACGGATTGATCCGCGAGCAGAATAACGCCCGCGACATAAAGTTCATTCGACGAATTCTGTTATCTATGTAACGGATTCGCGCTGACGCTCAATCGCCCTGCAGATCACACAAACGTAGGATTCCTGCTCCCAGGCAAGGGCCCGGCGTCGCGCCGCGCGATCCAGATCAGCAGCACGAGCGCCGGGATGGTCGCGACTGTCGTGAGGATGAAGAACGGCACCCAACCGAGCTTGTCTGCCAGCACGCCCCCCGAAGACGCGACAATCGTGCGCCCCACCGCTGCCAGTGAAGACAGCAGTGCGTACTGAGTCGCCGTGAACGCCGGTGAGCATAGGCCGGAGAGATAGGCCACCAGCGCAGTGCCCGCCATTGCGCCCGTCAGATTCTCGGCGGCGACGCATAGCGCGAGATAGTCGAGCCGATGGCCGCCCACCGCCTGCAGCACGTAGAACAAATTGCCGGCCGACTGGAGCAGCCCGCACAATACCAGCGCGCGCATCACACCGAGCTTCGAGGTCACCACGCCACCGACCAGCGCGCCGGCCACAGTCGCGACGAATCCGACCAGCTTCGAGACGGCGGCGATCTCGTTGAGTGAGAAACCGAGCGAGATGTAGAGCGGCATCGCCATCACGCCCGCCATCGCTTCGCCGAGCTTGTAACCAACGATGAAAAGGACGATCGCCGGCCACCTCGGCCGCCGCATGAAGTCGGCAAACGGCCCCGTAACCGCCGTCGCGAACCAATCGCGGAGCGCATCCCATCCTCCCGTTGCGGTATGCGGCTCGGCCTCCGGCGGCGGCGTCGGCTCGGGCCCGAGGATGAACACGAGCATCCCAACGCCCAGCAGCGCCGCCATCGTGGCGTAGGCCGCGAACCAACCGTAGCGGGCCGCTACGATCAGCGCGCCGGCGCCCGAGACCAGCATGGCGATCCGGTACCCGGTCTGGATCATGGCGGCGCCGGGCCCTTGCTGCTCGGGCGTGAGGATCTCGACCCGATATGCGTCGATAACGATGTCCTGGCTCGCCGAAAGGAATGCGACCAGCAGCGCCAGCGCTCCCATGCGCGCAAGATCGACTTTCGGGTTGCATGATCCCAGGGCGAGCGTCGCGGCGACGAGTGCGAACTGAATCGCGATGCCCCAGCCACGCCGTCGCCCGAGCGGAATCGGCGGCGGCAGCCGATCGATCAGCGGCGACCACAGGAACTTGAAGGCATACGGTGTGCCGACCAGGGCGAAGGCGCCGATGGCCGCACGGCTCACGCCGGCGGTGGCGAACCAGGCCGACAGTGTCGAAAAGGTCAGCAGCAGCGGGATGCCGCTGGCGAAGCCCAGCGGCAGGATCAGCAGCACGCGCCGATCGGTGTAATCCGCGATCGAACGCCGCCAGGGATTCATGCCCTTCGCTTCTCTTGTCACACCCTGTAATCCCGGCATGGTGACTTCATATCATAGACGGGGCGATCACCATCGATCACGACCTGGCCTGCCCCCCGCTGCCCGTCAGATCATAAGTAGAGTCGGTCGTTGTTATGGCCCTTCTGAGGCAGTTGGTCTTCCGGTCTTTTAAGCATCGCGAACTCGGTCGGCGTCAAGGCGCCGAGGCTGCCGTGCGGTCGCAGGTGATTGTAGTCGTGACGCAATGCCTCGATCGTTTCGCGCGCCTGAGACATCCCCGGCGCTCTGGTTGAGCAGGCTGCCCGGAAGGTATGATTCGCCGATGAATCAGAAGACCGTGCCGTGCAAGGACCGGCTCAAAAGCATTGCGTGGCAAGCGATGCTGCAAAGGGGCCTGCTGCCGGATTTCTCCGTAGCAGCTGTGGCAGAGAGCAACGCCATCGCCGGAGCAGCGACCGCCGCTGGCCCTTCTTTCCGTGACCTTCGTAGCTTGCTCTGGGCATCGATCGACAACGACGATTCGCGCGATCTCGACCAACTCTCGGTCGCGGTGCCAGCCGGGGGCGGCGCGGTTAAGGTTCTCGTCGCAGTGGCCGACGTCGACGCGGTCGTCAAGAAAGGTTCCGCGATCGATGGTCACGCGCGGGCCAACACCACGTCCGTTTACACGGCCGCCGAGATCTTTCCGATGCTTCCTGAGAAGCTTTCCACTGACCTCACGTCTCTCGCGGAAGGTCAGGAGCGGCTGGCGATCGTCGTCGAGATGGCAGTCGATGCCGACGGTGCAGTGGGCGAATCGGACATCTATCAGGCGGTGGTGGTCAATCACGCCAAGCTGGCCTACAACAGCGTCGCCGCCTGGCTCGACGGAACCGGTCCGGCGCCGCCAGGGTTGTCGGCGGTGGCGGGAATTGACCAGCAGTTGCGTACCCAGGATCGGGTCGCGCAAGCGATGAAGAAACTGCGGCATCAACACGGCGCGTTGAGTCTGGAGACGATCGAGGCCCGGCCCGTCTTCGATGGCGATTCGCTGGCCGATCTGCGCGCGGACGAGAAGACTCGAGCCCATGAGCTGATCGAAGACTTCATGATCGCGGCCAACGGCGTGACTGCGAGATATCTCGATCGACGAGGCTTTCCATCGCTGCGACGGGTGTTACGCTCGCCCGAGCGTTGGAAGCGGATCGTCGAGCTCGCCGCGGGCCTCGGCGAGCGCCTCCCGTCAGAGCCGGACGCGGCCGCTCTGGAGAGATTTCTGGTCAAGCGCCGCCAGGCCGATCCTGCGCGCTTTCCGGACATCTCGCTGTCGGTGGTCAAGCTCCTGGGTCGGGGCGAGTACGTCCTAGAGATTTCCGGCCAACCCGCGCAGGGCCATTTCGGCCTTGCGGTGAACGACTACACTCACTCGACTGCGCCCAACCGGCGCTTCCCGGATCTCATCACGCATCGCTTGCTGAAGGCTGCGCTTGCAGGACGACCAGCGCCCTACAGCAACGGCGAGCTCAGCGAACTTGCCCGGCACTGTACTGACCAGGAAGACGCCGCGAGCAAGGTGGAGCGGCAGGTGCGAAAGTCCGCGGCTGCCCTTCTGCTGGAATCGCGGATCGGCGATCGGTTCGACGCTATCGTGACCGGCGCGTCAGACAAGGGCACCTGGGTCAGAATCGTTCAACCGGCCGCGGAAGGAAAGGTCATGCACGGATACAAAGGTCTTGATGTGGGAGATCGCGTCCGCGTCGAGCTGATCGATACCGACGTCGAGCGCGGCTTCGTCGATTTCGCGAAGGTCGAGGCATCATGAAACCGCCCAACGCAACCCACCGCCCGCTCGCTTACAAAGACGAGCAGTTTCTCGACAGCGACGCGGCTCGCCCGCTGCGTATCCTGGCGGAGTACCTCGAACCGTTGCATATCTTCCGCCGCGAACATATTCACGACACGATTGTGTTTTTCGGATCGGCGAGGCTTGCCCCCGACGGTCCACTTGGGCGCTATTACGAGGAGGCTCGCGAGCTGGCGCGCCTTATCACCGCATGGTCGAAAAGCCTTCCGTCGAACGCGCACCGATACATCATCTGTTCGGGCGGAGGCGGAGGGATCATGGAGGCAGCCAATCGTGGCGCTTCCGAGGCTGGGGGAAGGACGATCGGCCTGAACATCGGATTGCCGCATGAGCAGCGGCCCAACCCATACATTACCCGCGAACTGTCGATCGAGTTTCACTACTTCTTCATGCGCAAACTCTGGTTCGCACATCTGGCGCGGGCGCTCGTGGCATTCCCCGGAGGCTTCGGCACGCTGGACGAAATGTTCGAGATTTTGACTCTGGAGCAGACCCGGAAGTTGGATCGTTCGATTCCGGTTGTGCTCTACGGTTCCAGTTACTGGAAAGAGATCATCAACTTCGAGGCGCTGGTACGCTACGGGACGATCAGCCGCGAAGATCTCGACCTTTTCCAGTTTGCGGACGATCCGGCGACGGCGCTTGGGATGTTGCAGCAGCGCCTCACGGCAGCGCCTGAAGAAGGCACGCCGGCCTTTGCCCACTCGCAGACCTGCCGCCAGCAACGCGGCTGAAAGATCCTTTAGCCGAGCGAGTGCTCGCCAGTTGCAAGCCGGTGTAATTTTGTAGTGCGAGAGAAGGATCGCGGCGTGCCTTCGCCGCGAGATTCGCTTGGTTCGAAGGGCGCGGCGGAGCGGACCCTTCATATCACCTGAAATGCCGATATCGCACGTAAAATCGCGATTCCCGGTCTGCTACGATCGTCGCCGCGAAGGCGGGAGGGAAAATTAAGGGAATGAATTCTCAGGGGTGTCTTTGACCGAAACGCTTATGGGCGCAATCTTTGCCGCGGCCGAAGTGTCACGGGCGAACAGGACACAGGAATCGTCGCGATAGATCTCCTTCCACCCGGGTTGCGCGATGACCAGTTTGTACGGGGGATCGTTCTTTGGCCCAACGAGGACGAAATCGTGCGGATAGTTGACCAGAAGTTCTTTGCCGCCGACTTCCCCATTGGTGAACGCCATGTAATCGTCAATAACCTTGGGCGGATACACGGTGTCGTAGCGCCCGTCGATGAAGACCTTGCTCGCGGGCGGCATGTGCCAGATGACGTACTCGCCCCATTGGAAGTCGGCCAGGATGTTGCCGCTCAAGCGATGCTCTTTCATGTAAGAGATTGCGCCGACCGGATAAGGATCGCCTGCCGCCATCTTTTTCGAGAAAAGCCCGGTCAGGATCAGCAACTCAAACGCCGCAACCGCGACCATCAACTGATTTATCGTTGGAGAGCGCTCTTTGGCATAAGCCACCGGCACCCCCAAGCGCTCGCGACGAGCCTTGAGCGCCAGCGTCGTATGCCGCGCGAGCGGAGTAACCGTCGCGATCACTGCGAGCGGAAGATTTCTGACCGCAAGGAACGCGGCTGCGATCATCACAGCCGCGATAGAAATCAGCGCAATGTCGCCACCGCGTGGCGTCTGAATGAAGGTCACGCCGAGCGCCACGAACATCGCTAACGCCAGAATCTTGCAGGCGACGCCGGCCACGTGGCTCTGTCTCCAGTGGAAAAGCAATGACTGCGGGAGCGATAGCCAATCGAGGATGGTCGTGCGCGTGTGAGGGTTCTCGAGCGCATGGATGACGGCCTGCCAGGTGCCGACGCCGTACGGAGTCGCGAGCGTCGCTATCGTGGAAGCGGCGGTGATCGCCAACAGCCACATCGCGCGACGCATCCCGCGGCGAGCCACCAGGTCCTGAGCGAAGACCACGGCGGTGAACGTGCCCAGCGCGGCGAGACCCATGATGAAGCCGCCATGCAAATTCGCCCACACCGCGAGAATCGGAATCGCGAGCCACACGGGGGCGCGGCCACGGTAGTTGTACCGCGAAAGAATCGCGAGGATGGAACTCATCAGGACGAATGTGAAGATCTGAGGTCTGAACTGGAGGTGCATAGCTAAGGGCGCGCTTGCGGCGATCAGGATTGCGAACTGGACGCGCGCCGGCGATTCGGTTTCCTCCATTGCCACCGCGAGGAAAAGGATCGTCGCAGCGGAGCAGGCGAACTTCATCAGGTTGAGTCCGACCGTGCCGAAAGCGTTGTATATCGCACCCATCAGGACTTCGCTCAGCCATTCATGGTTGAGCCACAGATGCCCCGGCGCCGAATACGAATACTGATCGTAAAAAATCAGGTGCCGCTGCGCGAGCACGTCCTGCCCGAATCGCACGTGCCCCCATAGGTCCGGGTCTGCCTGCCGCGCCGTATCGGCAACGACGATGACTATGAAGATTAAGGCGGGTGAGTAATGGAGAAGTGAGACCCTGTTGAGCCGCGACGGCGCCGTTTCGACGTTGATCGATCCGGCAGCCGGCGCACCACCCCCCAACTTGCGCTCATTGCGAAGCTCCCGCAGAGCTATACGGCTTCGCCAATCCGCTCTCCATGCTCCTCGGCGAGGACAGTATCACAACAACTGCCCATTTGCCTCTTCCTTTTAGACTTGGTTTAAAAAATCGTCGAGCAATCGGCGAAAGACGGCCGCAGTTGGCTCCCAGTCGCCCTGCATCGCCTTAGCGCCGGCATCCCCGTAGCTTGCGTTAGGCCTCGGGCGCAAACGGATAAAAGGCGGCAGCCCATAACGCATTGCGAGGCTGTTGGCCCAAAGGCGCGCAGTGCGGCCGTTACCGTTTGCAAGTGGATGGATTCGCACCCACTCGGCATGCACCCAGGCACAGAGATCGATTATGGCCGCCAGTTGGTCGGCCTCCGGTTCCTGGCCGAGCGGCAGCAGCGCGTCCAACTCGGCGACCAGTGCCTGGGAGCGTTGCTTGAAAGCCTCTCAGCGCTTGGGCCAAATTTGCCGAGTCAACGCCATAATTCGAACCGACACTCACCTGGACGTTCTCGAAACCGGGTTCGCCGCGAAACGCGCCGACATACCGGGTGTTGGGCACCTCCAACCCCTCCATGACGAGGGTTTGCCAACGCCTGGCCGCTTCTAGTGTCGGAGTTTCGCGCTGCCCCGCCGCGTGGACGATTTCCTCCAGAACGCGCGCGAGGTTTTTCCGCAACCGCGGACTGTCTTCGTCCCAGTCAGGCACCTAGAAGCGCTCGAATCTTGCTCTGTACAGGCCCGGCTGGTTTGAGCTCTCCCTCGACGAACGAGCCCATTATCGGCTCGCCTTCAAGCGGGTCCTCGAGGCTTGCTTCGGCTTCCACGAACGCAGCGATGGCGCGCCGGAACCCAGGATCCCGCTTCCGATATGCTTTAAGGCCTGCCAAGTTAGCTTCCAAGCTGCGTTCTTTTCGACCCCGAAGCCTGAGGTAGTTCTCGATGGCCTCGTTCAGCAACTGATTGATAGGCCGCCGTTCGATCTTACTGAGGCTCTCGAGCGCGGCGCGTTTTTCAGCGTCAATTCTCAACGTAAAAGGGATTCGAGCCATGGATGCACATTACAGCAGCGTGGAAGTGATGTCAATATGCACTTTTGATGTCACCAGAGCCTGTGCGGAGGGCTTGGATCTATGGAAGAAAAAGTCGGTCCAATCATCTGCGATCCGTTGCTTGCGCGTCGATTGTTGCAGGAATGCGGTGGCGGCCGCCTCTGCTCGCTCTTTTAGCCTTCCTTGATCGCGATTCCCGGTCTGCTACGATTGTCGCCGCCATGGGCGCCTCTTCACCAACCGGAAATAGTTTCAGGCCGCGGCTGACGCAGGACGAGAAAACCGCGGAAACGCGGCGCCGCCTTCTCGACGCGGCGATTGTGTGCCTGATCGATCGCGGCTACGCGAACACGACGACTTCTGAAATCGCGGAGCGCGCCGGCCTTTCCCGCGGTGCGCAGCTCTACCATTTTCCCAAGAAAGAGGAATTGCTCACCAGCGCGATCGAGCACCTTTTCGAGCTGATGTTCGGCGAGATGAAGGAGAAGGTCAGCCGGCTGACCAATGAGAATGATCGGCGGGCCGTGGCGATCGATTTGTTGTGGGAGATTGCCAACGGCCGGCTGGCGACCGCATGGCTCGAACTGGTGGTCGCGAGCCGCACCGATTCGTATCTGCGCGAGTCGGTGAGCGCAGCGAACGGTCGGATGGCGGAATTCATCGATCAATCCTTCAAGGAACTCTTCCCGAGTCCCGATTCGGCCGGCGCCGACTACGACCTGGTCCCGCAAATCGTGTTCCTGATCCTCGAAGCGATGGCTCTCCAGGGTAAGACGATGAACCCGAAGCTGACGGCGAGAGTCCTGGACGCGCTCAAGACTGTGAAGCTGTAGCCGCGCCGCCTCGGCGCAAGAAACCGAAACTCCTTAGCTGGGAACCACCGGGCTTGCGCCGTCGCCGAGGTCACCGGCTCGCGCCATATACCGCGCGGGGAAACGACTGTTGAAGACGAACCCGGCAATCAACAATGCCGTCGGCAGCGCAAATCCTGGTACCAGCTTGCCGAAGTTGCCGCCGATGACGACACCTGTGACAGCGAAGCCGACGTTGACGGTCATCAATCCGCACCAGACAAGAGTCATCACCAGGTTGAGCCGGATGAAGACCGGATGAACCCAGAACTCGGGCGGCGTGTTTTCGCGGGCGTAGGCAGTGGTGAACGGATGGCCGATCGCGATCGAGCTCCACGCCGCAACCGCGAAGCATGACCAGATGACGACCACGTTGTAGGCCGGAAACACGGTCGAGCGCAGGCCTATCATCATGACTGAGCCGATCGCGAAGAAGGTCACTGTGGTCCAGTCCATCAGTCTGATCGGGATGCCGCGGCGCAGCCGCACGGCGATAAATACCAGACAGAGGATTAACCCGCCGCCGGTCGCCACGCGCCAGTGATTGGCGCCGGAAGCGAAGCCGTAGAGGACAAAGGGCCCGAACGCCATCAGGCCGGTTGCAACGCCCGAAAGTTTTTTCTGTTCCGCCACGCGCGCGCCCTCCTTCACTGACAATCGCGCCAAAGGACCTTAGTGAGTTGCAATGTCCACGGTCAACGGCGAGTGACGTTTCCGTTGACGCAGCGCGGCTCTGACGATTGCGATACATATCGCGGCGACCACGGCGCCCGAAATCACGTCGCTCAGATAGTGATGCCCCTCAGACGGTATCGCTATCAGCATCAGGCCATTGAGGATCGCGACCGGTATGAAGGAGCGCGACGGCGGCCGATGCACATATATAAAGGCAATCGCCAGGACGGTGTGGAACGACGGGAACGTGATTATTCCCTGGAGGCTGTTGATTACAAAAGTGTGCGCACCACCAGCCCGCAAACTCATCAGGACCACGATGTCCTCGGTCTGACGGCCGAAATAGTGCACGTACGGACCGACGGCAGGAAGCGGCGCTGAAACAATTGTCGTGACAATCAGCGACAGCATCGCGATCCATATCAGCTCGGCGTTTCGGTTGGTCTGTTCGGTGTGCGCAAAGTACAGAATCGATCCGATAATCTGCGGCAGGAACGTGAAGTACGCGATGAAAAGCGTGAGCTGGATTGCGCGATGCGCCCAGATAAATCCGGACCACGCAAGCCAATGGAAGCCCATCGCGGCGTCGAGCGCGATGAATTCGGCGTCGCGCAACGGCATCGCGGGCGTGGCGGCGAGATAGGTGAACATGGCACCCGCAGCGGAGAACGCAACCCACAACGCGGCATAATGGCCTGCGTCCGACAACCTGCGGCTGCGTCCCGAGTAACCGTAGAGAAAACCAACCGCGAGCAGAGAAATCAGAACGCAGGCGACTCGCATCCAGCCGACGAACGCCAATCCGACCCGGTCCGCACAAATCCAGTCGAGGCCGCCGAGTACCAGAGTCAGCACCCACGCCCATAGCAAGTTCCCGCGATCATCGCCCGTTTCGATCTGCCCGCTCGCCTCCTCCGTTCTCAGCGCATCCTCAAATAGCAAAGGGCGAGCGCCACAACCAGCGGCACTGGCGGCCTGGTGCGTCAGCGGCGGGCGTCTGCGCCGCTGGAAACCTCCATCCAGGCGTTGATCAGATCGTCGGCTTCGTCGGGCTCGAGGCGGCCATCTTTCACCGCGGCGAGAATTTCCAGGATCGCGTCGTCACGACTCAGTTTCTCAGTTGCGCCGGGCGTGAACCGCGACGACTGACTATCAAAGGCCGGCTTTTCAGCAGTGGACTGAGTAGTTGATTGAGTAGTGGACTGACTAGTGCTGCCGGCCTGATCATGGGAACGGTTGCGCACGTTGCGCGCGGCTTCGCGGATCTTGTCGCGCATCTCGCGCGCGGCCTGCCGCACCCGCTCGCGCATCTCATGGCGCGCCTCGCGCGAACCACCGCGCACGGCATCCGCCACCAGGTCGCCGATTTCCTTGCCCAGCTTCGCGAGCCGGCCGCCGACATCGCCGGGGACCGACTCTTCGATCTCGGCGATCGCACGCTCGACTTCGCGGAGTCCCTCGCTGACGCTGCGTTTCACGTCGCGGGTAACTCCGCGCACAATTGTGCTGGACATTCCGCCGCTTTCAGCCACGAACTGGCCGGCGGCGTCGAGCACGCTGCGCACAAAAGCGGGAATCTCGCCGCCGAGTTCGTTGGCGAGATCCTCGAACGGGGCGGAGAATGCGCCGGCCACGCGTGAGCGGTAGCCGCGGCCGGAGAAATCGCGCTCGCGCGCGTCGGCGCTGGCGACAATTACGTCGGCGCCGCGAGTCTCGACAGCAATTTTCGTGCGTGCACCGGAGGCCGGCTCGGGACCGATCGGACCGTGAACATGATTGCGGCCGAGCCACTTAAGCCCGGCGGCGTCGATGCCGTAGGTGCGGATTCGGCCCCATCCCGCGGAGGCGTCGAGCTCGATGGAAGCGATTGCGTCCACTTCGACGTTGACGCGTCCGCGGCTTCTGACGATCCAGGCTTTGTCGGGCGGAAAGGGGCCCACGAGATCGACGGCTCCCCCCACGTCCTCGAGGCTGAGCGCGCCGCCGACGCGGCTGATGCGTGCGTTGCCGCCGACAAAGCCGACCGCGACTTCGCCGGCGACGCCGTCGGCCGCGAGCTTGCCGCCGATTTTGCCGATCATGAGGGAGCCAGACAGGTTCGAGGCGCGCACCTTGCCGCCAACGACGCCGGCTTCGATCTGGGCGCCGTCTTCAATTTCGAGATGTCCACCGATCACGCGTACAACAAACGGCGCGTGCACGCCGAGCAGTCGTGCGCTCCCGGCGATTTTTTCGATCGCCACTTCGCCCTCGATGGCTCGGCAATCGAATCCCCCGGCGACGTGGCTGAACGTGATCGCGCCCGCGGATTCGACCGAGAGCGCGCCGCGGACCCTGAGGCCTTCAACCGAACCGGCTTGCTTGATTGAGACGTTGCCGCTGACGGTGTCGCGCATCGAGATGGCGCCGAGGCGGCGCGCGTGGAGATTGCCGCGAACGCGCTTGACGGCGAAGGGGGTGGCGAGATCGGACACGTCGAGGTTGCCCGCGAGATCTTCGACTTCGACGGCGACGCCGGCGGGGACCGCGATCGTGGCGTTGTCGCGCAGCGTCACTTCGGCGACGCCGGCGTCGCGAGTGAGTTGCGGCGCGGTGTTCGAATCGATCTCGACGGCGGAACGATCGGGGTCTGCGCCGGAGATTTTCAGATTCCCGGATGCGCGCAGGATGCGGATTGATTCAACTCCTTCAAGCGTCGAGATGGCCATGGCGGATTTCCTCCGTTTTTTTTTCAGTTTTTTCAGTTGCCTGATTGTTCTAATCGTCTTTGGTGCGGGGTCCGTTGAGCGCGGCGAGCGCTTCCTCGGGCGTGAGTTTGCCGCCCTTCAAATCGGCCAGGACCGAGCGGCGCCGCGAGCCGCCGTCGTCGCAAGCCGCGGCCTCGGGAGCGGACTTGGCGGAGTAGCCGAGCGCGTTGATGACTTCGTCGAGGCGCGCGCGCACGGTCGGGTATGAGACGCCGAGTTCACGCTCGACTTCGCGGATTACGCCGCGATTCTTGATGAAGACCTCGACGAAATCGATCTGCGCACCGCTGAGCTTGAGCAGCGCGGGCGGGGCGAATTCGCCGTCGATGGAGATCGAGCAATCGGGGCATCGCAGGCGCGCGACTGTCAGATTTCCGTCGCATGATGGGCATTTAAGAATTATTGGCCGCATGGGGAGTAATATTGATGGAAATATTAAGATTATCAATCCAAAAATTAAGATTATTGAGATTGAACTGACGGTTTGACGAAGCGAGCGCGGGTTGTCAGGAGGTGGGGGGCGCGGGATGCTGCTGGCTCAGGCAATGAACGGAGCCGAGGCCCCAGACCAGGTCGGTCGAGGGGACGCCGACGACGCGGCGGCCGGGGAAGAGTCGGGAGAGCGTCGCGGCCGCTACCTCGTCTTGTGCGGCGCCGAAGGTCGGCATCAGGACTGCGCCGTTGGCTATATAGAAGTTCGCGTACGAGGCGGGCAGGCGCGCGGCGTCGTAGATGACGGCGGGGGGCATCGGAAGAGTTTCGATGTTGAAGGGGCGGCCGTCCTGATCGCGCATCGCGCGCAGCCGCTTAAGGTTGTCGCGCAGCACCGGGTAGTTCACGTCGGCGGGATCGTCCTCGAGGACGGTGACGATAGTGTCGGGGGCGACGAAGCGCGCGAGGTCGTCGATGTGGCCGTCGGTGTCGTCGCCGGCGATTCCGTCGCCGAGCCACAGCACGTTGGTCACGCCGAGATATGTGCGCAGGTAATCCTCGACGTCGGCGCGGCTGAGCGCGGGATTTCGATTGGGGTTGAGCAGGCATGACTCGGTGGTGAGCACGGCGCCAGCGCCGTTGACGTCGATCGAGCCGCCCTCGAGCACGATGCCCGGTTCGATCACTTCGAAGCCGTAGCGGCCCCCAAGTTTTTGCGGCACGACGTCGTCGAGATCGAATGCGCCGTACTTCCGGCCCCACGAGTTGAAGCGCCAGTCCAGAGCGATCTGATTTGGCGCGGCGGGCGAATCGGTTGCGAGGCGGTTGACAAAAATCGGCCCGTGATCGCGAGCCCAGGCGTCGTTGGTGGGCAGATAAAATATATCGACAGCCCGGATCGCCGCGTCATCGTTATCGCCCCGGCGGCGGGCGGCGTCGCGAATCATCGCACGCACTTCGTCGATCTGCGTTTCATTTTCGTTGTTGACCATCAGGCGGACGGGCTCGAAGCGCGCGATGGCCGCGACCATATCCGCATAGATCGGCGGGATAACGTCGAACTTGCCGGGCCAGGTGTCGAGATTGTGCGGCCATGCGAGGTAACAGGCGAGATGCGGCGCCCATTCGGGCGGCATCCGGTAGGCCGCGAGCAGGCGGCGATGCTCGGGTGAAATGGGATTCACGGTTACGATCGAAAGCGGCGCGTCAGGTCCGCGTAGGCGTCGATTCGGCGATCGCGCAGGAAGGGCCAGTTGCGGCGGACTTCCTCGATCTTGGCGAGGTCGCATTCGACGACCAGCGTCTCCTCGTCGGTGGTGCTGGCGCGCGCGATGACCTCGCCCGATGGATCGGCGACGAATGAAGCGCCCCAGAACTCGAGTTCACCCTCGACGCCGACGCGATTGACGGCCGCGACGAAGACGCCGTTGGCGATGGCGTGGCTGCGCTGGATCGTTTCCCAGGCGTTTTGCTGTTTGGGACGGACTATTTCCGGCTCGCCATGCCACCATCCGATCGCGGTCGGATAGAACAGGATCTGCGCGCCAGCCATCGCGGTGAGCCGTGCAGCTTCGGGGAACCATTGATCCCAGCATACGAGCACGCCGACCAGGCCGTGCGAGGTGGGATGCGCGGCGAAATCGAGATCGCCGGGGGTGAAATAAAATTTTTCGTAATAGCGGGGATCGTCGGGGATATGCATCTTGCGGTAGTGGCCGACGATTTCCCCGGCCTCATCGATGACGGCGGCCGCGTTGTAATAGACGCCCGCCGCGCGACGCTCGAAGATCGACGCGACGATGATGATTTTCCGCGCCTTGGCCACGGCGCCGAGCGCTTCGGTGGTGGGGCCGGGAATCGGTTCGGCGAGATCGAAAAATTTCGGGTCCTCGGTCTGACACGGGTAGTGCGCGCCGAACAGCTCCTGAGTGCAGACGATTTGCGCGCCGCGCCGGGCGGCCTCCTCGATTTTGGCGATTGCCTTGTCGAGATTGAGGCGCGGCTCGGGCGCACAGCTCATCTGAATGAGGCCAATGGCGACCTTGTCGGCGCGCGCTTCCATGACAATTGTGATAGCAAACGGGGCGCGGCACGCGCCATCACCCCCATCCTCACCCGGCGCCCGACGATTGGCGCCGGTTGTCGCACAATCGAGTTACGGCGGGCACGAAAAATTTTCGTCATTAGCAGTTGCATGAGTGGCGTAGTGATAATGTAATAGAGCGCGCAAGAGGACGCGCGTGGAGCA
>Ga0097691_1000860_pt1:7500-24196 | contig 24196 bp, 16 predicted proteins | sample NGESurdeep072012_8_FD_72858 | JGI IMG/M metagenome (GOLD analysis project Ga0097691, IMG submission 72858) | Arctic peat soil microbial communities from Barrow, Alaska - NGEE Surface sample 210-1 deep-072012 | ecosystem: Environmental > Terrestrial > Soil > Wetlands > Peat ... | reverse complement strand
TCGAGTCCGAAGGCGCGGCCGATCGCCTGGCGCAGCACGCGCGAGGTGCCTTCCGGATAGTCCTCCAGATGCGCCGCGGCCTCCTTGTAGACCTCTATTGCCTTCGGCGAGGGCCCGAACGGCGTCTCATTGGCCGACAGCTTGAATACCTTGCGGCCCGGCTCCGGCACCGGGCTTTTGCCGGGCGTGTAGGGCGCAATATCGAGAATGCCGGGATTCGGCACGGGTCGGGACATCGTCAACTCCGGATTATCGGGGTGGCTTTTACGATTTCGCCGCCCCGTTCGGGGGCACCGTATAGCGCGTTGCATGGCTGCCGACGAGAGCCGATGAACGCACCGACGCCCCGGCCTCGATCAGCGCGGTCTTTATCTTTTCGAGGCTGCTTGGGCCCGCGACCGACACCAACAGCGCCGCGCCGTCGAAGGCGGTATCCGGCACCGCGACGATTTCGGCCAGCGGCGCCAGCGCGCGGGCAATATCGGCATTCCAGCCGGATACGCGCACACTCCAGGTCTCGACCTCGGTCACCATCGCGTTATCGGCGACGCGCGACACCACGAATACCGGCAAGGCCGCCGGATGATCGGCGCGCTCGAGGAACGGCAGCCGCGCGATGATTTTCGGTGCGCCGTCGGCCTCGAGCGCGATCCACCATGGCGTGCGGCTGGAGGTGGCCGAGACCAGCGCCAGATCGCCTTTCGATTTCGCCACCGCCTCGACCGCAGCCTGCGCGCTGAAATGCGCGACGTAGGGAACGACGAATCCGAAATGAAACCGCGCCGAATCCCGCATTGCGGACTCGCCGACCGAAACATCGGCATGCACCGAAAACGGCGCCTGAACATAGGTGAACGTCGAGATGATGACGCGCCAGATGCTCTCGATGGTGTCGATCGGCAGGATGCCGCGATGGCGCTCGACGAGCCGGCGCATCATCTCGGCCTCGCGCGCCGGGCGGAACGCCGAGCCGACCTCTTGGGTCTCTTTCACCTGGATCAGCCGATCGATGATGTCGCCGCGCGCCATCAGCAGGCGGTGGACCTGCTCGTCGATGGTGTCGATCTCCTTGCGCAGCACCTGCAGCGAGGGCGGAGCGGGGGGTGCTTTTGACATGTCGAACCTTATCGGCCGGATCGGTCTCATGCCGCCGGCAAACAAGGGCATTGATTAGGTAAGACGGCTGCCGAAAGCAAAGAGAAACGTCAGCGCCTCGGCCGTCGCGGCCTTGGTTAACCATGGACCCGCCTTGACGAAAGGCCGGCTCGAGACTAGTTTTAGCCATTCCGTGGTCATTTGAGCCGGCCGGCTTGCAGCCACGTTAAACAACTCGCTAAACAGGCCGGGGACAGATGTGATCCCGGTCGAACCTATGTTCAGGCCGGGTTTTTTTATGGCCTGATTTCCGTGTTGGTTTGTAAACCTCCTGAGGAGGTCGGTATCAAGATGGTAAATGTGCAGTCGATACCAAGTCCGGCGATCCATACCGACGAGCGGTCGCACGAGGCGGACCACCCGAGTTCGCTGCTGGCGCTGTTCGGCGCCGACCAGCCGTTGAAGCTCGATTGCGGCATCGATCTCTCGCCGTTCCAGATCGCCTATCAGACGTACGGCGAACTCAACGCCGACCGCTCCAATGCCATTCTGGTCTGTCATGCGCTGACCGGCGATCAGCACGTCGCCAATGTGCATCCGATGACCGGCAAGCCCGGCTGGTGGGAAACCATGGTCGGGCCCGGCCGTCCGCTCGACACCGACAGGTATTTCATCATTTGCACCAACGTGATTGGCGGCTGCATGGGCTCGACCGGGCCGGCGTCGACCAATTCCGCCAGCGGCAAATTGTGGGGCCTCGATTTTCCGATCATCACGATTCCGGACATGGTGCGCGCGCAGGCCATGCTGCTCGACCGCCTGGGGATCGACACGCTGTTCTGCGTTGTCGGCGGCTCGATGGGCGGCATGCAGGCGCTGCAGTGGACCGCGGCCTATCCCAAGCGGGTGTTCTCGGCGCTGGCGGTGGCCTGCAGCACGCGCCACTCGGCGCAGAACATCGCTTTTCACGAACTCGGCCGGCAGGCTGTGATGGCCGATCCGGACTGGCACAACGGGCGCTATTTCGAGCAGGGCACCCATCCGCATCGTGGCCTCGGCGTGGCGCGGATGGCGGCGCATATCACCTATCTCTCGGACGCCGCCTTGCACCGGAAGTTCGGCCGGCGGATGCAGGATCGCGACCTGCCGACATTCTCGTTCGACGCGGATTTCCAGGTCGAAAGCTATCTGCGCTATCAGGGCTCGTCCTTCGTCGAGCGGTTCGATGCCAACAGCTATCTGTATCTGACCCGGGCGATGGACTATTTCGACATCGCCGCCGACCACCATGGGGTGCTGGCGCAGGCATTTCGCGGTGTCCAGACGCGGTTTTGCGTGGTGTCGTTCACCAGCGACTGGCTGTTTCCGACATCGGAGTCGCGTGCGCTGGTGCATGCGCTCAACGCATCGAGCGCGCGGGTGTCGTTCGCGGAGATCGAGACCGACCGCGGACACGACGCGTTCCTGCTGGATGTGCCGGAATTTTTCGACATCTCGCGCGCGTTTCTGCAATCGGCAGGCAAGGCGCGCGGCCTGAAGCAGGACAGGCCGCCAACATGACCATGCAGCAACCGGTCTTGCCGCTGACCGGCATCGTGCCGCCAGACACCGGGCATTATCGCGGCGATCATCTGCTGGTGGCGCAGATGGTCGAGCGCGGCTCCAAGGTGCTCGACGTCGGCTGCGGCGAGGGCGATCTCCTGCAATTGCTGGAGACAAGGGGCATCGACGGGCGCGGCATCGAATTGTCGCGCGAGGGCGTCAACCGCTGCGTCGCCAAGGGTCTCGCGGTAGTGCAGGGCGACGCCGATACAGATTTGATCAATTATCCTGACGATGCGTTCGATTATGTGATCCTGTCGCAGACGCTGCAGGCGACGCGGCAGCCGCGTGTGGTGCTGGAGAATCTGCTGCGGATCGGACGGCGTGCCATCGTGTCGTTTCCGAATTTCGGGTTCTGGAAGATGCGGCTGCAGTTGCTGATCGGCGGCCATATGCCGCGCACCGAAAATCTGCCGGCCACCTGGTACGACACGCCGAACATCCATTTCTGCACCATCAAGGATTTCGTGCAGCTCTGCGGCGAGATCAACGTCAAGATGGAGCGCGCGGTCGCGCTCGATCTCTATGGCCGGCCGCTGCGGCTCAACGCGCCCTGGTGGTTCTGGAACATGTTCGGCGAGCAGGGCGTGTTCCTGCTCAGCCGCGCCGGCAAGGCGCGGTAGGGCTTCTTCACCTCTCCCAAAGGGAGAGGGAGCACACCGGCTTTGTCGAACGCGTCGCTACCCCACCATCGAGCGCGGGTCGCGCGCGGGCCAGCGCCCGGCTTCGACCAGCGCGATGAAGCGCTCGACCATTTCGTTGAACAGCGCGGGCTCCTCGAGATTGAGCACGTGGCCCGATTTCGGAAATATCGCTAACCCCGACGCCGGCAGGTGCTTCTTCAGAAACAGGCTGGGCTCGACGCAATTGTCGTCCTCATCGCCGCAGATGATCAAAGTCGGCGTCGGAACTTTTCGGATTGCCTCGGTCAATGTGTAGATCGAGGGCCTGCCACCCTGAAAACTGCGCATGGTGTTGGCAGAGCCCTTGGAATCGTGCCGGGCCAGCGCGTCGTAGAAATCCGCGTGTCCGCGCGGGTCCTTTAGCAGGAACGGAATCCGGCTCGGCGCCTCGCGCGTCGCCTTGGCGACTTCGGCGGCGCCGATCTTCTCATATTGCTCGCCATTGGCCTGGCATTGCCTGCGGAAGGCGTCGAGATTGCCGAGGTCCGAACCTGAGCCGACGGCGGCCAGCGTCAACGACAGCGCGCGCTCCGGCGCGTTCAGGCCGATCTGCAGCGACGAATAGGAGCCCATCGACAGGCCGACGAAATGCGCTTTTGCGATCTTCAGGTGATCGAGCACAGCAAGCGCGTCGGTATAGAAATGTTTGTAGGTGTAAACCTCTGATGACGGCGGCACATCCGACGGCGTGTAGCCGCGCGCGGAATAGGCAATGCAGCGGTGCCCGCGCGAGAAGTAACGCATCTGCGGTTCCCAATTGGTGTGGTCGGCCGCGAACTCGTGCAGGAAGATGATCGGTGTTCCGCTGCCTGCCTCCTCGAAATAGAGGCGGACATTGTCGCTCGTTGCGGCGTGGGGCATTTGATGTTCCTTCTCGTGAGCCGGTTCCAAAAAAAGCAGTTAGTGCTCGCGGCTGCAATGAGGCAGGACACATCTTTTCTTCATGAAATGATCGAGGAATGACCCCCAAATCAATCCCGCACTGCCGCATCGCGTCTTGCTCTCGCCATACCGCAACTCGCATTAGGAGCGCGAATGTCGGCTCTTCCACCAGCCGATGGGAATTGGGGGTGTCAAAGAGGGTTGAGTATGGTTCAGTTGTATGCGTTTCGCCGGTCGCTTCATGTCGTTGCGCTGGTATTGTGTTCGGCGGCATTCGTCGCTTCAGCCGCTCCGGCTTCAGCAAGGTCTCATCACGGCGCAGGGTGGCACGCTCATGCGCGTCACCCGGGCCATCACGCCAGGCGGCACTACGGTCATCGTCATTATCGGCACATCGCGCGCGCGTCGCGCTGGGATGCCGGCGTGGCGCAAATGCAGGCCCCGGGGCTTGGCCGACAGCAATGCCAGCGCCCCGTCGAGCGCCGCTCCCGGCGGTATGGCCACGTCCGGCGGGTTCGGTTCATCTGGCGTCGTCGCCGAAGCGCGCCGTTACATCGGCGGCAATCCCACCGGCCGTGGAAGCCTGTGGTGCGCGCGATTCATGAACTTCGTTTTGCAGCGCTCCGGCCATCACGGCACCGGTTCGGACATGGCGCGTTCGTTCGCTAGCTACGGCCAGCGCGTGTCCGGACCGCAGATCGGCGCCATCGCGGTGATGGGGCGACGCGGCGGCGGACATGTCGGCGTGGTCAGCGGTATCGACGCCGGCGGCAATCCGATCCTGGTCTCGGGCAACAATCGCAACCGCGTCGTGGAAGCGCCGGTCTCGCGCGGCCGAATTTACGCCTACGTGATGCCGACGGGCTGAGGCTTCTTACCTCTCCTCTCCCCGCAAGCGGGTGCTGGCGGCCGACGGCGCGTGCGTCGTTTACCGCTTTCTGCAGCGGATTAATCGCGCGGCCACCCCTGCTTTGCAAGAGCAATCAATTCGGGCCGATACTCGAAATGCAGGCTGTCGAAATGGTACCATCGCCCGCCCCAGATGAAGCCGTGGCGCTCGAAAATCTCGACGATCTCTTTCGGAATCCGATTGCGCCAGACGATCCCACCGTCAGGGCGTTTCGACCACAGCCAGTAGTCGCCGAACCTGGCGTTGATGTCGACGGCCGCGCCGAAGGCATGCACCGACAGCCGGTTGGTCTCGGCAACCGGCCGGCAGTTGTAGATGCCGGACATCGGGACAAGATACTGGGTCATTGCTGTGGGTAGTAAATCCAGTTCGCGCGAAACCTTGTCCAGCTGGTCGGCCACGCCATTGATTGCGGTTGCGCGGACTGTGCCGCCGCCATGGTTGGGCAGCCAGGAAACCGCCCGCAGGTTGGGTGTCACCTCTCCCTTGCGGCAGTCACCGTACATCTTCAGGAAAAAAGCGTCGTTGCGGATGCGGCCGGGGTCCTCGTCGGTCGCCGGTGCCTGGAACGGCGCCGTTGCAAGCGGGTAGGGAATGGCGAACTGGTCGCGAATGTCGGCCCGCTCGAGCAATTCGGCAAAGGGCTTGTCCGGGCGCGCGCTCCCAAGAGGCATGCGCGATCCGTCTTTCCAGATCAGTTCGCTGTCGGTATAGGACGCCAGCTTGTCCGGATATGCCGCGAGCAGTGCGTCGAGCTTGGAATCTGCGGAAGCGGAGAAGGGGAAACCTGCCAGCAAGAAGGCTACCAGGCAGGCAAATTGCATTTCTGATGTTCCGCGAGCAGGATCGTATTGACGTTCGTGGTTTCGAGCGAACTCAATTCTACATCAACCTGATGCGGGTGATACCAGGAAAACTGCGAAAAATAATTCGCCAGCGTTTGATCGACGAAGAATCGCCCGTGCCGCGCGTAAATTTCATTTCGTGCGACGCGCAACTCTGTCGAAGACAGGCCTTTGAGGTCTTCTTCGCCAAGAAAGCGCTGGTCGGAGTCCGCGAAGATGAACCCGCCATGAGCCTTGGCCCGCGTCGTTATCGAGGCCGAAATCCCCTGTGGCGCCGGTCCGATCGACGGCGACGGCATCGGCCGTTCGAAGGAAGCCGTGCCCGGCCAGAGCAGGACGGCGAGCCCCGCCGCAACGGTCAGGGCTCCCGCTCCGTATATCGAAAAGCGGCGGAGTCGCGATGGCGCCGCCACGGGTGCCGGCATCGACAAAAGCGATTGACCTTCGGGTGTCCCCAATGTCTCGCTGATCGAATCAATGAGGCGTCGCATGTGGAGGCGGAAGTCCTGGCCGGAATCGACTTTGGCCGCGTTGTAGGAGTGCAGCTCGCGCAGCGTGTCCGGCAGTTCGGACTCTTCCGGCATTGTCGCCCCGTTCACCAGAAGAGGAAGGATCGGTTTCTTGTGCTTCATTGCCGTTTCGATCTCGACGATCGCCGGGATCGCTAATGCGCGGCAGCTTTCCGTCCGGGTTCTGGCCGAGCCAATGCAGGCCGATGACTGCAACCATCACGTCACTGCAGAGAATCGCATTCTCGATACGGTTGCGGTAGTTGACGCCGGTCGGAATGCTGTTGACGTCAAAGAAGACGGATTTCTCGCTGTACTTCCCGATCAGATAATCGCTGATACGACCCGCCATGTCCTGGGCGTCGGCACGACGGTATGAAACCATGATCATGGTCATGGTGGCCCCCGAATTATCGATTTCCTTTCGTTCGTAACGCGGCGGTAGTCTAGCGCTCGCAACCGGAAATAGTAAGATCCTTCTGGGCGGCATGGTTTCTGGGACTATGAGGCGGCCGGGTGGCGGCGCGCCGATCCATGCCGGTGAGCTGACGGTAGGGTCGCCTTGCAACAGCCTTGGAACCTCTCCCCGCAAGAAGGAGGCGAGGGTGAGGAGGGCGCATCACCGCGCTCACAGCAACTTCGGCTCAAGCGTTGCAATCGCATCGCCAACGCCAATGGCGCCGCCGACGATCACCTCGGCATAGACCCCGCACTCGGCATGGCCGAGGCGGCGCATCAGCGTGGGCGGGATGTTGAGGTCCCGCGCCGCGGTTTCGGGATCGACGTTGATGGCGGCGCAGCGCGTGATCCGCTTTACGACCTTCAGGCGCGCCTCGCCGATGGCGAGGGTTTGGCCGAGCAGCTCGAATTCGTGCCAGGCCGGCCAGCCGCTGACATACAGGTTGGCGCGGAACCGCAGCGGATGAACCGGCTGGCCGACGATGTCCTCGATGGCCGCGACGCTGCCGAGATTGATGATGGAGACGACCTTTCTTGCGACATCCGAAAAGCTGTGGCCGCCGCCTGAAATGAGCTTCGGCGGTCCCTTAAGTTCGTGAGCGAAATTCGTCGCGAAAAACGCCTCAATGGCGGCGCGGCCCGCTGACGTTTCCAGGTCCGCTTGCGCAACGACCTTGCCGCACTCGCGAATGGTCAGGAGGTTGGTCTTATCCTCAAAATGGGTCTGCAATCCGGCCAGCCGCTCGTCGCGCATCAGCATCAGGAAATAGGACTTCGGCATCCACACCGGTGCCAAGGGATCGAAGCCGCAGGGGCCGTTCTCGATGGCGTAGCGCCGATCGGCGGGAAGCGTCCGGCCGACGCCCAGCGCAACCTGTGGCAGCGGTTCCGGGGAGAGGCCTTTGACGGGATAGCGATAAAGGCTGGCAATCTGGGCGGGCTGGATGGAGGACATCCGGCTTCTTAAGAGATTCCGCGGGGCGGCGCCACCGCACACGATTTTGTGAAGCCGCCTCTTCCGTTTCCGGAATCCCCTTCCCACATCTGGCCCAAGCCGGTGCAACGCTGGCGAAGAAACCGCCTGCCGGTTGAGGAATGTCAATGCGGCCTGCGGAAACCCAATGAAGATGCTGTGTCCGTGCCTTCGGGGCGGAGCGGCAGGCTGAGGGAAATACCGATGAATATTGAAAAATACACCGAGCGTGCGCGCGGTTTCATCCAGTCGGCGCAATCGCTGGCGATGCGCGACGGCCACCAGCAGTTTTCGCCGCTGCATATGCTGAAAGTGCTGCTGGACGACAGCGAGGGCCTCGCCGGCGGTCTGATCGACCGCGCCGGCGGCAATTCGCGCGCGATCCTGAAAGCGACCGAAGACGCGCTCAACAAGCTGCCGAAGGTCTCCGGAAGCGGCGCCGGACAGGTTTATCTCGCGCCGGAACTGGCGCGTGCGTTCGATGCCGCGGAAAAAGCCGCCGAGAAGGCCGGCGACAGCTTTGTCACCGTCGAGCGGCTGCTGCTGGGGCTGACGCTTGAGAAAGACAGCGATGCCGGCGGCATTCTCAGAAAGGGCGGCGTCACGCCGCAGAATCTGAATGCGGCGATCGAGGCCTTGCGCAAGGGCCGCACCGCCGACAGTGCGACCGCGGAAAACGCCTATGACGCGCTGAAGAAATATTCCCGCGACCTGACCCAGGCCGCGCGCGACGGCAAGCTTGACCCTGTTATCGGTCGCGACGAGGAGATCCGCCGCACCATCCAGGTGCTCTCCCGCCGCACCAAGAACAACCCGGTGCTGATCGGCGAGCCCGGCGTCGGCAAGACCGCGATCGTCGAAGGTCTGGCGCTGCGGATTCTCAATGGCGACGTGCCGGAAAGCCTCAAGGACAAGAAGCTGCTGTCGCTCGATCTCGGCGCGCTGATTGCGGGTGCAAAATACCGCGGCGAGTTCGAGGAGCGGCTGAAAGCCGTGCTGCAGGAAGTCACCTCGGCCGAAGGCAGTATCATCCTGTTCATCGACGAGATGCACACGCTGATCGGCGCCGGCAAGGGCGACGGCGCGATGGATGCGTCCAATCTGTTGAAACCGGCGCTGGCGCGAGGCGAATTGCACTGCATCGGCGCGACCACGCTGGACGAGTATCGCAAGCACGTCGAAAAGGACGCCGCATTGGCGCGGCGGTTCCAGCCGATCTTCGTCTCCGAGCCCACCGTCGAGGATACCATCTCGATCCTGCGCGGGCTGAAGGACAAGTATGAGCAGCACCATGGCGTGCGCATCACCGATTCCGCGCTGGTGGCCGCGACCACGCTGTCGAACCGCTACATCACCGACCGTTTCCTCCCCGACAAGGCGATCGACCTGATGGACGAGGCCGCGGCGCGGCTGAAGATGCAGGTCGATTCCAAGCCGGAAGAGCTCGATTCGATGGATCGGGAAATCATCCGGCTGAAGATCGAGCAGGAAGCGCTGAAGAAGGAAACCGACGCCGGCTCGAAAAGCCGCCTGCAGACGCTGGAGAAGGAACTCGCCGACCTCGAAAAGAAGTCGGCCGACCTGACCTCGCGCTGGAGCGCAGAGAAGAACAAGCTGTCGAACGCGCAGAAGCTGAAGAGCGAGCTCGATGGCTTGCGCATTGAACTCGCCAACGCGCAGCGCCGCGGCGAATATCAGCGCGCGGGCGAACTGGCCTATGGCCGGATTCCCGAGCTTGAGAAGAAGCTCACCGAGATCGAGGCCAAGGATAACTCTGGCGAGATGATGGAGGAAGCCGTCACTGCCAACCACATCGCGCAGGTGGTCTCGCGCTGGACCGGCGTGCCCGTCGACAAGATGCTCGAGGGCGAGAAAGACAAGCTGCTTCGGATGGAAGGCAGCCTCGGCAACCGCGTCGTCGGCCAGGCCGAGGCGGTGCATGCGGTCGCGACCGCCGTTCGCCGTTCGCGCGCCGGCCTGCAGGACCCCAACCGCCCGATGGGCTCGTTCATGTTCCTGGGCCCCACCGGCGTCGGCAAGACCGAGCTCACGAAAGCGCTGGCCGAATATCTGTTCAACAACGAGACCGCGATGGTCCGCCTCGACATGTCCGAATACATGGAGAAGCATTCGGTGTCGCGGCTGATCGGCGCGCCGCCGGGCTATGTCGGCTATGACGAGGGCGGCGCGCTCACCGAAGCGGTGCGGCGGCGGCCTTATCAGGTGGTGCTGTTCGACGAAATCGAGAAAGCGCATCCCGATGTCTTCAACGTGCTGCTGCAGGTGCTCGACGATGGTCGCCTGACCGACGGTCAGGGTCGCACCGTCGATTTCCGCAACACGCTGATCATCATGACGTCGAATCTCGGTTCGGAATTCCTCGTCAACCAGCCGGAAGGCGAGGACACCTCGGCGGTGCGTGATCAGGTGATGGGCACGGTGCGCGCGCACTTTCGCCCGGAATTCCTCAACCGCGTCGACGAGATTATCCTGTTCCACCGCCTGCAGAAGAGCGAGATGGGCCGGATCGTCGAGATCCAGTTCGGCCGGCTGCAGAAGCTGCTGGAAGAGCGCAAGATCGTGCTCACGCTCGATGCCGCGGCGCGCGACTGGCTGGCTGCGAAGGGCTGGGATCCCGCCTATGGCGCACGGCCGCTGAAGCGGGTGATCCAGCGCAACGTTCAGGATCCGCTGGCGGAGATGATCCTCGCCGGCGACGTTGTCGACGGCGATCACGTCGCGATTTCGACCGAGGGCAACGTGCTCACGTTCAACGGCAAGGCGCCGCAGACCGCCGAGATCGCACAGTTCGAAGCGCCGGTGCCGAAGCGGAAGCTGAACTGACGCAATTCCAAAACCCTCTCCGCGATGCGGAGAGGGCGATGACGTTGATGCCTCCCAAAAATGTTGTGCCTTAGAAGCGACTGGCGTCGCTGATCCGTGTCCCAAATTCAATGTGGGGCAGGATGCAACACGTCGGACGAGTGTTGCGTGAAAGAGACACGTCGCACGATTTAACGCTCTGGATGTAGAATTTTCTTGAACAACCTCGAGCAACGCCGCCACAATCCTTAACGTGGAGTTGAGGGGTGGGGGCTCACAGATGTTTCGTAGCGTTGTAGCGGTATTCGCAATCGCAAGCCTTGCATCGGGCTGTGCAGACATTCAAGATCAACTCACAGGTCGATACGGACCCAACCCCGATTGGGTTGGTATACCGTCACTATGACGGGCTTCAACGTCGTTGATGATGCCTGCATGAGCTACATCGACGACTTGTGGATTCTTGAGAGGAGAAAGGCTCGCAACGGTACGTTAATCGCTGCAACCGGCGCCGCAGTCGCGGGAATCGTCGCTGCGAATTCGCATCCCAGCGTAATAACCCTGGCTATTCTGGCCCAAGCCTTCGGTCTGGCAGCAGCTTTTAACACCGCGATTTCCGACAGTTACTTGTATACGCAGAACGCCGCTACGATAAAGAAACTGATCCGAAAGACGACCGAAGCCTACCGCACAGATTTTGCAAAGAAATTTACTGAGAATGAAGTTTCGTATCCGATGGGCACCCCTGGCGCCGCCTATCATAATATGCGGGAATATCTTGCGCTTTGCCTGCCGCCAACAATCCAGGCGCAAATCGAAGATCTCGTTGCGAACGCAAAGGCCAGCCCAGAAAATTCGGCAACAGACGTCGCATTGACCAAAGCAAAGGCAGATGCCACGGCAACTGGTCGGTCGTCGACGAATGGCACGGGCACTACTGCAACCAAAAGTGCGACGACATCAATCAAGGTGCAGTAAGCCGTCTTCCACCCCAGCGTCTACTTCTTCGCCACCTTGTAGATCACGTTCTCGATGTCCGACGAGAAGTAGATCGTGCCCGATGCCCCGACTCCGGTCGGAATGTTGGTCGGTAATCCGCCTGGCGCGGCGACGAAGCCGATCGGCAGATTTGGGGACGGCTCCAATTCAAAATTGCGGGAATTTTACACCGGGATTTTCAGCGATTACTGATTTGCCGCACGCCGGCCGTGCCGGCGGCATCGGATACGCGTGCTGCGCCGCCGCGATTGCTCATCATGGTGTCGAGACGATCGCGCTCCTTCTCGAAACTCGCCATCAGCGGGCCGTCGAGCGAGCGGCCACGCGGCAGCTTGATGCGCATCGGATCGACGAAGCGGCCGTTGACCAGAATTTCATAATGGACATGGGGGCCGGTCGATTGCCCGGTCGAACCGACGAAGCCGATCACCTGGCCCTGCCGCACCCGTTTACCGGGCTCCAGCCCCTTGGCGAACGCCGACATGTGGCCGTAGGCAGTCTCGTAGCCGTTGTTGTGCTTCAGCTTGACGTATTTGCCGTAGCCGCCTTCCGGGCCGGCGACTTCAACGACGCCGTTGCCGGATGCGAAAATCGGCGTGCCGTAGGGCGTGGCCCAGTCGACGCCGGTGTGCATCTTGACGTAACCGAGGATGGGATGGCGGCGGCTGCCAAAGCCCGAACGCATGATGGCGTTGTTGACGGGTTTGCGCACCAGGAACTTCTTCGCGCTCTTGCCGGTATCGTCGTAGTAATCGACCACCGCATCATCGGGGGTCTGGAAACGGTAGTATTTTTTGGTCTCGCCGCCGACGGTGAGCGAGGCGAACAGTACCTCGGGTTTCTCGGTGATGGTGGTGCCTTCGTCTTCGCCGGCGAAGAACACGTCGAACGAGTCGCCGGGCTGCACCTTGCGCTGGAAGTCGACGTCGTAGGAATAGATGCGAACCATGTCCTCGATGACGGCCGGAGGCACCTTGTTGCGCAGTGCGGTCTCGTAGATGCTTTGATAGAGCCGCACACCGGTTCCGTCGTCGTCGTCGTCGTCGTCGCTGTTGTCGGCGGTCTCGGTGATGGTGTTCATGCTCTGCACGTCGACGGCGACGTATTTGCCGAGGTCGGACAATGCGGCCACCGCTTCGATGTTGGAATCGTTGGCGACAATCACCCGGTAGGGCTGCAGCCGCTGGCCGGGGCCGGCAGGCGCCATCAGGATGCGCAGCTTCTGGCCTTCCTTCAGTCCGCCGTCACGGCCGCGGGCGCCGAGCGTGGCGGCGATGGATTTCGCCTCTTCCGGCGTGGCGCCCTGATCGCGCAGGATCGATGTGACGGTATCGCCCTTCTTGACCACGTGAACGCGTTCGCCGGATTGATTGCCGCCGGTGGCCTGTTCTTTCGTCTTCGGCAGCAGCGTGACGTTTTCCGGGACCACACGGGTTTCAAAACCGGCATAGGGATCGGCGGCGGTGCCCTCGGTGGCATAGGCCAATTTGAGATCCGACTGCGCGCCGGTGGCGTCGGCGGCAGCGTTGGCGAGCGTGGCGTAACGTACGCCGCTGTTGCCGCGCCAGTTCGAGGCATCGCGGACCCGCATCAGAACCTCGTCGAGCGCGACCACCGCGGCGAGCTTCGCCTTCGGCAGGATCGGCGCGAGGTCTTTGGTGACGAACGAAACCTCGGCATCGGGTTCGACCGCGTCGGCGTTATTCGGATCGTCGGCGGCCGCGGGGGCGCCGACATCGGTCAGCATGCGCTGCGCGTTGAACGGCGGGATCTTGGCGCTGAGATCGCTTGTCGTCATCGACAGATTGCCGGAGATGCGGATGAACGGCCGCACCCGCATCACGTCGCGGTTGCCGACGCGGGTGACCGTCGAAACCCGGACCACATTCCGCGCGGCGGTCGACTCGCCAGGCGGCGGCAGACGATCGCTTTTGTGCAGGCTGGCGTTCTTGTCGTTGGCGCCGAACGCGCCGCGCAGCGCGCCCTCGACGCGTTCCGGTACCTTGGCAAACGTCATTTCGCCGTCGAGCGACGCAAAAACGGCGCCGCCGATGAGAGCCGCGCCGCACAGACCAGTCAGGATGGTGCCGCTAAACCATTGCACGGAGACGCGGCGGCGATCGATTACCGCGGCTTCGGAGCCATCGACGGAAAGCGGCGGCTCGTGACCAAGATCGATGATCCCGGTCTCGCGTCCGTAGCCGCCCCCGCGTGACGTCCTGTGGTTCAAACCACCGTCCCCCCAAATTCCATCAACATTCGACGAGACCTTCGCTCATCCCCAACCCGCAATCGCCCTCTTAAGGGGAGATCCGGAAGCATGGCGTGCCGCATGGATGTTCGGGAATCAAAGGCCAAAAGGCTGGCCGGAATCACGAACAACAATGGTGTGCAGATCTCTCGATGTTTCTCGACCGCAAGGAAAAGGCGATGGGTTCATGGAAGATCGCCGATCCCCGAATAGTTGAACGCCGGCAGCCCCCACTGGTGCCCGGCGATTCAACGCTTACGTAGTGCCAGAACGTCGCAGGATTGTGGCTCAAGTACGGCGCAAAGACCTTAAAAATCGAGGCTTCTTCGCAGTGCAAGATTCTCCTCCGTGATGCGACGATTTGTTGACAACAACCGTTGACAATGACGATCGGGCGGGCTTATAAACCGCCCACTGAGCGCGGCGCTGTCTTGGCCCTTGGCCAAGGCATGTTTTCGTGCCCGTGAAGCTCCTCACTAAGATGAGTGAATCAACAGCCGATAACAATCGGTTGTCATTTGCCGTCGAATGAGGGTCTTACGAAGCTCCCAGCGATGGGAGAGGGGTTTTTGGACCCCGGGCTGTTTGACAAGTGAAGATGAAGAAAGAGAAACGTGGACGGCGGAGTCCTTGCGAGTCTCGATTACTTGAAGACTTCGGTTTTCAGGTGTTGAGGCTGGACGAAAGACTTCGGCGGTACACGTTTACATAGGTTACACCATCGTTGTTCGCGATGTGAATCGCGTTCAATAAATATGGTGGGACCTCGTCAAACGTTGTGATCAGCCGGTTTAAAGTTTCAAGTCCAACTTGAGAGTTTGATCCTGGCTCAGAGCGAACGCTGGCGGCAGGCTTAACACATGCAAGTCGAGCGGGCGTAGCAATACGTCAGCGGCAGACGGGTGAGTAACGCGTGGGAACATACCTTTTGGTTCGGAACAACACAGGGAAACTTGTGCTAATACCGGATAAGCCCTTACGGGGAAAGATTTATCGCCGAAAGATTGGCCCGCGTCTGATTAGCTAGTTGGTGAGGTAACGGCTCACCAAGGCGACGATCAGTAGCTGGTCTGAGAGGATGATCAGCCACATTGGGACTGAGACACGGCCCAAACTCCTACGGGAGGCAGCAGTGGGGAATATTGGACAATGGGCGCAAGCCTGATCCAGCCATGCCGCGTGAGTGATGAAGGCCCTAGGGTTGTAAAGCTCTTTTGTGCGGGAAGATAATGACGGTACCGCAAGAATAAGCCCCGGCTAACTTCGTGCCAGCAGCCGCGGTAATACGAAGGGGGCTAGCGTTGCTCGGAATCACTGGGCGTAAAGGGTGCGTAGGCGGGTCTTTAAGTCAGGGGTGAAATCCTGGAGCTCAACTCCAGAACTGCCTTTGATACTGAGGATCTTGAGTTCGGGAGAGGTGAGTGGAACTGCGAGTGTAGAGGTGAAATTCGTAGATATTCGCAAGAACACCAGTGGCGAAGGCGGCTCACTGGCCCGATACTGACGCTGAGGCACGAAAGCGTGGGGAGCAAACAGGATTAGATACCCTGGTAGTCCACGCCGTAAACGATGAATGCCAGCCGTTAGTGGGTTTACTCACTAGTGGCGCAGCTAACGCTTTAAGCATTCCGCCTGGGGAGTACGGTCGCAAGATTAAAACTCAAAGGAATTGACGGGGGCCCGCACAAGCGGTGGAGCATGTGGTTTAATTCGACGCAACGCGCAGAACCTTACCAGCCCTTGACATGTCCGGGACCGGTCGCAGAGATGTGACCCTCTCTTCGGAGTCCGGAACACAGGTGCTGCATGGCTGTCGTCAGCTCGTGTCGTGAGATGTTGGGTTAAGTCCCGCAACGAGCGCAACCCCCGTCCTTAGTTGCTACCATTTAGTTGAGCACTCTAAGGAGACTGCCGGTGATAAGCCGCGAGGAAGGTGGGGATGACGTCAAGTCCTCATGGCCCTTACGGGCTGGGCTACACACGTGCTACAATGGCGGTGACAATGGGACGCTAAGGGGCAACCCTTCGCAAATCTCAAAAAGCCGTCTCAGTTCGGATTGGGCTCTGCAACTCGAGCCCATGAAGTTGGAATCGCTAGTAATCGTGGATCAGCATGCCACGGTGAATACGTTCCCGGGCCTTGTACACACCGCCCGTCACACCATGGGAGTTGGTTTTACCTGAAGACGGTGCGCTAACCGCAAGGAGGCAGCCGGCCACGGTAGGGTCAGCGACTGGGGTGAAGTCGTAACAAGGTAGCCGTAGGGGAACCTGCGGCTGGATCACCTCCTTTCTAAGGATGGTTCTTCAGAAGCTTGCTACTTGTAGCTTGCCTCTATCGAACCTCTTTTGAAACATCAGGGGCCAACGATCGCCAGATCGTTGAGCTCCATTGGCGGGATTTCGCCGTCTTCGTTTCTCTTTCTTCGCGGACGAACACGCGCCAGGGGCTGCGCTTGTGCGATGCATCGGCGTGAAGCCGGTGCGCGCGAGCGCGCTCCTTGTGTAGGGGCTTGTAGCTCAGTTGGTTAGAGCGCGCGCTTGATAAGCGTGAGGTCGGAAGTTCAAGTCTTCCCAGGCCCACCACTTTGATCGAGCGCATGTGTTTCTCATCGAGCTTAAAGCATTCGTCTTCTGGTACGGGGCCATAGCTCAGCTGGGAGAG
>Ga0097691_1000860_pt1:0-2500 | contig 24196 bp, 16 predicted proteins | sample NGESurdeep072012_8_FD_72858 | JGI IMG/M metagenome (GOLD analysis project Ga0097691, IMG submission 72858) | Arctic peat soil microbial communities from Barrow, Alaska - NGEE Surface sample 210-1 deep-072012 | ecosystem: Environmental > Terrestrial > Soil > Wetlands > Peat ... | reverse complement strand
GGTACAGTTCAGCTGCACCCGCTTCGGGGTCTAGGTCGCGCTTCAGCGTGACATTGAAGCCCGGCTTCTCAGCCCGTGCGCCATGATAGGCGAGATTGAGGCTTTCCTCGACCAGGGCGTTGATGTCGGCGGGCCGGTGTTCACCCGAACCTTCGCGCGAGTGAAGCAGCATGTTCTTTACGATGGAGTCGGCGCGCTTGCCGTGCTGGACCACTTTTTCAAGGTTGGCCTTCAGCATCTGGGTCAGTTCGCCGACGTCACCGCGCATCTTCTGATCGAGCGGGGCCGGAGCCAGGGTCTCGTCCAGTTCGTCTATCAGTTCGGCCGACAGCGCCGAGAAATTATTGACAAAGTTGAGCGGGTTCTTGATCTCGTGCGCGATGCCGGCAGTGAGTTGGCCGAGTGAGGCGAGCTTTTCAGTCTGCACTAGGCGATCCTGTGTCGAGCGAAGTTCTTCCAGGGAACGAGACAGTTCCCGGGTCCGGTCTTGGACTTCGTCGAACAGGCGCACGTTCTCGATGGCAATGACGGCCTGATCGGCGAAAGTCTGCAGCAGCTGGACATGATGTTCGACGAAAGGGCCGGGCTCGATCCGGGTGACGGCGATCAGGCCGGTCGGCTTCCGGTCGCGCAACAGCGGCACGAACAGCATGCTGCGGTATCCGCGCAGCCGCGCCAGTTCGCGCAGGCCCTCGATTTCGAGTTCGGTATCGACCACCCGGTAAATCTCGCTATTGCCGATCGCCTCGCTCCAGCTGAAGTTTGACAGCGGCGCAGGAAACATGGCCTTCAGCGTTGCATCGGCTTCCGGATTGGTAGGCGTGAAAGCTCTCAGATGCATCACGCCGTCCTCAAGCCGGAACACCGTAGTCGAGAGAGCGTCAACCAGCCGCTTCGATCGCTCGGCAATGGCCTCGAATACCGGCTGCACGTCCGACGGCGAAGAGGCGATCACCTTCAGGATGTCAGCGGTCGCGGTCTGCCGCTCCAGCGCCTCCTTTGTCTCGTTGAACAGCCGCGTTTTCTCGATTGCGATCAGGGCCTGATCGCGGAAAGATTCGGCCAGAGCGATTTCGCTCTCACCAAAGCTACCGGGCCTTTTTCCGCCCACCGTGAGTAGGCCGATGCATTCCCCTTCGCGGAGCAGGGGCAGATACAATGCCGAATTTACGCCGATCCTCTCATGGATTTGGCGCTCGTGTTCGGGCAGGTCGATGAGCGACCAGTCTGGCAGGTAAAGCAATTGTTTCTCGACGATCGCACGCGAGGGAAAGTTGGCGCTGGGATCAATCGGCTCTTTTACAAGCGTAAGGTCATCGAACAAGCCTTCCGGCGTGGCCGCTGCCGCAACCCAAAAGTTGGTGTGGTCGCAAAGCATCACGAACGACAGGTCGCAGCGGAACAACCGCATAGCGGTCAGCACGATGGCGTCGAATACGGGCCTCACGTCAGTCGGAGACTGACTGATGACGTGCAGGATCTCGGAGGTCGCGGTCTGCCGGGCCAGCGCCTCCTTCAACTCACGTTTTAGCCGCGCGACCTCTGTTTCCCGTCCTGCGTTCCGACGTCGCTTGTCATTTGGTGAGGTCTTGGCGGTTTTGCGGCCTTTTGCGTGACTCGCCCTGCGGGCTTTCGCCTTACTCGCCCTGCCGCCCGTCTCTGAAAGCCGCGCCATATCTGCCCCTATCTTCCGAACAGCATCTTATCGGTCTTGGCCGCCGGACCGAAAGGGGTGGATTCGCACAGTTATGAGGTCGCCGACCAAAAAACCTTATCCAGTGTTGGCTGGTGGGGATTTCAGAGGGGGTAAATGTCGGCTACGATCAATGCAGGCAAATGCCCAGTTTCGCGGGTACAAGAACATAACGGTGGAAACGCAATGGCGAGTACATATGACAGCCCAACTGGTTGGTACACGGAACTCAAACCGAATGAAAAACGCACATTCTGGGCATGTTTCGGCGGCTGGATGCTCGATGCTATGGATGTCCAGATTTTTAGCTTCGCGATCCCGGCGATCATTGTTGCCTTCGCAATCACCAATGCGGATGCCGGGTTGATCGGCACCGTGACATTGCTTACTTCGGCCCTTGGCGGCTGGTTCGCAGGAGCCCTTTCCGACCGTTTCGGGCGCGTGCGCACACTGCAGATCACCATCGTCTGGTTCGCCTTCTTTACGTTTCTGTGCGGTTTTGCGCAAAGTTACACGCAGCTTTTCATCTTCCGCGCCTTGATGGGACTTGGCTTCGGCGGCGAATGGGCCGCGGGCGCCGTGCTGATGGGTGAAGTGATACGCGCGCAGCATCGCGGCAAAGCCGTTGGCAGCGTGCAAAGCGGCTGGGCGATCGGTTGGGCCATCGCGGCCATCATGGCCACCTGGTTTTTCAGCGTGCTTCCGCAGGACACCGCCTGGCGCGCATTGTTCTGGGTCGGAATATTGCCGGCATTCCTCGTCTTTTTCGTGCGGCGTTTTGTCGACGAGCCAAATGTGTTCGCCGCG
>Ga0097691_1000859_pt1 | contig 24239 bp, 22 predicted proteins | sample NGESurdeep072012_8_FD_72858 | JGI IMG/M metagenome (GOLD analysis project Ga0097691, IMG submission 72858) | Arctic peat soil microbial communities from Barrow, Alaska - NGEE Surface sample 210-1 deep-072012 | ecosystem: Environmental > Terrestrial > Soil > Wetlands > Peat ... | reverse complement strand
CAGAGCCACCACCGACGACCACCGCGGTCGTGGGCACCATCATGCTGGCCTCTCGGCACGTCTGCAGCCGGACCTGCGAGGCCGGGCTCGGTTCCGGTGAGGTTTCCGCATCGCCTTCGGCATAGTACGCATGGTTGCTCCGTTCTCCAGCGACAGTGGCGGAGGGGAAATCTATACTCCCGCCCATACTTCCGCCTCCGACCGTGTTTCGAACGAAGACGACGTCGTGCCGGTAATTCACCACTCGGCCATCAGCGTCCGGGACCTCGAGGCCAGCCTGCGCTTCTGGCGTGACGGCCTCGGGTTCAGCGCCCTCATGGACGAGCGGTTCCCGGGCGACTGGCCGACCCTATTCGGGGCCCCGACCACCTCGTTGCGAGCGGTGTTCCTCGGCGACCCGTCCCGACCCGACTCCGGCATCGTCGAGCTGGTTGACCTGGAGGCAGTCGCCAGGCCCGAGGGCTCGGCGTCCGGGCCGGCCGGCGCCGGGGTACTGCTGCTCTCGGTCATCACCGACCTGGACGCCGCTCTGGGCCGGCTCGCCTCGCTCGGCCTCGGCGGAACGCCGCGCCGGATCGAGGTGGCCGGGGTGGGCCTAGCCGTGGTCACCGACCCGGACGGTGTGCGGGTCGAGCTGGTGGACTCGGGGGCCCGGGCCAACCTCGCCCACCTGACCGCCACTGATCCGGAGGACCAGTGACCGCCACCGAGGTGGAGCGGGTCGAGGTCGCCATCATCGGGGCCGGATTCGGCGGACTGGCCACGGCCCACGAGCTGGCCGGTGCCGGAATCGACGACGTTGTCATCTTCGAGCGCAGCGACGGGGTCGGCGGCACCTGGCGCCAGAACCGCTATCCGGGGGCGGCGTGCGACGTGCCGTCGCACCTCTACAGCCTCTCGTTCGCCCCTAACCCCGACTGGTCCCGCACGTACGCCACCCAGCCCGAGATCCTGCGCTACATCGAGGACTGCTACGACCGGTTCGACCTCCGCCGACGGGTGCGTTGCAGCACGGAAATCGTCTCGATGGCCTGGGACGAGGACCGCCACCTCTGGCGGCTGTCCGACCGGGACGGGGGTCGGTACGAGGCCCGGGTCGTGGTCTCGGCCATCGGCCTGTTCCACACGCCGTCCGTCCCTGACCTGCCCGGCCTCGACACCTTCGCCGGGACCGCCTTCCACTCGGCCCGCTGGGATCACGACCTCCCCCTCACCGGCCGGCGGGTGGCCGTGATCGGAACCGGGGCCAGCGCCGTCCAGATCGTCCCGGCCATCGCCGAGCAGGCGCGGCGGGTCGACGTCTACCAGCGGACCCCGGCCTGGGTCCTGCCCCGCAAGGACGAGCCCTACTCTGACGAGGAGCGGCGCATCTTCGCCGACCGGCCCGAGGTGGCCCGTCGCCTCCGGGACGACCAGCACGACGCCTTCGAGCACGCCACCACCTTCTTCACGGGCGATCCCACCGGAGCGGCCATCGAGTTGTTCGCCCGCGACTATCTGGCCCGCAAGGTGCCCGATCCCGAGCTGCGGGCCCGCCTGACCCCTGACTACCCGATCGGGTGCAAGCGGACGCTGGTGTCGAGCAGCTTCTACTCGGCCCTCCAGCGCGACGACGTGGAGCTCGTCACCGCCGGGATCGAACGGATCGGGCCCGGGGGCATCCGCACCGTCGACGGCGCCGAGCGGCCGTGCGACACCATCGTCCTCTGCACCGGCTTCCACGCCGCCGAGTACCTGCGGGGCATCGCGGTCACCGGACGGGACGGGGCCGACCTCCATCGGCGGTGGGCAGGAGTCCCCCGCGCCTACCAGGGCCTGGCCGTCCCCGGGTTCCCGAACCTCTTCCTGCTGTACGGGCCCAACACCAACCAGGGCGGCAACTCGATCATTCTCATCCTCGAGGCCCAGGCCCGGTTCGTCGCCGAGGCGCTCCGAACCATGCACAAGCAGGGGGCCACCGCGGTCGAAGTCCACACCAAGGCCATGTCGCGCTACGTCGAAGACCTCACCACCGCCCTCGAGGGGACGGTTTGGAGCAGCGGTTGCGACAGCTACTTCCGGGCCGCCGGTGGTGAGATCGTGACCCAGTTGCCACACACCTCAGGCCAGTACCGCCACCAGATCGAGTGGTTCCCGACCGGCGACTTCGATCTCAGCGGCGGGCCTTCGGCCGGGGCGCAGCCGGCCGTCACCGACCGGCGGGCCTGATCCACGGGGCGGCGGAATCAGGTCCACTGAGAGGAGGATCCGCCCGGACCCGGGCCGACTTGACCGGTGACGATCGAGCCCGACGCACCGAGGTCCGGCGAGGCACTGGACCGGTTGGTCGTTTCCGGCATGTGCCTCAATTTGGAAGGCTGAGGACCGATGTTGTTCCTCGTTGCGCGGTCGCAGGTCAGAGCGGGTCAGCTCCAACCACTTCAGCCCCGGGTCGGTGCGGTCGATAGTCTGAATGTGAAGAGCCTTCTTGGTGAGGAATCACTGCCGCAGTCGATGCACGCTCGAATCCAGTTGATTCGGCGGCATCCACGCGCCTGGGCATGCCTGTTCGTCTACGGCGCCATCCTCGTTGAAGTAGCACTGATCGAGCCGTTCTCTTCCGCCGTTCGAGCCCTGTTCCTCGGGTGTCTGGCGGTTGCATTCCTCACGTGCATCGTATGGTTGATCCACGAGACCTCGGGGCCGCGCCGTTGGGGCAACGGCAAGCTGGGCGAAGAAGCGACGAACGAGGCAGTCATCACGTGGCGGCGACGGAGCACGGACTGGCAGGTCGTCAAGGGGCTCCCCCAGCTGGCGGACGGGGATATCGGGCATATTCTGGTCGGTCCTGGAGGCGTCTATGCCATCGAATCGACTTGGACGCCCGACAACTGCGAGCTTGACCACGGCGCCATCGTGGGGCTTCAGGGTAGGGAGCCCGTGGCTCAGGCCCAGGAGAGCGCTCGTTCGATCCACAAAATCCTGCTCGACTGTCCCGAACACCTTGATGTGACCGTCCGCCCGGTCGTCGTGGTGTGGGGACCGGGAAGTCTGCACCTGGACGATGGATGGGCGGAAGTTGACGGCACGCTGATATGCGAAGGCGGGAAGGACGAAGCGTGGCTCAGGCGCATCGAGGGGACAGAACTCGATCGGCGCTCCGTCGATCGGATCACCGACGTGCTCGCGAACCAGGGCAGGCGCAAGACCGATCGGTCGGACCCCCGAACAGAACACCCTGTGCAAGCACTCGGAGCCTGAAAGGCCGGACGTCGAATCCTACGGTGGGATCGGCATGGCTGTCGCACGAGCCCGGATGACCGAACGATCGGAGTGACGCTCATTCGACCGTCGGCTCGCTGTATCGGGTGTCCGTGGAGCACAGCCATGTATCCAGTCACTGGATCCGGAGCAGTCAATGCACGGTTTGTCCTCAGCTCAGCCAATTGGAACCCCTCTGATTGTGCTCAGCGTGGGACGCTGAGCGCGTCGTGCACGCGAATGCGGGTCAACTCCACCTATCCCCGTAGGAGGCGCGGGCTAGCCCGACCCAGTGGGTGGCGCACTGCACGGCGAAGGCGACGACGTCCTCAAAAGAGTCGATTCACCCCGGGTCGTCATCCTGGGGATGGTCGGCTGCCACTACGGCGTGGATCGGGTTGGCTCGGCCCTTGATGGAGCCCATCTGGATGCCCTCGGCCTCCGATATCGGGATCCCGAGCGGGAAGCACTCGCCGTCGACGACGGAGGCTACGCCCCGCGAGCGGCGCCATGGATCAGATTGCTAGTGCCGATCCGGTCGTCGGGCCCCGTACAGCCCCAGTCGGAGACCCGTTCCGCCATCTCGGTGAACGAGTCGGGGATCGACGTCGGCACCGGGCTGTTGTAGCCGAAGTGGGCCACGGTGTCGGCACTCCCGTGACGGGTCACCCAGTTTGGCGTCACCGGCGGCCAGACTGGTAGTAAGCAGGCGACGATCCCGGGTGACACCCTCCGGGAATCTTGAGGGGCACAGAGATGCGAGTCACAGAAAATTGACAGGTTCTAGCGTGGCACCCGACAGGCACGTCCCGACTGGCCGCGGCCGGCAGTGGTCGGGCCGCACACCGTGGGCCGTCGGCGCCGCGGTCGCTGCACTCACCCTGTTTGCCGGACTCTTGCTGGTGCCGTCAAGCTCCCCCCGGACGGTACGACCCGCCGGCTCGGCACCGTCCATCGGCACCGTCCAGGCGCTCTACTCGCAGGACATCCTGGCCCGAATAAACGCCGAACGGGCTGCCCGGAACTCGGCGAGCCAGCCGGTTCCTGCGCTCGCAGTGGACCCCGGGCTCGCCGTCGCCGCCCAATCCTGGTCCGCGCACCTGGCCTCGGCCGGCGTGGTCCAGGATCCGGCGCTGGCCGCCTGCGGGTCGGCGCCGACGGCAGGGCAGGTCTGCGAGCTCGGCGCTAACTCCGGCAACTCCGGCAACGGCCTCTGGCCGGGTGACGGATCGGACGGGATGGAGAGCGACTTCATGTCGTCCCCGGCCCACCGGCAGAACATGCTGGACGCCGGCTACGACGAGGTCGGCATTGGCGTCACCTGCGGCGGTGGCCAGGCGTGGACGGTCGAGGTCTTCGGCTACTCCTACGGGACCATCGGGCCTGCCCAGAGCCGCCAGGCCACTCAGCAAGCGGTCGCGGGCGACCCGGTCCCGCCGATGCCGACGGTGGCAGGAGCCCAGACGGGTGACCCCGTCTACTGCCCGGGCCAGACGGTCGGCCCGAACGGCCAGACGACTTCGACGGGCGGGCAGTACGCCTACCCCTACACGGTTCCCTCAGTGCCCGGCGAGCCGCTGGCGGTGCCTACGGCCGTGGGAATCGCGGCTGCGGCCGGCGACCAGGGGTACTGGGTGGCCAGGTCGGACGGCTCGGTTAGCGCGCTCGGTTCGGCGACCGCCTTCGGCTCGATGGCCGGACAGGCACTCGCCTTTCCGGTGGTGCAGATCGTGTCCACTCCGGACGGGGGCGGCTACTGGCTGGTGGGTTCCGACGGAGGGGTCTTCTCCTTCGGCGATGCCGCCTTTTTCGGCTCGACCGGCGCCCTCCAACTCAACGCCCCGATCGTCGGAATGGCGCCGACGTCCGACGGCCGCGGCTACTGGGAGGTCGCGGCGGACGGGGGGATCTTCGCCTTCGGCGACGCTGCCTTCCAGGGCTCGACCGGCTCCCTCCACCTCAACGCCCCGATCGTCGGGATGGCGGCCGCCCCGGCCGGTGCCGGCTACTGGCTGGTGGGCTCGGACGGCGGGATCTTCGCCTTCGGCAACGCCCCGTTCCAGGGGAGCGCCGGATCCCTCGTGCTGCAGGCCCCGATCACCGGCATAGCTGCCGACCCATCCACTAGCGGCTACTGGCTGGCCGGCGCCGACGGCGGAGTGTTCGCCTTCGCAGCGCCGTTCGCGGGCGCCGGCTGACTCCGCCCATCCAGCTGATGGACTGCAGTTTCGAATATGCCTCAAGGCTGTAATCGCCGGCGTCCCTGACCGGACCCTGACAGCTGATGCACCTGACCAGGGCAACCTTCCCTGAAACTTGAGCCGGCGGTCGGCCCCACTCAGCAAGGAATATTCGAGTCCGAGATGGGTCGTACCTTCGAAGATTGCACTGCCTTATGAACGCCCTTACCGACCATGCCTCTGTACTCAGCTGTTGAAGCTGAGGACGTTGGTCCGGATCGACAACGAGCTGGCCGGATTCGGTCGATTTGGTGTATGCGTGACGTATGGCACGCATAACCATTGACGTCGACGATGACGCCTGTCGGGCCGTCATGCAGCGCTACGACCTCTCGACGAAGCGAGAGGCAGTAAACCTTGCGCTGCGCCTGCTGGCTGCCGAAGCGTTGTCGGTCGACGGTGCCCGGGCACTGCGAGGTTCCGGATGGGAGGGCGATCTCGAAGAACTCCGCTCCGGCCGAACGACGTCATCCTGATCGACTGCCTGATTGCAGCGATTGCGATCCGAGTCAGCGTTTCCATCCTGCAGACGGACGCAGACTTCGACGTCCTCTCGCGACACACCGCGCTCACCGCCGCCTGATTGGCAGGACGTGACGGACCTTCGCCTCGCCGTCACTCAATCTGAAATGCTGAGGATGGCGACCCGGACCTCAGCTGGCTGCGCTGAGGAAGCTGTGGCCATTCCGGGCCTCAGGCTTGGAGACTGCCAAGTTCTAGCTGGGCATTACTACTCGTGCCACAGCCGGCCCCATTTCGAACCGCCACTCAGCTGTCGCTGAGGTGATCCGTGAGCGACAGTCGCTCGATTCCTGCGGACAACACCGGAAGGTCGGTGTCGATCGTCGCTTGGATGGTCGCGTGGGACGTATCGAAGTAGCGATGGGCGAGTTGGTCTCGCATTCCCGCGATGTCGACCCAAGGAATGTCCGGCTCGAGGTCCAGGAGTTCAGGGCTGATCCGCTTGACCGCCTCTCCGATTTCGATGAGCCGGAGCCGAACGGCATCGAACACCAGGCCGTCGTCGAGTGTCCCCCTTCGCATGTACTCCGAGATCGCCGTGAGTGCATCGGCAATGTCAGCGAGCCACTCTTGATCGTGTCGACTCACAGTGGGATTGATTCTGCCTCGACTTCGGCCTTGATTCTTGTGCGAAGGCTGTCGGCAGGCACGACGTCCACATGCGCGTTCAGTAGTTCGGTGAGCTCTCGTTCGAGGGCTGCCAGCGAAACCAGCCCGGTCCCAGGTGCCAGATCGACCATGAGGTCGATGTCGCTCCCATCAGTGTCTTGGCCGCGAGCGACACTCCCGAATACGCGGACATTCGTGGCTCCGTGACGTTGTGCCGTCTGGAGCACGGCGGATCGACGGTGACGAAGCCGGCGTCCCAGAGCAGTGTCAGGGAGTCCCGGTCGCATCGCTGGATCCCGCTCGAGGCTCACGACGAGGCGATGGCCCGTTGCCACGACCAACTTCGCCAATGTGCTCAATGCTGGTTCACGTCGATCGGACTCGTAAGCGCTGATGACGCTCTGGGCAACGTGGGCACGTCTGGCCAGTTCCGTCTGGGACAGATGCGCGTCGACACGTGCCTGCCGCAGGAGCGAACCAGACGCGCTGGCGAGATCATCCATGAATTCACCCTATAGCGGATTGTCTATTGGATGCAATGGGTACTTCACCCGTGCTCTCTAGGTCATGCTCGCAGAGCACGGCACGTCGAGCTGCCCCTCACTCCGCCTCGCCGCTCACGCAATCTGAGACGCTGAGAACGCCGACCGCGACCTCAGCTGCGTGAGCTGAGGACAGGACAACTCGGCAACTCTCAGCTCTCAATCTGACGCGGCGGCGGGAAGTCCGGCGGCAAGACACTCGGCGACGCGCACAATCTGTTCGCGACTCAGCGATCCGGGCTCAGAGATGGCCTTGGAGAGCATCTTGGGCCATGTGACGAGGACTCCTCCCTGGAGGAACGGCTTGGCGAACAGCGTCCATTCCGAATCCACGAAGCAAAGTGCCGCCATCACATCGACCTCGATGTCGACGCCATCGAGTGCTGTGAGCACGGCGAGTGTCTGCTTGAAGAGTCCCAAGGCAAGGGTCGACCTGTCGCTTCCTGCGACGTAGAGGCGCTTGTCTGCTGTGAACCAACCGCCGACATCTCGTTGCTCGACTTTTCCCCTGTAGCTTTTTGCGTCAACAATCCACACGCCGGTCGCTGCGATCACGAGATGGTCGATATTTGCCCGGGTGCCGGGAATTCGTCGATCATGGAGGACGATCACCTTTTCGCCGATCGTGCGCGTCAGGTGGGCCGCCAGCTTTCGTTCGCCTTCGGAACCTTTAGCCCAGGCCCTCGTTGACTGGGGGTCATCGGACAGAAACTTCACGACACCTGATAGGTGACCCCACTTCTGCTCGATCCGCGATTCACGGCGCTGGCGCCTCTGGAGGTACTCGAGTTGAGCGGACCTGCCCGGTGCTCCCATTGACGTCAGAGCCGGCAGAACGTCGGTCAGGAACTCGGACGGAGCGATGGGTGAGCTCTGGGATAGATCGGCGTCTAAACGATGGCACGCCGTGCAGGTAGCGATTCGGGACTCGGAGTTCCACCAGCCCCGATCCCCGGGACTCAGAGACGTAGCACAGCGCGAACAAGTGGCTGCGTATCGCAACTTGAGATCTCGATCCGCCATGGATCCAACATCGACTCTTCGGCTGCCAACCTAAAGCTACGCAGACGCGCGCCTGAGATAGTCGCCTTTAGATCGATCCGACTTGGATGACCGGAACGGGGCCGATTCTTAGCCTGGGCATACGTCCAGTTTGTCCGTTGAGGACGTGCCCTAGCCGCATGAGCCGGGGACCCGCAATGCCGGCTTGGTTCACTTTGACCGGACCGCGACGGACATTCCAACTCAAACGCTTGCCCTTGCGAACATCTCAAGATGAAGTCGAAGCTTGTCGACATGTCGGCATGACCTCGACCCGCGTGGCATCAAGTGCCGATGCATTGGGACAACTTCTCAACATAGTGGCCCTGCTCGTTGTCCTTTCCGGTACTGCACTCGGTGTGTTCGGCCTAGTCGCCGCCCATGCGGCCAGTACCGGGCTGAGCGGATCGGGCCGACTCGTAGTGGGGATTGCTGGTTGGGGAACTGCAGTGTCTGTGCTGATAGTCGTCTTCTCAGTGGTCGGCAGTGTAGGCCTTGCCGCGGCTGGATATGTTCTGCGGCTTTTAGCAGCAATCCACACTCAATTGGAAGCTGCAAATAAGCTGCGCGGCCAGAGCTCCCCAGGGATAGTTCATCCAAGTCCGGCTCCAATCCCGACCATTTCGACTTCCCAATCCGGCGTCTGATTCGGTTACCAACTCTGCGGTCAGTTGCGCCGGGCTTCCTCAGCTGTGTGGGCTGAGTATCTACCACGTCGAAGGCCCACAGCTCTTGGACGGGAGGCTCCAACTCTCTGGGACTGGATGACGAATCCGATCCGTGACGTTCGGTAGTTCTACCCGGCAGCCTGTTGCGATGAACTTCGAGATGGCGGTTCGCGAAGCCATGTTCGAGGAGATTGATCGCCGGATGGCAGTGTCACTGAGGAATTGATCCACCCGGCGACAAGGAGGTCAACGAGGGTTGCTGAAACCTTGCTCGTGCACTTGCTCGTGGTAGTAGAAGTTGAAGCGAGGCTCGTCGCTGGCTTCCAGGGTCTGGAGGATCCGGCATAACCGATCGAGTCGGTCCGCTTCGCTCATCTCGGCCAAAACCCGGTCGTCGACGTGAGTGTGCAACATGACTGCCTCCGTCTCTCGCTGCTCCAATGCTCTGCTGAAGTCGACCCATGTATCAGGGTCAAATGACCCCTTTAGCCGCGGTTCACCACCGCGGTCCGGAGCTCGTCCAGTGCATCGTGTAGTGCGTCGATGATCAACCAGGGGGAAGGGACGCTGGCCGGGCAGGCGAGTAGCGAAACTCCAAGTGCACCGCTGTAGCTCCACGCGGTGATGTTGAGGCCGATGCCTTCGAGTATCGGTCCCACTGAGTACAGGGCTTCGACGTCGATGGGGCCGAAGGAAATTCGGTCCGAGGGTCCGGCCACATTGGACAGCACGACATTGAGGGGCGGGTGCACGTGGTCGGCGATGTGCGACCTGCCCCAGAATCGCACGACGGAGTGGTAGATCTGAGGGGGGACGAAATCGGCACGCTGGGCCAGCAGGTCGTGGCCGAGCAGCTTGCGGACCTCCTTGGACGACTGCGTGCCATCGTGGATCTGCTGTAGGCGTCGGAGAGGATCGGCGACATCGGTGGCGATGGAGACGTAGAGGTTGTCCACGTGGTTCCCCGACAGCCGGCTGACGTCCGGATCGGTGGACATCGGGACGCTGGCGAGCAGCGGTCGGTCGGGCAGCTCCCCACGGTCGTGCAGGTACCGGCGAAGTGCCCCACCGCACACGGTCAGGTAGACATCGTTGAGGGTCGTGCCGGTCGCCCGTCGGACCTTCTTCAGGTCGTCGAGCGGCAGCGTGGTCATGGCGAATACACGCTCCGAGGTGATGGAGACGTTGAACGACGTTTTCGGGATGTGATGGAGTGGCAGTGGGGGCTTCGGTGTGAAGCTCCGGCGGCGGCGTTCGGAGGCACGGGTCTGAGCCGCCCACTGTCGGACCAGGTGGGGGAACCCCTTCCAGCGTGTGACCTGTTGCCCGGCGGCCAGGGTCAGCAGCTGACGCCGGGTCGGAATCGGCTCTGGTCGCCAGGGATCATCGGCGGCATCGGGGGAGGGTTCCACGGTTGCCGCCTGCATCACGTTTCGGAGGAGCGCCACGACAGCCGATCCGTCGGCCACCGCATGGTGGATCTTCGCCACTACGGCGATCCGCTCGCCGGCCAGGCCCTCGACGACCAGGAGCTCCCAGAGGGGTCGGTCGCGGGCGAGCGGGGTCGAGGCGAACTCGGCGATCGCCGCGGCGAGTTGCCGGTCGCTCCCCGGAGCCCCGAGCCGGCAGCGGCCCAGGTGCCGGCTCAACTCGAAGTCCGGATCCTCCACCCAGACCGGGTGGCCGAGTCCCCAAGGCACCGGAACGACCCGACGGCGAAAGGGGGGCAGCCGCACCAGCAACTGGCGAAGGACCTCGGTCAGCGCCTCGTAGGAGAATCCCCCCTCGACGGCCGAAACATCGGACACCACCACCTTGATCGTGTGCATGTGGGTGGTCGGGGTCTCGGAGTAGAGGAACTTGGCGTCTAGGCCGGTCATGGCCTCCACGAATCAGTTCCCCGTCCTCTGGGGGCTGGTCGACCCCGCGGCCCGGCCAAGGGACGCCACCAGGAAGTCTGACACCTGCTTTGACCAGAGGTAGCCGACATGGTTGCCCGAGTACCACGAGATACGAGGTTTGTCCCAGTGCTCCCAGAGTCGCTGGGCCTGTTCGGGGGTGGCTAGCCGGTCGCCGTAGCCGGCAAAGATGAACCGTTGGTCGAACGGCACCCTGGAAGTGAAGGCAAGCGGGGACACCACCCGATAGACATGCTCGGCTGCACCTCCCATGATCCTGTGTTCGATCGCCCGGGCCTGGATGTTGCGAGGGCTGTGCCGTTGGAAGAGGGCCGGAAAGTCGGAGACCGGAATACCGGCGACAACGGTATCGATATCATCCTCGATGCCGGCCAGCAGGGCCACGGTGTACGCGCCCAGGGAGACGCCGTACAGACTGATCGAGGTGGCCCCCTGTTCGCGGACCTGTCGGATGAGCCGGCGGATGTCCCAGACGGCCTGGGTCAGTCCGTGGACCGCGTTCATCAGTTCGAACGAGAGCAGCGGCTCACCGCTGATCAGGGTGACCCGGCGGGGGCCGTGCAAGGGCAGGACCGGCATGGCGACGTTCATGCCGAGCTCGCCGTGGATCCGAGATGCCTGCAGCCCCTGGAAGTCCATGAACGGGAAGCCCATGCAGAACCCATGGACGGCGATCACCCAGGGGCGGGGACCACCGGCGTGGCGGAGGACGACCGCCGTGGCGGTCCGGTTGGGCTCGAACGCCATCCAGCGACCGCGTCCCGGCTCTCCTTCATGGGGTTCGAAGCCGCTGTCCCAACTCATCCGCTCGTAGTCGAGGCCCATCGCCCAGCCCCGGCTCAGGGACACCTCGGGACCGGAGAGGGGTGGGGGGGTCCGGTGGTAGGAGAGGGGATCCTCGATCCACCCCTTTCCGGTGAACAGCGCGTCGGCTTCGGCCAGTTCGGCCGCCACCCGGGCGTAGTCCCCTGGGAGCGGGAACCGGCGGGGTGTCATGGCCACGGCCAAGAGGGCTTCGTCCATGGCTACCTGGGCGGCGAGGCCTACCGAGAGGCGGGGAGCGGGCAGCGAGTCCGAGACCTCGCCCCGGAGCAGCGCAGATCCGAGGAAGTGGAAGGTGCGAGGGATGGCGCGGGTGGCGCGTACCACCGAACGGCGATGGAGGAACGCCGACGAGGCTCGAAATGACCTGGTGAGTAGGTGCAGAGACCCCGACGGAGCATCGGGGTCCCGACATTCGGCTTCCTCCGGATCCGGACCGCCGCGTGGCTTGCCGGCTGGTGGGTCTCGCTTGATCTCGCTCAACGGTCCCCCCATCCGAATCAGCGGCTGCCGACGCTGCGGCAGGCCTCTCACCTGGGATGTTAGGAGCGGGTTAGGGTCATCGTCAGGGCCAGAAGACCCGTTGGCGACCTGGGGACGGCCATGGAATTCAATCTCGCCGATCTGTTCGAAAGCATCGTCGATACCGTGCCGCACGAGACGGCCCTGGTCTCGGGTCCGCGTCGGCTCAGCTATGCCCAATTGGACCAGCGGGCCAACCAGTTGGCGCACTACCTCGAGGCTGCGGGCATCGGTCCTGGCGATCGGTTCGGCATCCAGCTGGCCAATGGCACCGAGTACCTCGAGGTCATGGTGGCCTGCTTCAAGATCCGGGCCGTACCCATCAATGTCAACTATCGCTACGTGGCGGCCGAACTCGAGTACGTCTATCAGGACGCCGGACTGGTCGGGATCGCGTTCCACAGCCGTTTCGGGCCCGCGGTGACCGACGCCCTCGACAGCAGACACGAGTGGCGCGCCGTCCTCGAGGTGTTTGACGGGTATGACCGAACGGGCCCGTGGGATGAGTACGAGGCGGCCATTGCGACCCAGTCCGAGGCCTGGGATTTCGGCCGTCGTCGTGCCGACGACCTCTACTGCGTCTACACCGGGGGCACCACGGGGAGGCCCAAAGGTGTGCTCTGGCGCCACGACGACATCTTCTTCGCCGCCATGGGCGGAGGCGATCCCCTCTCGCTCGGCAACCACGTAACGACGCCCGAGGAGCTGGCCGAGCGGGTACTCCGTCCTGGGATCACCGCCCTGGCCATCCCCCCGTTCATGCATGCGGCCGGGCATTGGCTGGCGTTCTCCACCCTGTTCGGAGGCGGGAAGGTGGTGACCCTCGATGGAGGGGTCTTCGATCCGGCGGTCGTGTGGCGCCTCGTGGAGACCGAGCAGGTCAATGCCCTGGTGGTGGTGGGCGACGCCATGGCCCGGCCGCTCCTCGATGTATTGGCCGCGGCTCCCGATCGCCACGATCTGTCGTCCCTGATGGCCGTCGGATCCGGTGGGGCGGTCCTGTCGCCCTCGACCAAGGCCCAGCTTGCGAAGCTGATGCCCGGTTGCCTGGTGGCCGACCGGTTCGGCTCCTCGGAAACCGGCCAAGTCGGTGGCGAGCAGGCCCCTGGTGATCCCTACGGACCGCCACACTTGCGGGTGGACGAAGAGACCGACGTGTTCGACGACGATCTGGATCCCGTCACTCCGGGGTCGGGTGTCGTCGGGCACCTTGGTCGGAGTGGGCACGTGCCCCTCGGCTACCTCGGGGACCCGATCAGCACGTCGAGGGCCTTCGTCGAACGCAGAGGTCGGCGATGGGCCCTCCCCGGTGACCTGGCCACGGTGGAGGCCGACGGGACCATCAACGTGCTCGGTCGTGGGTCCCTGTGTATCAATACCGGCGGGGAGAAGGTCTTTCCCGACGAGGTGGAAGCAGCGTTGAAGGACCACCCCGACATTGCCGACGCCATCGTGTTCGGACTTCCCGACCCTGACTTCGGTGAGCGTGTCACCGCCCTCGTCCAGCCGAGGCCCCGGCACCATGTCGAATCCGATCGGCTGGTCCTGCATGCCCGGCATTGCTTGAGTTCGTTCAAGGTGCCCCGGACGATCATCGTCGTCGAGGAGATCCGTCGTTCGCCCAGCGGGAAGCCCGACTATCCATGGGCGACGGAGTTCGCTGAAGATCACCTCGGGCGGCCCAAGGGAGAATGATGACGACGGTGACGAGGATCAATGGATGGACCGCAACCGCGGAAGCTATCTGCACGAGGAGATCGCCAGACCTGTCGACGCGAAGTTCTTCGTAGGACTTCCGGCGACCGGAGAGCTCCGGGTCGCTCGTCTCATCTCGTTCGTCGGGTCACTTGCGTCGGACCGGACGCTGCGGTCACTGGATGACCTTGTGCCGGCCCTGGCCGGACCCGATACCGGAGACGACGCTTCGACAGCCGCGACGTACCTGGCAACCGACGGCCCACGCTCATTCGGCCGAATCGGCTTGGGTGGCTCGGTGGGTTGGGCGGATCCTGACCAGAAGCTGGGGTTGGGCTTCGTGATGAACCAGATGGAGATCGGTATGACAGGTGACAAGCGCAGCTGCCGGCTAATGAAGGCTTCGCTACCTTCGGCGCGTCAGGCATCGTGAGGAGCCTACGGTCGAACTACCCGAGCACCGGGAAGCGACGTTCGCCCGCTAGTCGGTCGAGCACCTCCTGCATCGTGGACGTCAACTCGTCATAGCACCTACGGACGACCACGTTGTCCTCGGCCGCCTCCGGGCCGTATCGCTTCGACCAGTCAATGGGCTCACACAGTTCCACGGTGATCTTGGCGGGAAGTGGCCACGTGGGTATCCCTCCGGGGACGACCCCGAATGGCGGGCCGAACACGAGAGGCATCACCTTGATCCGGAAGATCCGGTCAAGGCCGAGAAGCCTTGCCACCCGCTGTCCCCGGGCCAGTACGACGACGGTCTCGTGTGCGCCGACGGAAACGGCGGGCACGACGGGCACCTGGAGCCGAAGGGCGAGCCGGACGAAGCCCGTCCGTTCGCCGAAGTCAATGCGGTTGCGATCCCGCCAGGGCCGGAACACCTCGTAGTCCCCGCCGGGGTAGTCGATCAGGATGCCGTTGCCCCGAAGGACTCCTTCAGCACCGGCCGGGGTGGCTTCGACAGCGCCGGCCCGCCTCAGGATCGGACCCACTCCGGGGAGCCCCAACAGGAAGGAGTGGAACAACGCGTAGACAGGCTCGTCCTGACCTCGCTCCCGCCACCACGCGGTCAACAACACGGGAAGGTCCGGTGGCATCTGGCCTCCCGAATGGTTCCCCACGACGAGGAACGGGCCTCGCTCGGGCAAACGGTCGAAGCCTCTCACCTCGGAGCGGAAATAGGAGGCGAAGCGCTCGAGTACGGGTCGTACTGTATTGAGGAAGGCCATCTCGCGCGCCGAGCCGACCGGGTCATCCGTACGGTCGAGGTTCTCGGTCACTCTCCAACTATGCACCCTGGCCGCCGTGTTGTTCGGGGGCGGGCGTAATGCGGCTCACGATGGGTACAGGAACTCGCATTTTCGTATGACATCACTATCGTTGCCTCAGTTGTGGGTGCTGAGGAACGAGCACGAGCGTTCACTCGGTCGACCGATGTCGTAATGCTCTCGCCGTCTTCGTTGCGACAGCGACGATGGCCATGAGAGCGGGGATGATGAACAGGGCCGTGCGGAGTGTCGTCGTTGACGCGATGGCACCGATTACGACAGGACCCACCACGTAACCCGCCCAGCCGCAGCCGGCCACTGCGGCTACCGCTTTTCCGGTGTCTACGTTGCCAATCGCCCCGGCAGCGCTGAGGATCATCGGGACGACACCCCCCACACCCACGCCGAGCAAGGCGAACCCGATCACCACGCTCAGGGGGTCATCGATGACGAGTCCGATGGTGAACCCGAGCGACGCGATGGCGGCGAGCAGCGGAAGCAAGCGATCGGTAGTGAACCTGGTGAAGAGCCGATTGCCGGAGAGCCGGATTGCCAACATGGCAAGGGCATAGGCCGCAAAGGCCAATCCGGCCACCAAGGCAGCGGAGTGCAGTGAGTTGTGGAGATAGACGGCCGCCCAGTCGGCGGCAGCGCCTTCGCACAGCATGTCGGCGAAAGCGATTGCCCCGAGCACCAAGACCGCACCTTGCAGAAGACCGCCGCCCGGGTCGGGCGTGAGCTCCTCGGATTCAGAGGCATTGTCCACTCGTCCGTCGGGAAGCATCCGGGTCGTGAGCCAGCCGACGATCAGGAGGCACGGAATCGCCAGTACCAACAGTTGCACGCTCAGTGAGAGTCCCAACCACACCGCAACCGCTCCGGTAACCGCACCGAAGAGGGCACCGGTACTCCACGAACCGTGGAAGCCGGGCATCAGTACGCGGCCCGAGAACCGTTCGACCGTGATCGCCTGTGTGTTCATCGACACGTCGAGCATCCCCTGGAAGAAGCCCCAGAGAAGGAACGCCACGAAGAACGTGTCCAGTGATCCGGTAAGTCCCACGAATGGTCCTGACACGCAGTAGCCGACCAGCGCTATGCGCACCAGAAGTGGACTCCCGACTCTCGGCAGAAGGCGGCCGGCCAACACCAATGCCAGGACCGACCCGATGGGTGCCCCCAGCAAGGCGAGTCCGAGTCTGCCGTTGCTCAGGCCGAGGTTCTGTTGCACCCCCGGGATATGGGCCGTCCAGGAGGCGAAGAGGAAGCCGTGCACGAAGAACACGGCGATCACGGCCAGTCGAGGCCACCGGTCCGCCGGGACTCGTGGCGGTGGTTGCAAGGTGGCCGGGACCGACCTCAGACGCAGCGTACGTCGACTCCCGCCTGCCGTAGGTCGTCCACCGCCTGGCTGTCGGCGTCGCTGTCGGTGAGAACGATGTCGATGTCATCGAGGTCGCAGACGTGGCCGAATGCCACCCGGCCGAGCTTCGAGGAATCAGCTACGACGATGACTCGCTGCGAGGCCTGCGCGGCGGCCCGCTTCACGGCTGTCTCAGCGAGTAGATGTGTGGTGATGCCCGCCTTGGCGTCGATGCCGCACGGACCCATCACGCACGTATCGAATCGGAGCTGCGAAAAAGAGTCCTCCGTGAGATTTCCCGTCAACGACAACTCACCAGGGCGTACTTCGCCACCCGGGAGCAGAAGCTTGATATCTGGGCACTCGTGAAGCTCGAAGACGGGCCGGAGGGCCAGCGGCATGACGGTCATCCGCCGGTTACGTAGTGCTCGCGCCACTTCCATGGCGGTGGTTCCACCATCGAGGATGACCGTCTCCCCATCGGCCAAGAGATCGGCGGCGGCGGCACCGATAGTTACTTTGGCTTCGCTGGATTCGAGGGCCCGAATGCCGTACGGGGTTTCTTCGGCGCTGAGGAAGACGCTCACCGCACCCCCGTGCACGCGTCGCAGGCCTCCGCTGCGCTCCAGTGCCTCGAGGTCTCGACGCACGGTCATTTCCGAACAGTCGAGTGCCGCGGCCAACTCTCCGACCGACACCGGACTGCGTTGGCGAAGAGCCTGCATGATCGTCTTGTGCCGTATTTGCACATCCATATTGTTCGTTCTACCATTATTTGTGTGACTTGGCCCGAGGATGCAGATCGGTCTCCGGTTCGAGCAGTGGTCTTCGACCTGGGCGGCGTACTCCTCGACTGGGACCCTCGGCACCTCTACCGCAAGCTGTTCGCGGACGAAACGGAGATGGAAGCGTTTCTTGCCGACATCTGTTCGCCGGCATGGCACGCGCCCCACGACCGGGGCGCTTCGACTGAGGAGTCGTGCGCTGAGCTCGCCTTGAGGCACCCGGAGCACTCCGAACTGATCTGGGCATGGTCGAGACGGAGTGAGGAGATGATCGGTGGTGTGTTCGCTGAGTCCGTGGAGGTGCTCCGGGCGGCCAAGGACGCAGGGCTGCCGTGCTATGCCCTGACCAATATGGAGGCGGAGACGTATCCTCTCCGCCTCGAGCGCTTCCCGTTTCTCGGTTGGTTCGACGGCACCGTTGTCTCCGGTCGGGAAGGGGTGATGAAACCAGATCCCACCATCTTCCTTCGACTGCTCGAGAGATTCCGCCTGACGCCCGAGACGACGTTGATGATCGACGACACGCAGGAGAACGTCGACGCGGCTGTCGAGTTGGGATTCCAGACCATGCTCTTCCTATCGCCTCGACAACTTCGTACAGAACTCGAGGGTCTGGCCGTGTTGCCCCTACCTGCGCTCGCTTCTTGTGGGAACGACCGACGAAGTGGCTATAGGGAGTCCGGCAGTGCGCCCAGCCGCGTGAGTTGAGTCAGTTCGGTGCTGCGCGCCTGGTACCTGGGACCGAGCGATGGGGACGCCCTCGAGGGTCTGTTTCTATAGCTGATCGCGTATAGAGTCCTATACAACCCGACGCGTGGCCGAGCAGGACTGCCGCCGGCCGGAGTGTATGAGCCTTCAGCTATAGATGGACCCGGCCCGCAAGGATACGACTGTTCTATAGGGCTTTCCATATAGATCAACATAGAAGGAGTCCCCCGGTGGACCCTGTGCTCAACCCCTACTCGCCCGGCGCGGGAAGCCGACCGCCGGCGCTCGTCGGACGGGACGAGCAGATCGACAACATGAGCGTGACCCTCCAACGCCTCCTACTCGGGTCGAATGCGCGGAGCCAGATCCTCACCGGGCTCCGGGGTGTGGGCAAGACGGTCATGCTCGTCGAATTCCAGGAGCTCGCCGAGGCCCACGGTTACTTCCACGCCCACATCGAGGTCGCCGAGGACGGGACCCTCGCGCCGGACCTCGCCGCAGCGCTCCGTCGGGTCCTGCTGGCCATGGACGCCAAGCGGCGGGCCGGCGACACACTCCGTCGAGCATTCGGCGTCCTGAAGGCATTCAGTCTCCGGATCCCCGATGGCACCGAGCTCAGCATCGACGTCGACGCCATCTCCGGTCCAGCGGACTCCGGAAACCTCGGAGCCGATCTCGCAGGGCTGTTCGTCGAACTCGGGACTGCGGCCAAGGACCACAAGACGGGCATCCTCCTGACCGTGGATGAGCTGCACTACGTCGATCGGGCCACGCTCGAGTCACTGATCATCGGTCTCCATCGCGCTTCACAGCTCGCCCTCCCCATCGTGGTGGCCGGAGCCGGCTTGCCCACCCTGGCAGCCACCACTGGACAGGCTAAGGCGTACGCGGAACGGCTCTTCATGTTCCCGACCATCGGATCGCTCAGCGAGGAGCAAGCTGTCGAAGCCCTGCAGCAGCCGGCAACCGACGAGAGCGTCACGTGGACCGATGAAGCCCTCGACGAGATCCTCCGGGTCACCCAGTGCTATCCCTACTTCATCCAGCAGTTCGGGCTCCAGGCGTGGGACGTCGCGGACGGCCCCGACACGATCACTGGTGATGACGTACGCCGGAGCGTTCCCCTCGCTCTGGCCGAACTCGACGATGGATTCTTCAAGGTCCGGGCCGGTGCATCGACCAAGGCCGAGCGGCGGTACATGCTCGCCATGGCACAGATCGGGCCCGGACCCGTACGGACCGCGGAGGTGGCCCAGGTACTCGGACGCGAGCCTTCAGCGATCACCCCCATTCGTGAGTCGCTGCTGAAGCGCTCGCTGTGTTTTGTGCCCGAGCGGGGAACCATCGACTTCACGGTCCCCATGTTCGGCAACTACATGATGCGGATCGGCACCCCCGGCGCGAACGTCACCTGAGCCGAACAACGTAAGGCTTTCCGATGCCAACCCTGAATCGACCCGACGGATCAACTGTGCGTTGACGCACCTGGCACCGAACTCCAGACATCGAGACTGGCTCCTCAGCTGGCGTGAGCTGAGGGTGACTGACGGCAGCATCAAGACACGACCAGGCGGGCTCGACACCCTGTTCAGGGAACGCGGTGGCGGCGGTCCGCACTCCTGTGAACGGTTCCCCCCAACGAGAGACTCCGTGTCCCTGTCGTCGCCGCAGACGAACTGACGCCCGTTCAGTGCCACCCACCAATCAGGTGAGAACAGAAGGGACCGGCGTAGTTGGCCAGGGCGGATCACGTTCCGTGCGCAGATGCTCCGGGTCGGCCGAGGTCAATCCGACGGCTCGACAAGTAGGGACGTCACAGGGTGATGGTCCCCGGCCAGCCCCAGCACCTCGTCGAAGCCATCGCGCAGGCAGGCTGTGAGATTGTCGGGGTCGGGTACGGCCGCCGTGTCCACCGTGACGCCCACGCAGCACGTGCTCCGATAGGACACCAGTGTGACGTTGACCGCCGCACCGGTGGTGGGACCGAAGGCAAAGTACCCGGTGACCGGGGCGCCGGCCAGGAAGATGGGGAACCGCACGCCGGGGACGTTGGAGGCCACGAAGTCAACGTGCTTGAGCATCGATCCGATCACCCCCGAGGGCAGGAGGTTGAGCAGGGTGGCCACAGTGTCCGAGAAGGGGAGCGCCTCCTCGTACCGGGCGGCCCGGCAGCGCCACCCCGTCACTTGCACCCTCACCGCCGGGTTCCCCTCGCCCACCGGAACCGTGAACCGCTCGAGCGTGATCCGGTTGCCGCCCTCGGGGTCACCCTCCCGGCGGAGCGAGATCGGCATCGTGACCCGCAGCTCGGCCACGGGTGCATTGTGAAGCTCGTGGTACCGGCGAAGCCCGCCGGAGATGGCGGACACGAAAGCATCGTTGAGCGTGCCGCCGACCACGGCTCCCGCCCGCTTGAGGTCGGCGTGGTCCACCTCGAACAGACCGAGGTACCGATCGAGGCTCCGCCGCTTCATGATCGGCGACAACGTGTCCGACACCGGTGCGATGAATCTGCCGAGCGAGCTCGCTATCGCCACCACGTCCAGCAACGTCCGGATCGGGCGGTGGGCCAGGGAGCGGGCCGAAGGCATCACATCGCTGATCCCCGTCCGCACGCCGTCGACCACCCGTACGACGGTGTGCCCGATAGCACTGCTCGCCAACCCCACCCCCGACGGAACCGGTCCGGTCGCCGGGACCGGGACCTCCTCGACTGGCGCCGGTTCCCGGGTCGTCTCGAACACCAGCATGGCGAGTTGCATCCCGCCGATACCGTCGGTGAGTGAGTGGTGGACCTTCATCACCAAGGCAGCCCGGTCGTCCTGGAGCCCCTCGATCAGCGTGAACGACCACAAGGGCCGCGACGGGTCGAACGCGGTCATCACCTCCCGGCGGGCGAATTCGATCACGGTGGCCGGGGTGCGGGGTGCCGGCGTTCCGATCCTGGTGAAGTGCATCGACAGATCGAATTCGCAGTCCACCCACTGCGGCGTCGACAGACTGGCGGGCGACGCCACCGGCCGTTGCCGGAAACGGGGGACGAGCCGGGTCGCCCGCTCGAGCCTGGCGGTGACGACATCAACATCGGGGGCTGCATCGAGCCAGGCGATGGCCACGATGGTCGAACGGAGCCCCGGATCGTGTTCCATGTTCCAGGCCAACGCGTCAGGATCCCGCATGAAATGGTCATCGCTCACTGACATCGCCCTGTCCTCCCCGTCCCCGCTGGGCCGCTACCCGAACGTGACCTCCGAGGTGAATCTACGGCGGGTGACTTCATCGTCACAGGGCCGAATGCCCTTCATTTCGCTGTGGACGTCCCTTCGCACACCGACCGGGACCCGAAGTGTCTGCCAGTCAGCCGCCGGTTCGTCATCGGATCATGCCGCAGACCGCTTGCCGGCGTTCACCGATCCGGCGGCCCCTTGCCGAGGTGTGACCGCAATTCTTCGACAGCCGATGGCGGTGTTCGGAACTTTGTGGCTCCCTCTCCGCCGGTTCTCAGCTGTGTGAGGCAGGGTGCTGACAACAGCCGACGCGATCGCGCCATGAGCCCGCTTGATTGAGTGACCAGTCCCGTAGAATCGGAACGCAAAGCTGTTCCCGTTCCCGACGAGGCCCCAAGTGAACGACTACCCCCAGTCAATTGTCCCCGTGAATCATGTTGAACCGGTCCCGAGGCGGATCCGGGCCACCCTGGGAAGTTCAGTGGTGATCGACTCGAGAAGTGCCCTGTACGTGTGGGAGTGGCCTCACTTCCCGCAGTACTACATCCCGTTCGCCGACATCGATCCTGAAATCCTGATCGACGAAGACCACGATGAGCACCTGCGGCGGGGGACCGCTAGGCGGCTCGGCGTGCGAGCAGGGGCAGAGGAGCGTCGAGGTGTGGCTCACCACTACGTCGCGTCGGATATCGAAGGAATCACCGGGAAGGTCCGCTTCGACTGGTCGGCAATGGACAGCTGGTTCGAGGAGGAGGAGCAGGTATTCGTACACCCTCGAGATCCCTACTCTCGGGTCGACGCCCTGCGGTCGGATCGCTTGGTCAGGATCGAGCTGGAAGGCGCAATCCTCGCCGAATCGTCCCGCACGGTCATGGTGTTCGAGACTGGATTGCCGACGAGGTACTACTTCGATCGCTTGGACGTCCATTTCGACCATCTTCGGCCGAGCGACATGGTGTCCTCCTGCCCGTACAAAGGGACGACCAGCGCCTACTGGTCAGCTGCTGTCGGCGGAAGGGTGATTCCCGATCTCGCCTGGGCGTACGACTTTCCGACCCGGCAGCTCCTGCCGATCGCCGGTCTGGTCGCGTTCTACAACGAGAAGGTCGATGTCACCGTCGACGGGGCTCACTTGGAGCGACCCGACGCCCATTTCACGTAAGCGGAGTCGAAGGAACGAGTGCAACAGGTGTGGCCAATTGGGCTGTTGACGCTGGAGTGGCGCGAGCGCACAATGCAGATCCAAATGCCAAAAGACTGATGCTGATCTCGCACATATAGACGGTTGTAGTAACTGGCGCGCTACATCGATATATCCAGATATCACTCGGTAGCCTGGTGCTGGGCAGGCGGGCACGATCGCTAACGATTGCGGGGAGGTTTCCCATGTCCATCTCGCCGATGATGCCTCCACCGTGGGGGGTCTGCCTTTCCGGCGGTGGTATCCGATCGGCATCCTTCTGCCTGGGTGCACTGCAGGAGATGCAGCGATTCGACCCCGTCCACCCGCTGATTCAGGGACCTGAGGCTCAGACGTCCACGGCTCAAGGAAGCATTCCCCCGTACGTCCCTGGACGCGCGAACTTCATTACGTCGGTCTCCGGCGGCTCCTACATCGCGAGTGCCATTGTCTTCGTGGCCCAGGGGTCTGTCAATGGGGAGCCTGACGTCCCGCAGCTGAAGCTCTCCAAGCGGGATCCTGCCGCGACCACTGAGGTGGTGGAGACCGTCACCGTTGCACCCGATGAGGCCTTTGCCGCTGGGAGTCCCGAGGAGCGATATCTGCGAGATCACACCCGGTACCTGTCCCACGGGTTCGGCGGTCCGCTCGCCGCGATCTGGCAGTTGCTCGTGAGCATCCTGCTCAATCTGTTCCTTCTCTCCCTCGCCGTCATGATTCTTGCCGTCCCGATTGGCTGGTTGTACGGGCACCTGATTCCAGCGCTCCAAGCAGGGAACCAGGCGATCTACCACTTCTCCTTCACCGATGCGGGCTGGCCGCTCGTACCAGCGATCGCCGGAGGCGCCGCATTGATCCTCGCCTTCGTCTGGGTAGTCGCCGTCACGGCAAACCCGAGCGTGAACAAGATCCTGCTGGGAACCTCGCTCGCACTCGTCGGCGTCGTCCTCGCGTGGTTGTGCTTCGCGGTCGGGATTCCCATCGTCCTGGAATGGCTGCACCGGAGCGTCGGAAGCCCAGCGGGAGCCACGGCAGCGGCTCCGAGCAGTACCACGAAGGAACTCGGGGCGGCGGCAGGAACCGGAACGGCGGCCTCGGTCCTTATTGCTCTGCTCGGCACGAGGGTGGCGCGCACCGTCAAGGCGGGCTGGGACGACGTCCCCAAGGGCATCCAGGCGCGACTAGTGCAACAAGGGAAGAGCCTGCTTTTGCGGTTCAGGGTCCCGCTGATCAACTTGCTCATCCTCCTTATCGGCCCCTTCACGCTGTTGTGCCTGTTCCTGTTGGGCGCTCACGTGGGCGCTCTCTACCCGGCGTGGACCGAGGTTGGCAGGACCTGGGATCCCTTCTTCGGCGCGCTGGTGGGCTCGGGGTTGTTGGTACTCATGTACCTCCTAGCAAACGTCACCAAGTGGTCGCTCCACCCGTTCTACCGGGAGCGCCTCTCGGACGCATTTTGCCTGAAGCGATTTGAACTCGAGAACCAAACAGACATCGCGAACGTGAGAGAGGACAAGAAGACCCGGAACGAAGCGTGGCTACCCACGGAAGTCAATGGCCAATTCGCCGATCACCGGCCCTATGTGTACAGCTATCAAATCTCGGCGGTTCAACCTGCCACGATGCCGCAACTCATCGTGTGTGCCTCGGCCAATGTAAGCACCTATGGTGCAACCCCCACCGGATTCAGGTCGACGAGTTTCGTGTTCTCAAAGGACAAGATTGGCGGAGGTCTGCTTGGAAAGGTGAGCGCGCAGGACTACGAAGCCGTGGTGACCAAGTTCTCGACGGGGTCCGATCAAGGCCATCGTCGCCCTCGAGCACGCCATGCTGGTCGCCAGCTGGCACATGATCACCAACGGCACCCCATACGGCGATCCCGGCGGGG
>Ga0097691_1000858_pt1 | contig 24243 bp, 26 predicted proteins | sample NGESurdeep072012_8_FD_72858 | JGI IMG/M metagenome (GOLD analysis project Ga0097691, IMG submission 72858) | Arctic peat soil microbial communities from Barrow, Alaska - NGEE Surface sample 210-1 deep-072012 | ecosystem: Environmental > Terrestrial > Soil > Wetlands > Peat ... | reverse complement strand
AATACCTGCGGCAGACCTATCTCTCCAACCGCGTATTCGAAAACTACACCGCAATCCTCGACGCTTGTCAGGTCGCCTGGCGTAGCCTTCTCAACGAGCTCGGACGCATCGCATCCATCGCCAGCCGCGATTGGGCCACCACAGGTTAATCAATTTGAACTCTGGTATAATTCCCTGTAGACAGGTTTCGCAATGACCATGGCTGCCGTGATCGAAAGCCGAACGGCGGAAGCACCAGCGTGGTCGCGCGCGAGCCGCATCGCCGGCGTCGATATTCTCAGCGATCTCAGCCAGGCGGAGACGATCTGGCGCGCTCTCGAAAGCCAGCAGCAGTTCTCCACGCCGTATCAGCGGTTCGATTTCCTTAGCTCCTGGCAACGGCAGGTCGGAGAGCGCGAGGGCCTTCTGCCTTTCATCGTTATCGCTTATGACGCCGAACGCCGGCCGCTGTTGCTGCTGCCGCTCACGCTCAGGCATGAGCGCGACGTTCGCACCGCCTGTTTCATGGGCGGCAAGCACGCCACCTTCAACATGGCGCTGTGGGACAGGGATTTTGCCGCTGATGCAACGAGGGCCGATCTCGACGCGCTGATAGCGGCGATACGCGAGCGGTCCGCGACCGACGTTCTGGCGCTGACGCAACAGCCGTTGCGCTGGCGGGATTTGCCGAATCCGATGGCGCTGCTACCTCACCAGGCCTCGGCCAACGACTGTCCGCTGATGACGATCGTGCCGGACGAGCCGCCCGCGACGCGGATAAGCAGTTCGTTCCGCCGCCGGCTCAAGGGCAAGGAACGCAAGCTGCAAGCGCTCCCAGGCTATCGCTATGGCGTGGCCGCCACCGACGCCGGGATCAAACGGCTGCTTGACTGGTTCTTTTCCATCAAGCCGCTGCGGATGGCGGAGCAGAAGCTACCCAATGTGTTCGCGGAGCCCGGCGTCGAGGATTTCATCCGCGGCGCCTGCATGGCGCCGCGCGCGGCCGGCGGCCACGTCATCGACATCCACGCCCTTGAATGCGACGACGAGGTGATCGCGATCTTCGCCGGCGTCGCCGACGGATATCGCTTTTCGATGATGTTCAATACCTACACCATGTCCGGCAATTCGCGTTACAGCCCCGGACTGATCCTGATGCGCAACATCGTCGATCACTATGCCGAGCGCGGCTATCGTGCGCTCGATCTCGGGATCGGATCGGATGACTATAAAAAGCTGTTCTGCAAGAGCGACGAGCCGATTTTCGATAGCTTCATCCCGCTCAGCCTGCGCGGCAGGCTCGCGGCGGCCGCGATGTCAGGCATCAACCGCGCCAAGCATCTGGTGAAGCATAACCGGGCACTTTTTCATCTGGCGCAAAAGCTGCGAAGCGCGCTGCACCGCTGATTGAAGCCAACCCTCTTTACGCGGCTTTCAGGCAGCCACGACCCGCGGACCGGGTTCGACGGCATCCGCAGGCTGCGACGGCTTGCTCAGCATCACCACGTCCGTGAAACCCACTGCTCTCAGCTGATCGCACATCAGGGTGCGGGCGTCAGCGGCCATCGATGCATCCGGCACCACCACGGCGCGCGCCTGCGCCGTCAGCAGCTCCGCGGGCAGGTCGGAGGCAGTGCCCGCGTCCAGCAGCACGTGGTCATAAACCCGCAGCAATGCATCGATCGCAAGCGTAAGCCGCGGCGATTGCAGCAAGGCGCCGTCCGAGCCCGGACGTCCGGCGCTCACCACATGAACCCGCGACAGCCGGTCCTTGGTGATCACTTGCGAAAACGTGGCTTCGCCCAGCATCAATTCCGCGAGCCCCGGCGCGGCCGGATCAACCGATTCGGCCGAGATCGTCGGCGACGACGCCGACAAATCCACCACCACGACCCTTGCATTGCGCGCGATCAGGCGCGCCAGCGTCAGCGCCGTCAATGTGATGACTCTCGCTCGAAGCGGTGCCGAGGATCGTGACCTTGCGCGCCGCTTCGCCTGCGCCGCGTAAATCATCGGCGAGTTGCTCGATTTCGGTGAGTTCGGGCGCAATCACGGTGCGGGTTTCGGTGAAGACCGGGGCGGGATCGGCGGCGGCGGCGGCGACAGCGGCAGCCGCCGGCGCACGGACCGGAGCCGGAGGGGAGGCAAACACTGCCGCCGCGCGCGGCGCCGTCAAGCGCAGCAATTCGCTGGTTGCGATCGCGCTGGCGCCGAGCATCAAGGTCGCCAACGTCGCGATCAGCACGATCGGCAGTTTCTTCGGGTACGCCGGGGTGTTGGAAACGCTGGCGCGGGAAATGATCCGGCCATCCGCAGGGGCCGCGTCGATGTTCTCGCGGGTGGTCGCCTCGCGATATTTCGCAAGATAGGATTCCAGAAGGTCGCGCTGCGCCTTGGCTTCCCGCTCGAGCGCGCGAAGCTGGACGTCCTGGCCGTTGGTCGAGGTCGCCTGCTTCTTTAATTGCTCGAGACTCGCGCTCAGGCCCTCGACCCTGCCGCCGGCAATGCGTGCATCATTGTCCAGCGAGCGGGAGATCTTGCTCGCTTCCTCGCGAAGCTGACGGTCGAGATCCGCAAGCTGCGCCTTCAGCTCCTTGATGCGCGGATGGCCGTCGAGCAGCGTCGATGACTGCTCGGCAAGCTGCGCGCGCAACGTGACGCGCTGTTCGGACAACCGGCGGGTCAGTTCGGAATTGAGAACCTCGGAAGCCTCGATCGGCTTGCCGCTCTGAAGCATTTCACGGATCAGCCGCGCTTTCGACTCCGCGTCGGACTTCAGCGCCCGCGCGTTGTTCAATTGCGTGTTGAGTTCGCCCATCTGCTGGTTGGAGAGCGTGGTGTTGTTGGTGCCGACAAACAGGCTCGATTTCGAGCGAAAATCCTCGACGCGGGATTCCGCTTCCGCGACCTTCTTGCGCAGACTGTCAATTTCGCCCGACAGCCATTGCCCGGCGGACTTGGCCTGCTCCTGCCGCGCGCCCTGCTGCAGCACCAGGTAGCCTTCGGCGATCGAATTGGCGACGCGCGCCGCCAGCTCCGGATCGCGCGACTGGAATTCGATGACGATGACACGCGATTTGTCGACCGCGTAGGCGGTGAACCGGTCGAAATAGGCATCCAGCACGCGCTCCTCCGGCGTCAGCGAGAATGGATCGCGGCCGATCCCGAACAATGCCAGCAGCGACTTTACGGGCGAAATGCCCTGCAGCACCGGATCGAATTCCGGGCGCTCGGCGAGCTTGTTCTTCTTGATGATTTCGCGCGCCAGATCGCGCGACAGCAGCAGCTGGACCTGACTGGTGACGGCCTCGGCATCGAGCGCCGTGCGTTCCTCGTTGCGCTCGCCGCTCGGGCGCAGGAAGATGTTCTCGCGCCCGTCGATCAGGATGCGCGCTTCGGATTTGTATCGGGGGGTAACCAGATTGACGGCGGCAATCGAGAGCACGGCGGCAAGCACCGTCGGAACGATGATCCAGCCCCTCTTGCGCACAAGCGCCTGACCGAGCACGCGCAAATCCAGATCGCCGGATAGGGGTGCCGCGGCCGGCCTGTCGGTTGCCGGCGCGGATCGCGGAACGGCCCCTCGGACCAACGCCGGGTCCTTGCCTGCACGCCAGAACGCTAAACGCATCGCACACTCCCGCAGACGCTACGACTCTACCTAACCCGGCCGATTACACTCCATTAAGGTTGCCGCTGGGTTAATTCGACCGATTTACTGACGGGAAGATCGGGGCTCGGACCGTCGCGGTCATGCTTTGTTAACATGAAAGTCCTTAATCGGAATCAATATTTCCTGTGGGCTGTCCGATGCGAGGCGTGCGCGCCGTCACTCTCTGTCTGCTCGCTGCGCTCGCTTTGTCGGGCTGCATGCGCACGACCGCTCCGGTCGCGGTGGCGCAGCCGCAAAGCGATCTCGATTCCCTGGCTTACGGCCAGCCATACAATCCAGCCTCGCCAGGCATGGTGTCATCACCATCCGACGTTGCGGATTCCGGTGGCGCCATCAGCGCGCTTCGCAATAGCTTCGCCGCAGCACCGCGGCCCTCCTACAACCCGGTTCCCGCTGCCTACGCAGCCGCGCCAATGCCGGCGGCCTATGATGCGGCCTATCGGCTCGATGCCGGCGACAAGCTGCGGGTCGTGGTCTACGGCCAGGAAGGTCTCACCAACACTTACGCGATCGATGCCGGCGGCTCGATCACCATGCCGCTGATCGGCTCGGTGCCGGCGCGCGGACGGACGCCGGCGGGGTTGGCTTCCGAGATCACGGCCAAGCTGCGCAAGGGCTATATCCGCGAACCGTCGGTGGCGGTGGAGATCGAAGCCTACCGGCCGTTCTTCATCCTCGGTGAAGTCGCCGCCCCGGCCAATATCCCTATGCGCCCAACATGAGCGTCGAGAGCGCGGTGGCGATTGCCGGCGGGTTTTCGCCGCGCGCCCGGCGCGACCGCGTCACCCTCACCCACACCGACAATTCGGGTTCGATGCGCGTCGTGGCGCCGCTCGGCACCGCGCTCAGCCCCGGCGATACCGTCCTCGTCGGCGAACGCTGGTTCTAGCTTCAGTCATTCCGGGGCGCGCAAGGCGAACCCGGAATCTCGAGATTCCGAGTCGACGCGAAGACACGTGCTCCGGAATGACGTCCAACAATTATTTTCTTAGATGCTTGGCAAGGAAGCCGAGGCTGCGCGGCCAGGCGATATCTGCGCTTGTCTTGTCGTAACTTGCCCGCTCGTCGCAGTGGAAGCCGTGCTGCGCGCCCGGATAGACGTGGATCTCGACCTCGGGCCGCTTGGCTCTGATAGTCTCGACATCGCTGAGCGGAATGCCCGCATCTTTTTCGCCGAAATGAAGCTGGGTCGGCACATCAGGTTTGTCGTCGGCGAAGCGAACAATGGCGCCGCCGTAATAGTTGATCGCCGCGGACAGGCCTGACAGTTTTGTCGCGGCGGCATAGGCGACGCTGCCGCCGAGGCAAAAGCCGATGATGCCAACCGGGCCGACACTCTTGACCGCATCGACGGCGGCCTGGGTTTCGCGCAGCATCGCCGGCCAGTCAGGATTGGCGATGAACTTGCGCGCCACCGCGATCTCTTCCGGCGAATAGCCGCACTGGAAATTGCGTTCAGCGCGGTCGAAGATCGAAGGCGCGATGGCGACATAGCCTTCGCCCGCGAGACGATCGCAGACCGCGCGAATGTGGTGATTGACGCCAAAGATTTCCTGGATCACAACCACTGCCGCCTTGGGCGCGGTCGCGGGGTCGGCACGATAACCGCCCAGTTGGAAATTGTCCGAAGCCGTCAGCTTGATATCTTGTCCCACGGGCCATCCATTTGCTGAGAGTTGCACGAAGTTGCTTGCGACGAAGTAGAAATATGCGGCTCGCCGCCGGCTATTGCCACATCCAGTTGTGGCCCCAATCGCCCTTCCAGCCGGCCAGTCTGCCGTTGCGGAATTGCAGATAGAGCCGGTCTTTGTGAAAGAACAATCCGCTGCCGCCGACATTGCGGAAGGCCAGGAAGATCTCGTTGCCCGGGCGGCCGCTGATATAGTTCAATTGGGTCCCGAGCGCTCGCGATGTGTCTTCCACGTCCATCCCGAACGCCAGGGGCGTATTGTTAGACAACGTCGCGGTGAAGGGTGGAGAATATGGGCGACCGACGGGGGTGAATTGCTGGGCGCCTGCAGGATTAAGGCCCGCGACGGAAACGGCTATCAGCAGGAACGCAGTGTACGCCATGCGACTCATGACGGGACCAGGCTTTCTGAAGTAGCGCTGCCCGGGAGGCCATCGAGGAACGGCAACACGGCGTCGATGAACGCCTGCGGCTGGTCGATGTTGACGGCGTGGCCGGCGGCCGGGATCACCACCTTCTTCGCGCCGGGAATTTTCGTCGCCATGTAATCGGAGGCTGCAAGGAACGGCGCGTCATCGGCGCCGACCACCACCAGCGAGGGCACCTTGATGTTCGGCAGCAGTTCGATCACGCGGGCATCGCGCTGGGCCAGCATGCCGCGCGCGGCGCGTGCCAGACCCGAGGCATCGCGATGGCTCACATCAGAGCGTTCGCGGCTGGCGGATTTCAGAACCGCAAGGCCTTCGCGCTCGAAGCGGTCGCCGGTGTCGTGGGCGCGCCTGTTCCAGGCTTCGCGGGCATCGTCTTTCTTGAAGCCCGGTCCGGTATCGATGATCAGCAGCGCGCTGACGCGCTCCGGATGCGCGCGATAAAATGCAAGCGACATGTAACCCCCCAGCGAAAGCCCGCCGACAATGGCGCTGTCAGCGCCGGCCTCGTCGAGCAGCGCCGCCATGTCGGCAACCGTCAACGCCTCGCTATAGGCCGCGGGATCGTCGGGGTAATCGGACTGGCCGTGGCCGCGCATGTCCCACAACACGAGTTTGTGATGTTTCGACAGCGCCTCGATCTGGCCCTGCCACATCGCCGATGTCGATGAATAGCCGTGGGTCAGCAGCAGCGGGGGTCCGCTGCCGTGGACCTCATAATAGATGTTGACTCCGTCCCGATCGATTGTTGGCATTGCGATTTCCCGGCGGCTTCCTGAAAGCGTCTTGTCGCACGTTATTCTAGCGCGATCCAACGCCCGAGGGGAATTGCCTAGCCCACCGGAGACTGCGCCACCCTCAATTCCTACCACCCCCCGGCGACATCGCGCGGGCAACCCGGGAGATACATAAATGAAACGATTGCTTCTGTTTGCCTTCGCCTCGCTCGGCATGGTCGCTGCGGAGAATGCCTGGGCGAGCTGCACGCTTCCCGCCGATGCGGAGGCGGGCAAATCGGCGTCCGGTCAGTGCCGGGCCTGCCACGTTTTCGAGGCCGACAAGCCGTCGCGGCCGACCGGACCGAATTTGCACGAAATATACGGATCGACGGCGGGCGGCGGATCCGACTTCGCCAAATATTCCGAGGGCATGATCGGCGCCCGCGCCAAGAATGTCGCGTGGACCGACGAAACTCTGTTCGAGTATCTCGGCGATCCCAAAGCCTTCCTTGACAGGGTCAACGCCAAGGAAGTGAAGCACACCATGTTGTTCCAAATGAACGATGTGCAGAAGCGCAGGGACGTGATCGCCTTTCTCAAGGCTATCAAGGGAAAGCCTGAGTGCAATTAGGCGGCGTCGCGGGTCGACGATGATTTCCGCAGCGATGTAGGAGGATGCCCACATCCGCACGGTCTCGCTGCACTGCGAAGCTCTATTGTGCGACGCTCTCCGCCGACCCCAGTGGGCGGGTGTGGGCCCGAAATCTATTGACAGAAATGAAGCAGTTCGTTGAACTGATGGCGTGCAAGAGACGGGACGTGAAATCAAAACGTGTCGCTGGCGACAACAGCTAGTCCTGAAATTCAAACGGAAGCGTTCGCTGCGCGTTGGGTCATCTCGATTCAATGAGGTGCGACTGTCTGGTAAGCACCAAGCGTTTTATTCCCAGACCAATGGGTGCAACGGCACATAGATCCAGATTCCTTGAATCCAGGTTCCTTGCTTAAGCTGCTTCATAAGGTTGATCAAAATCAACCACTGTCAGGAGGGGATGCCATGGTTAAATTCAAAGTAAATAATGACGCGCGGGCATTCGATGGCGATCCATCGATGCCGCTTCTCTGGTACCTGCGTGACGAACTGCAGTTGACCGGAACCAAGTTCGGATGCGGCACGGGCGCCTGCGGCGCATGCACCGTGCACGTCGATGGCAACCCGGTCCGTTCCTGTTCAGTCGCGATGTCGGCGCTCGATGGCGTCGCCGTCGTCACGATCGAAGGCCTCGACCGCGACGGCAACCATCCGGTCCAGAAGGCATGGCGGGAACTGAGCGTGCCGCAATGCGGTTTTTGCCAGGCCGGCCAGATCTTGTCGGCAGCGGCGCTGCTGGCCAGCAACAAGAAACCATCCGACGATCAGATCCGCGAGGCGATGGATGGCAACATCTGCCGGTGCGGCTGCTATCATCGCATCATCGCCGCCGTCAGACTTACAGCGAATGGAGTCTGACATGACCTACATAGCAAAAACACAAGGCGCTTTCGAGAATGTGAGCCGTCGTGGACTTCTCAAGGGTGTCGTCGCGAGCAGCAGCTTTGTATTCGCCACCCGCCTGATGCAGGGCACGGCACGGGCCTATGAAACCGGCGCGGCTGCCATGCACGGCGGCGTCGTTTCCGATCCGCACGTCTTCATCGCCATCGATAACAGCGGGATCGTCAGCATCGTCACTCACCGCTCGGAAATGGGCACCGGCATTCGCACCAGTCTGCCGATGGTGGTGGCCGACGAACTGGAGGCCGACTGGGACAAGGTCCGGATCGTCCAGGCGCCTGGCGACGAGATCAGATACGGCAACCAGGATACCGATGGATCGCGCAGCACAAGGCATTTCATCCAGCCAATGCGCGCCTGCGGCGCGACCATGCGCCTGATGCTCGAAATGGCCGCTGCGGCTCAATGGAAGGTGCCGCTCGACCAGGTCGAGGCCAAGAACAATCAGGTCGTGCACAAGGCCTCGGGCAAGAAGCTCGGCTACGGCGAACTCGCCGCCGCAGCTTCCGCTCTGCCAACCCCGGCGATCGAGTCGGTCAAGCTGAAGGATCCCAAGGACTTTCGCTATATCGGCAAGGGCGACGTCAAGATAACGGACCTTCACGACATCACGGTCGGGAAGGCGCGCTATGGCCAGGACGTGATGGTGCCCGGGATGAAGTACGCGGTCGTCGCCCGCCCGCCGGTCGTGGGTGGGAAGGTCGCAAAATATGACGCCAGCGCGACTCTGAAAGTTCCTGGTGTCCTCAAGGTGGTCGAGATCGACCCGCCGCCGGCGGGACCGCCGCTTTACCATCCGGTAGGTGGGATCGCCGTGATCGCCGAGAACACCTGGGCTGCGATCAAGGGCCGCGAGGCGCTCAAGATTGACTGGAATGATGGGCCGAACGGCACTTTCGATTCCAATTCACACTACGCGACACTGGCGGCGGCCTCGAAAGAACCGGGCAAGACCTATCGGAACCTGGGCGACGTCGAGTCCGCGCTCAAATCGGCGACCAAGGTGATCACCGCCGAATATTACGTTCCGCATCTTGCCCATGCCACGATGGAGCCGCTGGCCGCCACAGCCAGCTTCGCCAACGGCAAATGCGAAGTCTGGGCGCCCACCCAGTCGCCTCAGGCCGCGCACGATTATGTCGTCAAGCGCCTCGGACTGAAGGATGAGGACGTCAAGGTCAATGTCACGCTCGTTGGCGGCGGCTTCGGCCGCAAGTCCAAGTGCGACTTCGTGGTCGAAGCCGCAGTACTGTCAAAGGCAATGAGTGCGCCGGTCAAGGTGGTGTGGACCCGCGACGACGACCTGCAGCATGACTACTATCACGCCTCCGGCTTTGAGCGTCTCGACGCCGGGCTCGACGCCGACAACAAGGTCACCGCGTGGCGGCACCGGGCGCACTCTGAAAGCTTCATGACGACCTTCGCCGATGGCGTCGATCGCATGGATCTGTTCCCTCTCGGCTTCGGGGCGAGCGACACGCCGTTCAATGTCCCGAACCTGCGGATCGAGTCGGGCAAGGCCGAGGCGCATACGCGCATCGGCTGGTTCCGGTCGGTCTACAACGTCCAGCACGCCTTCGCGATTCAATCCTTTGTCGCGGAACTCGCGCATGCGGCCGGAAAGGACCCCAAAGACTACCTGCTCGAGCTGATCGGTCCGGCCCGGATCGTCGATGTCGCGAGCCAGACCACCGACAAGTTCTGGAACTACGGCGAGCCGGTGAGCGAATTCCCGATCGACACCGGGCGTCTGCGCAATGTCATCGAGGTGGCGGCGAAGGAGGCTGACTGGGGGCGCAAGCTGCCGCCCGGCCATGGGCTAGGCATCGCCGGCCACCGTAGCTTCGTGAGCTATGTTGCGTCGGTCGTCGAGGTGGCCGTGGACAGCAAGGGAAAGATCACCATACCGCGCGTCGACACAGCGATCGATTGCGGCTTTGCGGTCAATCCCGAACGCATTCGCGCTCAGTGCGAAGGCGCGGCCGTGATGGGGACAAGCCTTGCCCTCTTTGGCGAAGTCACCTTCAAGAATGGCCGGGTTCAGCAAACCACCCTCGACGACTTCAAGCTGGCCCGCGCTACCGATGCGCCGCTCGATACCCGTGTCCATATCATCCAGCACGGGCTCGACGCGCATCCGACGGGAGTCGGCGAACCCGGGCTTGCTCCGTTCGCTCCGGCGTTGATGAATGCGATCTTCGCCGCCACCGGCAAGCGTATCCGCCGTCTGCCGATCGGCGACCAGTTGAAGGCGTAATCTGGTCTGCTATTAGTTTTATCCCCTCTCCTCTTCGGAGAGGGGATATTTTTTGGCTCTCGCTTGCCATGTACGAGAAGACGACGCTGAAAAACGGCGACATCGACCAGACCAACTTCGATACCTACACGCCGCTGCGGATGAGTCAGGTGCCGGAAGTCGCCGTCAGCGTCATCGCCAACGGCGAGAAAGCCACCGGCGTCGGCGAACCGGCGGTGACGGTGATCGCGCCCGCGCTTGCGAACGCGATCTTCAATGCCAGTGGCGCCCGCGTCCGCTCGCTGCCGATCACGGCTGAAGCGGTGAGGGCGGCCATGAACAAGGCATAAGTCGACAACGCGACAACATCGATCCGCCGGAGGCTTCCTCCGGCGGATTTTTTGGGTACTGCCGCAGCTCGATGCGCAATGCTCTAAGCCGCATCCTTCGAAACCGGGACGATCTTCGCCAGCGCCTTGCCGATCGCCTTTTCCGCCGTTGCGATATCGAACTGGGTTTGAAGATTGAGCCAGAATCCAGCCGTCGTACCGAGGGCTTTTGAGAGCCGAAGCGCGGTGTCCGCCGTAACGCTGATTTCCTCCCGGGCGATACGTTCAATGCGCGTACGCGGCACATCGCAAATTTTCGCCAGCGCGTAGGGCGAAAGGGCCATGGGAACCAAAAACTCCTCTCGCAGAACCTCGCCGGGGTGCATTGGCGGCAATGTCTTGGCCATGACCTTATTCCCTCTTGCTGTCGCAACCGATCCGCTTAGTGATAATCAACGATTTCAACGCCAGTCGGCCCTTCCGGGGTCCACACGAAGCAAATCCGCCACTGATCGTTGATCCGTATCGAACATTGTCCCCCGCGGTCACCCGTAAGAGCCTCCAGCTGATTGCCCGGCGGCGCACGAAGATCGGCCAGCACAACGGCCGCGTCCACGATCTTAAGCTTGCGGCGGGCACTCTTAAGAATGCCTGATGGGAAACCCTTCGGGCTCTCGCCGGCAAACACCATACGGGTTCGCTTATCGGCGAAATCTCTGATCATGCACTATAGTATCATTCTATGATACCGAAATCAAGAACAAGTCCGTCCGGCAGCTTGTGCGCTGAGCTATCGATTGGCGCCGGCATCCGGCTGCGGCGCGAGGTTTGCAAACGGCGCAGCTGCGTAGACCACGTTGCCGCCGACCATCGTCAGGACCGACCTGATCTTTCCGATCTCCTTGACCGGCGCGGTCAGGTAGTCCGATGACAGCACCGCGAGATCGGCGAATTTGCCGGGCTCCAGCGTGCCGCGCTTGTCGTCATCGTTGGCCATGAAGGCCGAATTGCGGGTGTACATCTCCAGCGCCTGCCGGCGGCTGGGGGCTTCCGCGTCGCCGCGGGTTTTGACGCCGCCGATCGTGGTGCCGTCGAGATACCACTGCAGCGCGACGAACGGATTGTAGGACGACACCCGATGCGCGTCGGTGCCGCCGGCCACTGTAAGGCCGATGCGCAAGGCCGTCGCGATCGGCGGCAGTCGCCGGGCCGGCTCGACGCCGACTTCGCGCGCCAGCCGTTCGCCGCCAAAATAAAGACCGTCCTGAACGCCCCAGATCAACCCTAACGATTTCATCCGCTTCAGATTGTCCTCGGACGCGCCATACAGATGCAGCACGGTCCATCTGAGATCGCGGACCGGGTAATCCTTGGCTATCTCTTCGACGACATCGAGCAGGTCGTGGACGGTGCGGTCCGGATTCCAGTGCAGCTGGATGGTGTAGCCCTTGGATGCGGCCCAACGCAGCAGATCCGAGAGCCTGGCCTTGCCATCGGGCGTGATATCGCCGTCGGTCCAGTCGGCCCATATCAGGATTTCGCCTGGACCGTTGAAGTGCAGCATCGCGTCGCCGAACCCTTGCGGCAGCAACTGCGTCAGGTTCTGCAAATCCGAAAGCTCACTGCCCGGCTTCGGCGCGCAGAGATGATAGGCGATGCGCAGCGTGAGTTGCCTGTCATGCCACAGCTTGAACACGGCCTGGTAATTGGCGGGATACATGCTGACCCCGCCGCCGTCGACGATGCCGGTAATCCCAAAACTGTTCATCTCGCGAAAGAATTTCTTGGAGCCGTCGGCCTGCTGCTCGAGGGTCGGTTTTGGCAGTCGGTCGAAGATCTTGCCGAGCGTGTTGCCGTTGCCGATGACCACGCCGGTCGGGCGATTATCGCGGTCGCGTTCCAGCTTGCCGCCAGGGGTCACATCGGCGTCGTCGCGAATGTTCAGCGCCTCCATCGCCTTCCGCGTCAGCAATAGCCAGTCGTACAGATGCTGGATGTAGACCGGATTGTCCGGCGCAGCTTCGGTTACCTCGATCGCGGTCGGCCGGCGCTTCTCTGCGAACTGCTCTTCGGTCCAGCCGCCGGCGACGACGATCCAGGAACCGGGTTTCTGGGTTTTGCCGGCCTGGCGGATTTTCTCCAGGGCCTCCTTGAGCGTCGGCACGCCGATCCAGTTGACCTCGGTGCCGAACGTCAGCGCGGCGCGGATACCGTGAATGTGGCCGTCGGTCAGCCCGGGAATGACGGTGCGGCCGCCAAGATCGATCAGCTTTGCCTTGTTATCAGCGAGTTTCTTCATCGCCGCCGATGTGCCTGACGCCAGCACCTGGCCGTGGCTGATCGCCAGCGCCTGTTGAACCGAAAAATCCTTGTCGACGGTGAGGATTTTGCCGTTGAAAAGCACGGCGTCGGCGGTTTGGGCCGCGACAACGCTCACCGGCAAGGCGAGGTACAGGCTTGCGAACACGGCGAGTCCTGCGCCGCCGGCGAATCGCATGGCGGATCGTTCATTTCGAGGTCGCAAGCCAAAGCCCAACATGTCGCCGCTCCCTTATTTTGTTTTGTTGCGAGATTGCGGGTTTTGGCAGCGGCCTGTCAAACCTGACGGAATCTCACCCGGCAAATGCGGATTTCAATCAGATGCAAGGCCGGCACAGCCCGAGCACTCGTTCAATTTGTACTGGCAACAATATACAAGTGTTCATAATACCCCTTAATCCCCGGGGAATGCATTCTCGGGCAGACTTTGCTGCCGGCCGCCGCCGCCAGTCAATGAGGATTCATGACAACTCTAGCCAACCAGTCTACGTCCAAACGCCGGCTGCTGCTGGCGTCGGATCGGAGCGATCAGAGCAGTGAATTGGCCAACATTCTGCAATCCGTGGGCGAGGTTGATACCATCTCGACGTCAGATATTCCCGACGCTCCCGCCGGTCATTTCTCGGGGATAGTGGTCGATATCAATCTGCGATCCGCCGAAAGCGTGCAGCAGGTTCGCAACAAGCTGCGTGCGGAAGCCTACCGCTCCATGCCGCGGCTGTTCGTTCTCGCGGACGCCCTTCACCATGGGTCGATGCAGGCCTGGGCGCTGGGCGCAACGGATACGATATCGCGGCCGTTTGACGCCGAAGGCATTCTGCAACGCATTCGCTCCGCATTTCCGGACACCAATGGATTCGACACGACGGCCAGCGGCAAGGCCTTGAACAGGGGCGTTGCCGCCGCGCACGCGGTGATGGTCAAGATATTCGAGAAGCTGCCGGCGGGAGTTCCGCTGACATTCAACGACATCATGGAAGCCGAAAACAAGATTCTCAAAGCCATCAGGCAATCCTCGTTGCGTGAATGGCTGGCGACCGTCGGCCGCCATCACACGCACAGTTATCGCCACTGCCTCTTTGTCACCGGTTTTGCGGTTGCTTTCGCGCAGCATCTCGGTATGCGCGAGGACGACCAGCGCCGCGTGGCTCGCGCCGCGCTTCTGCACGATGTCGGCAAGGCGTTCGTCCCCGTGGCTATCCTGGACAAGCCGGGAAAGCTCACCGACGAGGAAATGAGCGTAATCCGCAAGCATCCGCGTCTGGGCTACGACGCTCTGGCAGCCCAAGGCGGCTTCCCGCCGGAGATGCTGGATGTGGTCCTGCACCATCACGAATTCCTTGACGGCACCGGATATCCCGATGGCCTGCGCGGCAATCAGATCAGCGACATCGTGCGCCTGACAACGATCGTGGATATCCACGCGGCGCTGGTGGAGAAGCGTGCCTACCGGCTGCCGTTTACGCACACCAAGGCCTTTGCGATCATGGAACAGATGGGCGGCAAGCTCGACCAGCATATGCTTCAGGCCTTCCGCCCGGTGGCTTTGGGATCCTATTGATTGCCCGGCTGAGCGCCGGCTCTATCCCAACAACTTCCGCAGCTCCGCCTTGGCCACCTTCTCCAGCGTCGAGCGCGGCATCTCGTCGACGAAGCGGATTTCGCGCGGCACCTTGAAGTCCGCCAGCGCGCCGCGGCAGGCGGCCATGATTTTGTCGTGCAGATCCGGCGGCGCGTGTTCGACGCCCGCCTGCGGGATGATGAAGACCACCGGCACCTCGTCGAGCATCGGATGCTTTTTCGCAACCACGGCGGCCTCGCGCACGCCGGGCACGATTGCGATCACCTGCTCGATCTCGGAGGCTGCGACGTTCTCGCCGCCGACCTTCAGCATATCCTTGGCGCGGTCGCCGAATTTTATAAAGCCATTGTCCAACAGCGTGACGCGATCGCCGGTTATGAAATAGCCGTGCTCGTCGAAACTCTCGCTTGTGGCTTTCTCGTTGTGCAAATATTCGCTGAACAGCGACAGCCCGGGAACGCCCTTGATCAGGAGATTTCCGGTGCCGCCGACTGATGTCGGCGCGCCGTCGTCGTCGGTCACGCGGATTGCGTATTCCGCCGCGGCGCGGCCGATCGACATCGGCGTATTGGGCTGGTCGACCTCGCCGACGATGCCGTGGGTGATGGTTTCGGTCATGCCCCACCAGCCGATGATCTTGATGCCGAAGGCGGCGAATGCCGGCGGTTCGCATACCGCCGTGCCCCAGAGCCGGAATCTATGTCGCTTCGGGATCTCGTGCTCCAGCAGCGCCTTCATGCAAAACGGGATCGTCGAGGTCCAGGTGCAGCCGTGCTCGGCGGCGACATTCCAGAACCGGCTCGCGGAAAACCGCGGCTGGATCACGCAGGAAGCGCCGACCCACAGGCTCGCGAGCATGGAATAGGCCAGCGCGTTGGTATGGAACAGCGGCAGATAGGTCTGGTGCACGTCGGCTTCATGCAGATCCTCGTGCGACGCATTGACCTTGGCGCCCCACAGCGCATTGGCGTGGGTCCACAGCACCGCCTTCGGGCGCGACGTGGTGCCGGAGGTGTATTGCACGCTGCACGGCGCCAGCGGGTCGGTCGCGCGGCGCGGCCGGTCGGCGCTGTCGGCGAACAGCGACTCGAAGCTATCCGAACGTGGCGCGGCGTTGCCCTGCGCGGGCGCGGCGCCTGCGTCGTGCGAAATCACCGCCAGCCAGCGCAGGTTTCGGCAATGCGTGGCGATGATGTCGGCATAAGCGGGCTGGGTGATCGCCGCCACCGCGCCGCAATGGTCCGCAAAATATTCCATCTCCGCCGGCGCGGAGCGGGTGTTGGTGGTGACGGCGATGGCGCCAAGTTCGACGCAGGCAAACCAGGCCAGCACAGCCTCGACGCAATTATCCAGATGGATCAGCACGAATTCGCCCGGCTTGACACCGCGTGCTTTGAGCCCCGCGGCCAGCGCGCCGACACGTTTGTGAAATTCGCCGTAGCTCCAGATCCGCGCCGGCGCATCGAATGGCGCCCAGATCAGGAACGGATGATCGCGACGCGTCTCCGCCCGCATCCGCAGCAGCCATGGCACGTCCATCCCGGCAAAGGGTCCCACCACGCCCGGCGCTGCCTGTGAAATCGACATTTATCCTCCCGTGCAGCCTTTGGCGGCTGCTTTCATTTGTTCTTCTTCGAGCATTTCTGCCACTGGATGGCGCTGCGGGCAAATCGCGAAACCCGTCATCCTGAGGTGCGAGCCTCCTTCGGCGAGCCTCGAAGGAAGACCGTGCGAGCCGCCATCCTTCGAGACGCCGCGCAAGAGCGCGGCTCCTCAGGATGACGTGCCCTCATACGACGAAATTTCGATCAGGCTGCCGTCCGGATCCCGGCAATAGACCGACCGCAGCGTGCCGCGGGCGCCCTGCTTCTTAACCGGGCCTTCCTCGATCGTCACGCCGCATGCCCTGAGATGCGCGACCACCTGTTCCGGGGTGCTTGAGGTAAGAAAGCACAGATCGTCGCTGCCCGCGGTTTCATGGTCCGCGGTGAACCACTCGACCTTGTCGGCGTCGCGCGGCCGCACGTTGATTTTCTGGTTGCCGAAGATCAGCGAGGTCCGGGGGGTCTTGCCCTGGCCCGGATCGAACACCCGGATCTCCATGCCGAGGATTTTTCGATACCACTCGGCGGAGCGCGCCACGTCCCTGACATTGATCACGAGATGATCGAGCGCGGTGACCTTGACAGCCATGAATTATCCTTTCGTCGCGGTTCGATGCGCGGGCGCCGCGCTGGCCGCATCAGGCTTTGTTTGTTACAACGCGGGCCGTTGGCAATTCAACAGACGCGGACCGCGCGACACGACGCGGCCGCCGGGGAGAAATTTCATGGCATTACGTCGTACCGCGATTTGCCTGATCGCGATGGGCATTTCGGCAATCGCTTCGATCGGCGGCGCCTCGGCGCTGGACTATCCGACGCGGCCGGTGCGCTTTGTTGTCGGATATCCGGCCGGCGGCGCGACCGACATTCTGGCGCGGTTGATCGGCCAGCGGCTCTCCGAGCGGCTGGGCCAGCAATTCGTGATCGAGAACAAGCCCGGCGCCGGCAACAACATCGGTACCGAGGCGGTGGTCAATGCCGAGCCGGATGGCTACACGCTGCTGCTGGTCAATCCCGCCAACTACATCAACGCCTCGCTTTACACTAACCTGAGATTCAACTTCATCCGCGACATCGCGCCGGTTGCGGCATTCATTCGCGTTCCGAACGTAATGACGGTCGCCCCGGAGGTGCCGGCGAAGACGGTCGCCGAGTTCATCGCCTATGTGAAAGCCAATCCGGGCAAGGTGAACCTGGCGTCATCGGGCAACGGTACGTCGGTGCATCTGTCCGGTGAACTGTTTATGGCCATGACGGGCGTGCAGATGCAGCACGTGCCCTATCGGGGCGCTGCACCCGCGATCACCGACATGCTCGGCAACCGCGTCCAGGTGATCTTCGACAACATGCCCTCCATCATCGGGCATATCGGCTCCGGCGGCCTGCGCGCACTCGCCGTGACGACGACGACGCGGTCGCCGCAATTGCCCGACGTGCCGACCGTCGCCGAGACCGTTCCGGGCTACGAGGCGAGCGCGCTGTTCGGCGTGGGCGCACCCAGGAAGACGCCGCCGGAGATCATCGAGAAGCTGAACCGGGAGGTCAACGCGGTGCTGGCCGAACCTGACATCAAGCAGCGCCTGATTGAACTGGGCGGCGAACCGCTGATCGGCCCGCCGGATGCTTTCGGCGCGATTATCGCGGCCGAAACCGAAAAGTGGGAGAAGGTGGTCAAGTTCTCCGGCGCAAAAGTTGATTAGGGCGCCTGCCGGAACCTTCCTAAAGTAGCATTGTTTGAATGCGAGGCGACGCCTGTAGCGCCGCGGAGGAGGCAAGATCATGCGCAATGCGATGTTGGCCATGGCGGCATTATTGGCGGCCGCTGCCGCCACGATAGCGGGCCCCACGCCCGCCGCCGCGATCGATTATCCCTGGTGCATCCAGGGTGGGGGTTGGGGCATCCCGGGCGATTGCTCTTACCGGTCCTATGCGGAATGCATGGCGACCGCGTCCGGGCGACGGGTCTACTGTAACATCAATCCTCGCGTCGCATTCGGGCGGCAGCGGCATGGGCGGCGCTATCGCGACTACTGAAACCCGTCTGCGAGCAAGATGCCGCTCTTCGCGAGTCGTCCCGGCGTCCGCCGGGACGACTCGCTGAGAGATTTTCGCATTTTATTCCGGTTGCGTCTTCGAGCAGACGCGGAGGCGGGCACTACTTGACGGCGGCTTCATTGCCGCTATGCTAAACCATATGGTTAAGTATAGCGATCAGGCTCTGGACCGCACCTTTGCCGCCCTCGCAGACCCGACGCGGCGGGCGCTGCTGGCGCGGCTGGGCAGGGAACATAGCATCTCGGTGAGCGAGCTGGCGCAGCCGTTCGCGATGTCGCTGCCCGCGATCATGAAGCATCTCGACGTGCTGTCGGACGCCGGCCTGATCGCGCGCGCGAAAACCGGCCGCATCGTGGCGTGCCGGCTGACCGCGAGGCCGATGGAGCAGGCGATGGACTGGCTGAATCGCTACCAGCGCTTCTGGTCGGAAAACCTCGACCGCCTTGCCGCTTTTGTGGAGGAAGATAAATGGCCATCAAATCAGGCGCAGCCGGCGACGCCGGCCTTATCACCCGGCCCAGCCTCACCCTCAAACGTCGTCTCAATGCCCCGCCGGCGAAAGTCTACGCGGCGTGGATCGATCCGCAAAAAATAGCCCGATGGTTCGGGCCCGCAAGCGTCAAAGCCGGCACCGAGCAGGCGGAGATCGACGCGCGGATCGGCGGCCGCTACCGCGTCAGCTTCACGATGGCGGACGGTGAGTATTACGAAGTCGGCGGTGTCTATCGCGCGATGGTGCCGAATGAGAGGCTCGTGTTCAGCTGGGCGTGGCATTCGACGCCGGAGCGCGAATCGCTGGTGACGGTGTCGCTGAAGCCCGACGGCGACGGCACGCTGCTCACCTTGCATCATGAGCAATTGTTCGATCAGGCCGCGCGCGACGGCCACGAGCGCGGATGGAACGGCGCGCTCGACAAGCTTGAAAACTATCTCGCCTGAAACGCGTCCAACAAAGGAGCCGGTCATGCAACCGCACAAAATCGTCCCGCGCGAAGAGTGGATCGCCGCCCGCAAAGCGCATCTCGTCCACGAAAAGGAATTTACGCAAGCGCGCGACCGGCTGAGCGCGGAGCGGCGCGCGCTGCCCTGGGTCAAGGTCGACAAGACCTATATGTTCGACGGTCCCAACGGCAAACGGACGCTGGCCGATCTGTTTGCCGGCCGCAGCCAGCTGGTGGTCCAGCATTTCATGTTCGCGCCCGACTGGAGCGAAGGCTGCAAGAGCTGCTCGTTCTGGGCGGACGGATTCGAGCGCATGATCCCGCATCTGGCGGCGCGCGACACCACGCTGGTGGCGATATCGCGCGCGCCGTTGCCGAAGCTTAGTGCGTTCAAGGCGCGGATGGGCTGGACCTTCGACTGGTTTTCTTCGGCAGGGAGCGATTTCAACCGCGATTACGCCGTCTCGTTCACGCCGGAAGAAGTCAAATCGGGCGCCAAGGTTTATAATTTCGGCACCAGCGGCTTCGGCGTCGAGGAAGCGCCCGGCATCAGCGTGTTTTTCCGCGACGAGGCGGGAAACATCTTCCACACCTATTCCTGCTTTGCGCGCGGCCTCGACATGATGAACGCCGCCTATCACTATCTCGACCTGACGCCGCTGGGCCGCCACGAGGAGGGCTTGCCGTACCCGATGGACTGGCTGCGGCTGCGCGACCAGTATGAGTCGGCGCCGAGCCCGGCCGCCTGCTGCCAGAGCTGATCGGGCTCCGAACGGCCTTATGCCGCCGCGGCGGGCCCGGCCTGCTCGCCTTCGATGGCGCGATCGATGGCGTCGATCAGCACCTGGGTCTCGATGAATTTGAGCCGCGCCCGCTCGGCCTTGTCGCGGTCGAACGGCGCGGCAAGCGTCTTGGCGAGGGCGTCCCGGTCCTCGGCCATGCGCTCGCGCGCCTTTTTCAGCGTCTCAAGTCGCTCGCTCATCCGAACTTCGCTTTCTGTTGGTCGCGCGATCTTAATTGGCGCGAAAATACCGCCTCGTTGGCATATGGCGGGAACAACCCCGGTGACACGATGGAAACCGGTCTCAGCCCAAAGCCGTATAGGTCGCGAGATTCATGGCGCACCCGACACGATTCGAACGTGTGACCTTTGCCTTCGGAGTTAAAAACCGCCGCATTCGCTAGAATTCGACGTTCTACGCCAGCGTACTATATCATACTGAAAAAGCAAAGTTATTTGACTTCAGTCGCCAAATTTGATTCGCTACAGCACGCAGGAATTTTCATCCATTTGCTTCCGTGGTGCTTCCGCGGAAGCAATGGTCCGAAATAGGAATGAGCGAGTGGCGAAGCTAAGCAAGCGCGTCGTTGACGCCGCCGATGCGAGATCGTCGGACTACTTCATTTGGGATGACGATCTTCCAGGCTTTGGTTTGCGCGTCTTCAAATCCGGCAAGCGGAGCTACCTTGTCCAGTATCGGGCAGCCGGTCGAACGCGCCGTTATACAATTGGTCTTCACGGGCCTTGGACAGCTGAAACGGCGCGCAAGCAGGCTCGCATTCTTCTTGGACGGATCGCGCAAGGCGAAAACCCATCCGAACAACGTCAGCTTGATGCAAAAGCCATTACAGTGAAGGAACTGTGCCAACGGTACGTCGAGGATGCCGAGAACGGGCTTATCCTGGGAAAGGGGCGGCTTCCCAAGAAGGCTTCGACGCTGGCTGTCGACAAGAGCCGAATCCATCGCCACATCGTCCCCCTGCTAGGCACCCGGCGAGTGAAGGACATTGCATCGACGGATATCGCGCGCTTTATTCGCGATGTGCTCGCCGGCAAAACGAAAGCTGACGTGAAGACCAAGGTGCGCGGTAGGGCCATTGTTCGCGGCGGTCCCGGAACGGCTTCGCGCGCAACGGCACTTCTCGGCGGAATTTTTACTTACGCGATCGAACAAGGCATCATCGAGAAAAACCCGGTTCATGGCGTTCGGAAGCCGGCTGATCGTGTGAGAGATCGCCGGTTGAGCGAGCAGGAATACCGTTCGCTGGGGAAGATCCTGCAGAAGGCAGCAGAGGAGGAGCGGTTCAAAAGTGCGGTGTCAATTGCCCGTCTCCTGGCTCTCACGGGATGTCGGCGTGGTGAGATCATCAACCTTCAATGGGCCGAGGTTGATGCGAATGATAGTTGCCTCAGACTGAAGGACACGAAAGAAGGGGCGTCGGTTCGCCCGGTAGGCTTGCCCGTCATTGATCTTCTGCAAAGCTTGCAGCCCGAGAAGAGCGAGGGAACTGTCGTGCCCGGCACTATCGAAGGAAGGTCGCTCGTTGGCTTCCCAAAGATTTGGAAAAAGATCGTCAAGGATACGACTTTGAAGGACGTTACACCTCACGTCCTCAGGCACAGCTTTGCGAGCATCGCAAACGATCTGGGCTTCACGGAGACAACGATTGCGGCCTTGGTTGGTCACGCCCGCGGTACGATTACGAGTCGCTACATCCATACCGTCGATACGGCCTTGGTCATGGCTGCCGACACGATCTCGGGATATATCAACGGTCTGCTGAATGATGTCGCATTCAAGCGAAAAGGCCTACGCCCTGGACCGTGCGTCGCGAGAAGCAACGCTTGCACGCCTGTTCGCTGACCCCCTAAACGAGAAGAAATCCACTCCGGACCAACTGGCAGCCTAAGCCGTTAATTGCCAGGCTTTTTATGAGGGGCATGTCTCCATTGAGCACTGACTGCTCATACGCGCACCGATTTGTCGAATTAGGCCTTTTGTCTTTGTACCATAAATGGTACGAAATGACCGGGGGTCGATCTTGAAACGGCTTCCGGCGTTCTTCTATGCCTTGCCATCCGGGCGGGAGCCTGTCCGGGAATGGCTCAAGGGCCTTCCCGAAGACGACCGCAAGATCGTCGGGGAAGACATCAAGGACGTCGAGTTCGCATGGCCAATAGGCATGCCGCTCTGCCGTTCCCTGGGCCGGGGATTGTGGGAAGTGCGTAGCACGCTGACGCAAGGTCGCATCGCACGTGTGCTGTTCTGCGAACAGGAAAGCAAGATGGTGCTGTTACATGCCTTCATCAAGAAGACGCAGAAGACGCCGCCCGCCGATTTGGAACTGGCCGTGAAGCGAAAGAAAGAAATCACATGACGAAAGCGGCAAAGAAGAAGATTGGCAAAATCGGATCGTCCTTCGACGATTTCCTGAGACAAGACGGAATCTACGAGGGCGTTGCCGCTCGCGCTATCAAGCGCGTGCTCGCCCGACAACTTGATGCCTTGATGAAGCGGGAGGATATCTCCAAGACCGAACTCGCCAGCCGCATGCGCACCAGCCGTGCGCAGCTCGATCGCCTGCTCGATCCGGAAAACGAATCCGTGACGCTCGGAACGCTCGCGCGCGCCGCCAAGGCCGTCGGACGCAGTTTACGAGTGGAGCTGGTGTGAACGCAGGCTTCGCGAGCCGGCGGATGTAAATCCCCAGCCCATAAGCGTTGAAGGCGTGCACCACGATGACGTCGAACGGCCGATTGTAGTCCGAAAATACGTTCGATCACGCGCTTGAATTCGGGGCGTTGATCGTCTTTCGGGTGCCGCCGGCTCGGCATAATCAGCGATGGCAGGCCAGCCTGGCGCTCGCAATGGAGCCCTGTCCGGCGATGCTGGTCGGGATCGACAGACCGACCTCGGCCTGCCTTGTGGTAGAAACCCGCAAGTAGAGTTCGACGCGCGAGGCGATCGACCTACGCTGATACGCGGACCGTTCCTTCGCACGCCGGGGTCAGTTGAGGAGACCATCGAGCAGCGCCCCCACGTACACCTCAATGACATCCAGTTCGCGGAGAGATGTGCCGATCTCGATTGAAAAGTCGTCGATGACAGTAAGCGCGACGTGTGGCTCACCGTGTCATGCGTTGTCCTGGAGTGCGGGGCCACCAAGGCGCCATTGCCGCATTCTCTATGTGGATGTCTTGCACTTCGTTCGGCGCGGATGATGACGAGCCATCCCGCCTGAGAGGACGTCGGATGCGCTATCGCAACCGGTCGCGACGGTGCTCGCAAGACAGTGTACGATGACAGACGGGCGGCGGAGCAGCGCCATCACAGCGGGTCCGGAATCCAATTCCGTGCCCGCCCGTCATGTCCGACGATCTCCCATTCTGTTACGATGAGTCGGTTGCTCGATCGTGGTCGGACGTTAAGATTTCCCTGGTCGCTGCAACCGTTTGCCGACCGCTGGTAGCATGATTTTCCGGGCAGCGGACGCCGTCAATGATCTTCGACCGTTATCACGGCGCGCTCCGCAAGGGAGCGCGTCATTGACAGCGTCCTCGCCCGGAATCTGCTCCGCCAAGCGGCCGACGGAGAGGTCTGGCCGCAACTCCAACGGTCGCTTCTCCGCTTTAGACGTCATCGAGTTGAGCGCTCACCGGCACGCCGACGCCTAAATTTTTGGTTAGCTCAATGCATTCTGGAAGGCATCTTCACCGCAATCGGGCAGTGAAAAGAACGTGAGCTGGGCGCCGCTGCCTTGATGCCGTTAATGCGGACATCCTGTCACCGCACGAACAACACTCGATACCCGACCTTGGTCTATTGCGGTGCTTCGTAGCGCGGCGTCAGCGCGTGGATAGGCACCATCCGTCAGCGCCGCCGCGATATACGCGGCCGAGAATGTGGGCTTGACCGTCGCTATGACGACCGACGATCGCTCCATCGCGAAGTATCTCTATTGACATACTCGCGTCGTCGAAAACGCCCTGGTCTTGGTGAGATTGTATTCGCAGCGAGCGATTGACAGAACGCGGCCTGGACGTCTGCTGCGGATTGCAGTCGTGTTTTTGCGTGGACTAGCGAGCTATCGGCGAAGTTGAGGTCGAGGGCAAGATTAAAGCAAACTGTCGTTTGCTCGAAGGTGTTGTCTGCACACTGGTTTTTGAGTTGAAACTGTTGTCGACCACGCCGGGGCCGGGGCCTCTCGTCTTCTTGCTCCTCGCTTTGTGCAGCAGGAAGCCGCGCCGCCCCCCGCTGCCCGCCTCCGGGCTTCGGTAGCCAGACCCGTCGTACGTCGCCGGGCCGATAGCATTCCGTTAGCAAGTCACGGTGCAGGCGGGCGATGATCGAC